>VFSW01009789.1_pt1 | contig 13651 bp, 17 predicted proteins | sample 5358111 | NCBI WGS metagenome assembly VFSW01 (sample SAMN11554181, study PRJNA540505) | mine drainage metagenome | isolation source: sediment from site ElyBrook_90M | place: USA: Ely Copper Mine, Vershire, VT | collected 2017 | reverse complement strand
AACGCGCAAAACACGATTCTTCAGGCGCAGTATCTACAGCAATACACCAATCTGAACATGCTGCTGACCAGCATGAACAGCACCAGCACGTATCTGGCACAACAATTTGCCAGTGCCAAAAACTAACTTAGGGACATCTCAATGAACGCCAATATTGCCATCCGTTCCTATAACCAAGTCGGACTTGAGTCGGGCGTGACGGCTGCCGATCCGCACAGACTGATTTTGATGTTATTCGAAGGCGCGCTGAAGGCGATCGGCAATGCAAAAAACGAGATGCAGCGCAAAGAGATCGCCGCCAAAGGAAAATCGATCTCGCATGCCATCAAGATCATCAGCGAAGGTTTGGATGCCAGTCTGGACAAGGCTGCAGGCGGCGCATTGGCGCAGGACCTGTCCGCGCTATACGCTTACATGGTCAGACGCCTGTTTGATGCCAACGTGAAGAATGACACCGCGACCTTGGATGAGGTCTCCCGTCTGCTGTCCGAATTGAAAGAAGCCTGGGCGGACATCCGACCCAATCAGTCGCATACAATGCCAGCCTCCCAATCCGCCCACAACGTGCAACTGGTTTACGCCCGAGGATAAGATGATGAACGATCAAACCACACCCCAGGCCGCCGCGCATCAGGTCGTCAGCAATTACGAATCACTGTCCGCGCTGACCAGCCGGATGCGTGAAGCCGCCGTACACGGCGAATGGGATCAACTGACCGCTCTCGAAAAGCAATGCAGCCTGCACGTCGCCACCATGAAGCCCGCCGATGCGGCCAGCACACTGGACGAACAGACCCGGCTGCGCAAGATTGATCTCATCAAAAAAATCCTGGCGGACGACAAAGAGATCCGCAACCGCACCGAAAGCTGGATGGGGCAATTGCAGCGCATCATGAGCAGCAACCACCAGGAACAACGCCTGCAACAAGCGTACTCTGCCGGGTATTAACCCCGCAGTCGCGCCCTCGTTGCGCCATGCATGATGCTGCCCCCGACCCTGATCAGTGCACTGCAAGTACTGTCACGTTCGGGCAAGTCGCCCGTCACGGCCGATGCCCCGCTGCCCTTAAGCGAGATCAAAGTCGGGCAGCAACTACAGGGCTCGGTACAGGCACAACTGAGCCCGGGGCTATTCAGGGTGCTGGTCGCCGGACAGTCCATACAGATGCGCTTGCCGGCAACGATCCGCAGCGGCGAGACCATCAATCTCCGCGTCATCTCGACCACCCCTCAGCTTACCTTCAGCATCGCGGCCTCGACCGCGCCGATCTCGACCCAGGAGCAGATCGGCGCGGAGGCACGCTTGCTCGCCGATCTTGCGCAGCAACCCATCCAGGATCCCGTCACCCGGCAGCTGGGCAAAACCGCAGTCTGGCAAACCGCGTTGACCGCGCCCGAGAGCAGGCAACTCGCCACTGCCCTGCGCGACGCGTTGGCCAATAGCGGCTTATTCTACGAATCGCACCAGGCCCAGTGGGTGCGCGGAGAACGCAGCACCGCGCAGTTGCTGGTCGAGCCGCAGAACCAACTGCTGGACAAGCGCGCTGTCCTACCCGGCACGGAAAAAACGCCCTTATCCCAACGGGCGGATGTCGCGCAGCAATCCACCCCCCAAAACAATCCGGCGAACAAAACTTCCCCGGGAGATGCACCGCCAGACACGCCCCTTTCCAGCGGTCTCGGTACGGCAACGGTCGCCAAAGAATTAGTGCCGCTGGTGCAGCAGCAATTACATACGCTGGAAACCCATCAACTGACTTGGGCGGGTCAGGTCTGGCCGGGACAGCAGATGCAGTGGGAGATACAGGGACAACCGGAACATCGCGACGCGCCGCAAGACGAGCGTCAATGGCGTACCGAAATGGAACTGGCATTACCCAGACTGGGCGATGTGCACGCGCAACTGGTCTTTTCCGGTAGCGGTCTGAAACTGACGTTGCACGTGGCAGACACGGCGACTGCCACGCTGTTCAATCGCTCGCTGGCGCAGCTCAAGTCGGCACTGGCGAATGTCAATATCCCGCTCACCGCCGCTGCCGTGGAAAAATCATGAAACATCCCCCGCTCACTTCCCAGCAATATGCCGTGGCCATGACCTACGGTGATTCCTCCGGCGCACCCAAAGTGGTGGCCAAAGGACGCGGCCTGATCGCGCAAGCCATCATCGAGCGCGCCAAGCAGCATGGCATTCATGTGCATGAATCGGAAGAACTGGTCGGCCTGTTGATGCAAGTTGAGCTGGATCAGCAAATCCCCCCGCAACTGTATCTTGCGGTGGCCGAACTGCTGGCTTGGCTATACCGATTGGAACATGCGGATACGCCTTCAATTCCGGCTTTTGCAAAGCCCTAGTTTTGTTATCATGCGCCGCACTGCTTAACCGGCAAATCCACCGATACCAGACGACGATACAGCGATATGAAAAAAGATGTCACCTTGAAGGTCAAGAAGTTCTCCAGTGATTCGGATGAGAAATACCGCATCACTACCGCGAAGGAAATCGAGTTTGTGTTGCGCAACGTCGCCGTCAAAGGATCGCGTGTCGCGCTTTATTTCGGTGCGGCCAAGGAATTCATACTGACCACGCTGTTGCATGTCGATAGTCACGGGCTATGGCTGGAACAAAGCAAAAACAGCGCGACCAACCAGAAGATAGCGGAAGACGGCGATCTGATCGTCGTCGGCTCGCACGATAACGTCAAGATCCAGTTTTCTGCGGCCCAACCCGCGCCGGTGGACTATCAGGGTTATCCCGCTTTTTTCCTGCCGCTACCGGACACACTGTTCCGCTTGCAACGGCGCGAGTATTTCCGGCTGATGACTCCTGCTCTCAACCCGTTGAAATGCGTGATTCCCGGCTCGGATCAGAACATCGATCAACCACGCGAAATTACCATCATGGACATCAGCGGCGGCGGCATCGCACTGACTTGTGAGGAGAGCGACACCGAACTGCTACCCGGGCAACGCTACGCCAACTGCCGTATCGTCCTGCCCGAATTCGGCACGATCAGCGGAACCATCGTGGTGAGGAATCTGGCCGTACTGACCGATGCAACAGGAAAGAACTTCAAGCGCGCTGGATGTGAACTACAGGATCTGGATCATCCTTCCGCCGGCCTGCTGCACCGCTACGTGATGCACTTGCAGCGCGTCAGGTAACCGGCTCGCGTGGGCTTGGGACACCCCCGGAAAATCAACTTCACACCTGCATGTTCATGATGTCGTTGTAAGCCTGCACGAATTTGTTCCGCACCTGTACCGTCGCCTGGAAATTGATGTCGGCCTTTTGCATGGCGATCATGGTGTCGCTCAAACTGACTTTGTCATCCCCCATCACGAATGCCGCCTGCATGGATTTGGACGCGGCCTGTGATTGCGCCACTCCGTCCAGCGAGGACTTCAGCACATTGGAAAAGCTTACCGAGGGTGTCTGACTGGTTTGGGCCGGTTCGCGCAAGCCCGCTTGCGCGGCGGCGACCCGCATCTGTGCCAACAGGTTATCTACCGCAGATATGCTCATGTTGATCTCCTTTTCTAGTCATCGCACGATACCCCCTAATGCAAAACGTGCTGCGCCGGAAAAGCATCGTAAATATGCCCTTATTCCACATTTCGATTCCCCCGCCGACTCTGATAATGCGCACAGTGCCTCAATGGCTTGAACAGGTGAATCCAGCGCGAACATCATGGCAGAACAAGCACGCATCTCAGCAACCGGTCTGAATCAACTCAACCCCAGGCAAATGATCAGCATTGCGGTGGGAGTGGCAGCCCTTATCGCATTGTTGACCAGCCTCTGGATGTGGGGGCAGGCACCGGACTATCGGGTGCTGTACAGCAACATCTCCGACCGCGATGGCGGCTCCATCATCGAATCGCTGCAACAACTGAACGTCCCCTACAAGTTTGCCGAGGGCGGCGGAGCCGTGCTGGTCCCCTCGAATCTGGTGTACGAGACACGTCTCAAACTCGCCACGCAGGGACTGCCCAAGGGCGGCACGGTGGGTTTCGAATTGATGGAGAATCAGAAATTCGGCATCAGCCAGTTTGCCGAACAGGTGAACTATCAGCGCGCGCTGGAAGGCGAGCTGGCACGCTCGGTACAAAGCATCGCCGCCGTACAGGGCGCGCGCGTGCATCTGGCCATCCCCAAACCCACGGTGTTCGTCAAGGAACAACAAAAACCGAGTGCCTCGGTGGTGTTGACCCTGCATCCGGGACGCTTCCTGGACTCTGCACAAGTCAGCGCGATCGTCCATCTCATTTCCAGCAGCGTGCCGGACATGTCCGCCAAGAACGTCACCGTGGTCGATCAAAGCGGGACGCTGCTGAGTGCCAACCACGATGGCATCGGCAATGAGGGACTGGATGCGAGCCAGCTCAAATACATCCAGCAGATCGAGCAAAATTATGTCCAGCGCGTAGAAGCCATACTGACCCCGATGGTCGGCGCGACGAATGTGCGCGCACAGGTGACTGCCGACATCGATTTTTCCCAGACCGAACAAACGGCTGAGAGCTACAAGCCCAACACCAACCCGAAAGACAGCACGCTGCGCAGCCAGCAAAGCGTCGAATCCACGAATGGCAGTGCCACGTCTGCCAGCGGAGTGCCCGGCGCGCTGAGCAACCAGCCTCCCGTACCCGCGACCGCGCCGATCACCGCAGCAGCAGGCAGTCCGGCACCGGCTATCAGCAGCACCCCCACCAGCATGCACAAGGAATCCACGGTGAACTATGAAGTGGATCGCACCATACGCCACACCACCTTGCCGGTGGGTACGATCAAGCGCATCTCGATCGCCGTGGTGGTGAACAACCGCAAGGTGACAGATGCAAAAGGCGTGGTCAGCTTCAAGCCGTTGTCCGCCGACGAGAAGACACAGATCAACAATCTGGTCAGCGATGCCGTGGGATTCGACCAGAATCGCGGTGATACCCTGAACGTGCAAAACGTGGCGTTCAACGACGAGAAGGAGATCACACCCGAAGTGCCGTTGTGGAAGCAACCGGATACCATCGAGCTGGCGAAGAACCTGGCGAAATATCTGCTGATCGCGGTGGTGATGCTGTTCGTCGTGTTCGGCATCATCAAGCCGGCTTTGAAACCATTGCTCGCGCGTCCCGCCCAACCGATGGACGCGGCCACAGCAGCAGAAGGAACCGGCACACAAACGGCCGGCGGAACAGCTGAGCAATACGCGGCGCATGCCGCTCCCGCCGCCGCGCAATCGTATGAACACGGCTTGCAGGCGGCACGACAGATCGCCCAGCAGGATCCCAAGATCGTTGCCAGCGTGATCAAGGAATGGGTGAACGGAAATGAGTGAAGGAATCGAAAAAAGCGCGATCTTCCTGATGACGCTGGGCGAAGGTGAAGCCGCCGAAGTGTTGAAGTATCTCGAGCCCAAAGAAGTTCAGAAGATCAGCTCGGCGATGGTGACACTGAAAAATCTCACCCGCGAACGCATCGCCCAGGTGTTCGATGACTTTTTGCTGCTGGCATCGGGCAAGACCAGCATAGGCATGGACTCCAACGACTATATACGCAGCATGCTCACCAAGGCACTGGGCGATGACAAGGCCGCCAGCCTGCTGGATCGCATCATGCACAACAGCGACACCAGCGGTATTGAAAGCCTGAAGTGGATGGATCCGGGAGCCGTTGCGGAAATGGTGGGCAATGAACATCCGCAGATTATCGCGACCATCCTGGTTCATCTGGAACCCGATCAGGCGGCCAATATTCTCAAAATGCTCACGGAGCGCACCCGCAATGACGTGTTGCTGCGCATCTCGACGCTGGATGGCGTGCAACCTCTGGCCTTGCGCGAACTCAATGACGTGCTGGGCCGATTGATGTCGGGCACCAGTACCGGGAAGAAGAACCTGCAGGGCGGCGTGGGCGCGGCGGCCGAGATCCTCAATTTCATGGGCGGGACACTGGAGTCGGAGATGATCGAGAACGTGCGCAGCTACGATCCCGATCTCGCACAAAAGATCGAGGACAAGATGTTCGTGTTCGAGAACGTGCTGGAAATCGATGATCGCGGCATACAGCTCATTCTGCGCGAGGTCCAATCCGAATCCCTGATCGTTTCACTCAAAGGCGCGAGCGAAGAGCTGCGTGAAAAAATCTTCAAGAATATGTCGCAACGCGCGGCCGAAATGATGCGCGAAGACCTCGAGTCCAAAGGCCCGGTCAAACTCAGCGAAGTGGAAGCCAATCAAAAAGAAATACTCAAAGTCGTGCGTCGCCTGTCGGACGAAGGCCAGATCGTTTTAGGTGGCAAAGGCGAGGATGCTTATGTCTGATCACCCCGCCAACAACGCGCGACCAGCAACCGGAAACGGCGCGCTCATTCCCAAAGAGCAGATGACTGCCTACCAACGCTGGGAACTGTCTTCGTTCGACCAGCCCGGCTCCAGGCCGGGTGTGGGCATAACCGCCCTGACCGCTGCGGCAGAGCAACAACGCGTGCAGAAAAAAGCCTATGACGATGCCTGCAACAGCGGACAGGCCGCCGGGTATCGCGTCGGGCACGATGCGGGCTATGCAGCCGGTATCGGACAAGCACAATCCGAGGTCGCGCACATCCATCAGCTCCTGCAAAACTTGCAGGAGGGATTGAGTCAGATCGACCAGCAGGTCGCCCAATCGCTGCTCGATCTGTCGCTGGCCGTCGCCAATAAAATGGTACGCGATACCCTGCAAGTCAAACCGGAGGTCGTGCTCGAGATCGTGCGGGAAGCGGTCGCCACCCTGCCGCAATTCAACCAGAACGCCCATCTGGTTCTGCACCCTGAAGATGCGGAGCTGGTGCGCAAACACATGAGTGACGAACTGGCACACGCGGGCTGGAAAATCTTTAGCGACACGCAACTCCAACGCGGCGGATGTCTGGTCAAGACTTCGCATAGCGTCGTCGATGCGACCACCGAAGAACGCTGGAAGCGCGTGCTGCAATCCCTGGGGCAGGATCATTCATGGCTAGCCTAGGCACACATCCAGAGCGCTGGAATCGCTTCCTTTCCGTGGGGTGTGAATATGTCGCGGAATGCAAACCCATGCAGCCGAGCGGCCATCTGACCAAAGTGACCGGCTTGATCATGGAGGCGGTGGGCTTGCAGATGCCGGTGGGCAGCACCTGCGCGATCTATTTGCCCAGCAGCGTCGTCGAAGCCGAAGTAGTTGGATTTTCCGGCGAAAAACTTTTCCTGATGCCGGAGAACAACGTGTATGGCCTGGTGCCCGGGGCGCGGGTGATGCCGATCGAGCACACCCACCTGCTGACGCTGGGCGAGAAACGCAAACCCAAACGCCGCATCGCCGATCTGGGCAAACATTTGCCGGTGGGCAATATGTTGCTGGGTCGTGTGCTGGACGGTGCCGGAAAACCGCTGGACCAACTGGGCCCGCTGCTGGAATCGGAGACCGCTTCCTTGCAAAGCCGTCCCTTCAATCCGCTGGAACGCGCGACCATCGATCAGACACTGGACGTGGGTGTCCGCGCCATCAACAGTCTGCTGTCGGTCGGGCGCGGCCAGCGCATGGGACTGTTCGCCGGCAGCGGTGTGGGCAAGAGCGTGCTGCTCGGCATGATGGCGCGCTACACCAGCGCGGATGTGACCGTCGTGGGCCTGATCGGCGAACGCGGTCGAGAGGTCAAAGAATTCATCAACGACATCCTGGGACCGGAAGGATTGGCGCGCTCGGTCGTGGTCGCCACGCCGGCGGACACCTCACCCTTGATGCGTTTGCAGGGCGCGGCTTACGCCACCACCATCGCCGAATATTTTCGCGATCAGGGCAAGAATGTTCTTCTCATCATGGACTCCTTGACCCGTTATGCGATGGCACAACGCGAGATCGCGCTGGCAGTGGGTGAACCTCCCGCCACCAAAGGTTACCCGCCTTCGGTATTCGCCAAACTCCCCCAATTGGTCGAGCGCGCCGGCAATGGTCTGGAGGGGAGCGGCTCGATCACGGCCTTCTACACCGTGCTCACCGAGGGTGACGACCAGCAAGACCCGATCGCCGACAGTGCGCGGGCGATTCTGGATGGTCACATCGTGCTGTCGCGACGTTTGGTCGAACAAGGCCACTACCCCGCCATCGACATTGAAGCCTCGATCAGCCGCGTCATGCCGCATCTGGTCACAGCGGAACACCTGACCCGGGTACAACGCTTCAAGCAGATGTATTCGCACTACCAGCGCAACCGCGATCTGATCAGCGTCGGCGCATATGTCAACGGCAGCGATCCCTTGCTGGATCAGGCGATTGTGCTGTACCCGAAAATGGAGCAATTCTTGAAACAGGGCATGTTCCAACAGGAAAACTGCCCGGACAGCATCGCGCAACTGTTCGCCTTGTTCACCCCCACATCCTGACCGACTAGATCATGACCAAACCCTTCACTTTGCAACCCCTGATGAATCTGGCACAGCATCAAAGCGAATCGGCCACGCGCGAACTCGGCCAACGCAACAAACAGCAACACGATGCGCAAGAAAAACTCGACATGTTGCAGCGATTTCGCAGCGACTATCAAACACGCTTGCAAACATCCGCACAAAGCGGCATGGATCCGGCCACACTGCGCAACTTTCAGGAGTTCATCAACAAACTGGATGAAGCCATCGCCCAACAAAGCAAAGTACTGGCGCAGAGCAAGATTGCGGTGCAGACCGGTCGTGGCGAATTCGATTCCACGCAACGCAAATTGAAGTCGTTCACCACGCTCCAGGAGCGTCACCTGGAAGTGCAAAAGCGCGTCGAAGCGAAATCAGAACAACGCATACTGGACGAACACACCGGACGATTTACGGCCAGACGTATGCTGCTGGCCGAAGATCAAAATGATTGAATCGGGGGAGACCAACATGAGCAACATCACGACAGCAAACAACTTAAGCGCATCGCCGCTTGCCGCACAGACCCCTCCGGGCAATAGCACCGCGAGCGCGCCGGATGGCACTTCGTTCGGTGCGGTATTGGCGCGTCAGGTCGTGGACAATGCCCCCGCTCCCGGTGCAGCCCCTGCCGCGACACCCGCACCCGAAAAAGATGCACCGGTGAACCACACCACCGTCCCGGGCAAGGGTACGGACAACAAAACCACGGCCTCGCAGAACAGCCGGACCGACCTGACCGGCAATATGATCGCCTTGCTGCAACCCTTGCAAAAGGGCTCTCCCTTGTCCACCAAAAATATAAATATCCAGTCCGATAAAACCGCCGCCACGAGCAAGGTTCAGAACGAGAAGGGAACGCTCGCGCAGCACATGCCGGTCGATCTTTCCGGAAATGTCATCGCGTTGCCAACCCCATTGCAGGAAGCCGGTACGCCGGTCGCGCAGGATAGTCGATCCGGCAAGACCTCTGCTCCGGGAAAAATCCAGGGCGATAAGCATCCTACTGCGCAGAACATCCCGGCCGACCTTTCTGGAACGATCATCGCATTGCCGCAAGCTGTGCAGGAAATTCGCACACCGGCCGCGCCGACCAGTCCCAACAGTGCCGAGGTCGTTAAAGGTGCGGCCAGCAAACCTGTCACACCTAGCTTGCTCGCCCAGCCCAGCGAGACCAGCATCGCAAAAGATATTCCTGTCAGCACCACCGGCAAAGCCGGTAGCGCGACACCTCTGGTCCAGACTGCCAACATACCAAACCTGTCCGCGACTGCCGCTAACCAACCTGCCCTGCCGCAGGCGCAAGACCTCGCCCTGCTCCATACCGCGAACTTACCGAACGCCACACCCTCTGCCGCACCGGGCAACACGACGCCCGCCCAGCAATCGATCTACTCGGCCTTGGGCAGCAGTGGCTGGGCGAACGAGTTTTCGCAAAAGATCAGCTGGATGAGCACGGGGCAGAACAACCAGATCGCGGAGCTGCATCTCAATCCGCCCGACCTAGGACCATTGAATGTGGTGTTGACGATGTCGGACAATCAAGCCACGGCGACTTTCACTTCCCCGCACAGCGCGGTGCGCGACGCGGTCGAGAACGCAATGCCTAAACTTCGCGAGATATTGGCCGATAACGGCATTACGCTGGGCAATACCACCGTCAGCGATCAGCCCCAGCGGGATGGCAACTCGGCGGCATTCTCCGGCCAGCAATCCCCACAGCAAGGCGGACGCTGGACAGCGCAACCGTCCGATCAAGCAGAGATTTCCACACAGCAGGTTTTGCCCCGCAGACCGGTGCAAAGACACGACGGCATGGTGGACACCTTCGCCTGAGTTGAAATCAAAAAGGCCGAGTTGACGGGGAACACCCGCCCTATTCGATCCATTGAACTTGATCGTTATTTCTCATAATCGCAGCGTCAATTAAGGAACCCAACCATGTCAAAAGCCGAAAAACCCGCTGCCGCAGAAGCACCCAAAAAAAACAAGAAAATGCTGGTCATCATCCTCGCGGCAGTCTTGCTGATAGGGGGCGGCGCGGCAGCATTCTTTTTATTGAAACCGGCCCATGCGCCCAAGAATGAAGCTGCGGTGGAAGAAACACATCCGGAAGTCCCGCCAAAATATGTCGAGCTGGGCACGTTTACCGCCAACCTGATACACGAGGAAGGCGACCGATATTTGCAGGTCGCGATCTCGCTCAAGATCAGCAAACCCGAACTGGAAGAGAAGATCAAGGCGAGCAATCCCGAGATCATGCATCGCGTGAACATGCTGCTGCAAAGCAAGACCCCCTCCGAACTCGCCACGCTGCAAGGCAAAGAGAAGCTGGCCCGCGACATCAAAGCGCAGGTCGAATACGTCCTGGGATTCCGCAAAATGGAACCGGTGATGACGCAATCCGTTGCGCAGCTCCCGGAATCAGGCGTGGTTAAAAACGAGGGCACAGCGGTGGCTTCCGAGGTTAAACCCGTTGCCGAAGCAAGTGAGGCCAAACCCGTCGCGGAAGCACCCAAGGCGGCCAACAGCGGAATCTCGGAAGTGCTGTTCACTTCATTCATCATCCAATAGCAACCATGAGCGAATTCCTCTCCCAGGATGAAGTTGATTCCCTGCTCAAGGGAGTGAATGGCGAAGCCGATGATGCCAATGAGCATCCGGCCGAGGCTGAGGGAGTTCGTCCGTACAACCTCGCCTCGCAGGAACGTATCGTGCGCGGGCGTATGCCCACCATGGAAATCATCAACGAGCGGTTCGCGCGCTTGTTCCGTATCGGGCTGTTCAATTTCATCCGTCGCACACCGGAAATTTCGGTCGGGCCGGTGCGTGTTCTGAAATTCGGCGAGTTCATCCGCAACCTGCATGTGCCGGCCAACCTGAACCTGATCCAAGCCAAGCCGCTGCGCGGCAACGGGCTGTTCATCTTCGATCCTAATCTGATCTTCCTGGTGGTCGATAATATGTTCGGCGGTGACGGGCGGTTTCATATGCGCGTGGAAGGCCGCGAGTTCACCCAGACCGAGCAGCGCATCATCCAGAAGATGCTGGAAGTGGTGTTCGAGACTTATAGCAAAGCCTGGGAAGCGGTCTATCCGCTGGAGTTCGAATTCCTGCGTTCGGAAATGAATCCGCAATTCGCCAACATCGCCACGCCGAACGAAGTCGTCATCGTGACCTCCTTCGACATCGAGCTGGGCGGCAATGGCGGCGCGTTCCATGTCTGCATGCCCTACTCCATGCTCGAACCGGTCAAGGACCTGCTCTATAGCACCATGCAGGGCGACCATCTGGCGGTGGATAAACGCTGGCTCAATCTGCTCTCCAAACAAGTGCAATCCGCCAACATCGAACTGGTCGCCACCCTGGGCTCGGCCAAATTGACGGTGGCACAAGTGATGAAGATGCACAGTGGGGATGTCATCCCGCTGGAGGTGGGGGAGAACATCACCGCATCGGTAGATGGCGTACCCATGATGGAATGCAAGTACGGGGCATTCAACAATCAATACGCGCTCAAGATAGAAAAGATGCTCACGATGACAGAAGGAGAGAATCATGTCTGATGAAACCACGACTGAAGAAGCAATCACCGCCGATGACTGGGGCGCGGCGATGGCCGAGCAAGCCTCCACTGAAAGCACCCCCGCCGAGACCGCCAAACCCCATGTGTTCGAGCAGTTCGGTTCGACAGGTGGCTCGACCACGCAGAACGATCTCGACATGATCATGGACATCCCGGTGCAACTGTCCGTTGAACTGGGACGCACCAAGATGCCGATCAAGAACCTGCTGCAGCTGGCGCAAGGTTCGGTGGTGGAGCTCGCCGGCATGGCAGGCGAACCGTTGGATGTGATGATCAACGGCTTTCTGATCGCACAGGGGGAAGTGGTGGTGGTGAACGACAAACTCGGCATACGCCTGACCGATATCATCACCCCTTCGGAACGCCTGCGCCGCTTGAACCGCTGACATGCGCACCCGCTTTCCTTATCTCGGCGGCATGGTCTTGCTGGCGATTAGCCTGCCGACTCTCGCCGATGTAACCCATCCCCCTTTGCCATCCCCCGCACCTGCGGTCGGTTCGGGGAGCATCCTGCAGATCATGTTCAGCCTGTTGCTGGTATTGGCCGCCATCGTCTTGGTGGCTTGGTTGCTCAAACGCATGAATGTCACTCGGCAAGGCACGGGCAATCATCTGAAAGTGCTCGGTGGCGTGGCGGTGGGGCAACGCGAACGTGTCGTCCTGGTTGAAATAGAAAACACCTGGTTAGTCATAGGGGTCGGACCCGGCCAGATCCGCGCCCTGCATACCCTGCCCAAATCGAACGCGTCTGGCGCGGACATCCCGAACACGCCACAACCGATACCGTTCAATGCCTGGCTGAAAAAATTCGTCGAGAAGCGCGATGCAACGTAATTTTTTCGTGCTCGCCGTCGCCCTGTTCGCGCTGCTGGGCAGCACCCAGAACGTCTGGGCCGAAGCCGGTCTGGCGGCCATCACCAGCACCCCCTCGGCAGGGGGCGGACAGACATACAGCCTCAGTCTGCAAACGCTGCTGCTGCTCACCTCGCTCAGTTTTCTGCCCGCGCTCCTGCTGATGATGACCGGCTTCACCCGCATCATTATCGTGCTGTCGCTGTTGCGTTCCGCCATCGGCACGCCGTCCTCCCCCCCCAATCAGGTGTTGATAGGTCTGGCCTTGTTCCTGACTTTCTTCGTCATGTCGCCGGTGCTGGACAAGATCTATACCGAGGCCTATCTGCCCTACAGCGAGAACAAACTCAGCATGCAGGATGCCGTGGAAAAAGGCGTGGTCCCGCTCAAGACTTTCATGCTGCGCCAGACCCGCGAAGCCGACCTTGCCCTGTTCGTGAAAATATCCAACAGCGAGCCGCTGCAAAATGCCGATCAGGTACCGCTGCGCATCCTCGTTCCGGCCTACGTGGTCAGTGAGCTGAAGACCGCGTTCCAAATCGGTTTCGTGGTGTTCATCCCGTTCCTCATCATCGACATGGTGGTGGCCAGCGTACTGATGTCCATGGGAATGATGATGGTCTCGCCGTCAGTCATCTCGCTGCCGTTCAAGCTGATGTTGTTCGTGCTTGCCGACGGTTGGAACCTGCTGATCGGCTCATTGGCGCAAAGTTTCTACACCTGACATGAGTCCAGAATCCGTCATGACCTTAGCCCAGCAGGCGATGGAGCTCACGCTGATGATCTCCGCCCCGA
>VFSW01009788.1_pt1 | contig 13653 bp, 14 predicted proteins | sample 5358111 | NCBI WGS metagenome assembly VFSW01 (sample SAMN11554181, study PRJNA540505) | mine drainage metagenome | isolation source: sediment from site ElyBrook_90M | place: USA: Ely Copper Mine, Vershire, VT | collected 2017 | reverse complement strand
GACTAATTTGATATGGATTCATGGCGACTCATTGATAGAGGTGATGTTGAGAAATATAAGTATAAACTGGGCTCGGTACCAAAGACTGAACATCCTCTTGACGCTGAATTAACGCGCGAATAGTTGTGGCCGAAATGGGACTTTCAATAATAGGTATGATACTAACTTTACCAGCTGGTGAAGTAATGGTTTTAGGTTCATTTTCTAATCTTTCCTCCAAGGCTACACGAAGAGGGGTAGAAAGTGTTTCTGTTTTTAAGTCAAACTGAGGTCGGCAAGCTATGGCAATATGAGCTAAATCAAATAAGCTTTGCCAGTTGCGCCACGTAGGGAAATTAATAAAACTGTCGGCTCCAACAATAAACCAAATAGGGACTTGACTCCCTTGTTCATGACGAATTTCTGTCAGTGAGTCAATAGTATAGGTGGGACCAAGGCGGTGTATTTCTCGTTCATCCACTTTAAAATGAGGATACTGGGCTAGAGTGAGTTGGATCATTGCTAAACGATGATCTTTATTAACTTGAGGCTCACGCTGCCAAGGAGTGCCAGCTGGCATCAACCAGAGAGTATCGAGGCCGAGGGACACCAGTAGTTGGTTGGCCACACTCAAATGGCCGTTGTGAATCGGGTCAAATGTACCTCCAAAATAACCTTGTGCTTTCAAACCATTAACCCGCTCTGATTTCCCCGTGGCCAAAGACCACATATTTCTGATTAGTTAAGCCCTCCAACCCCACTGGACCTCGAGCGTGTAGTTTATCTGTTGAGATACCTATTTCAGCGCCTAGTCCATATTCAAATCCATCGGCAAAGCGCGTGGAGGCATTAACCATTACCGAGCTTGAATCCACTTCTCTGAGGAAGCGATTAGCATTATTCCAATCATTTGTGATGATGGCGTCGGTATGATGAGAGCCAAAGCGGGCGATGTGATCCATGGCTTCATCTATATTGGCGACTACCTTAATAGATAGAATAGGAGATAGGTACTCGGTGGCCCAATCATCCTCAGTGGCGGCTATGGTGTGTGGAACAATTTGACGCGCTAAGGGATCGGTTCGGCACTCAACACCTTTATCGATTAGCTGTGCCACAAGGGGAGGGAGAATCTCACTCGCTACATCTTGGTGGACGAGCAGCGTCTCCATGGTGTTACAGGTACCGTAGCGCTGGGTTTTTGCATTGTCTGCAATACGAATAGCCATGGCGCTATCGGCGCTGGCATCAATAAACACATGACATATCCCATCAAGATGTTTAATGACTGGAATGGTGGCTTCCTTAGAAATTCTTTCAATGAGCCCTTTACCACCTCGAGGAATAATGACATCAATAAATTTATTGAGCTGAATCAGCTCTCCCACGGCAGCTCGGTCAGTGGTTTCTAACACCTGGATAGCTTTTTCAGGAAGTTGCGCTTGTCTGAGTCCTAAATGTAATGATTTAGCGATTTCTTGGTTAGTATGAAACGCCTCAGACCCACCTCGAAGGATACAAGCATTCCCGGATTTTAAGCACAACCCAGCTGCGTCGGCTGTGACATTAGGACGTGCCTCATAAATAATAGCAATGACACCAAGAGGCACCCGCATTTTACCGACCTCAATGCCCGATGGGCGTCTTGCTAGATCGGTTATTTCTCCCACTGGATCTGGAAGAGCGGCGATTTGTTCCAACCCTACAGCAATATGTTCAATACTTTTATGACTCAGTGTTAAGCGATCAATAAAGGCGGAGTCAAAACCTAAGCGTTGAGCATTATCGAGGTCCTTGAGGTTGGCTTGGAGAACAATTTCGGTATTGTCTCTTAGGTGGTGTGCAGCAAAAACTAAGGCATTATTTTTAGCCAAGGTGGATGCTTTAGCCACGAGACGAGAGGCGGCTCTGGCATGGCGTCCAAGCTCTGTGATGTGGGTATTTAAGTCAGTTAAATTCATAGGTTTATGTTATCAGATTGCTGATCATCACGTCGATTTTATGTTTTTCTGGAACCCCTGACAAACTTGAGTCCCCAATTAGCCAGCGCATGCCAGGGGTCCCCTCCCTGTAAACCTTTTATCATTGTATCAATGTGATGAAGATCGATGATACATTCTGTTATAAGTTGAAGTGAACAGCGTTCAAGAAGGGCGGGATAGCTTTGGACTTGTAAAGGTTTTAAATATAATTGACGAGTGATTTCAGAAAAACGAAGACCTTGATCTTTTAACTCAAGCGCTTTTAGGAGAAGGTGAATATCCTCATTGAGGGCCCATAGCACCAGAGGAAGGGCTTCCGCTTCAGCCTTAAGGCCGTATAAAATTCTCTCAAATTGAAGTAAATCACGTTTGTAGAGCGTAGGCATTAAATCAAAAATTTGAAAACGCGACACATCCATTATGGCATTTTTAATGTCGTCTTCAGTCAGGGCTCCTGTTGGAAACAGTAATGTTAGTTTTTGAATTTCTTGATGAGCAGCCAGTAAATTGCCCTCTACTTGATGGGCAATAAAAGTAGCGGATGCCGGTGTGATGGTTTGTTCTTGTTGTTGAAAACGCTCGATGATCCATTGCGGTAATTGTGCTCTCTCTATGGGGTGACATTGGATCAGTAGGCCATTTTTTTGTATGACATCAAACCATTTACTTTGTTGAGTACGATAATCGATTTTAGGTAAGCTGATAATGATGATGGTTTCTTCGGGTGGGGTGAGGCTTAATGTATTTAATACTTCAGCACCGATGATGCCAGGCTTTCCTGAGGGAAGTCGTAAATCAATGATTTTTTGTGCTGCAAATAAGGAGCTGCTGCGGCTATTAGCTAAAAAGCTGTGCCAATCAAAGCTGCTATCAGCCACATAAATCTCGCGGCTAAGATAGCCTTTTTCTTTGGCTACTTTGATGAGTAAATCCAAAGATTCTAGTGCCAGTAAAGGCTCTACGCCGTGAATCATGTAGAGGGGCGACCAGGATTTTTTTAAGTGACGAGTTAAGTCTTTTGAATCAATACGCATTGTTTCTAGTGAACGGATTTGGGATTGATAGAAGATAGTCGGCGTAGCATTTGTAATACTAAATCTTGCCGCATATCATCGTTTAAGCTTTTTTCTTCCTGTAAGCTCGCGTAAATTTGTGCATCACTATATTTTAGAATTCGGCTTGCAACGAGTTGTGTGGGAGGAAGCAGTTCATTATCTTCATTATCGTGAGCGCGGAAGTTAAGTTTCATGTAAAGCGTATATTGAGAGACCAATCCTTGAGAATTTAAGCTTAATATTTGTCGCGTGGCTTGCGGGGGAGAAATATTAACAATGACCTCTGCATCAGCTGGATTTTTAACGATAGTTAAGCCTTCATCAACGGTCAGGGAGCTCGTGACAGTCCGTTTAATGGAGGAATCCAGTACCCCTTCGATAAAGATAGTTTTAAAGTGGAGCTGGGGTGGTTGACGGAGTTGAAAGCCACAGGAGCTAAGCAAAACAAGAACCCAAAAACCAATAATGATCTGTTTTATCATGATTAGTTAAACTACTATATTCATGAGTTTGTTAGGCACAAAAATTATTTTTTTAATGGTTTTTCCTTCTATATGTTTGTGTACATTATTGTTATGACATGCCATGGATTCAATCTCTTCTTTTGTTGCGGAGGTGGCGACCAACAAGGATCCTCTTAACTTACCATTCACTTGAATCATGATTTCAATATTATGTCTTATCAATGCGCTCTCATCATGGATAGGCCATGTCGCCTCGAATACACTCTTACCCAGACCTAAGTGGCGCCAGAGAAACTCGCAGAGGTGAGGGGTAATCGGTGCCAACAGCCGTATTAAAATAGACAATCCTTCTGCCGTTAACTGATCATCCTTGAGCCATGTTGTATCTAACACATTAAGGATTTTCATGGCGGCAGAAGCCACGGTATTAAATTGCTGTTTATCAAGATCATGGTTGGCTTGTTTTAAAATGCTATGGAGTTCAAAGCGACTCTCTGCCATAGCGGGTCCATTAACCAAGGATTGCTTATCTTTGAACTCTTTAAATCGTGATGCAAATTGCCAGAGTCTTTTTAGGAACCGGTGAGCACCAGCAACGCCGCTGTCAGACCACTCTAAGGATTGTTCAGGAGGGCTTGTAAAGATCATAAAAAAACGTGCTGTGTCGGCCCCGTATTGATCGATCAAAGCTTGCGGATCAACGGTATTTCCTTTCGATTTGGACATTTTAGCTCCATCTTTGAGCACCATACCCTGCGTCAGGAGTCTTGTGAAAGGTTCGGCATGATTGATCAAACCAACATCGCGGATGAGTTTATTAAAAAAACGGGCATAGAGTAAATGTAAAATAGCATGCTCAATCCCTCCTACATATTGATCAACAGGAAGCCAATAATTAGCTCGGTCATCTAGCATAAGTTGATTCTGGTCAGGACAGGCAAAGCGCGCATAATACCAAGAAGACTCCACAAAAGTGTCCATCGTATCTGTTTCTCGCTCCGCTTTTTGGTGACAGATTGGGCAAGTGGTCTCATAAAAGCCCGGATCTTTTTTAATGGGTGAACCGACCCCAGACATCTCAACATTCTCGGGGAGAATGACGGGTAATTGATCATCGGGGACAGGCACATTGCCGCATGTGGGGCAGTTAATAATGGGAATTGGGCAGCCCCAATAACGTTGCCTTGAAATACCCCAGTCACGGAGGCGGTATTGAATATGGGTTTTTCCGCTTTCAAGCGCTGTTAGAACCAACGCCATGTTGTGTCGTGCCTCGGCACTACTACGCCCAGAAAAATCTTCAGAGTTGATTACTACCCCTTCATCACAAAAGGCTTCCTTCAGGGGTAGAGTGAGAGTGCCCTCTTGGGGTTGCACAACCACTTTAATGGGTAATTGATATTTACTGGCAAATTCAAAATCTCTTTGATCATGGGCTGGTACGGCCATGACCGCGCCTTCGCCGTAGCCCATTAAGACGTAATTAGCAATCCATACAGGAATAGTCTGTCCTGTTAAAGGATGAATGACACACAATCCCGTATCCATGCCCTCTTTCTCTTGAGTGGCGAGATCAGCTTCTGCCACGCCGCCAAGACGGCATTGTTCAATAAAGCGAGAAATCTCGATATTGTGTTGTGCCGCTTGCAATGAGAGAGGATGTTCAGGGGCAACGGCCACATAGGTCACGCCGTAAAGCGTATCGGCGCGGGTTGTGTAAACCTTTAATTTTTGATTAGAGTCATCCGCATAACTAAACTCTACAATGACCCCTTGAGATTTTCCAATCCAGTTACGCTGCATGGTTTTTACTTGCTCTGGCCAGCTATCTAGAGTATCTAATTCACTCAACAGTTCTTCTGCGTAAGCGGTGATTTTGAGGTAATACATTGGGATTTCGCGTTTTTCAACGAGCGCTCCTGATCGCCATCCCCGGCCATCAATGACTTGTTCATTGGCCAGGACTGTTTCATCCACGGGGTCCCAATTAACAGTTCCTGTTTTTCGGTAAATCAGACCTTTTTTAAAGAGTTGATTGAACAACCATTGTTCCCAACGATAGTAATCGGGTTTACAGGTAGCTATTTCTCTTTGCCAATCTATGGCTAACCCCAAAGACTTGAGTTGCGCCTTCATCGCTTCGATATTTTCATAGGTCCATTGCGCCGGAGGTACCTTATTTTTTAGGGCGGCATTTTCTGCGGGTAGACCAAAAGCATCCCAGCCCATGGGTTGTAGTACATTAAAACCTTTCATCTGATGGGAGCGCGCGAGTACGTCACCGATAGTGTAGTTTCTTACGTGCCCCATATGTAATTTACCGGAGGGGTAGGGAAACATAGATAAACAGTAATATTTAGGCTTGTTAGTGTTTTCAATGGCGCGGTGAGTATTTGAACTCTCCCACTCATGTTGTAGTTGCTTTTCTAAGACTGTTGGGTTGTAGTGCTGATCCATGGGAATTGTTCGTCCGCAAACGTGAAAAGAATAATTATACCAATTCAAGAGCCTCTTCTCATTGACATCTTGTTTAATCATGACAGTGTGGCCAATGACTAAAAAAAATACTTTTTCCAGAGAGCGTAAACAACAGCATGACGAATACTGTTTAAGTATTGAAATAATAATATTTCTGTTTAGTGCTATGGTGAAGCCAACGTATAATAATCGATTACAACTAAGTTTAAAAAAAGGGAAGTCATGGAGTTGTTGTCAGGTTTAAATCAAGAGCAAGCCCAAGCCGTTACTCTGAGTAAAGGTTCTGCCTTAATTTTAGCGGGTGCCGGAAGTGGAAAAACTCGCGTATTGACAACAAGGATGGCGTGGCTAATCCAAAACTCCCTGGCGCCGCCCCATGGTATCTTGGCGGTAACCTTTACTAATAAAGCTGCCAAAGAGATGCTCACCCGACTCTCAGCCATACTCCCTATTAGCACGAGGGGAATGTGGGTTGGTACCTTTCATGGACTATGTAATCGTTTCCTACGCACCCACCCTCAAGATGCTAATCTCCCCCCGTTGTTCCAGATACTAGATAGTCAAGACCAACTTTCAGCGATTAAGCGTTTACTAAGATCCATGGGGGTTAATGAGGAACAGTATCCGCCCAAGCAACTCCAGCATTTTATTAATGGTAATAAGGAAGAGGGGCGGCGCGCCCAAGAGGCCTTGGTTCATGATGCCACCACACGAGCCATGCAGGATATTTACGCGCAGTACGAGATTCAGTGTCAGCAAGAGGGGGTGGTTGACTTTGCTGAGCTGTTGTTGCGCAGTGTAGAGTTATTACAACGCAATAGTGTGTTAAGAGAGCACTATCAAAGGCGGTTTACTCATATTTTAGTGGATGAGTTTCAAGATACCAATCGTTTGCAGTATGTTTGGTTAAAGCTTTTATCAGGACCTCATGCTTCGGTGTTTGCGGTAGGTGACGACGATCAATCAATTTACGGTTTTCGGGGTGCTGAAGTAGCCAATATGTATCAATTCGAGAAGGATTTTGGTCAACCTGAAATAATACGTTTGGAGCAGAATTACCGCTCCTATGGCAATATTTTAGATGCCGCTAATGCGCTAATTAAAAACAATCAAGGCCGCATGGGTAAAACCCTTTGGACAGAGGTGGGCGCGGGGGAACCCATTAGGATTTATGAGGCGCCCACCGATCAAGAGGAAGCGCGTTTTATCGTTGGTAACATTAAAGAGTTAAATGCTACGGGAACGGCCTTGTCGGATATGGCAATTTTATATCGATCCAATGCTCAATCGCGGGTATTGGAGCAAACGTTGTTTGCTGCAGGAGTCAGTTACCGGGTTTACGGTGGGTTACGTTTTTTTGAGCGGATGGAAGTGAAGCATGCATTGGCTTATTTAAGACTAGTTGCTAATCAACATGACGACGGATCTTTTTTACGGGTAGTGAACTTCCCGCCCCGAGGAATAGGTCCTAAATCCATTGAAATAATCCAGTTAAGAGCCCAAGAGAGAGCCACCAGTCTCTTTCAGGCTGCCTCCTCTCTTGAGTTGAGTGGTAAAGCCGGTAGTGGTTTAATGCAGTTTGTGAACCATGTTGAGCGCTGGAAGGAAATGGCGCATGAAATGAGTTTACCTGAGCTAACGGCTTTGGTTATTCAGGAAAGTACTTTGGCGGCTCATTTTAAACAGGATAAAGACGGGGCTGATCGAGTAGAGAATCTTGAGGAATTGGTAGCGGCAGCCAATGGTTTTGACCATCAAACAGATTTAGATGATCTGTCAGCCTTTTTGTCTCATGCAAGTCTTGAGGCGGGAGATCATGAGGCTCAGGTAGGGGCTGATGCATTACAGTTAATGACGGTTCATGCGGCCAAAGGACTTGAATTTGATGTGGTGTTTGTGAGTGGGTTGGAGGAGGGACTGTTTCCCCATGATAATGCCTTAAATGATGCCAAGGGGTCGGAAGAAGAACGGCGGTTGATGTATGTCGCTATCACCAGAGCGCGTCAAAGATTGACTTTAACGCGAGCTGAAAACCGAATGTTACATGGTCAAGTTCGTTACGGTATGCGCTCAAGGTTTATAGATGAAATACCAGAATCCCTTTGTAAATATTTAACACCCAACAAGAAAATGGATTCATTTTTTGACTTTTCTCCGTCAATTAAAAAAACCAATACATTTTCGTCCGATACAACATTTAGCGCCAAATCCCTCTCCCCTTATCGTGTAGGCCAGAATGTCAGTCATATTAAGTTTGGCCCCGGTGTGATTTTGGCTGTGGAGGGCAGTGGTGAAGAGGGGCGAGTACAAGTAAACTTTAGAGAAGTAGGGGTGAAGTGGTTGGCTTTGGCTTATGCCAAGTTAAGCATTGGATGAGTTCTGTTAGAATAATGTGTGCGTTAGGCTTCGGGGAGGCAAATATGTTTAAAACTATTATTGCAGTATGTTTGTTAGTACTCACTACCTGCTCTTATGCTAAAAAACCAGACCCGGTTAAGGGTAAAGCGGTGGCATCAGGGGTATGCTATGCCTGTCATGGTTTAGAGGGGGTTAGCCCTATTCCGACCCAGCCACATTTGGCAGGTCAGGTACAAGAATATATTGTCAAACAAATTGAAAATATGAAATCAGTAAATGGTGCCCCACCAGAGCGAGAGAACTTAGTGATGTCTGGCATTGTCCCAATGCTCAGTGATGCGGATATTCAAAACGTGGCAGCCTGGTATGCCGAGCAAAAGCCTCACACGGCCTCTGCGCACAGTCAACAATCGGTGGTGATTGGTGAGCATCTTTGGCGTGCAGGCGATACGATAAGAGGTATCCCAGCTTGCGCCAGCTGTCATGGACCCACGGGAGCTGGAGTACCAAGTCAGTATCCAAGACTCTCAGGGCAATATCGGGAATACACTGAAACGCAACTACTGCATTTTAAAAGCGGGGCAAGACATAATTCGGCAATTATGATGGCTATTGCTTCACGTTTAAGTAATGAGGAAATTAGTGCCTTAGCAGATTTTACGGCTGGGTTAAGATAACTGGATAATATTAATGAATCAGAAAATTCAAGGGTTTGCCCTCTTAGGTCTTTGGGGAGTAGTGGTTTTTTTAATGTTTAGGCATGCGCCTTTTGCGTTAAATGAGGGCGCAGCAAAAGCGCTATTAATGGATTGGTCTATTGGTGATCAAGTAGCGAGTTCAGTGGTGACACTAGGGATGCCTGATCTGCGAGCATTGATTTGGTTGCCTTTAGGTTTCTTGTGGCCAGGGCAGATCCTTGCGGCAAAGATCGTTACCTTATTGCTATTCGCCCATGCTACCTACCTTCTTTACCAATGGCATGTGACGAATAAACAAGATGAAACGGCACTGTTATCCTGTGGTTTGGCTCTTATCGCTCCCATCACACTACAGCAAATTGATCAATTAGATCCTGCTATTATGTTGTTTATCAGCCTGGTCTATGGGGCTACTCTCGATCGGTCCTATCGGGCCGCGCCAAGGCTGTTTGGAGGTAATTTCTTTGCTCAATTATTATTGATTGTATTTGCCGCTTCTCTTCATCCTATGGGAATTGCCTATGGCCTGAGCGTTTTATTTGGTTGGTATAAGGACAGTACTCTTGGTAAGGTGAATCAAAGAAGTTTTTTAATAGGTTCTTTGATAGCTTTGTTTACTGGAGTATTACTGCGGTGGGGCTGGAAGGACATTAGCTTCGGATTAAACCCTTTCCCGGCTGCAGCAAGTGTATTTACGGGGCATCCTCTCGACGTAATACTTGATCTAAAAGTAGCTTTATTAGGCCTGATTGCCATGCTACTCGCCTTATTGTTTCTCATCTCTGATCGTCAGACAATGTTAAAAAACCAATTGTCTTTGTCATTGGCTTTAGCCGTTATCCTAGGTCTTGTATCTGGTGATTACAATTGGGGCTTCATGCTTCTTATGTTTATTTTAAACGTTGGCTTTCCATGGATACTTAAACCTAGAAAAGTGCTGTTGCAGTATGGTTTCTTAGTGCAGCGAGGATGGTTATGGGTAATACTTTTAGTGATTGGTACCACCTATTTACATACTGATCGGAATCAATACGTTTTTGCTAAAGCGAATGTATTATCTAATCAAGATCAGGTGATTCAGACCTTATCTGAGGATGTTGATTTAATCAGAAAAGTGTCAGATGAAAACAGTGTTCACGCCCCCCTAATACGTGTTGCCAGTCAATGGCCTGCGCGAACCATGATTGCATGTCGTTGTGATGTGCTCCCTCTGCCACCGGTAACTGCAAAACCAGAGCAAGAGTTAGCGCTAATTAAGGGTATTACCCATATTATTTTTGTACCTAACGAGAATAAAAACTTGGGCTTGACGCAGAACCTATCCGTACTAGGTGATCGGATTGAGACGGTTTCCCTGCAACCCGGTGGGGTGATTTTACATGTAAAGGGAGAGGAAAAAAAATAAAATGGATGTTAAGGAGATTATTGTTTATATGGTGGTAGGATGTAGCTCACTTTTCCTTTCTGCTTATACAGTCCACATGGTGGTAGGTGGGTTAGTGTCTGAACACACAGAATACTTGTTAATGGCAGTCATGTGCACGCTGGTGGGAGCAGCATTAACTTATATGGTGTGGGATGTTTATCAAAGAAGAAAGAAAAAGCATTAACTCTTAATAAATAGTTTGGTTAAAGATTCATAGTCTTTTTCAGTTAAAAACTGACCTTTATGTAAAACGTATTGTTGCAAGCGTCCTGTTCCATCAAGCCCTGATAATCCTATACTTTTTCCTGATAGATCCCTGAAGAATTTTACCTGCTTAATGAGCTCAACGGTTTTTCCGTTTTTTAATTTTATACCAACCTGATTTCCTGCATTATTTACCTCTAAAGAGACAGGCGAAGTGGGCAAAATCATCAAACGTGTTTTAAGGATGCGGTTTGTCCCCGCCAAAGTAAAGAAACTACCCAGAAATAAAAGCAAATAACTTAAGTAGGGGTTTTTTTGAAACCAGAAGCTAGCTGAAAGACCAAAAAGAGCTACCACCGTAGGAATGTATAACATTAGATCCCATACGAGACCTTGCTTATCCTGTTTTAAACTAAAGAGTTTGTTTGACACGCTAATGTTTAACTTTATCTGATGCTACTAACATGTTTTTGATAGCATAATCCATCTCATTCATTAACATCGGTCCGGGTTGTTCGTAACGAACAATTCCTTTAGCATCAATAAAGAAGTTCCATGGGTCACCCATGACTTTATAAGCCTTAAAAGCATCAGGGTTTTCATATTGATCCATGTGTAAAAAAATAACTTGACCTTGGTACTTATCTAATAAAGCCTTCACTTCTTGAAGTTGGCGATCACACACAGTACAGTGACCGGGTGTCGCAAACTCAAGCATTATAGGCTTACCACTTTTTAAAGCCTGATCAAGTGAGTATTGATACATACGTTTATCAGGTTGACGATAAGTTGTTATTTTTGCCATATCCCCGCCTACATCCTGCAGTGTTTTAGTACGGATTTTAGGAGCTTCAGAGCCCACATGAAGACGGCTCGTTGGCGTACATCCCAATAACAAGGTAACACTTGTTATTGAGATGGTTGAAAGGATAAAGTTTTTCATGGCTATGGTTTCAAGATTTTATGATAAAAATCTTAGGAGTTAACTAAGCTATTAGTCGAAAAGGAAGGATTAACCCTGGTTTCTGTTTTGACTTCGTTGATCATGACAGAATCAGGACCTTTTTTACCTGTTTTGAAAATATTGTATCCCCAAATAATGTTGGCAAGTAATACCAGAGTGCCAAAGATGCCTACCCCAGCCATTAAGTGACTGACCATTCTCTCGCTGTGTTCATCAGGTGTGTATCCGCCAATTGCGCCTGCCACAGTGAAAAGAACAACCATGCCCATTAAGCCTACATTATGAATCCAAAAATGTACCTTGACTAATTTCAGACTATATATTGGACGGTTAACAAGACGTGGGATGACATAATAAATTGCACCAAAAATTGCCATTTCAACCCAACCTAACAGGTTAATATGACCATGTGCAAGAAGGATCAGTTTACCGTGAGGGGCGTAGTCCACGAAGTTCCTCAGAGCTGGGATTCCTCCCATAATGGCGCCCCAAGAGAAGCCAATAATGGCATAGGTGACGCAGGCGTAAACAAATAAAAGGGTATAACGAGTATAGTCTGGATGATAAATTTCTGCATGATAGGGACGAGCGGTTGTCATTTTTATTTCTCCATGTTATTTAGCTGGTGGCTCTCCAGCTTCTATTCTAAGATCTTTGTGTTCTTTTTTCCAGTTTTTTGGTGCCCAAATACTCACCATTTCGTCAACAAACCCTGAACGCTCTGGCATGGGCATTGGCGAATCGGCAGCCCCTTGTCTTGCTTTTAGTTCTGACAAGAAAGTTGCTAAATCGTTTAATTCTTTATCAGGTAGATTCGAAACATATGCGGCTTCTTTAAAAGGACCATGGTCAACCGTTTTAGCGTCATAGGTAGCTTCAGGTTTGTGTAGAAAATTCAGTAAGTATACAAAATTTCTTTTTGTACCCACTCCATCTAAATCTACCCCGTTATTAGTACCATTTCTCACAGCCCTATGACAACTGGTACATCCTCTGTCTCGAAATAATACTGAACCTCTAAGCCCCGCCTCGGTAAATGTAAAACTATCATTTATTTGATACATGGGGTGTTTAAGCTTGGATCGATAAATTTCTAAACCAATGAAACTAACAATCGCAAATACTGCAATGAGGCCAATAACACCAAACAGTACCTTCTCACCAACTCTAAACTTATTTGTTGCCATAGTTAATCTCTTAAAAAAAAACCCGCACTAAAGCGCGGGTTTTAGATTTATCACACAGTGGGATTACTGTGTTTTCGCGCTAAATGAAGTGTAGTCACTACCACCATCTGTGGTTCTAGGTGCAGTGGCAAGGTAGGTTGCTGCATCAAGTATATCTTGATCCGTTAACTTACTAGCAATCACTTCCATCATTTGATATGGGTCATTATTACGGCTTTTATCTCTCCAGTTGTGTAACTGATTAACAAGATAAGTGAATTTTTGTTGACCAATTACTGGGAAGACGGGTGGTGCACCGCGCCCATTGTAACCATGACAGGAGACGCAAGCTGATACCTTTCCACTCACACCATACTTAACTAGAATCTCACCCTTGTATCGAACACCTACAGGCTGTCCACTTGATTGGATATCTTTTAAATCAGAAAGTTCCGGTGTGGTATTTAACGTGTTCACGTAGGCGGCGATATCTTTTCTTTCTTGAGGTGTTAATTGACTAGCAAAATAGGGCATAACTGCGCCAGCACCTTGTGGAACACGACGTCCTTCCGCTAGATCAGTGAGTTGTTTAACGATATAAGGATAGCCGAGGTTAGCTAATCGAGGCGCTCCCATTGCTTCTGTTCCCCATCCAGTGGGACCATGACAGGTCATGCAAGCAACAACAGGACCCTTACCGTTCATGAAAATTTGTTTTCCGTTTGCAGGGTTTCCGTCCATTGGTATACCCTCAGCCATAGCGAAACCGGAAAATAATGAAGAAAATAAAGCTACTGTAAGGCTAGCGATTTTTATTGATTTATACATTTACCCCCCCAATCTTAAAGGTATTAAAATGTGAATACGACTTCTCTAAAT
>VFSW01009787.1_pt1 | contig 13654 bp, 13 predicted proteins | sample 5358111 | NCBI WGS metagenome assembly VFSW01 (sample SAMN11554181, study PRJNA540505) | mine drainage metagenome | isolation source: sediment from site ElyBrook_90M | place: USA: Ely Copper Mine, Vershire, VT | collected 2017 | reverse complement strand
TCTCCCCCTGGGCCCCCGCCCCCCCCCTTTTGGGCCCGGGGGCCTTTTCCGGGCCGGCGCCCGTCCGCAGTCGATCTGTTCGCGCATGGCCTTGATGGTCGCCGCATAGTCGGTGCTGCCGAAAATCGCCGATCCCGCCACGAAGGTGTCGGCGCCCGCCCTGGCGATTTGCGCCGCATTGTCAACCTTCACTCCGCCATCGATTTCCAAGCGGATATCACGCCCGCTGGCGGCGATTCGCGCCCGCGCTTCGACGAGCTTCGGCAGACTTTGCGGGATGAACTGCTGGCCGCCGAATCCGGGATTGACCGACATGATCAGCACCAAATCGATCTTCTCGATGACGTAGTCCAGCCAACCGAGGGAGGTCGCCGGATTGAACGCCAGTCCGGGCCTGCATCCCGATGCGCGAATCAACTGGATGGTACGGTCGACATGCAGCGTCGCCTCCGGGTGGAAGCTGATGTAGGTCGCTCCCGCTCTGGCGAAATCCGCAACCAGCCCGTCCACCGGCGAGACCATCAGATGCGCATCGATGGGGGCCGTCACACCCGCCCTGCGCAGCGCCTCGCAAACCATCGGTCCGATGGTCAGATTGGGGACGTAATGATTGTCCATCACGTCGAAATGCACCCAGTCCGCGCCGGCGGCCAGCACCGCCGAAACCTCGGCTCCCAGACGGGCGAAATCCGCGGACAGAATCGACGGCGAGATGATGATGCTCATGCGTCATTTTATCATCGCATGCCGCGCGCCGTGCGGATCGCCTCGTAGGCCTCCTGGATGCGCTGCGTCTTTTCCTTGGCGAATTCCGCCATCGACTCCGGCAACCCATTGGCCACCAGCTTGTCCGGATGGTGACGGCTCATCTGCCGCCGATAGGCTCGGACCACCTCCGGGTCGCTGCGATCGGCGGTGATCCCCAGCTCCGCGTAGCACTCGGCGAGAGGTCGCTCGGCCGGCTGACGGGGACCCGCCGCCCCGCGCCCGCGGGGGCGGGCGCGCACTCCGGCCTCGAGGCGCGCGAATTGCGGGCCGCTGATCCCCAGGCGATCGGCCACCCGCACCAGAATGGCGCGCGCCGGCGGCGAAAGGCCGTTGCCGGCCAGCGCCGCGCGCAGCTGCAGTTCCATGAAGGCCTGCAGCAGATCGTGACGCGAGCCGCAGGCCGCCCGCAGCGCCGCGAGGCTCCGGGCGGGATCGAAGCCCGGCGACTTGCCCGTGCGAAAGCAGGCGATGGCCGCATCGATTTCGGCCGGACCAAGCCTCAGCTCCTTCATCAGGCTGCGCGCCGCCTCGATTTCGGCCTCCGAGACCCGGCCGTCGGATTTGGCCACGTATCCCATCAGCTCGAAGGTGGTGCGAAAGAACACGGCGGACACCGGCGGCGCGTTCGTCCCGGCGCCGCGCGATGCGGAGCGGCCGCCCTGGTCGAGGAGGTGCCCGATGACGGCGCCCACCACGGCGCCCCACACGCTGCGGGTGACGAGCAAGCCGAGCCAGGCGCCGAAGAATTTGCCTTTCCAAGTCATCCGCGTTGACCTAACCCACCGGCCCCGCCACAATCGCCGACCTTCACCTGGTAATGGTAGCAGCCGGCAGGGCGCGCACGCATGGACAGATCTTCGCCATCCTCACCGCTGTTCGAGTCGCGAGTCGGCGGCCTGAAGAAGATTCATCAGGGCAAGGTGCGCGACATCTACGAAGTCGACTCCGACCACCTGTTGATCGTGACCACCGATCGGCTGTCCGCCTTCGACGTGGTGCTGCCCGACCCGATTCCATCCAAGGGCGAGGTTCTCACCCGGATTTCGCTCTTCTGGTTCGCCCGGACGCGACACCTGGTCGCCAACCATCTATCCGGACTGGCTCTCGAGGATGTCATCGCCGATCCGGCGCAGCGCGCACCGCTCGAGGGGCGCTCGATGGTGGTCAGGAAACTGAGCGCGCTGCCCATCGAGGCGGTGGTGCGCGGCCACCTCATCGGCTCCGGATACAAGGATTACCTGCGCAGCGGCGCCATCTGCGGCATCGCGCTGCCCGCGGGGTTGGCCATGGCCGCCGCCCTGCCCGAACCGATATTCACGCCCGCCTCGAAGGCGCCCGCCGGTCAGCACGACGAGAACATCGATTTCGCCGAGATCGTCAGACTCGTCGGCCGCGAGTACGCCGGCCGCATCCGCGACATCTCCCTCGCCATCTATCGCTTCGCCGCGCAGCATGCGCTGGCGCGCGACATCATCATCGCGGACACGAAATTCGAGTTCGGCACGGACAAGAACGGCGACCTGGTGCTGATCGACGAGGTGCTGACGCCGGACTCCTCGCGCTTCTGGCCGGTGGCCTCCTACAAGCCCGGCAGCAGCCCGCCGAGCTTCGACAAGCAATTCGTGCGCGATTATCTCGAGTCGCTGCACTGGGACAAGAAGCCGCCCGCGCCGCATCTGCCCGCCGACATCGTGGCGCGTACCAGCGAGAACTATCGCGAGGCTCTGCGGCTGCTCACCGCATGAACCCGCGGCGCGGCTCCGGGAGCGGACTGCGGGAGCGCCTGACGGAGAGGCTGTTTCACGATTCGCGCACCATGGGGCCGCCCTGGGGCCCGGCCTTGCGCTTGCTGCGCTATCCCGTGGCGGTGGCCAGGGACTGGCTTTCGGGCGAACTGGGCGTGCGCGCAACCAGCCTCGCCTACACCACATTGCTGTCGATCGTCCCCCTTCTGGCATTCAGCTTCTCGGTGCTGAAGGGCCTGGGCGCGCGCAGCGATCTGCGCTTGCTGCTGCGCGAGTTCTTCCGTCCCACCGGAGCCGCGGCCGACCAACTCACCGACGGGGTCATGCAATTCGTGTCCAACATGCGCGGCGACGTGCTGGGCTCGATTGGACTCGCGTTCCTTCTCTACACCGTGATATCCACCATTCAGAAGGTGGAGGCAAGTTTCAACTTCGTGTGGGGGGTGACGCGGCCGCGCGCTTTCGGCCGGCGCTTCACCGAATACCTCGGCATGATGATTCTCGGTCCCATCCTGCTGGCGGCCGCCATCGGCCTGCTGGGCACGGCCGGGCACGGGCAGGCGGCCCGCTGGCTGGGCAGCGTCGCACCACTGGCGTGGGTCGGCTCGGCGCTTGGACACGCGCTGCCGTACGGCCTGGTGGCGGCGGTATTCACCTTCATGTACGTCTTCATGCCCAATACCCGGGTCGAGCCGCGCGCGGCGCTCATAGGGGGCGCCGCGGCCGGCATCATCTGGGCGCTGGTGGGCAGGCTGTTCACCGCGTTCATCGTCTACTCCTCGAGCCTGATGGCCGTGTACACCGGATTTGCCATCCTGTTGACCACCCTGATCTGGGTCTACCTGAGCTGGCTCATTCTGTTCATCGGCGCTCAACTCGCCTTCTACGTGCAACATCCGCAATGCCTGCGCCACGGGCATCGCTCTCCGGAGTTGATCGGCGCGCCGCGCGAACGGGCCGCCCTCGCGGTCATGTACCTGCTGGCGAGGGACTTTGCCGCCGGCGCGACCGTGTGGAGCGCCGCCGATCTGTCCGCGGCGCTCGACGTACCCGGGATGTCGCTGGCCCCGGTGCTCGCCGACCTCGAAAGCGACGGGCTGATTGCCCGCACCGACCGCGAGCAATTCCTGCCCGCGCGCGCGCCCGAGGGAATTTTGCTGGCCGACATCGTCGAGGCGGCCCGCAAGGGTGCGGCCAACGATGAAATGGCCGTGCGCGGCATCCCGCCCGCCGCGGCGGTGATCGAGGCCATGCAGGCGGCCTGGCGCGGGCGCCTCGACGGGCGCTCGCTCAAGGACCTGGTCGAGGCTCCCTGAGGCCCGCGCTATTCGCCCGCGATGGTCATCTCGGACAACAGAATGGAACCGACGCGAGTGGCGCCCCGCGCGTCGACGTCATCGCCCACCGCCATCACGCCCAGGTACATGTCGCGCAGATTTCCGGCGATGGTGATCTCGGCCACCGGATATTGAATGACGCCGCCCTCGACCCAGAATCCGGCGGCCCCGCGCGAATAATCGCCGGTCACCGTGTTGACGCCCTGCCCCATGAGTTCGGTCACGAGCAGGCCGGTGCCGAGCCGCGCGAGCATGCCGCCAAGCCCGCCGGTGCAGTTCGGCGCCACGAGCAGATTGTGGGTGCCACCGGCATTGCCGGTGGTCTGCAACCCGAGCTTGCGTGCCGAGTAGCTCGACAGCACGTAGCCGGTGAGGACTCCGCCGGCGATGAGCTCGCGATCGCGGGTGGCGACACCCTCATCGTCGAATGGCGCGCTGCCAAGCGCCTTCGGCAGATGGGGGCGCTCGGCGACGGCGAACCAGTCGGGAAAGACCCGTGTGCCGGCGCAACCTTGCAGGAAGGACGCCTGGCGGTACTGGCTGGTGCCGCGAATGGCCGCGACGCAATGTCCGACGAGGCCGCGCGCCATCTCGGGCGCGAACAAGACCGGAGCGCGCCGGGTGGACATCTTGCGCGGCCCGAGACGCGCCACCGTGCGCCGCGCGCTCTCGCGGCCGATCCACTGCGGGTCGGCAAGGTCCCGCCAATCCCGCGCGGCGCTGTACCAATAGTCGCGCTGCATGTCGTCGCCGCCACCGGCGAGCACCACGCAGCTCAGGCTGTGCGAAGTCGTCGGGTATCCGCCGATGAAGCCGTGGCTGTTGCCATAGACATGCAGCCCCTGGTGGGTGGCGAGCGAGGCGCCCTCGGAGTTGTTGATGCGCGGATCGAAGGCGAGCGCGGCCGCCTCGCTGGCCTTGGCGATCTCGATGGCCTGATCGGCGGTGAGATTCCAGGGATGCGCGAGATCGAGGTCGGGCGGCGCGCTGGCCATGAGCTGCGCATCGGCGAGCCCGGCGCAGGCGTCCTCGGCCGTGAAGCGGGCGATGCTGCAGGCCTTTTCCACCGTGGCGCGGACAGCACCCAGCGAGAAATCCGCGGTGCTCGCCGAACCCTTGCGGCGGCCGAAATAGACCGTGACCCCCATGCTGCGGTCGCGCTGGTGCTCGAGCGTTTCCACCTCGCCGAGCCGCACCCCCACCGACAACCCGGTATCCTGGCTGACGGCCGCCTCCGCCTGCGATGCACCGCGGGAGCGCGCCTCCTGCAGGGCGCAGGCGATGATCGACTCGAGATCCTCCTGAACGAGGCGTACCGGATTGCGGGGCGCGACGGCCATCGTCATTGTATGGGGACTCCGAATTTGGGATTGGCGTGCCTGATTCTACCGGCCTTGGGTGTAGCATGGGGAATATGAGAAGGGATGACATGCGGGATGAGGAAGCCGCCGACCTGCCCGGGGAATCCCGGCCCAGCAAGAGCGCGCGCAAGCGCTCGGCTACCGCGGTGCAAGACCTGGGGGTGGAGCTGGCCGCCTTGCCGGATGACGAGCTCGCGCGTCTGGATCTGCCCGAGACCCTGCACGCGGCCATCCTCGAACTGCGCCGGCTTTCGGCGCATGGCGCGCAGCTGCGCCAGCGACAATATATCGGCAAGCTGATGCGCCGGATCGACCCCGAACCGGTAATCGCCCGGCTCGCGGACCGCAAGCGGCGGCATGACGTGGAGGTGCGCCGCTTTCAACAGATCGAGCGCTGGCGCGACCGGCTGATGGCCGAACCGCAGGCGGCGCTCGCGGAGCTGTTGCAGGACCACCCCCAGGCGGATCGGGCGGCGCTCGAGGAGCTGATCGGGCGCTGCGCAACGGAGCTGCGCGAGCGGCGTGCCCCGCTCGCCGCCCGGGAACTTTTTGCGCTGCTGCGCCGGTTGTTGGATTAGGCTTTGTTAGACTAAGGGCCATGAACATCCTCGTGGGCATCGTCATGGGATCCTCCTCCGATTGGGACACGATGCAGGGCGCTGCCCAGACGCTCGAGGCGTTGGGTGTCGCCCACGAGGTGCGCGTGGTGTCGGCGCATCGCACCCCCGACCTCATGTTCGAATATGCCGCGGCGGCGCGCGGCCGCGGCTTGAAGGCCATCATCGCCGGCGCCGGCGGCGCGGCCCACCTTCCCGGCATGCTGGCGGCGAAAACCGCGGTTCCGGTGCTCGGCGTGCCGGTGCAATCCAAGGCGCTGAACGGCATCGATTCGCTGCTCTCCATCGCCCAGATGCCGGGAGGCATTCCGGTGGCGACCTTTGCGATCGGCGCCGCCGGAGCCAAGAACGCCGCACTGTTCGCCGCATCGATCCTCGCGCTGGAGTCCACCGCCGTGCGCTCCGCGCTGGACGCCTTCCGTGCCGCGCAGACCGCAGCGGTGCTCGCCAAGCCGGATCCGCGACAGTCTTGAAGCCGCTCCACGTCGGCATCGTCGGCGCCGGTCAGCTGGGCCGCATGATGGCCCTGGCCGGATATCCTCTGGGTGTGCGCTGCACCTTTCTCGACCGCACCGCCGATGCCCCGGGCGCGCAGGTGGCGCCCATCCTGCGGGGTGAGCTCGATGATGCCGGCCTGCTGCTGGAACTGGCGCGCGGCAACGATGTGGTCACTTTCGACTGGGAGAACATCGCCGGCGAGGCGCTGGCTCCGCTCGAGGGGGTGACGGCCATACGGCCGCCGCGGCTCGCGCTCGAAACCTCCCAGGATCGCATCGCCGAGAAGGCGTTGTTCACGCGCCTGAAGATCCCGGTCGCCGCGCACACCGCGGTGGACGACGAAGCGCAGCTCGCCCGGGCGGTGCAACGGCTCGGCCTGCCCGGCGTGCTCAAGACCCGCCGGCTCGGCTACGACGGCAAGGGACAGTGCACGCTGCGCCGGCGGCAGGACGTGGCGCGGGCCTGGGCGCAGATCGGCGGCCCCGGTCTGATCTACGAGCGCTTTCAGAACTTTTCGCGCGAGGTGTCGCTGGTCGGTGCGCGCGGGCTGGACGGCCGGATCGTCTACTACCCGCTGGCCGCCAACACCCATGGGGAGGGCGTCCTGCGCGTGAGCGTGGCCCCTTACGCGAACGCGGCTCTCGAGCGCCGCGCGCGCGCCTACCTGCGGCGGGTCATGCTCGCCCTGTCCTATGTGGGCGTGCTGACCATCGAATTCTTCGTGGTCGACGGGCGCCTGATCGCCAACGAAATGGCGCCGCGCGTGCACAATTCCGGTCACTGGACCATCGAGGGTTGCGTGACCAGCCAGTTCGAGAATCACCTGCGCGCCATCTGCGGCCTGCCGCTCGGCAGCACCCGGGCCCTGGGACATGCCGCCATGATCAATTTTCTCGGCCGGATGCCCGATCGCGAGCGGCTGCTCGCCGTGGAAGGGCTCGCCTTCCACGACTATGGCAAGGCAGCGCGACCCGGGCGCAAATTGGGGCACTGCACGATACTCAAGGCACGTGCCGGGGAGCGCGACCGCGCCCTGCGCAATGCACTAAAATCCGTGCAGTGGTGTTGAAATGCACGCCGCGGCCGACACGACCCGGCGACCGAGTGGATTGACGCAATGTACCTAGAACTGTTCAAGTTGCACGAGCTGCCGTTCCGGCTCAGCCCCGACCCGCAGTTTCTCTACCTGAGCAAGCAGCATGCGCGCGCCAAGGCGTACATGGAGTCGACCATCTGGTTCACCGACGGATTCGTCGTGATCACCGGCGAGATTGGTGCGGGCAAAACCACGCTCATCGAAACCTTCCTGCGTGAACTGCAGTCCGACGTGGTGGTCGCGCAGATCAACCAGACCCAGCTGTCGCCGACCGCCTTCCTGCAAACCGTGCTGGTGCAGTTCGGCTTCTCGCCCTTCAACATGCGCAAGCCCGAGGTGCTGGCGACGCTCAGTCAGTTCCTGCTGGAGCAGCACGCCAGCGGGCGCAAGGTGCTGCTCATCGTCGATGAGGCGCAGAATCTCGGCAGTCGTGTTCTCGAGGAAATCCGCATGCTCTCGGGCGTCGAGACGACCAAGGAGAAGGCGCTGCGCATCATCCTCGCCGGGCAGCCCGAACTCAACGACAAGCTCAACTCGCCCGAGTTGACCCAGTTGACCCAGCGTGTGCGCCTGCGCTTTCACCTCACCGCGCTGACCAAGGCTGAAACCGGCGCCTACATCGACCATCGACTCGAAGTGGCCGGCTCGCAAGGCAGGCGCATCTTCGCCGACGACACCTATGCGCTCATCTACCAGTACACCGGCGGGGTGCCGCGCCTCGTCAATACGCTGTGCGACACCTGCTTGATGGCCGCCTTCGGGGCGGACCGGGATACCGTCACGCGCGAGGACCTGGAGGCGGCGATACGTGAATTGCAGTGGGTCGAATACGCCTCGCGCACCAACCGGCTGCAGGTGGTCGGCGGGCAAGCGCACCAGTCGCAGCCGCTCGCCACCAGCGGCGAACCGGTCGGCCGTATCCTGCTGGCCAGCGCGGGCAAGACCGTGATCGAGCGGGTGCTGCATCCGGGACGCCTGGTGATCGGCCGCACGCCGGACAACGATCTGCAGATCGACAGCAAATTCATCAGCCGGCATCACTGCCAGATCGTCACCAAGGCCGATTCGTGCATGATCGAGGACCTGAACAGCACCAACGGCATCTACGTCCAGTCCAAGCGGGTGCGGCGGCACAATCTCAACGACGGCGACGTGGTGCAGGTCGGCCAGCACGAAATCATGTACATCGACGAGCGCGCGCCACGCGGCCGGCAGACGCCGGATCCTCAGGATACCGAGGTGGTGGAGAAGCTCTGACCCCCCCCGGGCGCCGGTGCTAGCGCTCGAGGTTCGAGGGCAGTTCGATGGTCTCGCTGAGATACTCGCGGCTGAGCTCGCGATGGTCCCGGCGACGCAGGAACACCGTCAGGGCGGCGGTCTCGGCGGCGAAGCCCAGACCGAAGGCCACTGCGCCGTAGCCTCCCGCCGGGTCCAGATAGGCGATGAAAACAGCCGCTGCGCCGATGAGCGCATAGACCAGGGGCAGCGATTCATAAAGCGGACGCGACAGATGCATGGGCTCCTCCGGCGCCGATCATAGCGCGCGGACTCCGTGGCCGGCCCGGCGATTTGACTTAAAATGCGGGCTCGCGGCGCGACCCGCCGCTGCTCAGTCCCTGCCCGCCAACAATTCGGTAACCCGCGACAACCACGAGGGGCGCCAACCCTCGACGCGCAACTGCTCGTCCTTCTGCCGCGGCGCGCGGCGCGCCTCGGCCAGCAATTCCGCCGGCACGGTGCTGTGGAAGACATCCGTCGTCGACTCCTCGTACATGGCCGCTCCTGTATTGGCTGTGAATGGAGGCGGCAGGGTAGCGAGCAGGAGCGCGCCGCCGATGCGATGCGACGCACGGTTTTCTCGTCGATCGATCTTATGTCGCACCGCCAGGCCGTGGCAGAATGCGCGCCCTTGCGCCTGACCGGGAATCACCGTCGCCGATGAACAAAGCCAGCCACCGGTTGGGAATTGCCTACGTGACCGCCTCGGCCGTGACCTGGAGCCTGGGCGGCTTGTTCACGCGCATCATCCACCTGGACAGTTGGACCCTGCTCGCCTGGCGCGGCATCTTCGGGGCGGCCGGACTGCTGCTCATCATGCCCCTGCTGCCGGAGCGCCATGCGCTGCGCACTCTGCGCGGCATGGGTTGGGTGGCGGCGCTGTTCGTGATTCAATCCGCCGCCGGGATGATCTTCTATCTGACGGCGCTGCGTCACACCACGGTGGCGAACGTCGCGGTCATCTATGCCACCGCCCCCTTCCTGGCCGCGGCGACGGCCTGGTGGGCGCTGCGGGAAAAACCACGGCCGAGCGCGGTGCTCGCCAGTGTGATCGCGCTGCTCGGCGTCGCGCTGATGGTGGGATTTGGCGATCGTGGCGGACTGCTGGGCGATGCCCTGGCCTTCGGCATGACCCTCACCATGGCGGTGACCATGGTGGTGGCGCGCAACTTTCCGCAGGTGCCGATCCTGTTGACGGCCTGCCTGTCGTCGTTGCTGAGCGGGATGGCGTGCTGGCCGCTGGGCGCGCCGCTTGCCGTCTCCGGCCATGACCTGGGGCTGCTGGCGCTGTTCGGGGTGGTGAACTTCGTGGTCGGGTTGCCGCTGTTCACCCTCGGCGCGCGGCGTCTGCCGCCCATCGAGACCGCGCTGATCGGCGCGCTGGATGCTCCCCTGGCGCCCTTATGGGTATGGCTGGCTTTCCGCGAGACCCCGAGCCGCAGCACCTTGATAGGCGGCGCCGTGGTCTTCGTGGCGGTGGCCGCGCACCTGCTGGTCACCGAGTCCAAGGCCGCCGGCGCGGCCTCCGCGGACTCCAAGGAATGAAGCGCGGGGAGTGAGCGCGGCCGCCATCAGGGCGCCGCGCCGCGCAAGCGGATCGCCTCGAACTCATCCCCCGGCAGCCATTGGATGCTGCGCGGCGCGGCCAATGCCTGCCAACCCAGCGCGAAGCCGAATCTGGCCAGCGCGGCATCGGTGGAGAAGTCCATGCCCGGGGAGTACTCGTCGCTGGGCTGATGGTAGTGCTTGGCGGTGTACTCATCGCGCTGCGCCTTGCCCCACTCGGCCGTATGGCCCGAGAATTTGACGCCGGTATTGATCGAGAATCCGGGCACTCCGGCGCGGGCCAGACTGAAATGATCCGAGCGGTAATAATGACCGGCCCCAGGCTCGGCATCCGGCTGAATGGCGAATCCGAAGGCCCGCGCGGTCCGTTCGACCACCGGGTAAAAAGTGGTTCGCTCGGCTCCGGTGACGTTGACCGACTCGGGCGCACCGAGCGGCGGTATGGCGTCGTAGTTCAAATCGAGGGTGATCCGCCGTGGCGGAATCGGCAGATGCTTGCCGAAATAGTCCGAGCCGAGCAGACCCTTCTCCTCGGCCGTCACGGCCACGAACATCACGGCATGCGGCGGCCGCTGCGCGGCGCCCGCATAGGCGTGCGCCAGCTCGAGCAGGATGCCGCAGCCGGTCGCATTGTCGACCGCGCCGTTGTAAATCTGGTCGCCGGCGAGCGCGGGATCCCTGCCCAGATGATCGTAATGGGCCGAATACATCAATGCCTGCCCCCCCGACTCCCCCGCGGCGCCGGGCAGCACGCCGACCACGTTGCTGGATTCGAAGCCGCGCACCTGGCTGTCGATGTGCGCCTTGAACCTTACCGGCAGCTCGCGCGCCCGAAAACCGCGCCGGCCCGCGGCCGCCAACATGTCGTCGAGCTGCAGACCGGAGGCGGCGAATATGCGACGCGCCACCTCCAGTTGCACCCAGGATGCCGCCTGCAGCTTGGGCGCGCCGTCCGCGGCGAGATAGACCTGCTCGTTGCTCCACGAACTCTTGACGACGCTCCAGGGGTAGCTCGCCAGGTCGGTGCGATGAATGATCAGCGCGCCGGCGGCCCCACGCCGCGCCGCCTCCTCGAACTTGTAGGTCCACCGGCCGTAGTAAGTCATTGCCTCGCCGTTGAAGAATTTGGGATCCGTGGAGGGCGGCTCGTTGACGATGACCAGCAATACCTTGCCCTTGAGGTCCAGGTCCGCGAAGTCGTTCCACCCATACTCCGGGGCGTCGATGCCGTAGCCGACGAACACGATCGGCGCATCGACGTCCACGACGGCGGTCTGCGTCTGGTTGTTGGTCACGAAGTCCTCGCCGAGGCGCAGCGCGATGGGCGCTCCCTGCGCCGGCACGATCTGCGCGGTGGTTCCGGTCAGTGTTTGCACGCCCTTGAAGCCCACCTTTTGCAGGTAACCGCCCCCGTCTCCGGCCGGCTTGAGCCCGTCGAGCGCGAATTGGGTCGCGATGTAGGCGGCGGCCAATTCACCGCCGCGGGTGCCGGTTCCGCGACCCTCGAGCAAATCGTCGGCGAGGAAGCGCACCTGCGCGCGGATGTGCTCGGCATCGATGCCGCGCATGGCCGCCAGCGCCGCAGCGGGCAAACCCAATTCGTGGCCCAAATCGCGGCCCGGATCCGCCCACGCCCAGCCCGCCATGCCCCAACCCGCGGCCACCGCCGCCAGAATCGCCCATTGCCGCAAAATGAATCCTCCCTCGGCAGCGGCCGGCCGTCGACTCAGGCGCGCCGCGGCTCGAACAAGCCGGCGATGGTGTTCACGGCGCGTTCGGCCTCCGCCCGGTCCGCAACGCTGCTGTCATCGCCGAAACCGTAGTAATCATCCGCGCCCAGCACCTGGAACACCAGCCCATCACGCCGCGGCACGAATGACACCCCATTGTAGAGCAAGCCGTAACCCACCTCCGGCTGCGGAATCATGCGGGCCAGCTGTCCGCGAACCGGTTGCACCGAGCGATCGTCGAACAAGGCGCGCGCGCCATAGCCGGTCGCGTTCACCAGGGTGAGATGGGGCAACCCGGCGAGGTCGGCCGGGGTGTGAAACCGGCGGATCGTCACGCGTCCGCCGTCACGCAAGAAATCCTCGAACAACAGACGTGAATAACTCGAGATGTTGAACATCATCAGGGTGTTACGCTGCATGTAACGCGCACCGAAGGGATGGGTTCCGGGAGCGAAGGGCACCGGATTGGGCAGCAAATCCCCGAGCAGCTCGTGCTGCAGCTCGGCGAATCGCTCGCGACCGTCATCGGCCGCGATCTCGCGGCGCGGCGTGTCCGCGGCGTCCGATACGCGGTAGCTGTCGATGAACTCCACCGGGTTGCCGGGAAGGCCGAGCAGCGACTGATAGGTTCGAAAGGATTCGCGCGCCATGCCTTCCCAGGCGCCGCGGAATGCGGGAGTGGCATGGCGCTCGAAGCAAATGCGCGAGTCCGGAGTCCACAGGCCGGTGGCCAGCGAGGAGCGGGTGTTCGGCGGCAGATCCTCGGCGTAGATGGTGACGCGCGCACCGGCACGCTGCAGCTGCAGCGCCGTCGTCAAGCCGATCGCCCCGCAGCCGAGCACGCCGATGTCCTGCTCGCCGGTAGCCAGCGCCAGACGGGTGGCGGCCGCGCCCGCCCCCCAGGATAACGACCAGCCGCTGCCACCATGCCCGTAGTTGTGGACGATTCGCTGCCGCCCGATTTGTTCGATCTCGAGACGCGGTCCCTGTGCGCGAAAGGGCCGGGTACACACGGTGATGCGGGTGATCCGGTCGACACTGGCCTGCAGGCTTGGCAAATGCAGGGTGGCCGCCGGTGGCATCGCCGCCGGACGCGGTGCCTGACCAACCGGCGCGGCAGGCCGACGACCCCCGACAGCAGCGCCGCATCCACCCAGAGTGCCCGATGCCAGCGCGGCGGCCACCATGCTCAGTAATTGGCGGCGGTCGATGGAAGGGGTCAAGCGCAGGGGCTCCGCGCCGCGATGACGGAAGCCTCAGTGCAGCCAGAAAGACGCAGGGCGAAACGCCCCGAGATCGGGAACGCCTCGCCCGCGCCACGGCGAGCATATCTTCCTAGCTCCCCGCGCTTGGGGTCTCGTCCCTGCGTGAACCGCACCCTCATCCTCTCCAAACCGGCCTGCGCTGGCCACGGGCTAAATTGATGCAAACATCCAGATATTCATTTTTTTGTCGGGGCCGGCCCCACCCCGCCGTGGATTCCCCCTTGTCCGCTCAGGCGGTACCGCCCACGGTCAACCCATCCACGCGCAGGGTCGGCTGCCCGACTCCCACCGGTACGGATTGGCCCTCCTTGCCGCAGGTCCCGACCCCGGCGTCGCGGTTCAGATCATTGGCCACCCTGCTGCCCCGCGTCAGCCCATCCGGACCCTTGCCGG
>VFSW01009786.1_pt1 | contig 13655 bp, 12 predicted proteins | sample 5358111 | NCBI WGS metagenome assembly VFSW01 (sample SAMN11554181, study PRJNA540505) | mine drainage metagenome | isolation source: sediment from site ElyBrook_90M | place: USA: Ely Copper Mine, Vershire, VT | collected 2017 | reverse complement strand
CGGTTCTGCTGATTCGCGGGGGCGCGGATCGAGCAGCGGCGCGTGTCGCGCGCGATCTATCCGCTGGCCGGAGCAATCGTGCTGGCGGCGCTCGCGATCCCGATTTCAAAAATCAAGCACCCGCCACGGATCGCCGGGGGCAGCGGGCAGGACGAGCTGACGGTCGATCTGGACGACCTGCATCTGCGAGCGGCCGATCCGGGCGATGAATCGGGGATGCAGGTCACGGCAGACGCCGCGACCATGCGCCGGCTCGAGGACAAATTGGCTCGGGAGGGCGCGGCGAACGGCGAGGCAGGCGGCAATTCGCTGAACCAGCTGGTGAATCGCGCGCGCGACCTGGCCGGGCGTTTGCAGAACAAGCTTACCGGACAGCAGGCGGCCTCGAAGCAGCGCCTCAACCTGCGCCTGGCCGACGCGGGCGGCGATCAGGCTCAAAATGAAATTCATCGCGCTCCTGAGACGCAGAAGAATCGGCATGGCGACGTCGCGGGACAGTTCAAACAGGACCAGCCAAAATCCAACCGCGAGATCGATCTGCCGAGGCAAGACGATTCGCGCCAGCCCGATTCCAAGTCTTCGCCCGGCGGCTACGGTGAGTCGGGCGCGCAAGCCAGCTCCGGCGAGGACAACCCCGGCAATCACGACAACCGCGCGACCGATCGCGGGATTCAGCATAGCGGCGACAATGGCGGCAACGGCGGCGCGACCCACGGAATCGGCGCCGATCCCGACAGCCTGTTCGGCGCACCTGCGGCGTCAAAGCTCGGCACCGAGGGTTTCGAGATCGCAATCGAAGCGCGGCCCGTCGATCAAGGTGCGAAAGGCGCCGGGCACGCCTACGTCCCGCCCAAAGTGCGCGCGCCGCTCAGCCTGAAGCAGGAGCCGGACGAGCCGGTGGCGCGCGCCGCCGTGCCGGCCGAAGATCGAACTGCTATCAAACGGGTATTCGAAAGATGAGCGAGGTGCAGGCGGAAACGCCAACGGTGGCGGATTTCGCCCGGACGTTCCGGCGGATCCAGGCCGAGATCCACAAGCTGATCATCGGACACGAGCAGGCCGTCGAGGAGTTGCTGTCGGCGCTGTTCGCCGGCGGCCACGTGCTGATCGAAGGCGTTCCCGGCACGGGCAAAACGACGCTGGTCAAAACGCTGGGGCTGGCGCTCAATCTGAGCTTCAACCGAATTCAATTCACCGTCGATCTGATGCCGGCCGATATTACAGGCACGCGCGTGATTCTGTCGGGCGACGACGGGCGGCGTGAGTTTACCTTTGCGCCGGGACCCGTGTTTTGCCATATCCTGCTTGGCGACGAAATCAATCGCGCGACGCCCAAGACGCAGTCTGCCCTGCTGGAGGCGATGGCCGAGTTGCAGGTGACGGTTTCGGGCACCACCTACCGCCTCAAACCGCCGTACTTCGTGATGGCGACGCTCAATCCGATCGAGATGGAGGGCACCTATCCGCTGCCTGAGGCGCAACTCGATCGCTTCCTGTTCAAAGTCCGTTTGAACTATCCCGACGAAGGCGAACTGACTCGAATCATCTCCTCGACGACCGGGCCCGAAGAAGCGGGGATCGAGGCGGTTTTCCACGCCACCGAAGCGCCCGAGCAAATCGAGGCGCTCAAAAGGCTGGTGCGCGAAGTGATGGTGGCGCCGGCGATGGAGACCTACGCGGCGCGACTGGTGCGAACCACGCAGCCTCAGAACTCGCGCTTCGTGAGCGAGCAAGCCAGCGCCGTGCACGACGAGATGGTCAATCGCTACGTGATGTTCGGCTCGAGCCCGCGCGGTGCGCAGGCGCTTATTCTGGGCGCCAAGGTGCATGCGCTGCTCGACGGGCGCGCCAATATCGCGCGTGAAGATATCGAGCACGTGGCGGTTGCCGCGCTGGCCCATCGCATCATGCTCAACTACGCCGCGCTGTCCGACGGAATCGACGCCGCGCACATTGTCGAGCGCGTCATCAAGTCGGTTCGCGCCGGGAAGCCATAGGCAGCCGGCTATGCTCGAAGCACGCGCTTTCGAGCCGGAATTTTTGCGCAAGCTCGACCGCCTGGTGCTGGGTATCAAGCGCGCCCGCACCGTGCGCGCGGGCCAGCGCGCGCTGGGCAGAATCCAGGGGCTCGGAATCGAACCGGAAAATTTCAAGGCGTACGCGCCCGGCGACGATTTGGGCTTTCTCGATTGGAACGCGTTCGCGCGGTTTGACGAATTGATGCTGCGAACCTACCGCGCCGATCGCCAGGTCGAGGTTACCGCGCTGGTGGACGCCAGTGCGTCGATGGGATTGCCCGAGCGCGACGACAAGCTGGGGCTCGCGTTGGCGATCGGAGCGTCGCTCGCGTACATCGGGATGTCGGACAATGACGCGGTTCGAATCGGCGCATTCTCGATGCATCGTGGGGCGATGAAGCTCGACGCAACGCCGTTTCATCGCCGCCGCGAGTCATACCTCAATTTCAGGCCGTTCGTGATGTCGGTGAAAGCGGGCGGCGAGACCCGGCTGGGCGCGGCCGTCGATCAATTGCTGCTGCAGCGCCGGCCGGCAGGGACGGTAGTTGTCATCTCGGATTTCCTCGTCAATGAAAGCGACGTCGAAGACGCGCTCAAGCGGCTGGTGATGGCGCGCCACGAGGTAAAAGTTGTCCACGTGATGGGCGAGCAGGAGCGCACCGCCTCGTATCCATCGGGACTGCTGCGCGTGCGCGACGCGGAGACCGGCGAAGTCCGCGAGACCGTGCTGGGCCCGGCTACGGCCGCCGCGATCCGGCGCAAGGTCGAAAAGATAGCCGCGCGGATACGTGAGATCTGCACGACGCACGCGATTACTTATGCGCCGGCGTTCGGAGCGGGCAATCTGGATAGCATTATGGAGCGCGAACTCCCGCGGCTCGGAATTGTGAGATAATCGTGGGTCTCCTCAATCCGCAGAACTTCATCTATGGACTCAGCCTCGCGCTGTTGGTGCTGATCTATCTGCGCGCGCGCTCGCGTCCGACCATCGAAGTGTCGAGCCTGATGCTCTTCGACCAAGCGCCCGCGCCGGTTGCGAGCGTCCGTCACGTGCGGATCGACCCGCTGTTCTGGCTCGAGATGGCGGCGCTGACGGCGCTGACGCTGGCGATCGCCGGATTGTACGTGATGAGGCCGCGCACCCCCGGTCACGGCCGGATTCATGCGCTGGTGTTCGATCTCGGCGCCGGGATGAGCGCGCGCGAAGGCTCCGGCACGCGACTGGACCAGGCCCGCCGGGAGGCGATGGAAATAATCGATCAAGCGCCGGCTGGAGACGAGTTCAGCGTCATCGCATACGCACTCGAGGCGCAGGCGCGCCATCCGCAGACCGCGAACCTGGCTGACCTGCGCAAGGCGCTCGGCGACTTGGTTCCCATGGCGCTGCCCGCACGCACGGCGGCTCTGAGAGCGGCGCTGATTCGCGCGCGCGGCGCCTCGGAAATCGAACTGTTCGCCGATCGGCCGCCCCCGGCTGCCATTTTGGCCGACGCCGGCTCGACGGCGCGGGTCAATTTCCACCTGGTCGGTTCCGGCGACTCCAACCTGGCGATCGTGTCGCTCGATGCCGGCATCCCGGGCTCGACGCGCGGCCGCGCCGTGATTCGCAATTTCTCCGCGCGGCCTCATCCCTGCGAACTGGCGATCGATCTCGGCAACCGCGAGGAGTTTCATCAGACCCTGATGCTCGCGCCGCGTGAACAGGTCGTGGTCCCGTTCGGACCGCTCAAGTCGGGAGGTGTGCTGCACGCGCGAATTCTGACTCCCGATGCGATCGACGCAGACAACAACCGCTACGCCTACGCGCCGTCCGATCGTGCGGCGCAGGCCCTGGTCCTCTCGCCCGACGCCGCGGTGCGCGACGATATCGCGCGCGTGCTGCTCGCGGTCAACGCGAATTTCCAAATCGAGACCGCCGATCCCGCCAAGTATCTGGCGCATGCGCGCGCATCCGGCGCCGGCGCGAAGCCGCTCGAACTGGCTGTCATGCACGATTGCTATTTGCCCGCGGCCGGGGCGGCGTCCACGCTGCTCATCTATCCGCCGCAACTTGCGAAGAACCTGCCGTACGCGGCCGCAATCGGAATCTCCGTCAATGGAACGATTGCGAGCGCCGATGTTCGCGGTGACGCGATGGGCGAAGCACCCGCGGTCGAATCCCTGGCGCTGGGCGCGACGCGAATCGTAGCGATCCCCGAATGGATGGCCTTGATTGCCACCGCAACCGGCCCCGCTCATTGGTCGATCCCGCTGGCCGCGATCGGGCGTGGTGCGGGCGGTCGCGTCGGCGTGCTCGCATTCGACGTCCGCGATCATCTTCTGCTCGCCCCCGATCATCTCGACGCGCTGGTGCTGACGGTCGATCTGATCAAGCAACTGATCGCGCCGCGCGATATTTTGATTGTGCCGACCGGCGCTGATGTGAGCGTAGCCGCAACCGCAACCGCGCGCGTCACCCAGCCCGACGCAAGCGCGCGGACCGTCACGGCCGACAAATGGGGCCGCGTGCGAATCCGTCCGCTGCAGGCCGGGCGTTACACCGTCGAGTCGGGGGGAGAGACGACGCAGGTGTTCGCCAACTATTACGACGCGGCCGAGTCCGACCTTGGCGCCAAGTCGCAGGCCGAAGCGAGCGCGCCGGCCCAAAAGGCCGCTGCCGCATCGAACGCGCAATCCGCCGGGGAAGCGCAGCCGCTGGTTTTCATTTTGCTCGCGCTGGCGTTGCTCGCGCTGACGGTTGAATCCGCGATGCTGATTGGCCACGCCGGCCGCTGGGGGATGCGCCATGTTTGATCGGCCGCATCTGCTGTGGCTGCTGCTGCTCGCGGCGGTGGCCGTGGCGCCGGGAATTGTCGCGATGCGCGGCGGAATGCGGCTGGCGGGCGCTGCGGCGGCGACACTTCGCGCGCTGTGCGTTGTAGCGCTGGTCGCGATGCTCGCGGGGCTGCGCATTCCAGGGCGTATCGCCGCGCAAAGCGTCGCGGTGGTCGTGGCGCTCGATGAGTCGCGCTCGGTGTCGCCCGATCAGCAGGATTGGATGCGCGGCCAGGTCGAACAGTTGAAGTCCGCGATGCCTCTGGGCGACCAGCTCGGGATTGTAGGTTTTGGCCGCGACGCGCGGCTGCTTGCGCCGCTGACGGATCCCCGGCTGCTGGGGCATTTCGGCGACGGCGCCGATGAAGGGGCCACCAATATCGCCGGCGCGCTGACCGCGGCCGAAAGCCTGTTTGCGCCGGAAGCGGACAAGCGAATCGTGCTGCTGAGCGACGGCAACGAAACCGAGGATTCCGCGGCGGCGGAGGTTCACGCGATGCTCGAGGACGGTGTGCGAATTTTCGCCGCCGCGCCGCCGCCGTCGGCTACCGAGAGAATTGCGGTCACCAATTTCTATTCCCCGGACACGGTCCGCGCCGATCAGCGCTTTGCATTCAGAATCGACGTTGACAGCGAAGCGCAGTCTGCGGTCGCAGCCATACTCAAGCTCTACCGCGACGGCACTGCCGTCGGCGGGGAATCGATCACGCTGAAGCCGGGGCTGAACCGCTTCGAGCTGCCCTATCGGCTGGAGCGCGCCGGTGCATACTTGATGAGCGCGGAAGTCTCGATTGCTGCTCCGCGGGTGGCGTTGAACCCGCGGGTCGAGGCCGCGATTTCGGTGACCGGCGCGCCGCGGATTCTGATCGCCTCGAGCACCCCGCCGGAAAGCCTCGTGACCGCGCTCAAGATGCGCAACTACCAGATTGATTTCGTGTCGCCCCGCAGCCTGAGCGAACACCCGGTGGATTACCTGCCCTATCAACTGGTCATCCTCGACGACGTGCCCGAGGGATCGCTGACGCCCGCGGCGCAGCACGCGCTCAATCGCTACGTCGCCGACTACGGCGGCGGACTGGTCGCCACGGGCGACACCTTGCGCCAGGAGACACTGGCCGGCGGCGAGTTGGAAAAGGCCTTGCCGGTAAAGTTTGTGCCGCAACCGCCGCCGCCCTCGCGCGAGCCGATTGCCGTTTACCTGTGCATCGATCGCTCGAACTCGATGAGTTACGACTCGCGCTATCCGGCGGTGCGCGACGGCGAGCGAATTCGCTACGCCAAGCAAGCCGCGATCGCGCTGCTGCGCCAGCTCGACGATACTGATTTAGCCGGCGTGATCGCGTTCGATTCGCAGCCGTACGTGCTCGCGCATCTGCAGCCGCTCGGCGAAGATCGCGGCGAGCTCGAAAACCGCATCGATCGCCTGCAACCCGGCGGCGGCACCGACTTCAAGGAGGCGCTCGAAATCGCCGAACGCGAGATTCTGCAGAGCGGCATCGCGGTGCGCCAGGTGATTCTGCTCACCGACGGCGACACCAACCGCCAGTATCAGGACCACGACGATCTGATCGCCGAATTCGCCCGCCAGCACATTCCGGTCTCGACCATCCGCATCGGCCCCGACCTCGCCAATCTGCGCTTGCTGCAGGACTTCGCGCAGGCGACCGGCGGCGTCTTCTATCGCGTGCAGGATATCGAGAAGCTGCCGCTGCTGCTGGTCGGATTGACGCGCCAGGCGATGAACCGGCGCAAGCCGGATCGCACCACCGTCGAAGCCGGCGAGGCAACCACGATGCTCTCCGGGATCAGCATAAAGGAGATTCCGCCGATAGATTTTTTCGCCGCCGCCGAGCCCAAGGACGGTGCGCAAGTCGCGCTCAAAGTCGCGCGCGCCGGCAAATCTGCGCCGCTGCTCGCGGCGTGGCAGTATGGACTCGGCCGCACCGCGATTTTCGCCGCCGTACCCGATTCGCTTGCCACACTGAGCTGGATTCGATGGAACCGCTACGCGGAATTCTGGTCGCAGCTGGCGAGTTGGACGATGCGCCAGGGCGACTCCGGGATGTTCACGATGCGCGTCCATGGCGCGCCTGACGGATCGATCACGGTCGAGGCTGAAAGGGCCGATCGCAATCCCGTCAGCGACCTGGTCTGCCGGATCACCGGGCCGGGACGCGCCATCGACGTTGCGATGACCGAGGCCGACGCCTCGATCTATCGGGGCGAAGTCGGGCCGCTGCCACGCGGCAAGTACGCCGCGACGTTGATGTTCAAAGCGGGCGATTCCGAAAAAATCCTCGAGCAGCGCGAATTCGCCGCCGCCGGATCCATTCCGGCCGACAGCGCCGAGCTGCGCATCAAACCGCCCAATCTCGAACTGCTGCGCCGCCTATCAACCGCGACCCACGGCGCGTTCGACGCGCCGGCCGCGACCATTGTCCGCCATAATGGCCAGACCGTGGCATTTCGCCGCAGCGCGGATCCGTGGCTGATTCCCCTTGTGATCATGCTGTTCCTGGGAGAAGTGTTTGTGCGTCGCCGCTATCTCGGCGATTGACGATGGAGCGCTTCATGAAAATTTCCGCTGCCAATCGTTCTCATCTCATGGCCGCAGCCGTTCTCCTGGCCGCCCTCGTCGCTCCCGCCGCGACCGCGAGCGCCGCCACCTCACCGCGCGACGCCGGCGCGCTTGCCAAGTCCACCTACATCTATATTGCAACGGTTCGCAAAGACGGCAACCAGAGCCAAGCCGCGCCGGTTTGGTTCATTACCACCGGCGACAATCAGGTCCTGATCGAAACCTCGCCGGCCAGCTGGAAGGCCAGGAGAATCAAGCGCGGCAGCCCGGCGCTCGTATGGATTGGCTCGCGCACCGGCCCGGCGTTCATCGGCAAGGCGGAAATCGTCCAGGACACGGCGCTGCAGGACCAGGTGATCGCGGGTTACCCCAAGAAATATATGCTCGCGCGAATCGGCTATGCGCGTCCCACTCGCGCCAAGCTGGATTCAGGCCAGATAGTCGTGATTCGAATTTCGCCGGCGCGGGACCTGCCCGACGGATTTCAGTCTGCGCCCGCAGCTCCGGCGCCCGTCCTTGACGAGACGGCAAAGCCCGCTTCCGCCCAATAGAACGTGTCTTGAAATTGGTCTGCCATTAGGTCAGCATCCCGCCCCATGCGTTTAGTTCGATTAGCAATGGCTTTGGTTGTCACCGCTCTGGTAGCGAGCGCGAACTGCTTTGCGAGCGACTTCGCGTCGTTGCGCGAGCCGGGATTCGATTTGCTTACGCCGGCGCCCCATCAAATAGACATCGAAGCCGGCGACGCCTACCAGTTCCTGGTTGGCGCCAACACGCTGCGCCGCCGGATCAACTCATTTCCCGACAGCGCGATTAGCTTGCAGCACGACCTCGGCGTCTCGCAGATGCAACTGCCCGAGGTGCTGCTTTCGTACTGGTTCGACAGCGTCAACGCGGCGCAGTTCCAATTCAGATACTTCGGTTTGTATGGCAGCAAACCGCAAACTCAACCGCTGGCATTTGGCGGAACGATAATCTCCGCGTCTCAGAATCCATTTGTGGTTCCGGTGGGCGGAACCTTCAGTAACTCCGCCCGCGCGTATCAGAAACTGAATCCCGGCGGGACGCGATGGTACACGTTCGGCGGATACTACGAGCGCCGCCTGACGCCGCTGTATCAGGATCGCGAACAGGGATTGCCGGTCTTTCTTCAGGGATGGGACCTGCGCGCAAAGATCGGACTCGAGTTCACGTACAACGATTTTCGAATCAACGACGGCTCGCCAAAGTTCAGCCAGCGCTCGCTGTTCGAGGCGCGAATCCGTTTCCATGATAAGGGGCTGCCGATACCGGCGATCGGACTGGAGGCGCGGCGATGGCTGGCGCCCAACCTCGCGTTCGAGCTGACCGCGCAGGGCTATTGGGCCAACAAGTGGGACTCCGGCCGCAGCGAGGGCGGGACGGTTTACGACTCGCAATCGGGCTTCGAGACTCACTGGCGCGTCGTTTACTCGAACCGCGACTGGCGCGGTTTCGCCCCATTTGCCGGCGTAAACTACTATTACTCGAAGTACACGCAGACTTCCGCGGGCGTGGGCAATTTACTGCGCGTGCAGATGATCGGACCCGAACTCGGCTTCAACTGGAGCATCTGATCCTCGCCAGACATAGTCGCTGGCCTCACGCGCGACGCGCAGTTATATCAGGATCGTGGCGAACGATTCCCCATCCGCGCTGATCAAGTGCGCGCTCAATTGCCGATGTCCGGTATGCCGAAATGGCGCGATTTTCCGATCGCACTTCAGGATGAATCGCGAGTGCCCGCGATGCCACGTCGTGTTCTGGAAAGATCCGGGAGAGACGTTGGGCGCGATGTATCTCGACTTCGCGGTGGCCTCCGGCGCGTTCCTTATCGGCTGGGCGATTCTCGCCTTCGCCGCGCGCCTCTCCGATGCCGTCCAGATATTTTTTCTGAGCGCGGTCGCCGCCGGCAGCGTGCTGCTCTGCTACCCGCTCACGCGCAGCGCGTGGACCGTGCTGGTTTATCTGTCGGGCGGAATCGAGCGCCCGCGCTTGCGCACCATCCAGGGCGGCAAGAAGGCTTCTTGATCTTTCTGAAGCCTCGATCTGACCTGTTTTAGTCTCGTCGCGCCAATCTTGAACGCGCCGCCAGCTTCTCCTGCAGATGGCTCAGGCGCTCGGCGGCTGCCGCGATCGTCTCGTCGCTTTTCGAAAACGTGAATCGAATCTTCCGATGCCCCAATTCCGGCCGATGGTAAAAGCTTGAACCAGGCACCGCGGCGACGCCGACTTCATCGAGGATGAAATCCGCCGCCGCGAAGTCGTCTTTGAATCCGAGCCCGCCAATCTCCGCGACGATGTAATACGCGCCGTCGGGTTTGCTGCATTCCAGCCCGGCCCTCGTGAGCGCCGCGTACAACGCGCCGCGCTTGCGCTCGTACATCGCGGTCAGCTCCGCATAAAACGATTCCGGCAGCCGCAGTGCGACGGCCCCGGCCTCCTGCAGCGGATGCGGCGCGCCCACCGTCAGAAAGTCGTGCACCTTGCGAATCGCCGCGGTGATTCTCTCGCTGGCGATCGCGTACCCCAGCCGCCATCCGGTTATCGAGTAGGTTTTCGACAGCCCGCTAATCGTCACCGTCCGCTCGGCCATCCCCGCAAGGCTCGCGATCGATACGTGGCGTGCGCCGCCGTAAATGATGTGCTCGTAAATCTCATCGGTGATCGCCAGCGTGTCATGACGCCGGCACAGCGAGGCGATCGCTTCGAGCTCGGGACGGATGAAGACCTTGCCGCTCGGATTGTGCGGAGTGTTGATCACGATTGCCTTGGTGCGCGGACCGAATGCCGCTTCGAGCTCGGCGCGATCGATCGAAAAATCCGGATCGCGCAGCGCCACGTAGCGCGGCGTCGCACCGGCCAGGATCACGTCGGGGCCGTAGTTCTCGTAGAACGGCTCGAAGATGATCACCTCGTCGCCGGGGTTGATCACCGCCAGCATCGTCGCGATCATCGCCTCGGTCGCGCCGCAGGTTACCGTGATGTTGCGGTCGGGGTCGCACGCGATGGCGTTGTAGCTGCGCACCTTGTCCGCGATTGCGCGGCGGAAATTCGGCGAGCCGTGGGTGATCGCGTACTGATTGTATTCCTCGTCGATCGCGCGCTTGGCGGCTTGCTTGATTTCGGCCGGCGCGGGAAAGTCGGGAAATCCCTGCGCCAGGTTCACCGCACCGGACTTGAGCGCTCGCCGCGTCATCTCGCGGATTACGGATTCGGTGAACAGTCGTGTCCTGGCGGAAATCTCAGTCGGCATGACTCTGCGCGATCATCGCGCGCGGAAATTCGATGCGCGCGGCAACTCGGTTGTTCGGATTCTAGCCGCGCACGCGTGCGCGCGACAACTCGCCCGATTTCAATGTCGGATCAAATTGAAAATTAACCGCGAATTGTGAATGGATCGGCGTGATTTCAGCGACAGATCGGGGCAGACGAAACCGGGGATGCTTTGAATTCAGCGAAATGGGATTGCGGCGCTACGATGCCGCCCGCTAATCAGCCCCTTCCTCTTCCAGCATCCCGGGTCCCTGGCGCAGCCGCCATTCATCGATTACCTCGACGTTGAAGCGCCAGTCGCTTCCGATCTTGAAACCGGGCAACTGTCCTTTCTTGAGCAGGCGGTAGATCGTCGAGCGATGTACTCGCAGATATTCGGCCAGCTCATTGACTGTCAGCACCTTCGTCGAGGATGCCATCCTTTCACTTCCTCTTTAATGCGCCTATCCGTTCTTACGCTGGCAAACAAGCTACCATAAAAGGTGAACTGCGCTATAGACTCTCTTATTGGACTATTTCCCGCCTAAGGTCAAGCCTTAGGGGGATATACCGCGCCTCATTGCGTTATTCAGCACTGAATTGGCGCGGTTTTGGTGCGTTTTAACGGTCTAGCCGAACAGTCGGTTGGCCGCTTCCCTCAGCTCCGCGCGATGGTCCGGGTGAGCAATCGCGATCAATTCGGCGGCGCGCTCGCGATGGTTCTTGCCCAGCAGCCGCGCGATGCCGAATTCGGTCACGACAGTATCGGCGAAATAACGCGGCACCGTTACCAATGCGCCGGCTTCGAGTTGCGGCACGATGCGCGAAATCGCGCCGCCCACCGCGGTTGATTGCAGCAGCGTAATCGCGCGTCCGCCCGGGCATAGAAACGCACCGATATGAGTTTCCGGCTGGCCTCCCGTCCCGTTCATCATCCGCGCGCCGAGCACGCTCTCGGAGTTAATCTGACCGGTCAGATCGATGCTGAGCGCATTGTTGATCGACGTCTGCCGGTAGTTCGAGGAAACCGTCGCGAGCTTGAGCACGTAGTCGGGATCGTAAAGCTCGAACGCCGGGTTGTCGTCGATTATTCGCAAGTCGTCCGGGTCCGAGCCCGTCCACGCGATCGCCACCGCCTTGCCGCGATGAATCGTCTTGCGCCGGCCGTTGATGATCCCGGCGTCAACCAGCCGCGCGATTCCCGGCGCGACCATCTCGGTATGCAGCCCCAGGTCGTGCTTGGCGTCGAATGCGCCCAGCCGCGCCATCTGCGAACCGGGTTCTCCGATTCCGATCTGAATCGTCACGCCGTCTTCGACCAGTTCGCTCAGGTATCCCGCTACCGCCTTTAACTCTTCGGCCGGCTGCGCAAGGCCGAGCAACACGCGCAGATCCTGAAGTGGCGTGCGTTGCAGATACTGAGCGATCGGCCAGATACGTTCGACTCCCGCCTCCGCAATGATCGCGCGGATGCCCTCGCGCTTTTCCGCGTCCATCGCCGCCAGCGCCTGCTCGATAGCAGCCAGATCGGGCGGCGGCGGAGTTCCCTCGACGAAATAGTCGAACTCCGAGACATGCATGTAAACGTCGCCGTAAGTGCGCGTCATGCTGGCGTCAACTTCGGCGATCGCACGGCGCGCGCGCCGCACGTACATCCGCTTGTTCCACTGATGCGGCCCGAAGCTGACGAATCCCTTGGCGTTGGGCGTGGTGACGTTGACGAAGGTGAAATCTATCGGCTTGTCTTCGGCCGGCCGTTCGTCGTGCGGCTTGAAGCCGGTCGAAAATAAATTGGGCAGGTAGGTGGCCGCATGGCTGTCGTGCGACGGGCGTCCCATGTTGCCGATGAACAGCTCGAACTCCAGCTTGAAATGCGCCGCGACTTCTCCGCTTAACCATCCCGGGTCGATTATCGGCGACGACATCCTGAGATCGCCCACGCCGCCGATCTGCTTGCCGCGCGCCGCCAACGCGCCCTGCATCACGGTTCCCGCCGCGAGCGGGAAATTCACCCGCATCCCCGCCTTTACCATTGCAGCCGCTTCGTCAGCCGAAATCGTGCGCGATCGGTAATACTCCTGCCAGTTCATTTGAGCGTTTCCTCTCTGATGTGCGAGCCCCGGCGCCGACCAATGAACCGGGACCTCAAGCCGACACAATGCCTGATTAACGGCCTGCGCGGCAAACTTGTCCGCCCCGACCCGAGCGGCTAGCTTTCGAGCATGCTGATTGCCGACGGCGAGTTGCGCTACGACATCCGCCGCGCCGGCGAGTTGATCGCTGTCGAGGATGAAACCCTGGCCGCAGGCAGAATCCACGGTATCCGGCGCCTCGCGAGCGGATCCAACGTGTACGAAGTCGAAGCCGTGCTCGACGACGCCGGGCTCATCCGGCGCGTAGTCGTCAGCTACAGCCGCGGCCCCTTCACTCGCAATGCCACCTACGAATCAGCCGACGGTTTTCTGCGCGGGAACGTCGGCGCGATGGGCGGGCGCAACGACTTGACCACCAAGCTCGGACGCTATGGCGAAGTGGATGCCGACCTGATCGTCTTCCGCGCGCTGACCATCGCCCACATTCGCGAACGCGGGCAGACGCGATGGACTGGGCGGGTGGCGGCAATCGATCCGAATACACTCGTCGCCGCCACCAGCAAACAGTCGTGCCGCCAGCGGGGCAACGATCCGCACCTGTGGATTTACGAGCCGCGGATGGGCGACTCCGAGGAAATTGAGATTGACGACTCGGGACTCGTGATCCGCCGGCGCGATTCACGCGGCATCGAAACCCTGCTGGTCTCGACACCTCTGCCCCTTGCCCAGTTCTAACAGGGACGAAATCCCGCAGCTTCTCTTATTACTGGGTGCAGGGCTCAGCCCTGCCGCGCGCGCCAACGGCGGGCGGCCGTAATACTGGGTGCAGGGGTAACCCCTGCCATCGCGTAGTCGCGAAAAGATGCGCTGCGCAGATGT
>VFSW01009785.1_pt1 | contig 13655 bp, 11 predicted proteins | sample 5358111 | NCBI WGS metagenome assembly VFSW01 (sample SAMN11554181, study PRJNA540505) | mine drainage metagenome | isolation source: sediment from site ElyBrook_90M | place: USA: Ely Copper Mine, Vershire, VT | collected 2017 | reverse complement strand
ATATTAACTAATAGCAAAACAGGGCCTGATCCACGCCGCTTTTGGACGTGAGCCCGGAGTGGGCAGGGTGAGGGGCTGTGCTTTTACCCTTGACAACGCCAAACTAATATTGTAAAATCATTACTATAAATATCAAAATGTTATCACGGAGGTAATAATGAACGCACAACCATCCAACAACGAAGAATTGCTCAACTTCTTCAAGGCCCTGGCAGACGCCAACCGCTTGAAAATCATCGGTTTACTGGCGCAGAGGCCGCATACTGTCGAAGAGCTGGCCGCTCAGCTCGGCCTGAGCAGTTCGACGGCCTCGCACCACCTGGCGCGCCTGGCCGGGGCCGGGCTGGTGGCGGCCCGCACCGAGGGGCACTATTACTACTATGCCCTGCAGACGGAGGTGCTCAAAGATATGTCACAGCGCTTGCTGCACGAGGAGAACCTGCCCAGGTTGTCGGAAGACGCCGACCAGGATGCCTACACCCGCAAGGTGCTGGAAACCTTTACCGACTGTGAAGGTCGTATAACCGCTTTCCCGGCCCAGGAGAAGAAATATCAGGTGCTGCTGCGTTACGTGTTACAGGCTTTCGAGCCGGAGCAACGCTACACCGAAAAACAGGTCAATGAGATCCTGCTGCGCTACAACGAAGATACGGCCAGCCTGCGCCGCGGCATGATCGAATACCACCTGATGGATAGAGAAGGCGGGGGTGGTACTTACTGGCGAAAATGAAATCAGGACGGCTTTACATTGCCATTGACCAGCGTGATCGGCACCAGCATCACCTGGGGGCGGGCGTCGACGGTCAATTCGACCGCCAGGCGGGTTAGCCCGGCCGGCAGGTGGGAAGCCTGCACGGTAAAGGCCAGCTTGCGCGGGTTGGCATCTGCCCGGCCAACGTAGATAAAGAACTGGCCCTCCCGGGCCGGGCTGATCGTCCAATCTTCGGGGGCCAGCCAGCGCAGGCGCAGGTTGGCCTGATTTTTATATTTATTCCTCACCGTCAGGGTGATCGTCTTTGGGACGTTGTCGCACATCTCGGGCGAGTCGCCGTAATCCACGCTGACGTCGAAGAAATCGAAGCGGAAGAGTGGCCCGTTCGGGCTGGCATAGAGGCTCTCCAACAGGGGACCGGCGTGTAACGCTTCGGGCTGCAACCCACCCAGGTCGGTCGGGGAGTCGCTCAGGCTGACCGGCAGGTGGAAATGGTCGATCACCCGGCGGGCGGCCTGCTCGCTTCGGGCAGTCAGGTTGTCGATATCGCCGGGGAGCTGGTTGCCGAAGTAGCCCAGTTCACCCAGGTTGAGGCAGGCGGTCTTGATCTTCTGCCCGATGGGGGCTTTCCAGCGTTCGGGGATGGCGTCCAGCCCGTATAAAATGCCAAAGATCGAACCGGCCGTGGCGCCGGTGCAATCGGTGTCTTCGCCGCAGTTGACCGCCGTGGTGAGGGTTTTGGTGAAGTCGCCCTCGCCGTACAGCAGCCCGATCAGCAGCATGCCGATATTGGAAGGCACGTCCCAGCCGAACTGGCCCTGGTCGAAGCCCCTGGCGCGGTCTTCGGCGGCGACGTACTGCGGGTTGTTCTGGAAGGCGCTGCCGCGGAACTGCTCCAGCACCTGGTTGCGCGCTTCCAGCCAGGTCTGCCCGCCGCGGTAGCACTCCTGCGCCAGGCGCACCGCCCCGGCCACGGCGCAGCCGGAGGGGATGTAAGACAGGGCGATTTCGATCAGGGTGGGGATACTCTGCTCAACGAAGGCGGCCGATTCGAGGGCCGCCGTGAAAACCTCGGCGTAAGCGCCTTCGCCGCGGCCGTGGTCGATGATGGCATCCTGGTAGGCATAGCGGGCCGCCTGCTGCGGGCTGCCTGGGGCGATACAGGCCCAGATTTCCGAGCGGATGAAGGCTCCGCACGAATCCCGGTAGGGATTGTTGAAGGTGCCGGACAGGGGCGGCAGCAGCCCGGCGCGCAGGTTGATCTTGGCGTTGCCGTATTCAGCCCAATGCGGGGTGACGTACAGCAGCCAGTATTCGCCGAGCAGGTGGGCGTCGATGTCCACTCCCTGCTCTTCCAACGCCACCAACCAGAGCAGTTGGATGTCGAGGTCATCGTTGGGCAGCGGTTCGCCCTGCAAATCCTGGGTATAGAAAGACACGTGGTTTACCTGGCGGCGCCATTCGAAAGGTGCGCCCAATGTCCCGCCGATGTTCTTGCCCATCCAGCACCCGGCGACTTTGTTGAGGTATGCGGTGCGGTTCAGGTTCATGGTTTTCCTTTTTCAGAAGAGGAAATCACTTTTGGGGGGATTTATATTCCATCAAAAGCGGCAGGGTCTTCTTGAGCACTTCGGGGTCGAAGTGGATGCCGGACTGCTCTTTCAAGTATTTGAGGGTTTTTTCTTTGGTCCAGGCCAGGCGGTATGGGCGGTCGGAGAGCAGCGCATCCCACACATCGACGATGGAGAAGATGCGCGCTTCCAGCGGGATCTGGTTACCGGCCAGGCCGCGCGGATAACCGCTGCCGTCCCATTTTTCGTGGTGGCAGTAAGGGATTTCCAGGGCCTGGTTGAGATATTCGATGGGTTGGAGCAGTTCGTAGGCATAACCCGGGTGGCGGCGCATGATCTTCCATTCATCATCGGTGAGCGAGCCCGGCTTTTGAAGGATGGCGTCGGGAATCGAAATTTTTCCGATATCGTGCAAAAGCGCCCCGCGCCGCACCTGCACCAGCTCTTCGTTGGACATATTGAAGGCTCGGCCCAGGCGCAGGGTGATTTCGGTGACGCGCTGGGTGTGGCCTTCGGTCTCCTGGGAACGCAGTTCGAGCGCTTTGGACCAGCCTTCGATGGTGGCGTCATAAGCCAGAGCCAGCTCATCGTTGGAACGTTTCAGCTCGCTGAACAGCTCGGCCTTGTCGATTGCCAGGGCGGCCTGCCGGGAGAGTGATTCCAGAAAGTCCAGCCAGGATTGGTTGGTATGCAGGGGGGCGCGGTGAAAGATTTCCAGAACGCCCTTTACCGTGCCGCTGGCGATCAGCGGAACACCGTAATATGAAGCAAAGCCTTCGCTGGACAGGCGCAGCGACTGGCTGATGCGGTCGCCAGACCGGCCAATTTCGGGGATGTAAATCACGCGCCGTTCCATCACAGCCCGGCCGGCGTAGCCCTCGCCAATGCGTACGCGGGACGTTTCGATATTCAAGGAGCGGAACCCGCGTCCGGCGGCAAATTCCAATGACTGTGTGTTCGGATTGAAGAGCATCACGTCGGCCGCGTCTACACCAAGCTGGGCCAGCACCTGGTCGAGGAGGATATTCAAGGCCACGCGCAGGTCAAGGCTGCTGGCGATGGCCAAATCGATCTGCCGCAGCGCCCCCAGGTATTGAAGCTGGAGCATGGTTTGCTCGTGCAGGTTGGCGCGATGGACGGCGATGGCGATCACGTCGCTAACTGAATTGAATAAATGCATGTCGGCCGGGGTAAAGGGGGTTTTGCGCGCCAGCCACACCGAGCCAATATATTTGCCTTCGGCCAGGAGCGGCACGCCGGCCATGGCAACGCAGCTGCCATAACGTACGGAAGGGAATTGTTCACCGTCGCTGGCCAGGTCATTATTGAGATAGGGCTGGCAGTTCAGCGCCATCTGGTTGATCAGCCGCCCGTCGGGGGGAAGCTGATTTTTTTGCAGGTCGTTCCACAGGCCAAAACCTCGTTCGGCGGGTTCCGGGTCGGAGTTGGAGCGGATATATTTGATCGAGGCAGCATCTACCTTCATCAGCCGGCCGAGCTGCTCAAGGATCACCGGTTCGAGCTGCGCCGGCGATTGGGCCAGGCGCAGGGCCATGTTCATGGTAGCCATGGCTTCCAGTTCGGATTCACGATGTTTGCGCTCGGTAATATCGCGGCTGATGCCTTCTACCGCAGCCAGGTGGCCTTCAGCATCGTGCAGCAGTACGAAACGCTGTTCGGTCCAGATGATCCGGCCATCTTTATGGACCATCCTGATTTCCAGGGGAGAGCTGGCGTTGGCGGATAAAAGGGGATGGTCTTCAGGATAGAACAGCTTGAAAATCAGTTCCGGCTGGACGTAGAATTCTTCGGGTGTATAGCCAGTTTCGGCAGTGATGGCCGGGCTGACGTATTCCAGGCCCTGGATCGGGAAAAGACTGTAGCGGTAAATGACGTCTTCGGCATTGTCGGCCAGGCGGCGAAAACGCGCTTCGCTCTCGCGCAGGGCATTTTCTGTCTCCTTTTGAGCCAGCCGGATGCCATGTTCTTCCAACACGCGCGCCACGGCCTGCCCCAGGCGGGCCAGGCGGTCTTTGAGCAGGTAGTCGGCGGCGCCCTGCCGCATCATCTCCACGGCGACTTCCTCGCTGATTGACCCGGTCACCACAATGAAGGGGATATCCAGATCGCTTTTTTTCAACTGGCTCAAAGCCAGGCTGGCATCAAACTGCGGCAGGCGATAATCGGCCAGGATAAGCTGGATGTCGCTGTTGAGCGCCGCCACAAAATCCTTTTCATTATCCACGCGCTGCCAATCCGGGTCATAGCCGGCCCTGCGGAGCTGGTACAGCATCAGTTCCGCATCGGAGATGTTATCCTCCAGGATCAACAAACGCAAGGATATGGCCAAATCACCTCAATTAGATAAGCCCGTGCGGATGCTTCGTTCAGTTATCTTTGCCTACCGCCGGGAGCTTTTAACAATGACCAGTAGTATAACCCCAAACTGCGAACAGTTTCAATAAAACTATCAATAAGAACTAATTTTCTTTCATATCCCCCAGGGTGAAATAGAAAGTGGCCCCGTGGTCGACCTCGCTTTCGGCCCACACTCGCCCGCCGTGGCGGGTGACAATGCGGCGCACGATGCTCAGGCCGATGCCTGAACCCTCGAACTGCTGGCTTGGGTGCAGGCGCTGAAAAACACCAAACAGGCGGTCGGCGTAATGGGGGTCAAAGCCCACCCCGTTGTCGCGCACGAAATAGACGATCTTCCTGAATTCTTCGCCAGGTCCGGCGTCCGGAGTGGACGGAGCCTTGATCAGATAGCCCACCTCAACAGCCGCCTCCTGGCGCTGGCGGGTATACTTGAACGCGTTGGAGAGCAGATTCAGATACACCTGGCGCAGCATAAGCGGGTCGGCCTTAACCGACGGCAGATCGGAAACGTTGATTTTCACCTGGCGTTCCTTCAAGGCCGGGCGCAGTTCATCCAGCACCTGTTCAACAATCGCCTTGGGTGAGATAAGCTGGATATTCAATGAATGGCGTTCCAACCGCGACAGGGCCAGCAGTCCTTCGGTAAGCTGGTTCATCTGTTGCGCGTTGGCCTGGATCAGGTTGAGATATTTTTGGGCTTCTTCGGGCAGGCAGCCCGTATAATTTTCTTTGAGGATCTGCGTAAAGCCGTTGATCCCGCGCACGGGCGCCTGCAAATCGTGGGACATCGAATAAGTGAAGTTATCCAGCTCACGGTTAGCGTCGTTGAGCTGAACGGAGCGTTCTTCGATGCGTTTTTCGAGCTCGGCAAACAGGCGGGCGTTGGTAATGGCCGAGGAGGCATGCGTCACCAAAGCCTCCAGAAAATGCAGTTGCTGTTCGTCGTAAGCAGCCAGCTTATCACTCATCACCTGCACTACTCCAACCACGTCGCCTCTTACTTTGAGCGGCACCAGCATACCTGAGCGGGCGCACTCCTCATCCGGCGGCGGTTCGGCCAATGCCTTGCCGGAAACACCTACGTAATAATGTAAGCTGGCTTTGTTCAAATAAAGCTCGAGATCAGGCATCAGCAGTGATTGCCCGCTGCGGATAACCCGGCTTTGCATGCCCCGGCATTCTTCTTCCAACGGGATCGGCGGGAACTGGCTGGCGTCGATCTCAGTCTGGTCTACCCAGGCATACGCGCCATAGATCATCTTCTCCTCCGGGTCGTAGGATGAGACGAACAGGCTGTCGCACGGCATTACCCGGATAATGAACTGGTGGATGGTGGCGTAGATCACCTTGAGGTCGAGCGTGCTGCTGAAGATCCGGCTGGCCTCGTATAAAAGCTCGATCCTTTCCGACTGAAAACGGGCTAATTCCTCGGCTTTTTTCCGTTCGGTGATGTCGTGGATAATCAGATATATCGACGGTTTACGCCGGATTTGCAGTAAAGACGGGTAGATTTCCACGTTACGCCATTCGCCCTGGGCGGTTTTGGCTGTACTCACATAGTAAGTGATCTGCCCGGCCTGGATGCTCGCTAAAACTTCTTGTACGCGTGCAATCGTCCTGCCGTTCAAATCAGAAATATGCCGGGTTTTCATTACTTCCAGCGGATAGCCAAAATATTCACAGGCTGCCTGGTTAGCATCCAGGATGGCGGCGCTGTAAGGGTCTGCCAGGACTTGAATAGCCCGGTTAGATTCGAACATGGCCTTGTAATGCTCTTCACGCTGGCTGATCTCGACCAGTGCGCGTTCCAGGCGCGAGGCGACCAGCCAGGCCAAAAGGGCAATCAGAAAGAAAATTGGCACCGATATATAGTTGTACTCTACGCCTGTCCGGCTGGTCAAGACCATGGTCGTATAAGTGGCGGTTGACAGTACGGCGAAGAAAAATGAGGCGCCCGGCCTGATCACGAAACTGGCGATCATGATCGGGACGGCGAACACGATCAGCACCTCATCGAGGTTGGTCAACGGGAAAAAAATCACGCAGGCGATAAGGATAAAAAGAAGAAAACTGTAACTTGCCAGGCGGACACGCCCGCGCCGGTTAGCTATCCAAACCGGGATGAATATGGCAATGGATACGACATCGATCGCAAAGTTATATTCATTTTGGATCACAGGGTGTAGAATGAGTTTTACCACGTCAATCAGGCTGAATATGACCCATATCAGTGCCGCCCCCAGGATTAATGAGCTGAGAATTTGCCCTTTTCGCTTTTCACCCTGATCGGTGGCAGCATTGCGGATTAAATATGGATAGACCCTATTCCACCTTTTGATCACAGTTATATTTTTACCATAAATGTGATCGACATAAGCCTATGGAGAGCCGGTTGAGGCTTACAATCAGTTGTCAGTTACCATTTCTTCAATATTTCCACCCGCGGGGCCGGCTTGAGCGGGAAGCGCGCCTGGGCCAGCGGGACGCCGGCCAGCTCGATCTGCTGCATATCCAGCGTACCGTAACCATCCCGGGCGGCGTATACCAGGTAACCGACGTCCTGGGGGTCAAATCCGAAGACCTGGGCCGCTACGCAATCCACGGCGACGAAATCGGCGCCGGCCAGCGCCAGGTGGGGCTCGACGTAATCGCCGTCGCCGCACTGGGGTACCCGCCCGCCTTCGAAGGAGTGGAAACCGTCCAGGACGGCCACGTCCGGGCGCACCCGCCCCATCAAAGTCCGCAGGTTTTTGTGGATCGTTTTCGTGCAGGCGACGATGTTATCATCCCGGCCGAACTCACGGACGCCGTGGATGCGCCACATTTGCTCGTTCTCAAGAAAGCCCATCATGTTTTTGCCCGAGAGGGTAATCACCGCGTCGGAATGGGCCTTAGGCAGCGATAGGGAGATCAGGCAGTCGTATTCGGAAACCACCCGGGAAATGCGCGCCGGGAGCGGCTGGCCTGCCAGGTCTACCAGCTCCAGTGGGTCATAACCGAGGGAGTTGAAATCGATATAATCGAAAGCAAATTCGCTCTTCAGCGCGGCAAATCCGCTGGCCTCGAACAGCGCCTTTACGTCGCCGCTGCCCTCTCCAACCCACACCCGTTCGGGTTTGAGCGGTTGTAAATAGGCCAGCACGGCCCGCAGCGCCTCGGGATGCGTGTTCGCCAACGGGGCATCCTGCATGACGGTGTTGACTTTTACCAGCACGCGCCCGCCGATCTTGCGTTTTACCTCATCGCCTGCCAGCTCCAGCGCCTGGAGCACGTTGGCGAAGCGCTCGTCGCCTTTGACAATCGATACACGTGGCACAGCTCACCTCCGAGAATATGGGGATTTGTTAATGCTATTATAACGTATCGGTGAACTGGGAACCTTCGACGGAATTTGAGTTCTTTGCTCTACAATGCTATAATCGACGCATGTCTACCGCCATCGATCCTGAACGGCAAGCCAAGGCCAAAGTCTACGCCCGCATTCAGCGCCGGTTGATGCTGGTGGACCTGGGCGTTGGGGCGGTTTACCTGCTGGCCTGGCTGTTGAGCGGAGGCTCCCTGGCCCTGCGCGGCGCTTTGCAGGCTTGGACGTCCAGCCCGTGGCTGCTGGTGGCCGGTTTTACGCTCATTTTTGGCGGTATTTACGTGCTCATCGACCTGCCGCTGTCGTACTATTCCGAATTCACCTTGCCTCATCGCTTCGACCAATCCGTGGAGACGCTGGGGGGCTGGATCAAGGATCAATTGATTGGCCTGGCGATCGCCGGGGTGCTGGGACTGCTGATGTTGGAAGCGGTCTACTGGCTGCTGCGCATCTCGCCCGGGCTGTGGTGGTTGTGGGCCGGCATCCTGCTGGTATTTTTCACGGTTATCCTTTCAAACCTGGCCCCCGTGCTGATCATGCCGCTGTTTAACAAGTTCGTCCCCCTCGACGAAGAGCACGCCGAACTGGCCGAGCGCCTGACCCGCCTGGCTGCCAGAGCCGGCACCCGGGTGCAAGGGGTGTTCACTTTCGATATGAGCAAGCGCACCAGGGCCGCCAACGCCGGGCTGACCGGTGTGGGTAACACCCGCCGCATCGTCCTGGGAGATACGCTCATCCGCGAATTCACCCCCGACGAGATCGAAACGGTGCTGGCGCACGAGCTCGGCCACCAGGTCCACCAGGATATTGTGCTTGGCATCGCTTTTGGCAGCCTGATCAACCTGGTTGGGCTGTTCCTGGCCGCCCTGGTCTTGCGCTGGGGCGCGGCTGCTATGGGCGCCGCCGGCCCTTCTGACCCGGCCACTTTGCCCCTGTTCGGCCTGGTGATGGGAGCCTTCGGCCTGGTGACCATGCCGCTGACCGCCGGCTGGTCGCGTTGGCGCGAGAAATTGGCCGACCAGTATGCCCTCGACAGCACGCACAACCCGACGGCGTTTGCCTCGGCGCTGGCGCGCCTGGCTAATCAGAACCTGTCCGAAGCCGACCCGGAAGCGTGGGTAGAGTTCTTGCTGTACTCGCACCCGGCGCTTAGTAAGCGTATCCATATGGCTGAAGCGTTTGGAGAGAGTAGTCAGTAAGGCTGGCTTGACACCTGACACCTTGGACCCTACCCCTTACCCCGATGTAAACGCACTGCTCCGTGAACTATACGCCAGCCTGCGGCCAATCCTGGCCGAACATTTTCTGGCCATGTACCTGGATGGCTCGCTGGCCAGCGGGGCGTTCGACGTGGACAGCGACGTCGATTTCATTGTCGTCACCGACGTTGACGTGTCCGGTGAGCTTTTTGACGCCTTGCAGGCCATGCACGACCGCATCGCCCGCATCGATAACATATGGGCGATTCAGCTAGAAGGATTTTACATTTCGAAACAAGGCATCCGTCGCCATGACCCGGCGCATACTCTGCATGTAAACATCGAGCGCGGCCAGGGTGAGCGCCTGAAAATGATCCGGGTCGACCAGACCTGGGACGTGCACCGCTATATCCTACGCAAACAGGGCCTTGTTCTCGACGGCCCACCCCCTGGGACCTTCATCGACCCGGTCAGTCCCGCTCAATTGGAGCAGGCTATGCGGGTCAACCTGACCGATTGGGCGGCGCACTTTCTCGAAGATGGCGAACCGCTGAAGTTTTGCGGTTATCAATCTTTCGTGATTCTTTCACTGTGCCGGATCCTGTATACTTTGCAAAACGATGACGTCGTATCCAAAGCCGCCGCGGCGCATTGGGCGAAAACCGCTCTGAACGCAGGCTGGGCGTCTCTCATCGACCGCGCCTGGGATTGGCGCCACAATTCGAACTGCGCCGTCTCGCCAGAAGAAATACGGGAGACGCAGGAATTCATTCGCTATGCTATGGAATGCGCTGGCCTCCAAAGTAGCCCATCAGCAGGCTGATTAGCGTTATCCCCGACAAAATCCCATCCATAATTCCCCACGGCAGGTAAAGGGTCATGATGATAAATGTGACCACCGAAATGATCACGCCCAGCGCCCAGCCCCACATCAGGCTCAAAAAAATGCCGAGAGCGGCGATAATCCGCACCACGCCAAATATCACGCCCACCAGGGTGGTTATTTTCATGTTATTCTGTAAAGGCTCGAAGATGAATTTCTGCATTTGTCTGCCTTGCGGCTGCGCAGGATTGCCTTTGTTCTGAAAAAGCACGGGAGCCAGTTCGATCAGACCATGAATTACCAGGGCTACGCCCGCTACATACAATAGAACGTGGTTCATTGCAGTTTACCCTCCTGAATGGTGGCTTTAATGGGATAAATGAAACGCGCCAGTAATTATCGCGCATAATGACCACCAGAGACGACGCTGCCCGGCTTCATTGAAGCCGGGCAGGATCAAAACAGGGATAACCCCCAATCATCTCAAGCTACCATAGTTTCTCGCATAAGGGTTTGGTACGTTTGCGAGTACAGCCGTTTTGTACACAAATGCCGCATAGCAATAATATCCCGCTGGTGATCAATGGTATGGCTCATAACGTGCAGCAGCGACCAGCGCACGGTTACCTCACTTCCATCCCGCGGCGAAAGACGTTTATCTTCCAGGTCTGCTGGCTGGTATTCTTCCAACACTTTACGGCAGCAGTTCAGCGAATTGTCCAGTCGCTGGCACAACTCGCGGCTGGACAGCCCGGTCACGCGATATAGCGAGCCTGGCCGGCGGATGGGCTGCTCACGGCCGACTACCTCTCCAATCCAGTAGCGTTCCGCGCCGGCAATGTGCGAAACGAGCATGCACAACGACCCTACCCCTGGCTGGAGCGACCAGTCCAGCGCCGGTTGAGGCAGGCTGGCGATCAGCCATTTAATTTTTCCGTGCATACTTTCCAGACAATCGAGGAAATCGATATAAAACATGTCCATGGCTCACCTGAATCTGTAAAGCGGAGATAGTTTCATTCTAACCAATCCAGGCGCCGGAACAACCTACGAAAGTATGAGACAGGACTATCCTTTAGGTCGATGAGTCTATATGACGCATTTTCGACCGGTTGTATTATGCGATGAGGGGAATCAACCCGGCAAGAGCCTACACCAAAAGTGTACCCTTCGGAAGGTTGATTATTACAAAATAGCAACCTCGATCTTGTATTTACGCACTTCGCCCGGTTCGAGCATCACCAGCGTGCCGTTTTCACGCTCGGCTACCCGCCCGCCGGCGTGGCAGTTGGCCGGCTCCAGGCCCACCACGTAAAAGCCTTCGCCCATTTGCTTCCATTCCACCAGCACCGGAAAATCCGCCAGGGCATAGCGCAGGGCTACACCCAACCCCTGCCCGTTATTGAAGGCCGGGTTGACCAGTTTGACCTCCACTTTGCCGCGCTCATCCGGGGTCAGTGAATGATAAAAGACCTGCTCGCGGTAGCCCGGCTGCGGGTCGTGAAAAGTGGTATAGCTGTCCATACCAGCCTGGGCATCCGGGTCACGCGGCTCGGTGCTGTGCTGGGGCAGCTCCAGGCGCGTGGTGCTGTCGACCAGCGGAAAGCCCAGGTTGATGTGCTGCAGGTACATGTGCGGAGCCGTGGTAAAGCCCAGGTTTTCTACCTCATCTTCTATCCAAAAGCGCGCCTCTGACAGCCCGGTGTAGATGCGCCGGGTGAGCTGCAGGTGGTAGTTGAACATGGCCACTTCGTGGACGCTGCCCGACACCCACGCGACATACTCATTTTTCTGCCACTCGCCGCCCCAGGCCAGGTTGCGGGCCGGAATGCCGGCCTCCCGCCCGTGCTGTCCCAACTCTTCGCCGTTGTCGATGTTAGGTGAGCCTACCTGGGTGAGACCGCAGGTGGTCATAAAGCCGGCCGGCCAGGTGCGCAGCCAGTTAAGCCCGCGCAGGTCGCCGTAGGCCGGGTGTACCACACCTACGCCGGTGAAAAACGGCAGCGGCACACCCTTATAACGCAGGTCGGTGATCGACATGCCCCTTTCGGCGGCCACGGTCATCTCCAGCCCGGCGGCATTGCGCAGGATCACGGCGCGTACACCGCGCTCGTTGCCGTCCAGCAGCTCTACTGCCTGGACCGAGGCGAGCTGGCTGATGTCGCCGATGCGGCGCAGCAGCTCGGTCTTCGTATATTCTTTACCCCATATCTTCGTCATACATCCTCCAAGAAAGAGAATTCACCGCAGAGACGCAGAGAAAGAGGAGAAAAGAGTGAAAGGATTAAGAAGAAATTTCTATTCTTCTATCCCTGTGTCATCCCATCTTTGGATGGACTGAAGAGCCTGCAGTGACTTCACTTAAACCCTTCTTTTCTCTTCTCTGTGTCCTCTATGTCTCTGCGGTGAACAAAAAAACTAAAGGTCGATCATAACCTTAAGATAATCGCCGTGCGAAGCCTCGATCATTTCGTAGGCTTCCAGGTAGCGCTTGAACGGGAAGCGCTGGGTAACCATCGGGCCAAGCTGGAGCTTACCGTTGGCCGCCAGGACGATGGCCCGTTCATAATCCTGCTTCTGGTACATCAGCGTGCCGATCAGGCTGAGCTCGCGGTCTTGCACGAAGCCCAGGTTCACTTCGGGCACCTTACCGAACACACCCACTACCACGATCGTGCTGCCTTTGCGGGCATAGTTGACCGCCTGGGTGATGGTATCCTGGGCGCCCACACACTCGAACATCACGTCGGCCTTATCCGGGCCGAAATACTTGAGAATGGCCTCGTTGAGGTTTTCCTGCCGGGTATTGATGGCATGTGCGAAGCCGGTCTCGTGCGCCTTATTCACTTTGTAATCGCTCACGTCGGTGACGATCACGTCCGCCGCCCCGGAAGCCCTGGCGACCTGCGCCACCAGGTTGCCAATCGTCCCGGCCCCCAGAACGACCACCTTTTTGCCTTCCACGCCGCCCGAACGGCGCACGGCGTGGGCCGCCACCGAGATCGGCTCGACCAGGGCAGCCTCATCCAGGGTCATATGGTCGGGCAGTTTGAGCACCATCTCAGCCTTGACCGGGAAGAATTCCTGCGCCGCTCCGCTGGTCTGGAAGCCCATCACCTTCAGGTTGTCGCAGATATGATACATGCCGTGGCGGCAGGGATAGCACACCCCGCAGGTCACCTGCGGCATGAACACCACCTTATCACCGGGGTTGAAACCGGTTACCCCGCTGCCGGTCTCCGCCACCACCCCGCCTACCTCGTGGCCCTGCACGACCGGGTAGCTGGTGTAAGGGTGCAGCCCGTGGTAAACGTGGATATCTGAGCCGCATACGCCGATGCGTTTGACCTCGATCAGCATCTCACCGGCGGCCGGGTGCGGCCGGGGGATCTCGTTGATTTCAATTTTGCCCGGGCTGGTCATGGTTGCTTGTAGCATTTTGCTCTCCTTTGCCCTAATTATAATAGTAAGCGAGGAATTCTAGCCGGCGTCTTGCTAGCCTATGCAGTTCGAATTTTTCGACAGACCAGGTAATATTTTGGACCAGAAACCGCACGGTGATTCGCAAAGTAGCTTGACAGCAAGAGTAACTTAACAGCTTAAAAAA
>VFSW01009784.1_pt1 | contig 13658 bp, 10 predicted proteins | sample 5358111 | NCBI WGS metagenome assembly VFSW01 (sample SAMN11554181, study PRJNA540505) | mine drainage metagenome | isolation source: sediment from site ElyBrook_90M | place: USA: Ely Copper Mine, Vershire, VT | collected 2017 | reverse complement strand
GTTACATACCCCGGTCGCGAAGGCTATGGCCACGGGTGAAACAACGTAAATTCTACAGGAAATGGCGAACCAACATCTCAGGGTCATTCCGGTGGCCCCCAGCCAGATGGGGGGTAATAAAGCAGTTGGGCGCACTGAGCAGGGGATGCCCCGGCGGCAGCGGTTCGGGCTCGGTCACATCCAGCCAGGCAGCCGCCAAACGCCCTGAGCGCAGGACGTCCGCGAGCGCCTGCTGGTCCACGGTCGCGCCCCGCCCGACATTGTAGAACACGGCCCCTGGTTTCATTCTGGCAAAGCGCGCTGCGGACATGAACCGCAACGAGCTCGGGTTGGCTGGGAGGAGATCCACGACATGGTCCGCATCGGCCAAGGCCTCATCCAGTTGCTGCGACGAGATTAGAGGCACCGTTTCATCACCCACAGGGTTGCGCTTCAGCGCCGCCAGCTTCATCCCGAATGGCCGCAGTAACTCTGCCAAGTGCCTCCCAATACTGCCGAAGCCCAACAGCAGGGCACTTTGTGCCTTCAGCAAAGAACAGCGGCCCCGCAAATCCGCCCATGAGTCTGCTGCACCGACCCCACCTGCCCTCAGCCCGGCCGGCAGCGTTCGCGCCTGCGCCAGCATGAACGCGAGCACATGCTCAGCGCACGGCTCCGCATACACCGCCGAACTGTTGGTGACAATCAAGTGCCGTTCGGCGGCCGCGGTGCGAAATGCGGCCGTATCATAGCGGGTATAACCGGCGCTGGAGATTTGCAGCCAACGCAGATGCGGGGCTTGCAGTACGCCCGCGGCATCCGGTTGGCCAAACGCAACATCCGCGGTGGTGAGAGCGGGCTCGGGTTCCGATTTCGAGAGCACGGTCGCAGCCGGTTTTGAAGCAAAGACGACCTGGTGCGGCGCTGCGCCCCGCTGCAAAAGCTCCAAGGAGCCGGCGTCTGCCGTCAAGTCGCAAAAGATAGTCAACTGTCTGGTTTCCATTTGTCTTCGACGCGAGGCGATGGAGTCTGCGCCCATTTTCGGGGGAGGTGGGTTCGAACCCACGGCAGCCGTAGCTACGCTCGGAACGCATTCACTCCATTGGCTGGATCCTAGGTCCCTCTCAGCAGTATCGGTTCAGGTAACGAGCCCCGTGAAGGAACCCATCCTCGGCGCCGAAAGTGTCGTCCTCATGTTCGATGCTCAGCACGCCCTTGTAGCCGACCTGACGCAGATGTCCGATGTATTCCCCCCATTGGATATCACCGTAGCCGGGAATCGCATAACGCCACCAGCCACCTCCCAGAATGCCGACGTACCGACGCCGTTGAACGTCAATGAGGCAGTCCTTAGCATGGGTATGAAATATCCGTTTGCTGAACCTTGAGATGGGGATCATATAATCCAGCTCCTGGTGAACCAGGTGTGACGGATCGTAGTTAAAGCCGAAATTCTCGTCGGGGAGGGTTTCCATGAGGCAATCGAAGGTGTCAAGGCCTTGCAGGTTTGTGGCAAACCAATTCTCTACGCCAACATTGATTCCCTTTTCCTTCGCATGGTCGATGATTGGGCGGAAAACGCCGCGCACAACAGTCTTGAGCATCTGAATCTTGCTAACGCCTTCGTGGGGCAGGCCGGTAATCATGCAGATGGTTGGAACGCCCAGCAGAGCGGCGGCATCGATCATCTTTTTAGCGACGTTTTGGACCTCTTCGGTCTTTCCGGGTTCCGTGCTGTTCATATAATTGGCGAGGCTGCTGATTTGCAATCCGCGCTGGGCCAGCTCCGCTTTGACCTTGTCCGCATCCTCCGGGCCGAATTTCATCGGGTCGAGTAGCCTGCTGCCCGGCCCGGACATGACCTCCAGCGCAGCGATGTGGCAGCGATTGGCCATGTCGAGAGCCTCGGTCAGCGCCATCCCACTGACGGGCGCGGTCATCATTCCCACCCGAATATCCTTCCTCCGCGAGGGTTCTCCCTCTGGTTCGGCCGCAGTTGCCGCAAGAGCGCTCGCGGTGAGCCAGCTCATGGACGCTCCGCCGACCATCCCCGCCGCGGCGCCCAGGAAGGAGCGACGAGAAACAGTTTTTGTGCTTTGGGGAATGGATTGAGGTAATAAAGTTGAAGCTTGTTCTTCGTTACTTGTGTTCATGGCGGCGAGATTATTCCCAAGTTGCGCAGGATCAAGCTGAATAGCGGCGGCCCGGAACGGGCGAGCGCCCATCGGAGGGAGCTTCGCGAACCCGAGTGGGGACATGAGCCGTGGGAGCCGAAGTGCCGGGACCGGCCATTGGCCCGCCATCATTTGCCCCCAAGGGCCGGAGGCGCAGGCTTACTTTGAGCAGAAGCAGCCTCCTTGACTCGTGGCTTGGAAGTTTCCCAGTAAACCAGCAAACGGTATGCAAGCAGCACAAGTAATAAGGCGGCGAATTCCAGCGGCCGGCGCACGTCCGCTTTGACCTGCATGTAGTAATGAATCACGCCCGCGATGGCGACAACATAGGCAAGGCGGTGGAGCGCCCGCCACCGCTTACCTCCCAGGCGCTTGATCATGGCGTCGGTGGAAGTGATGGCCAACGGCACCATGAGCAGCAGTCCGGCGCTTCCCACGATCAGGTATTTCCGTTTCACCATTTCCGAAAGCGTGCTCGAAACGCTGCCCGATCGGTCCAGCAGGAAGAAGAGCAGAAAGTGACTGCAGCCGTAAAAGAAGGCGCAAAGCCCTAGCGTTCTCCTCGAGAATATAATCCAGTTCAAGCCGGTGATCTTTCGCAACGGCGTGACCGCGAGCGTCAGCATCAAAAAAGTCAGAGTCAGCATGCCGGTCGTAAGGATCGCGAAGTTGACCGGGTTGGCGCCCAAATGATGATGGCAGGCATCCCACCCGAGCAAGACTCCCGGGACGAGGGCGTTGATCAGGACAAACCACCAAGCAAATCGAAGATCGCTCGCTTTCATTGCAGGCTCCGCCGGTTAAAAGTCCGCGCGCAGATCCATCCCGGCATACAGGTGCGCGACCTGGTCCGCATAGCCATTGAACATCAGGGTTGGACGACGCCCGAATTCGCCAATCCGCTGCTCGGTGGCCTGGCTCCAACGCGGGTGATCCACGTGGGGGTTGACGTTGGCATAGAAGCCATATTCATCCGGCGCGGCCTGGTTCCAAGTTGTTCGCGGCTGGGTGGCCACCAGTTTGATTTTAACAATCGATTTGATGCCCTTAAATCCATATTTCCAAGGCACAACCAACCGGAGCGGGGCGCCGTCCTGCGGTGGAAGCGAGCGGCCGTACAGACCGCTGGCCAACAAGGTCAACGGGTGCATCGCTTCATCCATTCGCAATCCCTCCACATAGGGCCAGTTGAGCACGTCGGATTGCTGTCCCGGCATCCGCCGGGGATCCAGCAGCGTCTCGAAGGCTACATACTTCGCGGCGCTAAGCGGCTCAACTCGGTTGAGCAGTTTCGACAGGGAATAGCCCGCCCACGGGATGACCATGGACCACGCCTCCACGCAGCGCATGCGGTAAACCCGCTCCTCCGGCGGGCTGAGCTTCAATAAATCATCGAGCGGGAAAACCCTGGGCTTCCGCACGAGACCCTCGACTGCGACCTGCCAGCCTCGGGTTTCAAAGTTTGCGGCCGCGGGGGCGACGCCCTCCTTGTCCGTCGAGAACTCATAGAAATTGTTATAATGAGTGATCTTATCAAAGGAGGTCTCGGCATCTGCCGCGACATAGCCATCGGCCGCAGCGGTGGAAGCGGGAGGAGTGACCAATCCCTCGAGCGGCCGTGTCTCGACAGTCCCGGTGGGGAGCGGATTGAGCCGGCGATAAACCAGGCTGGTAGCGACCGCGCCGGCGGCAAGCAGGCCGGCGCGCATGAATGAGCGCCGATTGAAATACACGGCGGGAGCAGTTATCTCGCGCGAGGGTATGTTATTTGAGCTGTTCAACGCTAATAGTATGAATCAGCAAAGCACCTGCGTCTAGCCGGGTTTCCGGTGCGCCACTGGCCATAAGCACCGGTTCACAGGCCAAGAGAAGTGCCACCAACTCTCGCTCCCCTGCCAGCACACGGGGGCAAAGCCGTTTGCCTTTCCTCTGCTGCCAGGAGCCTTCGCCGCGAATATTTGGGTGGGAGAGTTCGTCTTATCATCATCAGATGGTCAACGCTTGGGAATCCAGGCATGAGCGCATGGCACAATACCGGCAGGAGCACATGAGTGGTCAGGCCCTGTCACCCACGGGCAGGACGGGGCAGGGCGGCTGCGCCCAATGCCCCCAGAAATAAGGGTGATTCCAGCGACGTCAGGCATGCCCTCGCTTCCGGCGGGAAGCAGGGGTTTGCAAAGCGACCGCGGTGGGGCACTGGCGGCCCCTAGTTTGACTTTTCATTAGGCAGTGTTAAGGGTTTTGTAATGAAACCATTAGTACTGCTCTGTACACTTTTAGTGCAAACGGTTCTGGTGTCCGCAGGCCCCCTATACGACATCACCGTCAAGGACATCGATGGCAACGCGGCTCCGTTGGCGGCTTACAAGGGAAAAGTCCTGCTGATCGTAAACGTGGCTTCCCACTGCGGATTTACGCCCCAGTACAAGGCCTTGGAAGCGGTTTATGAAAGATACAAGGATCGGGGTCTGGTCGTGCTAGGGTTCCCCTGCAATCAGTTCGGAGCGCAGGAACCGGGCACCGATCAGGAAATAAAGCAGTTCTGCTCGTCAAAATATAGTGTCACGTTCCCGATGTTCGACAAAATCGAAGTCAATGGCTCCGGACGCCATCCGCTTTACGTAGCGCTTGCGGGCAGCGACTCTCCTTTTCCGGGCAACATTCGGTGGAACTTCACTAAGTTCCTGATCAGCCGGGACGGAAAAATTGTGAACCGGTTTGATTCCCGCATCAAACCTGACGCTCCTGAGGTCATCACCGCGATTGAGTCAGCGCTGACCCAGAAATGAGCGCGGCATTTCGCGCTCTGATGACCGACGGCACTCAAGCTCCAGTCGTTTGCCGCGTCATTTTCGACCAGAGGATTTCCAGCAAGGTCTGGCAAGGCGGGAGGGTGGCGGAGTGGGCGTAGGCAACCTGAGCGTATAAGCGCGCGACTTGGCGGGCTTCCTCGGCGAGGTCTGGAACCTCCGCAGCTAACCGGTCAGCGAATTCGAAGGGGGTTTGGTCCACAGACCGGCTGCAAGCGTGCTGTGCCCCCCAGGCCTCCAGCCCTCGAAAGGTGTGGACAACCAACTCCTGAGCGGACATTCGGCTGGCTTCGCCCGAAGCGAAGGGGTCGGTAAATGAGGCAAAGGCAAGAGGAGAGACCGCAGCATGCTCGCCTCCGGAGGACGGGGCAGATTTCTGGCGTCCGGTAAAGAGGTGGCTCCAGAAGGCCAGGAAGGCCTGCCAAAACCCGCTCAAAAAGAGCAGCACCTTGGACCAATTCTTGAGCAGCAGAACCAAAGCCGCGGCCGCCGCGATCGAGTACACCGCCAGGCGAAGCCAGTTGACCAGCGCCGAAGGCAGGGCTGCAGGTGGTCGAGGCGACTCCCCTGCCCCGCTTTCTTGTACTTGGCTCTGATGATCCTGGACTTGGCTGGATTCGCCATTGCTCCGACGCGTTGAGGCCGCCCTCCCCTGACCGGATTGGCCGCCTTCACGATTTGTCCCGGCTCCCAAAGCCGGAGGAAGCCACGAGGCGGCGGTGTGTTGGCGGGGCTGGCCGGACGCACGATCGCCCAAGCGGCTCAGCATCCCGGAGAAGGACCAATACGTGCTAGGACGTGGCAACAGCAGGCAGACAAGCAGAATGGCGGAGGCAATCACGGTACCGGTGGCGAGCCAGGTCGCGGCCATCGCAGACGGCATCTGCAGATATCTCTGCCGTAGGTAACGGCGGAGGCCGAGGAAACTGGTGGCCAGCAACAGGCCCAGCGCGGCCACCAGATAAAGAGCAAGCAGGAAGAAGGCATACTGGCGAGTCCCGAGGGCTTGCCGGGTGAGCAAACTTTCACCCAGACCAAAAATGGGAAGTGCGGCTAGAGAAAAGTAGATGACCCACATGCCCGGGGCGTGCGGTTGCTTGGGTGTCTTGCCCAGTCCACGTTCCCACCAGGCGACTTTGGCCGGCGGTTTATCTGGCCCGTTGTGCGCGCGCTGGGGTTTCGTCGAGGCACGCTCCACCAAAGCGGCCTCCTCGGCTTCGGTTTGACGCTCGATTTTAGCAGCCTGCAGCAGCCCCTCGCCAGACGCATCCTCGTCCTCGTCGATCACGGTGCAATCCCAGGTCAGCTTGTTGGTGGCCCACCAGATGAGACCCAGCAGGACCCCCATCCCGAGATGGAAGCCGACGTAGCGCACCAGCACGAAACCCGTCGCGGCCGCCAGGCAGAAGCCATACACGCCGGCGTGCTCGGAACCGCGCTCGATTGCAATGCGTGATACCAGCACCATTGCCAGAACAAACCAAAAGAAGGTCCAGCGAAGCGTGCCCTCGTGCGAACCGGCATAACCGACGGCCAACAAAAAGAAAATGACACTGCCGACCAGTCCCATAACGAGCACCGGGCAGACGGCGAGCGCCAGATAATCGGCAAGCGTTTTATGTGGCAGAGGCGAGATGCTCATACGAAGGCGTCAGTGGAGGATGCGCTCAGCGCAGAGGCGCGACAACGAGGCCTCATCGTCCACCCGGCGGAACCCGATTCCTTCGGCCAGCAGGCGCCCGGCCCACTCGGGCGGCTCCGCCCAATCGAAGTATTCGCTCTGCTCCCCGAACATCACCAGGACTGCGGTAACCGCGAAACCACTGCGCCGAATGTTGCCGAGCGCGAGGGCGGTCTCTTCGGTCACGGAGGGAAGAATGGCAATGACGGTAGCATCGCGGGGAAGCCGGCTAGTGGACTGCGCCAGAAGCTCCGGCAGCGTGAAACCGTCGGTAAGCTCGAGCCGGGCCAGCGTGCGGAGGATTCGGTCCAGTTGTGAAACGCCGCGCGCGGTTTCGATCCGGAGCGGCTGCAGCCGCTCCGAACGTTGCTGCGTGCTCGCGTTGGCTCGGGCCAGCGAACGCGTCCGGAACTCCTGCTGCCACCCCTCATAGCGCACCCGTTCGGCGGCATCGCGCCCGTTGGTGACCAAGCCGATCTGTTCGCCCATCTGGTACACCGCGTTGGCCAGCGAAGCGGCGGTGGTGATGGCCAACTCAGCCCGGTTAGGAGCATTCTTGCCGACATAACTCGAACCGTGAAAATCCAAAACCAGCGTCGCCCCGGCGACACACGAGGGCTCATAAACTTTACTGTGGAGCGCTCCCGTCCGGGCGGTGGCGCGCCAATGGATGCGATTCAACGGGTCGCCCTTCTCGTAGGGACGAACCCCGGCAATGCGGGTGGGGTCTTCGAACAGCCGATGAGAGAGCCGGACTTCGCCGATGGGACGGCGCGAAGCGATGTCGTAGCCTTCCAGCGGGACGAGTTTGGGATAGACCAGGACGTAATGAGGTGCCGTGACTACGCGGTAACGGCGGTGCAGACCAAAGAGGTCACCGCTCTCCAGCAGCAATGGGCCGAACTGGTAGTAGCCCCGCATCAGGAATTCAACCTCATAGGTCAGCGTGTTATCCCCTCGCGCTTTGAGCCGTGCCACGGACAAGGCTTTGCCTTGGACTTTCAAGCGCGCCGGGCGCTGCCGGAGCGCATCCAGTGGCAACGCATCCTCCATCAGCACCCAAGGAACCGATAGCGCGCCGCGATTGGAGACGGTGACCTCGACTTTCGCCGTTTCCCCGATCTGGACGGATTCCCGGGGGCAGGTCCGCTCGGCCACCAGGGCGCAAGTCCACAGCCGGGCAAGATAGCGGCTAAGCAACAGCACGCCCAACAGCACGTACATTCCGTAGACCAACAAGCCGAGCTTGAACACGAGCCCGATGATCAGGAGAGCGATTGTGCCCAGGAACCATTTCATCGCCGCGCGGCGGCCTCCTCCCGGACCAAGGGCACTTCCGTGTGATTGAGCACTTCATCAACCACACTGGCCGCCGTCAGCTTGCGGAGGCGGTTTTCAGGGCGCAGAATGAGCCGGTGATCGAGCACTGCGTGGGCCAGCCTTTTCACGTCGTCGGGCAGAACGAAATCAAAGCCCTTGATGGCGGCGAGCGCCTGCGCGGAATGAAACAAAGCCAGCGAAGCTCGCGGGCTGCCACCCAGCAGCACGGCGGAATGTTCGCGAGTCGCGCGCACAATTTGCAGCACATACTCCCGCACTTTTCCATCGACGTGGACCTCCCGAATCGCCTGCTGACTGGAAATCACCTCTTCGGCCGAAACGACCGCCTCAAGCGTTTCAATCGGATGGCCGCGCTGCAAGCGCTCTACCATCTGGCGCTCGGCTTCGAGGCTCGGGTAGCCCAGACGCATCCGCATCAAAAACCGATCCAGTTGCGCTTCCGGCAATGCGAACGTGCCCTCGTGGTCAACCGGGTTTTGAGTGGCAATCAGGAAAAACGGCCGCGATAACGGGTAAAGGGTGCCGTCCACGGTGACCTGCTGCTCGGACATCGCTTCCAAAAGCGCAGATTGGGTGCGGGGCGTCGTGCGGTTGATTTCGTCGGCCAGCACAATGTGCGCGAACAGCGGGCCGCGCCGGAACTCGAAATCGGTCGTTTTGGGGTTAAACACCGAAGCGCCCGTAATATCATTCGGCAGCAGGTCGGGCGTGCATTGAATGCGCTTGAAGGAACAACCGACGCTCTGGGCCAGCGCCCGCGCCAGCATCGTCTTGGCAACTCCCGGCACGTCTTCGAGCAGCAAATGGCCTTGCGAAAAAAAAGCCACCAAAGCCAAAACGACCTCCTCATGCTTCCCCAATACCACCTGCTCGACATTGGCGATAATCTTGCGCGCCACGGGCGCGATCCCCGCATCGCCATCCTGCGGGTGAGCTGTAGCCATCCGAGGCTGAGGCGGGATGCGAACCTGAGGGGAGAGCGAACCGCGCAACAGGGTGGGGCTCCCACAAGTCGGGCAGGCTACCCGCTGACCAAGCATTTCCTGCGGAAACTCGATATTCTGTGAGCATTGGCTGCAAGCGCAGGTGGGCATAATCTTGTTCGATTATAGATTGGACTGGCTGCGCGGCAAATCCTCACGCGTCGTTCTTTAGAGCATTACCGCAAACCCCGGCCTAACCCGCGCGCCGCGATCGCGGTCTAATCGCCTTCACGCGGAGGATTAACGTTGCGATTGGGGTCGGGGAGCGCGGCTGGGGGCGCAGGATATCGCCTTGCCGGAAAACCAGGATTCGGAGATGTTGAGAATCACTTGAGCAACTTGCATGAAAGATTCGCTTTCCCCGCCGGGCCCGGGAGCAGGCCACCCCTTGCCAGCCAGGGAGTGTCCGCCAACCAGAATTGAATCTGAAATCCGGAGACATTTTGGAGATCCTGATCATGCGAAACAAAAGACCCATTGTCCTTCTAGCTTGGATGGCTCTCATCGTTCTCACCCAACTTGCTGCCAGCTCGGCTCCGACGCAAACGACGCGCATCACAACCGATTACATTGATGCGGACATTTCCCTGCGCTCCGTTGGCTTCGAGGGCCTGTCCATCGACAGCCTGGGCAAGGAACGTTTCCCCTTAATCAACGTGCGCCCACCCTCTCCCGGTCCCGCGGTCCAGGCCACGCGTCGCGGCTCGCGAGTTGAGTACTTCAAGCGCGGCGCTCCTCGCCCAACTTCTCCACGTTGGGTGATTGAGATTCACAACCGCGAGATTCGCCTCAAGTCACAGTGGACCGCGGAGGATCCCCCGGAACCTCTGGTGCTCGATGCGGACAACAGTCTGTGCCATGTCACCCTATTGGGCAGGATGAACCCGGACGGTTCGGTCCAACTCCCCGCCATCATGCACTTTCCGGACCGCGGCACGCTGCGGATTTCGGCCTCCGGCGCGCCGGCGCTCGGGTACGCAACCGGACCGGGCGATATGGGCGAGCAGCAGGCCAAAGCTGTGAAAATATCCTTTCCCGGCGCGACGCGGGAGCATCCAGAAGTCCAATACCGCTGCCGGGTGGTGACGGTCTATCCGAAACTCAAGGGCATCAACCGCAGCCCCCTCTTTGACGGCTTTCGGCGCAACTGGCTCAACATTTTGCAGTTGAGTCCGCACTGGCGAACTTTAGCCAACCACGCCGCGAGCGATACCTGCGCGTTCTGCTATTATGAGTACGCCGACATAGCTCAGCAGACCCCACCCCTGGCAAAAGGCCTCAACGCCTTGGACCTCGTTCGGCGGACCCTCGACCGAATCGCCGACGGCGCCAATGCCTACGGCATGCCTGGGCACGGCGCCTTTCCGGAATACTCGGCGGATACATTGCCTTCGCTTCTGCTGGCGGGCGGGGCCTGCGCCAGCGGCACGCAGGGCCATCGCTGGCTGACGGCGAATTACGGGCAGCTAAAGAAATGGGCCGACACAATGTTATCCACGGACCACGGGGGCAAAGGCCTGATTGAATATACGCTCAGCGGAGACTCAGGCTCCTGGCCGGAAAAGTTGAAATACCGGCCCGCCAACTGGTGGGACACGATTGGGTTTGGTCATGCAGCTGCCTATGCGCACGAACTGGCGGGCCGCGCTTTGCGAAAGATGTCGGACCTCGCGGAGCAAACCGCTCATGCCGATGACCAAATCTTGTACCGCGCGGCTGCGGACAAACTCCGCGCCGCCTATTTCGATGCTTTCTACGACCCCGCCACCGGTGTCCTGGCAGGATGGCGCAGCGCTGACGGGCAACTCCACGATTACTATTTCCTCTGGGTCAACGGCATTGCCATTCATTACGGGCTCGTGTCGCAGGACAAGGCCAACGCCATCATGGACCGCCTTTTGGCAAAAATGAAAGAGGTTGGCTACACCCGATTCGACCTGGGCCTACCCGGCAACCTGATCCCGGTCGCCCGTAAGGATTACGTGGACCACGACCCTCGTTTTGGTGGCGGAAAGAGAGAAGACAACTCCGACGGATTCCAGATTTACGAGAATGGGGGAGCGACCGCCTGCTTTTCGTACTTCACCTTGGCGGCGCTGTACGATCTAGGACGCATTAAAGAAGGAGATCGCATTCTGTTTCCGCTGCTGAATTCCTTCGCCCACGGCGGGTTCCAAGGCCGCTGCGGCAACGGAATGAGCAAGGACTGGAAAACCTGGGACGGAACCTGCTGGGGATATGAAGGATTCCTCTCGGACAACTACTACGCCTTCCTGGCGCTGCTGGACCGCGATGCAGCCCTCAAGAGAGGCCATGCCGCAAAGGCGGAGAGATGAAATATGCCCCATCAGGCAATCTCGAGAGCGGACGTCCAGAAGGCGACCGCACGGCATCGATGCTTTCTTCGATAAAATGTTTCTTTCCTGAGTCCAAGGATTGTGCAACAACTTGGATGCGAACCAGCCGCCAAATCTGAATGCGAGAGCCTCCAAAAACCTTGCCTGACGAGAACAACGCGGAAAGCCAAACCCCTGGGGCCCACGAGAGTTCACCGGGTTCCACCCCCGTGCGTCCGCGCTCGGCCAACGTGCCCAACTTAGACCCTCCCAAGCCCTTCTTGAAGCCGCAGGAAGCGCAACTACTACTCGAACAACTGCGAGAGTCCTGCGTGGCCGGTGGCGACCTGGCGCGTCCTCTGGAAGCCATGATCGAGGACTTAAACCGTTCGGGCTACAAGCAGGATTCCGCCTCAATTCTCAGGCGAGCCCTGGAATCGCCCACGGTGCGTCCCGAGGTAGGCGCGCTTTGGATGCGGCGCGTGCTCAACCGGCGGAGCTGGGACCGACACTATCCGGAGGAGATGGATGAACTATGCCGTCGCGGTGAGGTCGGGCGCCGGGCCGTCATCGAGTTTCTGGAAACGGCGAGCACGGTTCGGAAGCCGGAACTCGTTCGGCGCGCGCTGCGCAAACACGGCAACTGGCTGCGCGAGCACCCGATAGGCTGGGGCGCCGTGGTCCGGGCGCTTGCCACCGTGCACTGTTATCGCGCGCTCAGCCGGTGGATGTCTGATTGGCGGGAAAGGCCAGAGCTGGATTTGTCCCTGGTGCACTGCCTGGTCGCCGGGCTGCGTGGCAGCGGCCGCGTTGCCGAGTCGAAGGAGGTCATTCGCGTGGCTCTCGCCAAGCACGCCACCGACCCCAGGCTCCAGCCGCTCAAGCTTTGGCATGCCATGGATGAAGCCCTGGCCGGTAACACCGATTCCGCCGCCTCGCTCTTTAAGGAGTTCGTATCCCCGGAATGGGATAAGGATTCCTTTAACCGGTATTACCTCGTGAGAGGAATGATTCGCGTGCAGAAGGCAAACAAGGAATCCCGTGCCGAAGCCTCTGGGTCAGCCTGGACGCGCATCGAGGATCATTTCCGACGGCCGCCAATCTACCAGCGCGACCTGCTGGTACGGCGTGAGTACCGGCAGTGCATGTGCCGTATCGCGCGGGATGCCGGGTACTGGCCCGGCCGCATTCGCGCGACGTGGCGCAGCGCGGACAGTTGGCCCTTCCTCATTCCCCTGCTGCTTGTCCCCGGTCTGCAACTGCTGCTTCCACTTTACCTTTTTCGCCTCTGCACGCATCGCCAGGGAAAATCCTAGGTTGGTGTTTATATAGCGCTAACAGTTCGAGGCGAAATGTTCGAAGTGTTAGTGGGCGGGAGTAAGTGTTAATAGGTGAGGGAATCTGTTACTAGGCGTTAGGCGAGGGCGGGGCGAGGGGTGGAATCGCAAATTTCAGGTTGGAGAATTGAGATTTCAGACCTCAAAGAGCGCGAAGAGGAGCGGCTGGAAACTTTTTAGGCTTTGATAGCCTTTGATAGCCTTTGATAGCCTTTGATCGGCACGATGACACGGGCGCGAGGTGGCCGGCGGCTCCTGCCGACACACGCTGCTTGAGAATTGAGAATTGAGGATTTGTCATTGGTCATTTGTATGAGGGTTTTGACTGGGAAAAATGTTTGTGTGCGGAGGGGGGAATTAAAGTGCAACATGCAACATTAACGATAAAGGCGCTGGAAAATGGGGTGTTTTTTGTTGCACTTCGAAGTGCAACATTTTGGAAGGGAAGTGCAACATTTTCAGAGGCGCGGAATCGCACCCAGCGGTGCCGGACGAACGATTGGGGCAAATCCGAGCGGCCGGGGCTGGCTGGGAGTCTGAAAAGGATGAGAAGCAGAGAAATGAACCATTTTGAAGCGGGCCTTGATTGGGCTTGATTGGGCTTGATTGGGCTTGATTGGGCTTGATTGGGCTTGATTGAGCAGAGAGGGCGGACCGGAAAAGCAGGGGGGCAGAACCTTGTCATTGGTCATTTGGATGAGGTTTTTGGCTGGGAAAAATGTTTGTGTGCGGAGGGGGATTCAAAGTGCAACATGCAACATTAACGATAAAGGCGCTGAAAAACAGGGGCTTTTTTGTTGCACTTCGAAATGCAACATTTTGGAGGGGAAGTGCAACACTTCATAGGCGCGGCGGCGCCGGAGCAACGATTGGGGCGAATCCGAGGGGCCGGGCTGGCTGGGAATCTGAAACGGATGAGAAGCAGAGAGATGAACCATTTTGAGACGGCCTTGATTATGTTGGATTATGTTGGATTATGTTGGATTATGTTGGATTATGTTGGATTATGTTGGATTA
>VFSW01009783.1_pt1 | contig 13658 bp, 12 predicted proteins | sample 5358111 | NCBI WGS metagenome assembly VFSW01 (sample SAMN11554181, study PRJNA540505) | mine drainage metagenome | isolation source: sediment from site ElyBrook_90M | place: USA: Ely Copper Mine, Vershire, VT | collected 2017 | reverse complement strand
ACTGGCGGCCGCTTCTGGGCACCCTACAAGTCGCAGACCTCGGCGCATGTCGACACCGCACAGCCCACACCCGGCGGCATGCCAGCTTCGCTCTACCGCTACCGCGCTCCGATTCACCTGGACAATCCCCGCCTGCGCAAACTGGCTGCGGCACTTGGCCCGGCCTATCTGCGCGTCAGCGGCACCTGGGCCAACTCCACTTACTTTCAGGACTCGGACGCGCCCGCGCCAGCTTCTCCGCCAACAGGATTCAACAGCGTTCTTACCCGCCGGCAATGGCATGGCGTTATCGACTTTGCGCATGCAGTCGACGCCCAGATCGTCACGTCGTTTGCCATAAGCCAGGGCGTGCGCGACGCAAATGGAGTATGGACGCCGGTCGAAGCACAGAAGCTGCTCGATTACACCCGCAGTATCGACGGCAGCTTCGCCGCAGCGGAGATGTTCAATGAGCCGACCTTTGCCGTGATGGGTGGCGCACCCAAAGGCTATGACGCCGCTTCCTACGGACGCGACTTCCATGCATTTCGAGCCTTCTTTGCAAAGGCCGACCCACAGATGAAGATTCTGGGGCCTGGCTCTGTGGGCGAAGCCGGATCGCTGGGGCCCATACCCGGCTCCGGACTTATCAAGTCGGAAGACATGCTGAAGGACGAAGGACCGGGTCTCGATGCCTTCTCATATCACTTCTACGGAGCAGTCTCACAGCGTTGCGCCATGATGGGTGCGGCGTCTCAGACCACACCGCAGGCCGCGCTCACGGATGAATGGCTTTCCCGCACTAATCGTGACGAGGCATACTACGCTGCCTTACGCGATCGCTTCACTCCCGGCAAGCCCCTCTGGCTGACGGAGACCGCAGAGGCCGCCTGCGGCGGGAATCCCTGGGCAGCAGATTTCATTGATAGCTTCCGCTATCTCAACCAGCTAGGCTCCCTTGCCAAACGGGGCGTCAAAGTCGTCATGCACAACACCCTGGCCGCGAGCGACTATGCGCTGCTCGACGAAAACACCCTGACACCCCGCCCTAATTACTGGTCCGCGCTGCTGTGGCGCCGTCTGATGGGCACCACTGTGCTCGACGCGGGCGCCGCCGCACCTGGACTTTATGTCTATGCGCACTGCCTGCGCGGCCATCCCGGCGGAGTGGCCCTGCTGGCCATCAATGCCAGTCGGACGGCCGCGCGTGAGTTTACGCTGCCTCAAGCATCCGCCCGCTACGCGCTTACGGCCGACGATCTCATGACCCCCGAGGTCCAGCTCAATGGAATCAATCTGCAGCTCACCGCCGCGGGTGACCTTCCCAGGCTGATACCTTCCGCGCAGCGCGCGGGCGAAGTCTCGATTGCTCCGGCCAGCATTACGTTCTTTGCAATTCCTGAGGCCGGCAACAACGCCTGCCGCTGAACGGAACTAGCGCTCAGGGCAGAAAGTAATACGGATCCGGGTACTTAACCGAGTACTCCGCTTCCGGATTGCCGCGCAGGTCGCTCCACTGGTCCCCAACGCTCAACACAATTTGATATCCCTGTGCCTCAACTTTGGCGCGCTCTGCGGATTTGTAGGCGATCGCAGTCAGCGAAGCCTGATCCGATGAGCGCATGATCAACTGTTGCCATCCCTCAAAACCCTGGCTGTGCAGATTGCGCTCGGTCGCGGCACGCTGCGTTTCTGCCCTACCCGTAAGGAAAAAAACATACACGCCCAGCTTGCGCGCTTCCTGATAGAGCCCACGGGTGCCGGGAATCGCCGGTGCCTGGGCTGAATTCACCCACGCATCAAAGGCCTTGTTGTCAAAGGCAAAACCATTCTTCTCCATCTCCGAATAATTCGACAGCGTCGTTTCGTCGATATCGAGCACTACCGCCAGCTTTCCGTGTGCTCCGCGATGTGCCGCCCGCTGCCGCAGGAACGTAATCGCACGATTCGCCTGCAAGTCAAGATCCCTGGCATAGCAGCCGCATTTGCACGTGCAGTCGTGATACTCCTTCAACTGGTCCTTGAGCGTATCCAAGTTTTCAATGCGCTCGCCTGGAGCAAGCGCGGCAACCACGGAGCGGGGCTTTGCTGCCGTGACTGCCGCTTGCGCCGCAACCCATCCTGGCGTGCCCCCCAGTGCAGCGCCCACCATCACAATTGCCAGCAATGTCTTCAAAGAAGCAGGCTCCCTTCTCGCACAACTTCCATGGTGCGGGACTCGTCCAATTCCATCATCGCACCGGCAAGAGGGGGCCACTTCAGTGACCCCAATTACACTGGAGTCATGCTTCGTGTCCTGCGCCCATTGCCGATCAAATCCCTCAAACTGCTCGTGTTCGACCTCGACGGCACGCTGATCGACTCCGCACAGGACCTGTGCAACAGCGTGAATGCCACGCTCGCTCACTTTGGCCGCCAGCCACTACCGGAAGAGACTATCGCTGCATTCATTGGCAACGGCGCCTTGATGCTGGTGCGCCGCGCCCTCACCGCCGGAGACGAAGCTGCGGCCGATGAAGAACTCCTCACCAAGGCCCACACCTTCTTCCTCGACTATTATCGCGAGCACAAACTGGACTACACCTACGCATACGATGGCGTCCTGGAGGCGTTAGCCGCTTTGCGCACCGTGCATGACGCGCCCGATGCACCTGCCCGCGCCATGGCCGTGCTGACCAACAAGCCGGTGCGGCCAGCGCGCGCCATCTGCGAGGCTCTTGGTCTTGCGCCCTACTTTCTCAACATCTATGGCGGCAACAGCTTCAGCACTAAGAAGCCAGATCCAGAGGGGCTCTTTGCGCTAATGCAGGAGGCCGGCGCAAGCCCCTATGAGACCGTGATGATCGGTGACAGTCAGGTGGATGTGGAAACCGCGCGCAACGCGGGTGCGTGGGCTGTCGGCTGCACCTTTGGCCTGGCGCCGGACAGCCTAGATGCCGTCCCCCCTGACGTGTTCGTCGATACTCCGGCGGACTGGACAGAGGCGCTCATCCCGACGAGGTTGCCGCTGGAATCATAAGTTTCTATCTCCGCGGGAACTTTTCTTCCTCCCCTTGCGTAAAGCGGGCAGAGACGACATGAATCTTCACCGCATTTTCGCTTCCGGTCTGCTACTCGCGGCCCTTGTCTTTACGGCAACTCCGGCCCGTGCCAGTCGCGATGCCGTCCAGTTCGGGAGCAACATCGTTGTGCCCCAGGGCGAATCGGTCCACGACGCGGTCTGCTTCTTCTGCAGCGTCAACGCGCAAGGCACAGTCGATCACGACATCGTCGTCTTCTTTGGCAGCGTCCACATCGCCGGTCATGCTGAACACGACGTCGTCAACTTCTTCGGTGATGTTCGCGGGGACGACAACATCTCCATCGGCCATGATTTGGTCAGCTTCTTCGGCAGCATCCGCCTTGGAGAAAACGCCTCGGTTGGCAATGACATGGTGGCCATGTTTGGCGAAATTCATGCGCCCGACGCCATCACCGTCGGTGGAAATCGCGTCGTGCAGCCGGTGTGGCTCCTCTTGTTTCCGCTGATGATCCTTGGCCTGATCATCGTGCTGGTCGTTAGCGCCGTGCGACGCGTCTGCCGCCGCCAGATGTTCGCAAACTATCCCCTTCCGCCACCGCCCCCACCTTGCCCCTAACAAACGCTGTACGCTAGGGCAATGGACACCAACCGCTCCCTGCCTGCACGCCCCCTGCGCATTGTCATCCCCGGCGGCAGCGGTCAGGTCGGCCAGGTGCTGGCGCGTTTCTTTCAAGAGCGAGGACATCACGTCTCCGTCTTCACGCGCGGCCCCTACACTGCGCCGTGGCAGACCGTGCACTGGGACGGCGCGCACGCCGGTCCGTGGACCGAGCATCTTGAAGGCGCAGACGTCTGCATCAACCTGGCTGGGCGAAGCGTCAACTGTCGCTATGGCAAGTCAAACCGTGAGGCCATTTACGACTCTCGCATCCACACCACGCGCCTCCTCAACCAAGTCATCGCCGGCCTCGCTGACCCGCCGCGCATCTGGCTGAACGCGTCTACCGCAACCATCTATCGTCATGCGTTGGACCGGCCCATGGATGAAGCCACCGGCCAACTCGGCGGCAACGAGCCCGGCGCACGCGGCTCATGGAACTTCTCTGTCCGCGTCGCGAGAGACTGGGAAGCTGCATTCTTTGAGGCCTACACGCCGCGCACGCGCAAGGTCGCGCTGCGCAGCGCCATCACCTTCAGCCCTACATCAGGAAGTGCCTTTTCTTTCCTGTCCAACCTCGTGCGCGTGGGCCTTGGTGGCACGCAGGGCAATGGCCGCCAGTTCGTCTCCTGGATTCATGAGTCCGACTTCGCCCGCGCCATCGAATTCCTTATCGTCCGCGACGATCTAGACGGCCCCGTCAACATCGCGGCACCGCATCCTCTCCCCAATCGCGAGTTTATGAGGGCTCTGCGCGCAGCATGGGATATGCCTAACGGACTACCCGCTCCTGCACCGCTCATCGAACTCGCTGCGTTTTTCCTACGCACCGAGTCCGAGCTTTTGCTGAAGAGCCGTTGCGTCATTCCTGGCCGCTTGCACGATGCAGGATTCGAATTCGAGTTCCCCCACTGGTCCGAGGCCGCCGAAGACCTGGTGCGCCAGTGGAGTCACCAGGATGATTGATCATGGGTGCGTCGGCGTAATGTCCGTCACCGGCAAGTCCCAATGCGCCGCCAGAATCTCAAATCGTCGCTGCTCTTCCCTCTTGTACGTCTCCTGGTCCGGCCACAGCTCTTTGATCATCGCCTCTTCGTCCGGATTCGACGTCGTCGCTGCCGTTGAATTCTTGAAGCAAATAGTCACGCGATAGTCCCAGCGTCCGTCTTCTGTAGTGTGATACGCCGGCGCTTCAATCTTCACCGAGAGCATCCGCCCGGTCGCCACAATCTTCTTGAGCAGCGGGTAGTGGTTCTTTAAAAACAAGTCCAGAAATTCCTGTTGATGGCCCCACACCACTTTGTAGTAGTACTCCACGGTGTACGGCTGGCCGGCACCACCCTGCGGCGGCGCTCCCTGCGCCATCAACGGCACGGCAAACCCTGCGGTACAGACTAGCGTCAACAATCCCACAAGCATCCTGCGCATACAGCCTCCTTGAGATCTGGGAATGTGCGCAATTGTAGCGCGTCTCCATGCACCGCAAGACCCGCTCGAATTTCCCTGCACCCTCTCAATGCGCATTTGAATCCAACGCAACACAGGAGCAACTTCCCCATGTCAACGAAGATCGCATTTATCACTGGCGGCAACCGCGGCCTCGGCTTCCAAACCGCACTCGACCTCAAAGATGCCGCCGTCAAAGTCGTCATCGGCTCACGCGACATGAAACAAGGCGAACAAGCCGTGGCAAAACTGCGCGCCGCGGGCGTGGACGCCGATGTGCTGCAGTTCGATATAACCAGGTCGGCTGACTATAAGGCCGCCTATGACTACTTCAACTCGAGGTACGGCCGCCTCGACATTCTTGTCAACAACGCAGGCATCGCCAGCGGCAGCTTCCCTGGCACTGGCCCGGAACACTCCGCCGCTGAAGTGCCCAATGACCTGCTCCGCAAAGTCTTCGAAACCAACTTCTTTGCCCAGGTGGCGCTCACCAGCGCGCTCCTTCCCCTCATCAAGAAGAGCCCGGCCGGACGCATCGTGAACCTCTCCAGCATCCTCGGCTCGCTAACCTTGCACGCCGACCCCAAGTCGCCCATCTACAACGCAAAATCCTTCGCTTATGACGCATCCAAAACAGCGCTCAACGCCTTCACCATCCATCTGGCGCACGAGTTGCGTGACACTAACATCAAGGTCAACTCCGCGCATCCCGGCTGGGTAAAAACCGACATGGGTGGCCAGCACGCCCCTATGGAGCTTAGTGAAGGCGGTAAGACCAGCGCCGGGCTCGCCACCCTGCCGAACGACGGCCCGACCGGCGGCTATTTCCACATGGGCAAGCCGCTACCCTGGTAACACTTCGTACGGATGGAAGCGGGGGGAAATGCCTCCTGCTTCCATCCGTAGATACTTTCGCCTATTATTCGCTATTCACGTATAATCCCGCCATGGACTTCCAGCTCCTGACCAACTACAAGCCGCGAGGTGACCAGCCCCGCGCTATCGAGGAACTGGTCTCAGGCCTCGCCGGTGGCGAGAGGCATCAGGTCCTCCTCGGCGTTACAGGCTCGGGCAAGACTTTCACCATGGCCAAGGTCATCGAGCAGTGCAACCGCCCGGCCCTCATCCTCGCCCACAACAAGACACTCGCCGCGCAGCTCTACCACGAATTCAAGCAGTTCTTTCCCGGCAACGCCGTCGAGTATTTCGTCAGCTATTACGATTACTACCAGCCCGAGGCTTACATCCCCGCCGGCGACCTCTACATCGAGAAAGAAGCCACCATCAACGAAGAGCTGGATAAGCTGCGCCTCTCCGCCACGCGCAGCCTGTTTGAACGCCGCGACGCCATCATCATCAGCTCCGTCAGTTGCATCTACGGCCTGGGCTCGCCTGAGGCTTATTACGGCATGTTGCTTCTGCTTGAAAAGGGCCAGCGCATCAGCCGCAAAGACATCACCCGCCGCCTGGTTGAAATCCTCTACGAGCGCAACGACTCGGACTTCCGCCGCGGCACCTTCCGCGTGCGCGGGGACGTCATCGAAGTCTTCCCTACCTACGACGAGATGGCGTACCGCATTGAACTCTTCGGGGACGAGATTGAATCGCTTTCGCAGATTGACCCGCTCTTCGGCACGGTCAAGCAAAAGTACTCGCGCCTGCCTATCTATCCCAAGAGCCACTACGTCGTGCAGCCCGAGCGCCGCGCTGAAGCCATCGACTCCATTGTGACCGAGCTGAACAGCTGGGTCGCCGAGCTCGAGTCGCAGGGCCGCATGGTCGAGGCCCAGCGTGTTCACCAGCGCACCCGCTTTGACCTGGAAATGATCAAGTCAATGGGCTACTGCCACGGCATTGAGAACTACTCGCGACACTTCAGCGGCCGCCTGCCGGGCGAGCCGCCGCCCACGCTGCTCGACTATTTCCCTCGCGACTTCTTGCTTTTTGTCGACGAAAGTCACGCCACGATCCCCCAGGTACATGGCATGTGGTTCGGCGATCGCAGCCGCAAGCAGAGTCTCGTGGACTACGGATTCCGCCTGCCCTCGGCCATGGACAACCGCCCACTCAAGTTCGAGGAGTTCGAGAACCGCATCCACCAGACCATCTACGTGTCAGCGACGCCGGGACCATATGAGCTAACGCGATCGGCCGGCGTCGTTATCGAACAGGTCATCCGTCCCACAGGCCTAGTCGACCCGGAGGTGGAAGTGCGTCCTGTCAAAGGCCAGATCGACGACCTGCTCGCCGAGATCCGCGATCGCGCCAAGCGTAACGAGCGCGTGCTTGTCACCACGCTCACCAAGCGCATGGCCGAGGATCTGGCCGGCTACTACACTGAGGTCGGCGTGCGCTGCCGCTACTTGCACTCCGAGATCGAAACTCTGGAGCGCGTCAAGCTGCTCGCCGGCCTGCGCAAGGGCGAGTTCGATGTACTCATCGGCATCAATCTCCTCCGGGAAGGGCTCGACTTGCCTGAAGTCTCGCTGGTCGCCATTCTCGATGCGGACAAGGAAGGATTCCTCCGCTCCACCGGTTCGCTGATCCAGACCATGGGCCGCGCAGCGCGCCACATTGAAGGCCGAGCGATTCTCTACGCCGACCGCGTCACCCACTCCATGCGCCAGGCCATGGATGAGACCGACCGCCGCCGCGTAATCCAGCGAACCTACAACGAGGAGCGCGGCATCACGCCTCAATCCATCATCAGCTCCGTCGATATGGGGCTGGCCCAGATTCTCAAGGCCGAGTACGGTGAAATAACCGAGGAAGAAACGGCCGGCCTGCCGGATTTCACCTCACAGGCTGAGGTGGACCAGTTCATTGCTAAGCTCGAGACCGAGATGCGCGAGGCAGCGAAGAAATTCGAGTTCGAAAAGGCAGCCCGCCTGCGCGACAGCATCAAGGAACTGCGCGAGAAGGAGTTCCTTTTCGGGTAGGCGCCCAACTGGACCACAGCGAGCTATCCAAGCCACCGACAGGCAACCGGGCGGCTCATTGCGTCATCGTAGCAGATAGTTCGTAATAGTTCGTTGGGACAGCCCATCTACGGGCTGCGCGGGTTTAGGGGCCATGGCGACAATCCTACTTGTGGACGACGACCCTCTTCAGGCGTTCGCACGCAAGTCGATTCTTGGGAAGCGGTTCAAGGATGTGCAGCGTGCGGCCGATGCGGCCGAGGCGCTCTGCCTGCTGGAGCAACCGCTGTTCGCAAAAAAACTGGGGCTTGTGATCTCCGGGCTGCACATGCCGGGGTTCAGCGGACCTGCGTTCGTAGCAGAACTGCATGCACGCCTGCCGCAATTGCCGGTCCTTGTCTTGGGAGGACCTAGCGATGGCCCCTCCGACTATGCAGCCGACGGTGTCCGCTTCCTTCCCAAGTCTGTGGATTCTGAGGCGATGCTCACCATGGCAAGTCAGATGCTCGATCAAAGCTCCAAATGAAACGAACCTAGCCACGCACCCGTTTTAGCCCACGCCAGTTCCTCCACCTGTAGTGTGAGGCAGATCACATGACAAAGGCCTATGCTTGGTAAAGAATAACCTAGCTGGGACGCCATTTTCGGAGCTGCCAGCCTGCGTGCGAGAATCATGTTGGAGACCTGATGGCAGCCTTTGGTAGTTTTGCCCTTCTCATCGCTTTGGCGCTGGCCGCCTACAACCTGTTTGCAGGAATAGTGGCGTTACGGTTGATTGTCACAGGCCAGCCGGCACGCATCTCGCCGGAGCGGCTGGCCGATACCGCTCGCCGGGCCGGAATTGCCGGGTTCGTGGCCGTCAGCGCAGCGGCCTTTGCGCTGGTTTGGTCAGTGTTTAATAACGACTTCTCAATCACATACATCCTGGAACACTCGAACCGCGCCCTCCCGGCGCCGTATAAGTTCGCCGCGCTGTGGAGCGGCCAGGAGGGTTCGCTGCTGCTGTGGGCATGGCTATTGGCCGCCTACGGTTTTGTGCTGCGGTTGACGCACAAGACCGATGTAAAGCTCTATGCCTATGCGGGGACAATTCTGGCCGCCGTGCAGGTATTTTTCCTGGCCGTGGTCAACTTTGCCGCGCCGCCTTTCTCGCTCATGAAAGGTGCAATTCCCGACGACGGCAACGGGCTCAATCCACTGCTCCAGTACCCGGAGATGGTCATCCATCCGCCCATGCTCTACCTGGGTTATGTCGGGTTTACGATTCCCTTCGCCTTTGCGCTGGGTGCGCTCATGATGCGCTACCCCGGCGAAAAGTGGATCAAGATTACGCGTGGCTGGACAATGGTGACCTGGCTCTTCCTGACCATGGGCATCTTCCTGGGCATGCACTGGGCTTATGCCGTACTCGGCTGGGGCGGCTACTGGGGATGGGACCCGGTCGAAAACGCCAGCTTCATGCCCTGGCTCACCGGCACTGCATTTCTCCACTCGGTCATGATGCAAGAACGCAAAGGCATGATGAAGAGCTGGAATGTCTGGCTCATTTTCTCCACATTCATGTTGTCCATTCTGGGGACCCTCCTTACCCGTGGCGGGCTGGTCAGCTCGGTCCACGCCTTTGCGCAGTCGTCGATTGGCAACTGGTTCGTCGCCTTCCTGGTGATCGTGCTGGCGGTGTGCATCTTCACCTACATCCTGCAGCGTAGCCACCTCAAAAGCGAGCAGCGACTGGAGTCTCTGGTCAGCCGCGAGTCGAGCTTCCTCTTCAACAACCTCGTCCTGCTTGCCGCCTGCTTCGTCATCCTGTGGGGAACTCTCTTCCCCATCCTGAGCGAATACGTGCAGGGCACCAAGGTCACCGTGGGCCCGCCGTTCTATAACCGTGTGGCCGTGCCCATCGGCCTCTTTCTACTCTTCCTCACCGGCGTGGGACCGCTGCTACCCTGGCGGTCGACATCGTTGCGCGCCGTTCGCCGCAACTTCGTGGTGCCATCCATCGCCTTGTGGTCCATGGTGATTGTCTGCCTGGCCGTGGGCGTTCGGCCATGGAAGAATGGCGTCTTCGACAGCGGCAACTTCTACGCGCTCGTAGCCTTCGGCATCTCGGCCGGAGTCTTCACTGCGATTCTTTCCGAGTTTCTACGCGGGGCCGCCGTCATCTCCCGACAGACCCGCCGCAACCTGTTTTCGGCCATGTATCTGCTGATTCGGCGCAACACGCGGCGCTATGGCGGCTACATGATTCACATTGGCGTGGTGATTGTAGTAATAGGGCTGGCCGGAGCAGCCTTCAACCGCAGCGAAGAGCGCGAACTGGCACTGCACGGAACCCTGCCTATCGGCCCTTACACGCTGGAGTGCGTCGGCTTTACCCAGGACTCGAACCTCAACTACGACTCCGAATATGCGCTGCTCGATGTCTACAAGAATGGCAAGAAGCAATTCCAAATGACACCAGAGAAACGTGTCTACCTTGCCAGCCAGCAGCCGCAGACTATGGTGGCCATTCACTCAGTGCCGGGCTGGGATCTCTATGTCGTGTACGAGGGCACTAATCCAGACACGGGCCAGCCGATTATCAAGGCCTTCCTGAACCCGCTGGTGAGCTGGATATGGGCGGGCGTGGTATTCATCGTTTTCGGCACGTTTGTGGCGCTCACGCCGAGCCTTGTGCCGGCAACCGCTGCGCTGCGCGTACCCGCAGCACAAGCGGCTCCCACTGAGCCGGCTCTTCGGGGAGGCGACTAGTGCGCCGCATGAAGCAAATCTCTTTCTGGGTAAAGTCCGCACAGGCACTGCTTCTGGCCGTGGCTGTCTGCTTTTCTGTTGGCGCCAGCAACGCCAGCGCGCGCTTCAATGACCTGAGCCACCGGTTGATGTGTACCTGCGGTTGCGCGCAGTTGCTGGGCGAGTGCAATCATGTGGGCTGTACGGAGTCCGGGCGGGAGCGCAACGAGCTGAGCGCGGCGATTGCGACCGGGGCGACGGACCAGCAAATACTGGCCAGCTTTGCGGCCAAGTACGGCGTAACCGCGCTGGCCGCTCCGCCCACGCACGGCTTCAGCTTAGTGGCGTGGGTGGCGCCCTTTGCGGTGTTTGCCGCCGCGCTTCTGGGGACAATTCTGCTGGTTCGGCAGTGGTCCATTGGCAAGTCGCAGGCCGCCGCAGAGGCCCCCAGCCCGGAGATTGTGGCATTGCGCGAGAAGATTCGCCGCGAGACCGAGTCCGGCAGCGACGGAGGATTTTGACCTATGACCGAGATGCAGGGAGTGATTGCCGGCGCGATGCTGGCCATAGCGCTGGGAATTTACACTTTCTGGCCTGAGAATGTCTTCGCCAGCCAGCGCGAGAAGACCCGCCTGGACTATCTGCTGGAGCGCAAGGAGCAGCTCTACGAAAACCTGCGCGACCTGAATTTTGAGTTCCGCGCGGGGAAGTATCCCGAAGAGGATTTTGTGGCGCAACGGGCGCTGCTTGAAAACGAGACGGCACAGTTGCTGGCCGAGATTGAGCACCTGCAGCAGGCATAAGCCGCACGCACGGTGCTCAACCCACACGATAAGGAACCCCATTACGACTATGAGATCGATCAAGTTTGTTCTGCACACCGCCGCGACAGGCATCTTTCTTGCGGGCGCACTGGCTCAGGCCGCAACCGTAACCGGTACGGTGACCAATAAGACCACCGGCAAACCCGCTGCTGGCGACAAGGTGGTGCTGGTGGATGTGCAATCCGGCATGGCCGAAGTAGCCAGTGCGGTGACAGGCGCCCAGGGGCACTACTCGCTAAACGAGCCCGGCAGCGGACCTTATCTGATCCGCGTGACGCACCAGGGTGCCGGCTACTTCATCGCCGCGCCTCAAGGCGGCGGGCCGGGCGATATCCCGGTTTACGATGTAGCAGCAAATGTCGAAGGCGTCTTCATTGAGGCCGACGTTATTGAAGTGGAGGCCGACAACGGCCAGCTCCACGTGACCGAGCGCTACTTTGTCCACAACACCAGTTCTCCGCCGCGCACCGAGTGGAGCCCGCATACCTTCGAGGTTGTTTTGCCGCCAGATGCGACAGTGGCGGGTGTGGCAGCGCAACGACCCACAGGCCTGCCCACCAGCGTCAAACTGGACCCCAGCGGTCCCAAGGGACATTATGCCTTCAACTTCCCCATCCAGCCGGATGAGGGAGAGAAGAACACGCTGTTCCAACTCGAATACACAGTGCCCTACAGCGGCGGATCGTACACCTTTCATCCGCAAGTCTCGCTGCCCACTCAGAACGTGGGCGTGCTGATGCCTAAGAGCATGACGTTTGCGGCGGCGACAGGTTCGCCCTTTCAGTCGGTGCAGGAAGACCCCGGCATCCAGACCTATGTGGCCAAGAATTTGACGCCCGGCAAAGTGTTGACGTTCACCGTTTCCGGCACTGGCTCCATGCCGCGCGAGCAGCAGGGCGCGGGCCAGCAGGGCGAGAGCGGCGGACAGGCCTCCGGCGCACCCGGCAACCAGCCCGGCGGCGGCATCGGCGAACCGATCAACACCCCCGATCCGCTGTCGAAGTACAAGTGGTGGATTCTGGGCGCGCTTGCGCTGCTCCTGGCCGCAGCCGCAGCCTTTTTGTTGCGCAAGCCTGCAGGTGCAACCGTTGGACCTGCTTCCGGGCTCGCAACCGGCACTGGTGTCGCCACTCCCACGTATTCATCCAGTGCAACTCCCGCTGCAAAAAATGCGGCTCTGCTCAACGCACTGAAAGAAGAGCTGTTTGCACTGGAGAGTGAGAAACTCTCGGGCAAGCTCAGCCGAGAGGAATACGCGGAAGCGAAGGCAGCACTGGAGACAGTGCTGAAGCGGGCCTTAAAGCGCAGTTCGTAGCTCTCAGCACATGGCTACTGGCTGCTCTTCCATTGGCGCGATGCAGTTGTGTCTCAACGCACGCCAGGGAGTTGAGCGGCTTCGAGCTCTTACGCTCCCGCGGGACATCGAATGGGTTGGATCGGCCCGGACGAGACTAGTCTCTGGAATCTAGGAGGCGGGAGCTGGACATGAACGCCTCTAAGACCACGGTTCTGCTGAGCGCGCTCACGATGTTGCTGGTTCCGGCCGGGGAGCAACTTGGTCGGACCGGCGGAGCTTTGATCGCCTTGGCGAATGCCGGGGCGATAAAGCTCTTCCAGCTACTTTTATCTCGACAAGATTGCAATGCCCGTGTGCGGTGCGCGGCCGATGATGTGCGCCGAGTCGACCAAAGCCCTTGCCACCAGGCGCTACCCGCAGCTCGCCTCGGTCGCTGTCACCCATGGCATTCTGCGACTGGGTACCGACTGCTTACAGATGACGAACTTGAAGAGATGTTGGCCCACAAGCAGGGTCAAGTGCGCAACCGCGACATCCTTCACAAGTTCCATCGCCGCCACACTCGCCGGCGCTATCACCATCCTGGCATGCATGGCCTTCTGGTGCGGGGCGCTGGGCAGATTCGGCGGTAGAGGCGTTGACTGACGGATCGCGTGGGCGGCCCGGGCGGGCTTGTCATGCTGCTGGCGCTCTTTGCTGCCGGGCTGTTCCAGCTTTGGGTCTTGCTCACCCGTGAGCACGAGGCCGATGCCTTCGGTGCGCACCTGATCGGCAACTCTTATGC
>VFSW01009782.1_pt1 | contig 13659 bp, 9 predicted proteins | sample 5358111 | NCBI WGS metagenome assembly VFSW01 (sample SAMN11554181, study PRJNA540505) | mine drainage metagenome | isolation source: sediment from site ElyBrook_90M | place: USA: Ely Copper Mine, Vershire, VT | collected 2017 | reverse complement strand
AAAGCTGGGGCGCTAGGCCTTCGTCGACCGCGGGTGGGATTGGAAACATAACAACGGCGGCGCCATCCTGGACCAGATGAAGCGGCTGGGCGCATCGGTGGACTGGAGCCGCGAGTACTTCACCATGGACGCGCGGCTTTCGGTGGCAGTGCGCGAGGCCTTCGTACGGCTTTACGAGCAGGGGCTGATCTATCGCGGTGCGTACATCGTGAACTGGTGCCCGCGCTGCCAGACCGCGATCAGCGACCTGGAGGTGGTGTACGACGAGCACAAGGGACACCTGTGGGAGATTCGTTATCCGGTGCACGGCGATGACGGCCGAGAGACCGGCGAGTTTTTGACGATTGCGACCACCCGGCCGGAGACGATGCTGGGCGACGTGGCCGTGGCCGTTCATCCCGAGGACGAGCGCTACACGCATTTGCACGGCAAAAAGTTGCGCCTGCCGCTGATGAACCGCGAGATTCCCATCGTGCTGGACGACTGGGTCAGCCGCGACTTCGGTACGGGCGCGGTGAAGGTGACGCCGGCGCACGATCCCAACGATTTTGCGCTGGGCGAGCGGCACCATCTGCCATCGATCAACGTGATGGACGCGACCGCGCACATCAACGAAAACGGTGGGGCCTACGCAGGGCTGGATCGCTACGTCGCGCGCAAGAAGATTGTGGCCCACCTGGAAGAACTGGGGCTGCTGGCCGGCGTGAAGGACCACGTGCACAACGTGGGCCACTGCGACCGCTGCAAGACGGTCGTGGAGCCGCGCCTGTCCACGCAGTGGTTCGTGAAGATTCAGCCGCTGGCGGACAAAGCGATTGCAGCGGTGAAGCCAGACGCCAACGGCAACAAGGCCATCCGCTTTACGCCGGAGATGTACGAGAAGGTCTATCTCGAGTGGATGACGAACATCCACGACTGGTGCATCTCGCGGCAACTGTGGTGGGGGCATCGCATTCCGGCGTGGCACTGCGCGGCGTGCCACAAGATCACGGTGGCGAGAGAGGATCCGGCGGCGTGTGCGCATTGCGGCTCGGCGGAGATTACGCAGGAGACCGACGTGCTGGACACGTGGTTTTCGTCGGGGCTGCTGCCGGTATCGGTCTTCGGCTGGCCAAACGTGACCGCGGAGACGCGCGCCGATTTCGATACGTTCTATCCGACTTCGCTGCTGGTAACGGGCTTCGACATCCTGTTCTTCTGGGTGGCGCGCATGATCATGCTGGGCTGCTGGTTCTCGCCCGATGTACCGATGCCCGACGGAAGCCCGCGAGCGCTTGCGGAATCGGTGCCGTTCCGCGAGGTCTACATTCATGCTCTGGTGCGCGACGCCAACCGCGAGAAGATGTCGAAGACCAAGGGCAACGTGATCGACCCCATCGAGATCGTGAAACAGTATGGGACCGATGCGGTTCGTTTCACGCTGGCGTCGATGGCCTCGCCTGGCACGGACATCGCGTTCAACGTCGCGCGGACGGAGGGGTATCGGGCGTTTGCGAACAAGATCTGGAATGCGGCGCGGTTCATCTTCATGAACGTGGATAGGGCGGCGGAGATTGGCATCAAGGTCGATCCTGCCGCATTGGGCTCGATGCCAACGGTTCCAGCAGATGCGCCGCTGGAAGCGCGCTGGATCGCGGCCGAGTTGCATGCGACCGCTTCGCTTATCAGTGAGGCTTTGCATTCCTACCGTTTCGACGAGGCTGCCAACATTGTCTATCAGTTTTTTTGGGGCAGCTTCTGCGACTGGTACCTCGAAATCGTGAAGCTGAGACTCGACTTCTCGGAATCCGCGAACAGGGTTCAGACTGCAGCCGCGCTGACTACGCTGGTCTCCATGTTCGAAGCCGCGCTCCGCTTGCTTTCGCCGTTCATGCCCTTCATCACTGAAGAGCTTTGGCATGTCATCTACGACAACGGCCCTCCCGCGAAGTCCATCGCGCTCACGCGCTATCCGCAACCTGGCTATACCCGCGAAGCTTGGAATACATACGCTCAGGTCGAGATGCAATTGCTGCAGTCCCTCATCGTTGAAATCCGCGCCCTGCGCAAGGAAACCGGCGTCGAAGAGAAGACTGCCGTCCCCATTGAACTTCGCTCCGACCAGAGCCTTCGTGCGCTCGCCGAACAAAACCACGACATCGTCGAGCGTTTAGCTCGCGTAAGCGAGATGCGCTTCGTCGGGGCCGTCACGGCCGGCCTGGCCCGGCATCATAGCGCGAGCTTCGACATCGCTGTTGTCTACGAGCGCACCATTGACGTCCCCGCCGAGCGCGAGCGCTTGACAAAAGACATCGCCAAATACGACAAAGGGCTTGCGGCTGCCGAGCGCCAACTGGATAATGAGTCCTTTTTAGCCAAGGCTCCGCCGGAGGTGGTCAAAGGCCTGAAAAGGCAGGCGGCCGAGACCCGCCTGCTGCTGGAAAAGGCGCGTGCAGCCCTCGCTTCACTGCCGCCGGAGTGAGCGATTGGGCGCAAAGCAAGCGCAGATCCCTTGACTTCGCTCGGGATGACAAAGCGGGGTGAGAAGGACGAATTGAAGACTGTGAACTACGAGCTGAGAACTGACGACAACGACTGACCACTGACCACTGTTCACTGACCACTGCTATGGACTGGAAAAACAGCCGCGTTGACGCATTGCTGGAGCAGGCCCTGGTGGAAGACCAGGCCGCCAGAGACTCCACGACTAACGTGACCATTGACCCGGAGCTCCAAGCCACTGCCTCCATCATCGCGCGCGAGGAACTGGTGGTGGCGGGACTGGGAGCGGTGCCGCGATTCCTCGAGATCTTCGCGCGGCTCGATCGCCGGCCGCAGACGCAGGCGCGGTTCGAGGTGATCAGCCATCCCGAAATCTTCGACGGCGTGCGCGCGCACACCGGCCAGGTGCTGGCGGTGATCCGGCACAATGCGCGCGTGCTGCTCAGCTGCGAGCGCGTGATCCTGAACCTGCTGCAGCATCTGAGCGGCATCGCCACCAACACCCGCCGCTTTGTGGATGCCGTCCACGGGACGCGGGCGCGGGTCCTGGACACGCGCAAGACGGTGCCGGGCCTGCGCGCGCTGGAAAAGTACGCGGTGCTGTGCGGCGGCGGCACCAATCACCGCCTCGACCTGGCCAGCGGCATATTGATCAAGAACAACCACATCGCCCTGGGCGGCGGGCTGCGCACAGCGTTGGCGCACGCGCTGGAGCGCCGGCAGTCCGGGCAGCGCATCCAGGTGGAAGTGCGTAATGCGCGCGAGCTGGAAGAGGCTCTTGAAGGCGGGGCGGAGGCCATCCTTCTGGACAACATGAGCGCGCACGAGGTGAAGAACTCCGTTGACCGCATCAAGCAGGAGACGCGCTGGATTCCTACCGAGGCTTCGGGCGGAATCGTGCTCGAGAACATCCGTGAGTACGCGGAGACAGGCGTGGAGTTCATCAGCGTGGGCGCGCTCACCCACTCCGCGCGCGCCGCGGACATCTCCATGAGCATCGCCTCGGAGTAGCGCACGTGTTCGATCTCGCGCATCTCGAACGCATGCTCGCCACCAGTGTCTTCGCGGGTAAGCTGCATCTTGCGTCGGTGACCGGCTCGACCAACAGCGATGCGATCGCGGCGGCGCGCGCTGGCGCACCTCATGGCTCGGTGTTCTTTGCCGACGAGCAGACGGCGGGGCGTGGACGCGGCGATCATGCGTGGCACTCGGCCCCGGGGCAGGGGCTGTATTCAAGCGTGGTGATGCGCCTGCCGGTCGCGGCCATGCGCCTGCCGCTGTTGCCGCTGGCAGCGGGCCTGGCGGCGGCGGAGGCGCTCCGCGCTGCCATCGGCCTGGACGTGGACCTGCTGTGGCCCAACTATCTGCTGAATGGTCCGCGCAAAACCGGCGGGATTCTCGCAGAGACCCAGACGGACTCGGGACGGTTGAGCTTCGCTGTCGTGGGCATTGGCATCAACGTGCATCAGCAGCGCTTCAATCCAGGGTTGGCCACGCCGGCAACCTCGCTCGATCTGGAATCGGGACGGTGGATCGACCGGCAGACACTGCTGATCGCCCTGCTAGAATCGCTGGAGCGCGAAGGGCGAGCGCTGCTCGAAAGCGAGGCCGGCATTTCGATTCCTGCCCGAGTGGCGCGGGCGTCGAGCTGGGTGCGCGGCCGAAGCGTGGAAGTGCACGGGCCGCAGGCCTGCGCCGGAGTTACCGAAGGGCTGGACGAGCACGGATTCCTGCTGGTGCGCACGGCCTCGGCCCTGGTGCAGGTGCAGACCGGCGGCATTCGCGCCGCGGAGATGGACTGAAAGATGCTGCTTGCGCTGGATGTGGGAAACACGAACACGGTGCTGGGACTGTACCGGCTGACCGCGAAACCGGACGCGGAACCTGAAACAAAGGAGCCGTCGGGCGCGCCGTCTGAACGCGAGGACGAGCTGGTGGCGCACTGGCGCGTGACCACGCACCGCACCCAGACGGGGGACGAATACGGCGTTTTTTTTGTGAACCTGTTTCAGATGCATGGTCTCGCCCCGAGCCAGGTCACGCACATCATCATCTCGTCGGTGGTGCCGCCGGTGGAGTCCACGCTGCGCCAGGTGTGCGAGTCCTACTTTCACCTGGAACCGATGTTTGTGGAGCCGGGCATCAAAACCGGCATGCCAATGCTGATCGACAATCCGACAGAGCTGGGCGCCGACCGGCTGGCCGATTGCATTGCCGCGTACGAGCGATACGGCGGTCCGTGCATCGTGGTGGATTTCGGCACGGCCACCAAGTTTGAAGTGATTTCAGAGAAGGGCGAATACCTGGGCGGGGCGATTGCGCCGGGCCTGGGCCTGAGCGCCGATGCGCTGTTCGCGCGCGCGGCCCGGCTGAGCCGCGTGGACATCAAGCGGCCGGCGAAGGTGATCGGGACCAATACCGTGACGCACCTGCAGAGCGGGATTTATTACGGTTACATCGGGCTGGTCGATGGCATCCTGGAGCGGATCTTCGCGGAGCTCGGCTCGCAGCCAAAGGTGATTGCCACCGGAGGCCTCGCGCGCATGGTTGCGGCGGATTCGCGCTACATCGCCGAAATCGACGATAAGCTCACCCTGGATGGACTGCGCATCCTGTTTGAGCGCAACCGTACCGCTCGCCCGCGGGGCCGCGCGCATTGAGGCGCCGCCGTGCAAAACTACTTCAACTACTTCACCGAGATCGAGGAGCGCTTCCAGAAGCGGCGCGGGTCGCTGCTGCTGCTCTCCACCCTCGATTGGGCGCTGATTGAAACCTGGCGTGACGCCGGCGTTCCCCTGGATGCCGTGCTGCGCGGCATCGATGCGGCATTCGACAAGTACGAGGCGCGACAGAAGCGCGCACGCATGCGCCGCGTGAACGGGCTGGCGTGGTGCGCGCAGGCGGTCATGCAAGCGGCCGAAGAGTTGCGCGAGGCAGCCGCCGGCGCATCTACTATGGCCAACTACGCGCCCGCCGACGCCGGCTTCGAGCACGAGCGCGTGGCGGCGCATCTTGAAAGCGCTGCGCAGGCGCTCAAGTCTTCGCCGGTGTCGCCGGACGTGTGTGCGGCCACCGCGGAGCGTCTGCATGAGCTGGCTGCCGAGGCCCGTGCTGAGGCGCGCGTCGACATGGAGGCGCTTGAGCGCAATCTGACCGTGCTGGAGGAGAAGCTGTTTGCCGCGCTCACAACCGCGGCGCCGGAGGAACTGCTGGTCGCTCTCAAAGAGCACGCCGCGCGCGAACTCGCGCCCTATCGCAGCCGCATGGGCGTCGTGCAACTGCGGCAGGTCGAGCGGCAATTCGTTCAAAAGCAGTTGCTGGCGAACTACAACCTTCCGCGCCTCAGCCTCTTCTACATGAGCCAACTATGAAGTCGCGCAGACCAACACGTCCATTCCGCGAGCCGAAACGTACCGTGCCTGGGCCTGCGAAGTTGGTGCAGATCGAAAAGCCCATATACGGCGGGTCCTTTCTCACACACGACGATGGCAAGGCCATCTTTGTGCCCATGGTGCTGCCGGGCGAGCAGGTACGCGTCGAGATCGTGGAGGACAACGGCAAGCGCGGGTACGCGAAGGCGGAGCTGAATGAGCTGATCACGCATTCGCCGGACCGCGTCTCGCACCGATGCCTCCACTTTGGCCCATGTGGCGGCTGCCACTACCAGCACGCCTTGTACGAGGCGCAACTCCACATCAAGCAGCAGGTGTTGCGCGAGACGCTGGAGCGCGGTGGGGTCAAGCCGCCGGACGAGATTGCGGTTCTCGCAGGAGAGCCCTGGCAGTACCGCAATCGCATCCGGGTGGCGTTTGACGCGGCAGGGAATCCGGGATACCGCGGGCGCAAGTCGCACGCGATCGTTCCCATCCGCGAGTGCCCCATCGCCGCGCCCGTGCTGGTTGATGCTGCGATGGGCGCCGCCGAATTCTTCAAAGGATTTGCTCCCGCGCGCCGGCCGCGAGAGCTCTCGCTCTTCTGCGATGGAACCGGAGAGTCGATGCTGGCCACGGCTTTTGCTGATGCCTCTGCGCGCCCTCCGCTGGAGAACTCTTTCGATGCGCTCCTGCAGCAGATTCCCAAACTGAACGGCGTGGAACTGGTCGAAGAGCGGGAAGGAAGGCCGTCGCGCATCGTCGCGCATGCGGGAACTGATTCGCTCATGTATCGCGCGGGCGGCTTCGATTATCGCGTGGATCATGGCGTGTTCTTCCAGGTGAATCGCTGGCTGGTGGATTCGCTCATCGAGCGTGCGACCGCACATCGCGAAGGGAAACTGGCGTGGGACCTTTTCGCGGGCGTGGGCCTGTTTGCGCGCCAACTCGCAGCTCATTTCGATCGTGTCATCGCAGTCGAATCCGCGCCATCCGCCGCGGCCGCGCTTGCAGCCAATCTCGCCGGCTCGGAGGGGGAACCAATTTCCATGCCGGCGCTGGACTTCCTGCGCGGGAACGCAAGCGGACAACACCCCGACCTTGTCATCGTGGATCCGCCGCGTGCCGGCATCGGCGAAGAGATGGCGGCTCTCCTCGGACGCGTGGCCGCGCCCGCACTGGTCTGTGTATCCTGCGATCCCGCCACGCTCGCGCGCGATCTGCGCGGCTTGCTCGCGCTCGGATACGCCATCGACTCGGTCACGCTGATCGATCTCTTTCCTCAGACCTTCCACTTGGAGTCGGTGGTTCATCTGCGCCACGCCTGATATAGTTCCATTCAACAATCAGGCGCAATGCAAGGGGCCACCGCCAGTTCGGGGCGATCTTTCGCCGCACCTGCCCAGGCTGGTTCGGCAGGAGTGCCGTTGTTTCATGCGGCGTGGATCTTTGCGGCCGGCATTGCCGCGACCTCCGCTGTCTGGTTTGAGCCGGGAATGATGCTGATTGCGCTGGCCGCGTGCAGCGCGGCGTGCATCCTGGCTGCGGCGCGCGCGCAACGCATTCTGTGGCTGCCCTTGGTCCTGTTGTGGCTTCTTCTTGGCGCGTGGTGCGCGCAGATGGAGCCGCATCCCGCGCCGGACCAGCCGCTCCTCGCACTCTCTGGCGGCTTGCTGCGCACGGTGGAAGGAACCGTCAGCGGCGCGGGACCTGTTCGCGGCGAGACTGACCAGAGCGTGGATGGGCCCTCGTCGAGCGCGTTCTCGCAGATCCCGTCTCAAACCATGGATCTGCGGCTCGCCACCATTGAGGTGGTGAACGATACCGAAGATGTTCAGGCGCCCAGCGAGGGAACGGTGCGCCTGACCGTGCGCTGGCCGCAGCCGCGGCACCCGTCGCCGTTCTTTTGCGGAGATCGCGTGCGCGCGGTGGTCCGGTTGCTGCCGCCGGAGACCTATCGCGACCCCGGAGCATGGAGCCGCGCGGATTATCTGCTGGAGCAGGGAATCACCGCCAGCGCATCGGTTGACATTGCCCGCGTAGAGCGCGTAAGCGGCCCGGCAACCCGGTCGTTCAAGTGCCTTCTCAGCGCATCCCGAAATTTCGCGTCGGAGCGCCTGCTCAATCTCCCTGCTGCCACCCGCCGCCTGCCCGCCGCGTTTCGCCTCAGCCGGGACGACGCCATCGTGCTCACCGCCATGGTGACCGGGGATCGCACGTTCCTTGCTCACTCGCTGCGCGTCGGATTCGAGCGAACCGGCTCCTTCCACATGCTGGTCGTCTCCGGCCTGCACCTGGCCATCGTCGCGGGATTGATTCTCTGGCTGGCGCGCTGGTTGCGCATTCCGCGCGTTTCCGCCACCCTCCTCACCATTGCGGCCTCGTTCGCTTACGCGCTCTTCACGGGCTTCGCAACGCCCGTGCAGCGCTCGCTCTGGATGGTCACGCTGTATCTGCTGGGCCGGCTCATCTATCGCGAACGCAACGCGCTCAACCTGATCGGCTTTGCCGCGCTGGCCCTGCTGGTAGCCAGCCCGCGCAGTCTCTTCGACTCCAGCTTTCAGATGACGCTTCTGGCAGTCGTGGCCATCGCCGGCGTTGCGGCTCCGCTCCTCGGAGCCACCATCCATCCCTACGCGGCGGCCACCCGCGATCTCGGCCTGGTTGCCATCGACGTCAAGCTGGCGCCCAGGCTGGCGCAGTTTCGCATTCTGCTACGCATGTTTGCTGCTAGCTTTACCGCAACCTTCTGCGCCCGGTTTGGATGGCGCATCTTCCCGTGGCTGGTTCGGTCGGCGCTGCACATCGCAGAGGCAATGGTAGTCACGCTGGTTGTGGAACTCGTCATGACCCTCCCCATGGCCGTCTACTTCCATCGCGTCACGCTCTTCGCCCTGCCCGTCAATTTGTTCATCCTGCCGCTCCTGCTCCTGCTGTTGCCGCTTGCGTTGCTGACGCTGGTCGCGCTCCTCGTGTGGTCGCCGCTGGCCGTGATTCCTGGCGCCGCCACTGCGGTTCTACTGCATTTCGGCGTCTTCCTGGTTCGCCGGTTCGGAGCCATCCGGCTGGCCGACCTGCGCATTCCCGCGCCGGCGACTTGGCAGGCATGCTTGTTCTGCACGATGATGGCAGCGGCCATGCTGCTGGCGCGATCGCAGCGAGCCGGCCTGCGCCGCGGCGCGTGGGCCGCGCTGGTCTGCGCCGCTCTTGCCGCATGGGCGCCGCGCCCGGTTCAGCACCCCCGCGATGCGCTTCTGGTGGAAGCCATCGACGTGGGCCAGGGCGATTCGCTGCTGCTGATTACACCGGAAGGCAAGACGCTGCTGGTCGATGGCGGCGGCTTCGGAGGCGGACCGCGGCAGGCGCCGCAGGAGTTCGATATCGGCGAAGAGGTTGTGTCCGCCGCGTTATGGGCGCGCGGAATCCGCCATCTCGACGTGGTCGCGCTCAGCCACGCGCACTCCGATCATCTGGGCGGCCTGCCTGCCGTGCTCCGCAACTTTCATCCCGGCGAACTGTGGGTCGGGAACAATCCGCGGGTTCCCGCGTACACTGCGCTGCTCGACGAAGCCGTTGCGCTGCACACGCGCGTCCGTACGCTCCGAGCCGGAGATTTGCTGGAGTTGGGCAGCCTGCAGATCCATGTGCTTGCGCCCCTGGCGAACTATCAGCCCGGTGCGGAGCCCGCCAACAACGATTCAATGGTTTTGCATGCCGCTTTTGGCGCCACCTCGGTGTTGCTCGAAGGCGACGCCGAAGCGCCCATTGAGCAGGCCATGCTCGCAGAGAGCGGACTCGAGAGCACCCTGCTCAAAGTTGGACACCACGGCAGCATCACTTCAACGCAGCCGGAGTTCCTTGAGAGGATCGCGCCGCAGTGGGCCGTCATCTCCTGCGGGCTGCACAACCGCTATGGCCATCCACGGCAGGAAGTGCTCCAAGAATTGCAAATGGCGCGGGTCCGAACCTTCTCGACGGATATCGACGGAGCGGTCTGCTTCCGGCTCGATGGAAGATCCGCTTCCGTGCTTCCGTCCTGTGCGTCCGGGCGTTCGCATTAGCTAGAACCGGTATCGAAGTCCAAAGTCGATCTGCCGCTCTCGATAGAAATCGGTGGCGTTTATATTCAGCGGATTTCCGAACTCAGTCTGGCCCGTCTTCAACCCCGTCAGGAAGTTCAGTGTGGGGAACGATCCATAGAGCGTTCCCGGCTCAATGGAGTAGCCGACAGTCTCAATCTCCGTCACATTCTGGTGGTTGAACAAGTTGAAGCTTTCGGCCATCAGTTGTATCTCCCGTTCGTGGCCTGCCTGGAACCGCTTGCCCACGCGCACATCGGCCTTCCAGGTGCTCGGATAACGGTAGGAGTTGCGCCCCACGCCGTAGACGCGTTCGTCGCCGCCGTAGCCGTTCATGCTCGGTCCCAGTCCGGCAATCGCCGTGCCGGAGCTTGTGAACTCCTCGGGTATGGATCCTGCGGTGCGCATGGTGTAGGGCAGCCCGCTGTGGAATTGCCCCACTCCCGAGAGCATCCATGCGTTGACCAGCGCGCCGGCCGGCCCATGGGCCCTCCACGGCAATTCCCAGATCGTCATCGCCGAAACTGAATGGCGTATATCCAGATTGCTGGTCCCGTACTCCTGGCGGAAGTTGCTGGGGTCAAGCACGCTCGCGCCCGAGATCTGCATGCTCTCGTTGGGGTTCCAATCCGTGGCGTGAGCGTAGGTGTAGCGCGCATACAAGCTCACCCCGCGCCGGGCCGGACGCGACACCCGCAGAGTCGCCGCTTCATACGTCGAGTTGGCGCGGCTCATCAGCTCGCTGATCTGCTGGTAGGAGGGATTGAGCCGTCCATTCGCGCCTGTCGCCGATGGCCACGAGGCGAAAAATGGCACGGTGACCTGCTGCGTCTTTATGGGCCCATTGCCCGAAGCATCGTGCACCGTGTAGGTGACGGTTTTTGGATTCACTGCGGGATCGATGTTGGTGTCCACCGTGACCGGCAACCGCCGCCCAAGGCTGACCGCTGCGCTCGCGCTCACCAGAATGCGGCCGGGCAGTGTCTCCTCCACGTCCGCCTCGGCCTGGTGAATCTCGCCGTTGCGGAAACCAGGCGCGAGTTCCACTGCACCGGGGGTCTCGATGGTTTCGGGATCGCCCGCAAGTACGTAGGGGAACATGGGCGCGCTGCTGGTTCCGCTGAACGGGTTGTAACCGTCCATCGGGCGAATGAAAAGGTTCAGATCGCCCTTCGGCGATCCGGTCTGCGTGAGTGCCGTCTCCAACTCCATGTTGGGTGTGCGCCCGTAATACATGCCGTAGCCCAGCCGAAACACCGGCCAGTCGCTCTCGTGCGCACCCCATGCAAGGCTGACGCGCGGTCCCCACTCATTTCCAGGGCTGGGGAGCCTTTGCGTCAGCGGCAGATCCGGGTTGTTCACCAGCGCAATAGGCGGCGGCATCTGCTGGCGCTCCCACCGCAGGCCCGCGGAGAGCACAAGCTGCTTTGCCGGCTGCCATTGGGTAGTGGCGAATCCCGCCCAGTCGTTTGTCGCGAGGCGCCAGTCTGTCGGACCCAGCGTCTGGGTGTAGTAGGAGTAGCAGGGCAGATTCCCCAGCCCGTGCAACTCGCCGTTCGTATCGCGCCATGCCTTGCCGCGCTGGTCGCAGTTATGGGGATTGGCGGGGGAATTGGCCATCCCGAACTTCGCCGCCAGCGCGTCCGAGACAAAGTTCTCCAGATGCATGTAGTGGTATGTTGCCGTGTGGTTGCGCAGCAGGCTGGTGGCATCGGAGTTGTGGCGCAGGTCGAATCCGCCGCGCACCAGCAGCGGCCCGCGCACCCAGTCAAGGCTTTCCTGCGCCTCGTAGAGATGCTCGTCGGGATAACTGCCTGAGCCGAACCGCGCCGGGTTGCCGATGGTGAAGCCGTAGCGCGAGTCAACCGTCATCTGCGGCAGTTGTCCCCACGCGTTGGTGTTCAGCGTCTGCTCGAAGGCGGACGGCGTTTCGGCGGGCATCTCCTGGACCTGGCGACCGAACGAGCCCTGGGCAACGAAAAGCAGGTTGGGCGTGAGGAATGCCTGCCAGCGGCCGAGCGCCCACATCGCGCTGCCGGTCTCCGAGCCAAAGCTGTGCGTGCCGTACATTTCGGAAGCACGAGTCATTCCGCCGCCAGGCGCATCCAGGCGCGCGTAGGAAGTCTCAAGCATGAATCGATGCCGATCCGCGGCGTTCCAGTCGAAGCGGGCGGAGGCGGAATATTGCGACGACGTGCGAGCCGCCGGTCCAAGCAGGCCATCGAGCGTCTCCAGCATCGGGGAATACGCTGCCACGCCTTCGGCCACCGGGTTCGTGCTGCTCAGAGCCAGCCGTGCGCTCAGGACCTGCATCTCGTCGTTGGACGGCTGGGCAAAGAAGTTTTCAGGAAACCTGACCGTGGACACCGCGGGATCGTTGCGCAGATCGCCTTCGAATGCTCCGAACCAGTAGAGGCGGTCGCGCCGGATAGCTCCCCCTGCGCCGAGGCCGAAGGTGGCGCGGCGGTCGCCGGGCGAGTAAGGCTCAGCGGTAAACGCGGGAACGGAGATCGATGTGGCCGGCGCGGTCTCCTTGAGCCATTGCGTGAACGGATTGCGGGCGCCCCACAGGTTCTGCCGGTCGAAGAGGAAAGCCTGTCCGTGCAAGCGGCCGGCGCCGAGGCCGGATCCACCGCGGGTCTCCACATTAAAGCGCTGCCCGGCCCCGGAGGCTTCATTACCGCGATCCTCTACCTGGACCTCCTCAATCGTCACCTCGTTGCTGCCTGCGCCCATGAGCGACGAGGCGCCCGTCCGCCCGGTTCCCCGGCCGCCAAATGCGAGTTTGGTGCTGGCTCCATCCACCGCGATTCCGTCCGCGGGGCGCGGGCCGCCGCTCGAGACTGCCTGCTCCTCGGCGGCAGTGGTCGCCGTGGCCGGCGTGTCGAGCACGAAGTCTTCCCAATGTCTTCCCTTCAGCGGAAGCGACTCTAATTACTCGCCGCTGATCGCGGTAGCGAACTCCGGCGCTGCGGGTTCGGGCACGACCGGCGCGGCCCGTGTCATGCTTGCCGTGAGCGGCGAGGAAGGGGCTTCCGCCTGCGGAGCCAGATCGACTGCCGTTTGTATACGCGAGGCGTAGCCGGGCAGAATCACTATCCCCTGAACCTGTCCGGCGCCCTGGGCGGAACTGACGCCTTCACGCGTGTACGTGCCTGGCGCCAGGCGGTCGAAGCGATAGGTTCCGGCTTTGCCGATGGCGGCGCGGACCTCCTCGCCTGTCTGATCGTTGCGCAACACCAGCGTGGCAGTGCGCAGGGGGCGGGAATGGAGGTCGGTGAGTCGGCCCTCCAGCGAGCCGGGATCCGCGGATTGCGACCGCGCGAAGGGAGCCGCAAGCGCGAGAAACAGCAGCGCCACCGCCCAATGGCCAAAGCTGCCCTGACGCCGGCGATACGGAATGCGGTGCTCCCCAAGCAGGCGCACAAGATCCCTTCATCCGGCTGGCTTTGCCGCCAGCCGAGAATTGTGCGGACCCCTGCGTGCGTGCAGCGGAAGCGACGGCTTTCCGATGCACTGACGCCCGAATCGGGCCGCCCTGTGACCCCATGGAGAAGATGGAGCGATTCTATCCTCGAATAGGTACACTGAGAAGACGACATTTGCGTTGTGGCGCACGTTGTGTGCGCGCCATCACGTTCGGGAGCATGGATTGATTTTTGATCCAAACTTTCCGAGCATAAGTACGTAAGTAACCATCTAATTGGGTACTAAAAATATAGGGGGGG
>VFSW01009781.1_pt1 | contig 13660 bp, 11 predicted proteins | sample 5358111 | NCBI WGS metagenome assembly VFSW01 (sample SAMN11554181, study PRJNA540505) | mine drainage metagenome | isolation source: sediment from site ElyBrook_90M | place: USA: Ely Copper Mine, Vershire, VT | collected 2017 | reverse complement strand
AAGTTGCTCCGCGCGCTCGGCCATCTGGTGGCGCGGTTCCATCTGGCTGCACCGCCCAGCCGTGGCTTCGGCGGCGCGCACGGGTTGCGCGCGGCGGTAGAGGAAAACCATCGTGAACTGCTCCGGGTCGCGGGTCCGCTGCGCGCCTCGGGCCTTCCGGTGCTGCGCGGGCGGACGCTGGCGGCGCTGGCGACTTTGGCACCCGTGCTCGACCGCCGCCGCGACGCGGGCGATGTGCGGCGCGGGCATGGCGATCTCCGCCTTGCCAATATCTGTCTCTTTCAAGGCCGGCTTACAGTGTTCGACTGTCTCGAGTTCGACGAGAGTCTCGGGACCGTCGACAGGCTCTACGACCTTGCCTTCCTGCTGATGGACTTGCACATGCGCGCCGCGAGACTCGCCGCGCCAGTGTGGGCCAGCTATCAGGAAATTGCCGCAGATTCCGGGGCGCAGCAAGTGCTTGGACTGTTCCTGTCGGTTCGCGCGGCGACGCGATGCTACGCGCTGGCAGGCAAGGCCATGCGCGAAACGTCTCCGGACGTCGCGGCGCGACGCATAGCCGAGGCACGGCGGCATCTCGCCGCAGCTCATTGCTTCCTTCACCGGCCGCCCGCGTGGCTCCACGAACCCCCGTAAGATCTGCGTGCGTCCCAGGCAGCTGCGCGAGAGCATGGTCGGCACTGATGGGCGCGCCGATCATGCTCTCGCGCGAGAGCGTTGACCCATGTCAACGCCGCGCGCTGCAATCGTGGTAAAAAGGACAGAGCACGGAAGGCTCACCATGCTGTTCATTGACCGGCTAGAGGCCGGTAGGCGCTTGGCCGCCAAACTGGCGCATGTGCGCGGGCGTCGCGCAGTGGTGCTGGCACTGCCGCGCGGTGGGGTGCCGGTTGGTTACGAGATTGCGCGGGCACTGGACGCGCCACTCGATCTCGTCCTGGTGCGCAAGATTGGCGCACCTGGCCAGGCGGAACTGGCAATAGGTGCGGTGGCCGAGGGCGATCCTCCGGAGCTGGTTGCCGACGTGCGGCTTCTCGCCGCTCTGGCGGTTCCGGCCGACTATCTCGAAACCGCCCAGAGGCAGGCGTTGGAAGAGATCCGTCGCCGCCGCGCGGTGTATCTCCGGGGACGCGCGCGCGTGCCGCTGCGTGGGCGGGTGGCGAGCCTGGTTGATGACGGGATCGCCACCGGCGCCACCATGCTCGCCGCCCTGCGCGCGGTCCGCCGCGAGGCGCCGCAACGTCTCGTGCTGGCGGTGCCCGTCGCCGCATCCGAAAGCCTGCGGCATCTGGGCCGCGAAGTCGACGAGACGGTTTGTCTTGCGACGCCCTTGGAGTTCGAAGCCGTGGGTCAATTCTATCTTGCGTTTCCGCAGCTGTCCGACCAGGACGTAACGGATATTCTGGATCGGGCAGCTGGATTTGGCGGCGGATCCGTGCCTGAGGATGCGCCGTGAACCTCCGGCCGCTGGCGCTGTTCGGCATGCAGGCGAGCCGCGCCTACGCGGATACCGTGGCCGCGGCGCTCGAAGTTCCGCTGGCACCGCACGAGGAGCGCGGCTTCGAGGACGGCGAACATAAGGCGCGACCGCTGCAGGACGTGCGTGGCCATGATGCGTTCGTGATCCATGCCCTGCATGGTGATGCCGAACAGACCGCTGCTGATAAGCTTTGCCGACTGCTGTTTTTCTGTGGTGCGCTGAAGGATGCCGGCGCCGAGCGCGTAACGGCGGTAACTCCCTATCTTTGCTACGCTCGCAAGGACCGGCGCACGAAGCCGAACGATCCGATCACGACGCGCTACATCGCCGCGTTGTTCGAAGCGATCGGCATCGACCGGGTGATCGCAGTCGAGGTTCACAATGTGGCTGCGTTCGAGAATGCGTTCCGCGTGCCGACCCGGCATCTCGAAAGCGCGGCGTTGTTTGCCACTCATTTCGCCACGCTGCTCGGCGACGCCGACGTGGTGGCCGTCTCGCCGGATGCCGGCGGCGCAAAGCGGGCGGAGCAATTCCGCACTTCTCTGGAGGAGCGGATCGGGCGTGCAGTGGACAGTGCTTACATGGAGAAGTTCCGCAGCGCTGGCGTGGTCAGCGGTGGGCGGCTGGTGGGTGAGGTGCGCGGCAGGACGGCGGTGATCGTCGATGACCTGATCAGCACTGGAACTACGCTGGTGCGTGCTGCCCGCGCCTGCCGGGTTGCCGGCGCCAGTCGCATCTTCGCCGCCGCGGCACATGGGCTCTTCGTCGGCGGCGCTACCGAGCTGCTTGATCTGCCCGAGTTGGAGCGGATCGTTATTCTCGACACCGTGCCGCCGTTCCGTGTCGCGGGCGAGCAGGCGGCCCGCCGGCTGACGGTGCTGCGATCTGGCGGGCCGATCGCGCGGATGATCGCGAATTGTCACCTTGCATCGTGACCCAAAAGAGCCGTGCTGGCTACGACCGCAGCGAGCTGCGCTACCGGAGCGACCTAGTGGAGAAAATCTGACGGTTAGAGCTGCCGGATTTTCTTCACTAGAGCATCAGGAGCACCCCAAGAGGCCTCTGTGTTGAGCGGCCTGGGTTCGATGCTGGCAAAAAAATCAAACGCGGAGCGCGCCATGTCCCGGTACGATATGCTGGGCCTTCCGCTGCAGAAGATCGCTCACGCCGCGGATATACAGGATCGCGATGGCGGCGTCCTGCTGATGGCAAACTGTTCGGGATGCACCCCTTTTCTGGTACGGCTTTGTGCCGGTAGTAGCAGCCAGGGGCCGCAATTCAATCAGCGGCTGAAGCGCGAGAGATGCTTTAACGAGAGGCACTGCCGCGGGTACATGCTTTTGGCGTGACGGCGGCGCTGGCCGCGGATTGACGCGCGTCCTCGCAAGGGGCCTCCTTCTCCGGTCCCCTACCCCGGGGCCTATCATCGAGGCCGCATACGTTGCGGGCGGTCAGAGCCGGTGCTATAAGCCGGGCCTCTCGAGGATGGGGGATAGTTTAGCGGTAGAACTCCCGGCTCTGGACCGGGCAGCCTTGGTTCGAATCCAGGTCCCCCAGCCAACGCACTGATAACAATACAGCTTATGCCCGAACCCCACCCTGCAGGGTGGTAATGACAAGCTGGCCCACTCCACCGGAGGGGGCGCGCTCGCTAGACAGTGTGCCGCTTACCATCTCCATACCAGAGTGCTGCCCCCGCTCCATCGTGCGATCGAGCACCCCGAGATGTGCGCGAGCCCCGGTATTGCATCCATGACCATGGCGCCCCGACGGCCGGGACTGCTATACGCGGCCACCCGCCTAACTTTCGAGATCGCTGCGGGGCGACGATTAGCAGATCGTTGACGAAGTGTGGTTTTTAGGCGAGGAGCGCTACTCCCCGCGGGGTCATATATCTATTGACCGATCCCGCGTCGATCTGTCGAGATTGGAGATTCTCGCTCGTGGAGGCGGGTCGTGGATCTCGAATCGGGCGTGGTGGCGGCGGATTGCGGTTTACGGCCTATGTCGGGGCAATCACGTCGATGCCCGGCCACGCCGACCGCGCGGCACTATTGTGCGGGACTGCTGCCAGCGGGCGATCGCAGGAGCGCAGCGGGGCTCTCTTCAGAACCGCGCAACGCCGAAATCATCCAGGAGCGTCGCCTTGCCGGCGGATCTCGGCCCAGAGGGCGCCACGATCAGGCCTGAGCATCATGTCCTGACCGCGATCACATCTGTCCGCATCGCGATGGCGCGCCACTGCAGGAACCGTCCTACGCGTCCGTTTTGCCAATGCAGACAGAGACTTATGGGGTTATGATACAGGAAGACTAAAGCCGGTCAGTCCAGCACGGCGGCGTGCGCCTCCGCGTTGATCGTTCGCGGCCGACGCATCAGGAACACCAGCGGGAACGAGAGCAGCGTAGTGATCATCATATATTGAAAATCATCGACATAGGCTATGATCGATGACTGATAATTCACCGCGGCGTTGAGCAGGGTGGCGCCGTGCGCCGTCATCGGATCGAGGAAATGCATCGCTGTCGGGTTCGCCGTCAGCGCCCGATTGAATGGCGTCACCGCGCGCGCGATCTCGGCGTGGTTGAACTGCTGCATCTCGGTCAGCAGAGTCGAGGTGACGGAAATGCCGATAGCACTGCCGACATTGCGCAGCAGACTGTAGATCGCGGTGCCGTCATTGCGCCGCATGGCCGGCAGAGTCGCGAAGGAAACCACCTGTACAGGCACGAATACGAACCCCAAACCGATGCCCATGATCACGGTGACGACGACGATCTCCATCTGCGACACCGCAGGCGTCCATTGCGTCATCCACCACAATGTGGCCGAGATGAGGAGCACCCCGCCGCCGATCAGCGGGCGCGGATCCATGCGTGCCGTCAGCCGTCCGGCCGCCATCATTGCGAAGAGCGTGCCGATGCCGCGCGGTGCCATCATCAGCCCCGCCGTATCCACGGGAAAGTCGGCGAGGTTCTGCAGATATGGCGCCAGCAGCGCGGCGGAGGAGAGTAGCACCATCCCGATCGCGAACATCATGATGATGCCGGCAACGAAGTTGCGGTCACGGAAGAGCACCGGTGGGATGAAAGGATTGTCCGCCGTCGCCATGTGGACGAGAAACAGATAGGCACCGAGTCCGGCCAGTATTGCCTCGGTGATGATCTCGTACGAACCGAACCAATCAAGCAGTTCGCCTCGGTCGAGCATCATCTGGAATGCGCCCAATGCCAGCGCCAGAGCGAGGAACCCGGTCCAGTCGAAGCGCAGGGGCTGGCGCACGCTGCGCGGCATGAACAGTGCCAGACCCGCCAGTGTCAGAACGCCGAACGGCAGATTGATGAAGAACACATACCGCCAGTCGTAGGCCTGCGTCAGATAGCCACCTAGCGTCGGGCCGACGATGGGTCCGATCATCACCCCCATGCCCCACAGGGCCATCGCCGCGCCTCGCCGTTCGGGGGGATAGATGTCCAGCATCGTCGCCTGCGACAGTGGCACCAAGGCAGCGCCGAAGAAGCCCTGCAGCAGGCGGAATGCGACCATCTCCTCGATCGATGCGGCGATGCCGCACAGCATCGAGGCGATCGTGAAGCCGGCGACGGAGACTAGAAACACGTTCTTCCGCCCGAATCGGTTGGCGAGCCAGCCGGAAGGCGCGGTCATGATCGCCGCGGCGATGACGTAGGACGTCAGCACCCAGGTGATCTGATCATATGTGGTCGAAAGGCTGCCCTGCATGTAGGGCAGCGCGACATTGGCGATGGTCGAATCGAGCGCCTGCATCAAGGTGCCGACCATCGCGCAGAGCGTGATGATGCCGCGATGGCCAACAGTCGCAGGAGACCCGCCGGCGATCGTCATCGCCCCCCACTCACCAGCCGAGGAGCTCGCTGCGTAAACTCGCCAATGTGCGCCGGTGCCCGGTATCGATCGAGACCTCGACGCTCATGCCGGCCGCCAGTGGCGGATCGCCCTCGTGGCGGACGATCTCGATGCGCACTGGGATGCGCTGCACCACCTTCACCCAATTGCCGGAGGAATTCTCCGCCGGCAGCAATGAGAATTGCGATCCGGACGCCGGGCTGAGGCTCGCGACCCGGCCGTCCCACGTCCGTCCGGGATAGGTGTCGATCCACACCGTCACCGGGTCACCCGGCTTCACCCAGGTGAGGTCCGTCTCCTTGGCGAAAGCGGTGACCCAGACATGGACGGTCGCGACGAAGCCGAACGCCCCGGTACCGGCGGCGAGGAACTGGCCCGGCTGCAACTTGGCGACATCGGTGACGATGCCGTCATAGGGGGCGCGGACCTCGGCATGGCGCAACTGCCGCTCGGCCTCGCGCAACTGCGCCAGAATCTGACGGTAGTCGAAGGAATCCTCGTGTGCGATGTCGGCGCTGCCGAGCTTCGCGAGCTGAACCTGCGCCTGCAGCTTCAGGCTCGCCAGCGTCTGCTGGGCAGCGGCCTCCTTGAAGCGGGCATTGTCGTAGTCGAGCCGGGTCACACCGCCGCGGCTGACGAGCGCGGCATAGCGCTCCAGATTGGCCTGGTCGAGGCGCAGTTGCTGTTCCTCGGCGGCGATGTCGCGCAGCATGCGCTGGTAGTCGGCCTTCATCGCATTGATGGTCAGCACGATATCGCCGAGCCGAGCGCGGGCATTGTCCACCGCATACTGGAACGGCTCGGGATCGAGACGGAACAGCACCTGGCCCTTGCGAACCGACTGGTTCTCGGTGACGTCCACCGACTTCACCACGCCGGAGACGTCGGTCGAGATCGGTAATTTGTCGGCATCGGTGTAGGCGTCGTTGGTCGTCGAATAGCGCCCGCCATGGAGCCAGGCGCCAAGCGCGAGGGCCGCCACTAGGACGATACCGCCGACCATCAGCACGGCGCGCAACACGCGACGCGACAGGCGGTTCGCCGAGCGGATGTCGTCGCTGACGCGGGGTGCGGCGATCGCCGGGCTGAGCTGCGACATCAGGCGGCTTCCTCCGCTGCTCCCTCCGCGCTCTCGCACGCGGCATCATCCCGGCGGTTGCAGCGCAGCGTGCCGCACAGGGTCGCCTTCATGCGCGCTAGCCCGTCGGTCATCACCGCCAGGGTCTCGGCATCGAACCCGGTCGTCAGCAGCGTGATGAGCTCCGCCCGTTCGGCCTTGATTTTCTCGAGCAGCGGGGCGGCGCTGGGCAGCAGGTGAAGCCGCCATACCCGGCGGTCCTTCGGATCCGGCCGGCGCTCGACCAATCCACGCTGCTCGAGTCGGTCGACGAGCCGCGCCACGGTGATCGGCTCGACCTCGAGCAACTCGGAGAGTTCCTTTTGCGACAGGCCGGGCTGGCGCTCCAGACGCAGCATGATGAACCACTGCGCCCGGGTCATGCCGAATTGACGCGCCCGCTTGTCCGCGGCAATGCGCAACAGATGCGCCACGTCGTGGAGATAGAGCATCACATCGTGGGTGAATTCGGGCATATTCGGCCTCCTTAGCGATAATAAGGAGCGTTATCGTCACGAGTCCATGGCAGCCGCATGACGAGCGCGCATGGCTGATGCGCTAACCGTGAACGAGGAGGAGTGATGATCGCCTATGCCTATGTGATGGTCGGTGGCGCCCTCGGCAGCGTCGCCCGCTACTGGCTGAGCACCGTGGTCGCGGACTGGACAGGGCCGCGCTTTCCCTGGGGAACCCTGCTGATCAACGTGCTCGGCTCCTTCGTGATCGGCTGGTTCGGCGCGCTCAGCGCCGAGGGCGGGCGCATCATCGGCTCGCACGAGGCGCGCGCGCTGGTGATGGTCGGCATCTGCGGCGGCTTCACGACCTTCTCCTCCTTCAGTCTGCAGACGCTGGCGCTGATCGAAGAAGGCCAGCTCGGCTGGGCGGGTTTCTACATCGCCGGTTCCGTCATGCTCTGTCTGCTCAGCGTTTGGGCCGGTACGGAACTGGTGCGGGGATGACCGATGTCGTGGTCATCGGCGCCGGGGTCGCAGGGCTTGCCGCCGCGGGCGCGCTGCGCCGCCGTGGCGCTTCGGTGCGGGTGATCGAGGCCGGCATGCGTCCCGGCGGCCGTGCCTGGACCAGCACGCCGCCGGTTCTGGGCGGCGTTCCATTCGACCATGGCGCCGCCGGGCTGCACGCCGCTGAGGCCAATCCTCTCGTGCCCCTTGCGTGCGCCGCGCTGATCCCGGTGCTCGACGCCGATGCGCGGCGCTCGCGCCGTCTCCGCGTCGATGGCCGCGCCGCGACCGTCGATGAACTCGCGGGCTACGCCGCCGCATATGATGCGCTCACGACGGCGGCCGCGGCGCGGGCCACGTCGGACGGGCCGGACATGACGCTCGCCGCCGCGCTCGCCGCGCCAGGCGCCGAACGCTGGGCGCCGACCGTTGCCGCCTGGGAGGGGGCGATCATCGCCGCGGCGGATGCCGACGCGCTGAGCCTCGCCGACTGGCGCGCCAACGCGCTGCACGGGCGCAATCTCTCGGTTCCCGACGGGCTGGGCGCCCTGGTCCGTGCCGTGCTCGAACCCGCGGCCGGCCCGGTCGCGCTGGGAACACCGGCCAGGCGGATCCGCTGGCACGAGAAGGCGGGCGTCGTCGTCGAGACGCCGCGCGGCACGCTCGCCGCGCGGGCCGCCATCGTCACCGTCTCGACCGGGGTGCTCGCCGCCGGTTCGATCGGCTTCGACCCGCCCTTGCCCGCGCGGCTCGAGGATGCCATCGGCGCGCTGCCGATGGGGCTCTTGAGCAAGGTCGCTCTCCGCGCCGCCGGCGCCGATCGGCTCGACCTGCCGGACTCGGCCTCCGTGTTCGGCGAGGTGAGAGGGGAGGCGCGGATGGTCTTCCATGCTTGGCCGTTCGGACGCGATCATGTCATCGGCTTCGTCGGCGGCCGCAGCGCCTGGGCGCTGGCTCGCGCCGGTGCCGCGGCGGCCGACGACTTCGCTCGGGCGGAATTGGCCGCGCTGCTCGGCCATCGCGCGGCCCGTGCGTTCGCGCCGGGCGCAGCCGTCACCGAATGGGGGACCGACGAACAGTTTCTCGGCGCGTACTGCTATGCGCGGCCGGGTGGGGCAGCGGCGCGTCGCGTGCTGGCCCAGCCGCTCGGCGACGGCAGGCTCGTCTTTGCCGGGGAAGCGTGCCATGCCGGGCTCGGCGGCACGGTCGCCGGAGCGTTTCTGTCCGGCGTCGAAGCCGCCGGCACGATCGCTCTCAGCTGAGTGCGTGGGCGCGATAGGCGGCGAGGGCGCTTTTCGCCCCGCTCACCATCGCGCCGGACATGCTCTGCACCTGCACCAACGCTGCCTGCGCCTGCTGGCCGACGCCGGCCCCTGGCCGGCGGTGGCGTTGGGATGGGCCGCACCGGAATGGGCCTGCGGCTTTTGCCGCGACCAAGCCGAAAGGACGTCGGCAACACCACTGGTTGTCGGGGGAGTCCAGGCCGCGTTTTGTGCCCAGCGATTTGGAATCGCACCACCGATGGTCATGCTCGCCTCCTTGCCAGCGCCGGTATGGCGGCGCCGCGCAGGGTGAGCTTTGCATCCTTCGTGCCACCGGCCATTCCGCGGAATGCGGCCGGATGCCGCGATCACGCCCCGGCAGCGGGCAGATCCTGCCGGGCGGATCCTGCCGGGCGGCAGGATCGCAACAGGGAGAGGATGAGCAGGCCGGCGGCCAGCACGGGACCGAGCGGCAAACCCAGTCCGCGCCCGAGGAAGGGAAGCAGCCCGGCCAGCAGAAACATCGCGGCCAACGCGCGCTGTTCCCTCGCCGTGCCGCCATGCCAAAGCGCGGCGATGGCGACCAGCAGCGGTGTGGCGTCATAGAACAACGCCACCGGCACCGTCAGAAGGGTCCCCGCGGCCAGCGCCGCGGCCCGAGGCGCGGGGGCGCGCGCGCAGCGCCAGATCAGCCCGACCACCACCGTCGCGGCGAGCGCGGATGCCATCTGAGCCACCTCAGCCGTGTTCGCCCCAGCCCCGAGCATGCGCGCCGCGCCGAGGACGCTCACGAGGGCGCCGAAGCGACAGGGAATCTCGGCGGCGAAGGCTGCTGGTGCCCAGGCAGCGAGCGGCAGCCACGCTGCCCAGGTGGAGATGCCGAAGGCGGCGATGCTGAGCGCGAGCAGCCCGGCCACGCCACACCCGGCCGCGGCGACCGCGCGCCAATGCCCTCCGGCGAGCAGTGCCGCCGGAACCAGCAGTCCGAAATGCGGCTTGACCACCAGGGTGGCGAAGCACAGCCCGGCGAGCACAGGACGGCGATCGACCAGGGTGACGCCGGTCGCCAGCGCGGCGGCAATGAAAAGACTGTTCTGGCCGAGCCCGAGAACCCAGACCGTGAGGGGGAAGGCGCATGTCACCATCGCGAGAGTGGTGAGGCCGCCGCCAGTCAAACGGCGCAGCGCCGCGAGGAACAGGGCGAGGCCGGCGGCGTCGAAGGCGATGAACGCTGCCAGGTAGGGCAGCTTGACCAATGCCGAGCAGACCAGAAGAAAAACCGGTGGATAGAAAAAGAACTCATAAGGCACGCCGGCGCCGGCGGCCCGCTCCTCGGCGAGGGCATGGGCCGCGAAATCATAGGCCAGCGGCGCCGTTCCGGCGTCCGCGAGAGCGCCCGCGGCGTAGAAGCTGACGAAATCGGTCGTGGTCACCCCATGCAGTGGCACGATCCAGCCATGCGTGCCGGCGATGGCGGTGGCTAGCAGCAGCGCCTGGATGACCAGCAACGTTCGCAGGACCGAGCGGTCCTCGCGGCCGAGGCCGACGGATCGTGGCCGGATGGCGGATGCGGCGGCGGTCATGCAGGCTCCGGAAGGGACGCGCTATGCCAGCACGCCGCGCTTGCGAAAGCGTCAACGTGGGGATCAGCCGCCGCTATCGGCGCATTTCCAACGCCGCGCCGGCGTGGAAAGATAACGGCTCTTGTTCGGCCCAACGCGTGGGAGGAACCGGTCATGGATGGCGCCGAAACCTCGCCCGTCAGCGGCGCCCGCGCGGTGCCCGACAGCCGCGGGCTCAATCTCGTCCGCGCCGATCCGACGCTGACTGCTCTAGCGCGGCTCTATCTCCCCGCCGATCTCGCCGCCCATCTCGAGCCGCAGCTCGACCGGCTCGGCGCGCTGGCCGGCGGCGAGCTCGACGCGCTTGCGGCCACTGCCGACCGCAATCCGCCGGTGCTGCATCCGCGCGACCGCACCGGTGCGGACGAGCAGCGCATCGAGACGCACCCGGCCTATCAGGCGATGGAGCGCCTCGCCTTTGCCGAGTTCGGCCTCGCCGCCCTTTCGCATCGCGCCGGCGTGCTCGGCTGGCCGGCGCCGCTGCCGCCGGTGGCGAAATACCTGCTCACCTTCGTCTTCGTGCAGGCCGAGTTCGGCCTGATGTGCCCGGTCAGCATGACCGACAGCCTGACGCGCACGCTGCGCAAATTCGCCGATCCCGCTCTCGTCGCCCGCTATCTCCCCGGCCTGACGAGCCAGGACCTCGACTCGCTGCTGCAAGGGGCGATGTTCATGACCGAGCAGGCCGCGGGCTCCGATGTCGGCGCCACGGCGGTGCGCGCGGCGCCGGCGCCGGATGGCACCTGGCGCCTGTTCGGCGACAAATGGTTCTGTTCAAACGCAGACGCCGACCTGGCGATGGTGCTCGCCCGCGCCGAGGGCGCGCCGGCGGGGCTGCGCGGGGTCTCGCTGTTCCTGCTGCCGCGGCGACTGCCCGATGGCAGCGCCAACGCCTACCGGATCGTCCGGCTCAAGGACAAGCTCGGCACGCGCTCGATGGCCAGCGGCGAGATCCGGCTGGAGGGCGCGCAGGCCTATCTGGTCGGCGACCTCGGTGCCGGCTTTCGCCAGATGGCGGACATGATCAACAACTCGCGCCTCTCCAACGGCGTGCGTGCGGCGGGGCTGATGCGCCGGGCGCTGACGGAGGCGCTCTTCGTTGCCCACCGCCGCGTCGCCTTCGGCAAGCGGCTGATCGAGCTGCCGCTGATGCGTCGCCAACTGGTGAAGATGATGGTCGCGACGGAGCAGGCGCGCAGCATGATGTTCCAGGCCGCCGAGGCACTGCGGCGTGCCGATGCCGGCGAGCCCGGCGCCTACGCCCTGACGCGCATTCTCACACCGTTGTTCAAGTTCCGCGCCTGCCGGGACGCGCGCCGCGTCACTGGCGACGGAATGGAGGTACGTGGCGGTGCCGGCTACATCGAGGAGTGGCCGGAGCCGCGCCTGGTGCGCGACGCGCATCTCGGCTCGATCTGGGAAGGCACCAGCAACATCGTCGCTCTTGACGTGCTGCGGGCGGCCCGCCGCGAGGGCGCGCTGGAGGCGCTGGCGACGCACGTTCGGGCACTCGCGGCCGAAGCCCCGCCACGACCCGACGCCGACGCGCTGCTGCGCCGTGTCCTGCATCTCGCCGACGCGGCGCAGGCCGACCCGGCCCTGGCCCGGCAGGCCGCCTCGGCGCTCTATCATCTCGTCACGGCGAGCGCGCTGGCCTGGGAGGCGGCGCGCCTGCCGGATCTTTCCCGCGCCGCCATTGCGCGCCTCGTGCTGCGCCATCGGCTGCTGCCACGTGACCCGCTCGACCCGGCCGACCCCGACGCGGGGACGGCGGCTGCGCTGCTCCGGGACCCGGAACCAGCCTGATCCAAGGAGATGTTCATGCCGCTCTACCGCCGCTCTCTGCTCGGCAGCGCCGCCGCCTCGTTTGCTCCGTGGCCGGCCGCGCGCGCCGCGGAGACGCCGATCCGCATTGGCGTGCTCACCGACCTCTCCGGCCCCTATCGCGATGACGCCGGCCCCGGCGCTGTGGCCTGCGCGCACCAGGCGCTCGCCGACTACAAGGCCGCCGGCGGCGCGCTTGCGGTCGAGATCGTCGCCGCCGATCACCAGCAGAAGCCGGACGTTGCTGCTGCGATCGCGCGCGAATGGTTCGACCGCGACGGCGTCGACATGATCACCGAGATCAACAACAGCGCCATCGCGCTGGCCTGCGACGCGGTGGCACGCGAGAAGGACAAGGTGCAGCTGAACACCGGTGCGGCATCCTCCGACCTCACCGGCAAACGCTGCAGCCCGAACCTCATCCACTGGACCTACGATACCTGGATGTGCGCGCACTCGATCGGCAGCGCGCTGGTAAAGACCGGCGGCGACAGCTGGTTCTTCATCAGCGCCGACTACACCTTCGGCCAGACGCTGCAGCGCGACACGGCGAATTTCGTCCGCCAATCCGGCGGCAAGGTGCTCGGCACGGTAGCCTATCCGTTTCCTGGCACCAGCGATTTCTCGTCCTTTCTGCTGCAAGCCCAGGCTTCGGGAGCCAAGGTGGTGGCTTTCGCCAATGCCGGGCACGATCTGATCAATTGCGTGAAGCAGGCGCATGAATTCGGCCTCACCGCGAATGGCACACGGCTCGCCGGCATGATCGTGTTCGTGACCGAGATCCACGCGCTCGGGCTCGACATCGCTCAGGGGCTGTCCCTTTGCGAGACCTATTATTGGAACCTCAACGACCGCACCCACGCCCTCGCCCGCCGGGTCGGCCCGACTATGCCAGGCGGGGCGATGCCCAACATGATCCAGGCCGGGGTCTATTCGGCGGTGCTGAACTATCTCAAGGTCGCGAGCACGCTCGGTGCGGCCGCGGCCAAGGCCTCCGGTCGGGCGATGGTGGCGGCGATGAAGCACACGCCGACGGACGACGACGCGTTCGGTCCTGGTGTCATCCGTGCCGACGGGCGAAAAATCCACCCTGCCTATCTGTTCCGGGTGAAGTCCCCGGCGGAGAGCCGCAGCGCCTGGGATTGCTACGCGCTCACCGCCACAATCCCGGCGGATCAGGCATTCCGGCCGCTCGCGGACGACGGCTGCGCGCTCGTAACGGGGTGACGAAACCTCAATCGCCGAGAGCGGCCTCGACACGGCGGACCGCCTGCAGCGGCAGTGCGGCGCGGCCGACCACGCGCCCGCCGACACAGGCGAGCCAGAAGGCGCCCTCCGGCGGCGGCGGGCGCAGTTGCACGACGCGCGCCTCAGTGTCGAGCGCTACCGCCCTGTAGTGGCGCCAGCCGGTCGAAACCGGCCCCAGAATGCGAACGACGCCGGCCATGGGTTCGCCCCGGTCGTCCCGGCCGATCCATTGGAGGGCCCCCGCCGCCCCCGCGTGCGCGAGC
>VFSW01009780.1_pt1 | contig 13660 bp, 9 predicted proteins | sample 5358111 | NCBI WGS metagenome assembly VFSW01 (sample SAMN11554181, study PRJNA540505) | mine drainage metagenome | isolation source: sediment from site ElyBrook_90M | place: USA: Ely Copper Mine, Vershire, VT | collected 2017 | reverse complement strand
CGATGCCGATCACCGTCTTGGCGTTCTCGCGCAGCTTGCTCACCAGGGGCGAGAAATCCGAATCGCCGCTCACGATCGCGAACGTGTCGACGTGCTGCTTGGTGTAGCACAGGTCGAGCGCGTCGACGACCATGCGGATGTCCGCGGAGTTCTTTCCCGATTGGCGCACGTGCGGGATCTCGATGAGCTCGAAGGCCGCCTCGTGCAGGCCGCGCTTGAACTCCTTGTAGCGGTCGAAATCGCAGTACGCCTTCTTGACGACGATATGACCCTTGAGCAGCAGCCGCTCGAGCACCTTTTCGATGTCGAAGCTCGGGTAATGCGCGTCGCGGGCGCCGAGGGCGATGTTCTCCAGGTCGAGGAACACGGCCATGGTGGTGTCGGTGGATTTGGTGTTCATGTCAGCACCAATGATAATTGAAACTGATGCTGACGCGCTCGGCGTCGACGGCATTCGGCGCGACTTCGTGCCGGAGCCAGCTCTCGAACAGCACCACGCGGCCGGCGGCGGCCGCCATCGTGAACCACGGGCGGTTCGGCGGCGCGCAATCCACGCGCCGCGGCGGCGCCGCCATGAAGCGGTCGAGCCGCGGGTCCTCGAACTTGATCCCCGGCGATCCGGGCGGCACCCGCACGTAGTAGGTGCCGCTCAGCGAGGACAGCGGATGCAGGTGCAGTCCGTGCACCACGTGGCGCGGCATGATGTTCACCCAGCAGTCGGTCATGGCGAGCGTGCGCGCCGAGAGGTCCCACTGCAGGCGGGCGGCAAAGGCCTTCACGTGCCGCGCCAGCCTGCGCTCGAGGTCCGCGAAGGTGGGCGACACGCGCTGCAGCCGGTGCGCCGACCCGTACGAAGTGTAGCCCTCCGGATAGTTCTTCGCCGACCAGCGCCGGCCCGCGGCGTCGTCCTCGCGCAGCTGCCGGCATTCGGCGAGCAGCGCCCGGTTGAACGCCGCTGCGCCGCGCTGCTGCAGCGCGGCGCTGTAGACGTAGGTCGGAAACAGCGCCCGTACGGTCACGGGCGGTCCGCGTAGATCTTCACCAGTCGGTACAGGAAGGCGCGGCAGTCGAGCAGCGAACGCACGCTCACGTACTCGTTCAGGCCGTGGATGTGCCCGAGGTCGGGGCGCGCGAACAGCGGCTCGATGCCGTAGGTCGGAATGCCCGCCGCATTGAGGAACTGCCCGTCGGTGGCGCCCGGCTGCAGGATGGGCAGCACCGGCACGCCCGGGAAGAACTCGGCCGCCAGCTTGGTCACCGGCCCGAGGATCTCCTCGGTGAGCGGCGGCGGCGCCGAGGCCGGGCCGCGCGCCGCGTCCGCGGTCACCTTGACCGCGGGATCGGCGATGATCTGCTCGAGCTGCCGCCCGACGGCCTCGATGCTCACGCCCGGGAAGATCCGGCAATTCACGTTGGCGCGGGCGCGTTGCGGCAGGGCGTTGGTCGCGTGGCCGGCCTCGAGCATGGTCGCGACGCAGGTGGTGCGCAGCGTCGCGTTCCAGCTCGGGTCGCGGCTCGAGACCAGGGCGATCGCCTGCGCGTCGTGAGGATTCGCGACCAGGGCGTCCATCGCCGCGGCGACGTCGGTCGCGCCCTTCGCGGCCTGGATCTTGGCGAGACCGGTGAAGTACGCCCGATTCGCGTCGTTGAACTGGGCCGGGAACTCGTACGCCTCGATGCGCTTGAGCGCGCCGGCGAGGCGGTAGATGGCGTTATCCTTGACCGGCCGCGAGCTGTGGCCGCCGACGTTGGTCACCTCGAGCCGGTAGTTCTCCGCGGTCTTCTCGCCGGCCTCGACCTCGAGCATCACGGGCTTGCCCTGCGCGTCGAGCTCGCCGAAGGCGCCTTCGTTCACGGCGAAGGCGGCGTCGATGAGATCGCGCCGATTGGCCGCGAGCCACTCGGCGCCGTTGAACGCCCCGGCGGTCTCCTCGCCGCAGGTCAGCGCGAGCTTGACGGTGCGCAGCGGCCGCAGCTTCTCCAGCCGCAGACGCATCAGCGTGTCCACCCAGATCGCCGCCTCGGCCTTGTCGTCGAACGCGCCGCGCGCGTAGAAGTTGCCGTTCTCCTCGACCAGCTTGAACGGATCGCGCTCCCAGTCCTCGCGCTTGGCCTCGACCACGTCGATGTGCGCGAGCAGCAGGATGGCCTTCAGGCGCGGGTCGCGGCCCGGATAGACGGCGACCAGGCCGCCCTCGCGCGGATGGTCGGGCGCCGCGAACGGGTGCAGGTCGCCTTCCGGAAAGCCGGCCGCGCGCAGCCGCGCCGCCATGCGCTCGGCCGCGAGCGTGCAGCGTCCCTGGGACAGCGTGGTGTTGGTCTCGATCAACTCCCGGTAGAGCGCGCGAAAGCGGGCCTCGTCGGACGAGCCCGGCGCCGCGCGGCCCGGGGCCGCGAAGCACAGCGCGAGCGCGCACGCGCCGAGCGTGGACAGAATGGGCGATCTGGTCATGGTCGGTGATCCTCGTCGTGGTCGTTGGCGGCGACGGCGGCGCCGGCGGGGGCGCGCGCATCGCTGGCACCGTATAGCACACCGGCACGCGGGAATCCCAACGCCCGTGCCGCCGCGGCGTCGCGCGGGGCGATGCCGATGACCTCGGCCGCGTTGCCGGTGCCCCAGATCGGCAGCGGCACGAGGCGGTGTCCCATGCGCGCGAGCGTGGCCGACGTGTCGGCCGACAGCGCGAAGGGCTCGGCCGCGAGCGTGTCGGGCAGCCATTGGTGATGAATGCGCGGCGCATCCACCGCCTCGGTGACGCTCATGCCGTGATCGACGATGTTGACGATGATCTCGAGCACGGTGGTGGTGATGCGCGAGCCGCCCGGCGAGCCGAGCACCAGGAGCGGTGCGCCGTCCGCGAGCACGATGGTCGGCGTCATGGAGCTCAACGGGCGCTTGCCGGGCGCGATGGCGTTGGCGCGGCCCTGCACCAGGCCGAACAGGTTCGCTGCGCCCGGCTTGGCCGTGAAGTCGTCCATCTGGTCGTTCAGGAAGAAGCCGGTGTCGCCGGCGATCACCTTGGCGCCGAAATCGTCGTTGATGGTGTAGGTCGCCGACACGGCGTTGCCGTGCGCATCGACCACGCTGAAGTGCGTCGTCTGGGCGTGCTCGGCCGCGCCCGCGGCGCCGGACGGCGCCCGCGACGGGGTCGCGCGCCGCGGGTCGATCCGGGCGCGGATCGCGGCGATGTGCCGGGCCGACAGCAGCCGGGCGATCGGGTTGTCGACGAAGTCGGGGTCGCCGAGATAGGTGTTGCGGTCGCGGTAGGCGTGGCGCATGGCCTCGGTCAGCACGTGTGCCTCGGCGCTCGAGTGAAACCCGTAGGCACGCAGCGGGTAGCCGTCGAGCACCTCGAGCATCTCGCAGAGGGTGACGCCGCCCGAGCTCGGCGGCGGCGCCGACAGCACGGTCAGGCCCCGGTACCGGCAGCGCAGGGGCGCCGACTCGGTCACCGTGTAGGCGGCGAAGTCCGCGAGCGTCAGCAGGCCGCCGTGCGCCTGGCTCGCCTGCACCACCGCCTGCGCGATCGGGCCGTGGTAGAAGGCCTCGGCGCCGTCCGCGCTCAGACGGCGCAGGGTCGCGGCGAGCTGCGGCTGCACCAACCGATCTCCCGGCCGCAGCGGTGCGCCGTGCTCGAGGAAGATGGCCGCGACGTTCGGCTGGCCGCGAAAGGCGTCGGTCGCATCCGCGAGCACGTCGACGTCGCCCCGGGTCAGCGCGAAGCCGCCGGCGGCGAGCTCGATGGCGGGCGCCATGAGCGCGGCGCGCGGCCACGTGCCGTATTCCCGGCGCGCGGTCTCGAGGCCGAGCACCGAGCCGGGCACGCCCACCGCGCGGTAGCCCTCGAGGCTCGCCTCCGGGATGGGCCGGCCGCGCGCATCCAGGTACATGTCGGCGGTGGCGGCGAGCGGCGCCTTCTCGCGGAAGTTGAGGAACCGGTCCCGGCCGTCGGCGAGGTGGATGACCATGAAGCCGCCGCCGCCCAGATTGCCGCAGCACGGATGGGTCACGGCGAGCGCGTAGGCCACGGCCACCGCGGCATCGACGGCGTTGCCGCCCTGTTCGAGCACGCGCGCCCCGACCGCGGAGGCCAGGTGCTGCGCGCTCACGACCATGCCGCCGGAGGACTCCACCGGAGCGGGCGCGGCGGCCTGCGCGCCGCCGGCGACGGCGGCCGCGAGGACGGCGGCCGCGAGGACGGCGACGGCGGCACGCGGCTTCACGCCGGCTCCGGGCGCGGCGCGCCGGCAGGCGGCGCGGGCAACGCGTCCAGCGCCGCCTCGAGATCCAGGCCGAGCGCGAGCAGCGCCAGGTCGGTGCCCGCCGCACCGTCGAATTCGATCGCCACCGGCAGACCCGCCGCGGTCAGTCCGGCCGGCAGCACGAGCCCCGGGAGGCCCGCGGTGCTGCCGGGTGCGACGTTGCGGGCCATCGCGGTGTCGAACGGCAGGCTGCGGTCCCCCGCCCGGACCGTGACCTCTTCGCCGATGCGCGGCGCCGGCACCAGCGTGGCCGGGAACACCAGGGCGGCGATGCCGGTGCGGGCGAAGGTCTCGTCGAACAGCCGCCGCAGCGCCGGCCGGTGACGGTCGCGCGCCGCCAGGTACGCCGCCTCGGACACGGCATGCGGGCCGCCGGGCAGCACGTCGCTCGCGAACATCGCGCGGATGTCCGGACTCGCGCGCGCGATCAGCGTGGCGAAATCCACGCCCGCGCCGTAGCGCTCGAGATAGCGGATGAGCGCCGGCCGGACGTCGTGGTTCTGGATCTGATAGGTGGTCTGCTCGATCAGTTGCGCGAGCTGCGGCAGATCGACGTCGAGGAGCTGCGCGCCCGCGCGTTCGAGCCGCGCGAGCGCCCGCTCGGTCAGGCGCGCGACCTCGGGATCGAGATCGGCGTAGAAGTAGCCGCGCGGCCCCCCGCGCGGCCCGCCGGGCTGCGAGCGGGCGGCGGGCGCCGCCGGGGGCGGCGCGCGGCGCGGGGGCGCGCGCGCCGCCACGGCGTCGAACAGCACGAGGTCGGCGACGCTGCGCGCATGCGGGCCCACCTGGTCGAACAGGGCGGTGATCGGCACGCAGCCTTCGGTGCAATATCGCCCCGTGGTCGGACGAAACCCCTTGACGCCGCAGAGCGCGGCCGGCACGCGAATCGAGCCCTCGGTATCCTCGGCCACCCCGAGCGGCGCGAGCCGTGCGGCCACCGCGGCCGCCGTTCCGCCGCTGCTGCCGCCGGGAATGCGCCGCGGATCGTAGGGGTTGCGGACGGCACCGTAGGCGAGATTGTTGCTGGTCCAGCCGTAGGACAGCTCGTGCAGGTTGGTCTTGCCGAGAACGATGGCGCCGGCGGCGCGCAGGGCGGCGACCACGGGTGCGTCGGCCGCCGGCCGGAAGGCGCGCAGCGCCGGCGTGCCCGCCGTGGTCGGATGGTCGCGGGTGTTGATGCTGTCCTTGACGGGGATCGGCAGGCCGAACAGCGGCCCCGGCGCCGCGCCGGCGCGCCGCTCGAGGTCGCGGGCGCGCGCCGCCTCGAGCACCCGGTCCGGATCGAGGCTGATGAAGGCGTTGAGCGCGCGCGCGGCTCGGCAGCGCTCGAGCAGCGCCCCGGCATAGCGCTCCGCGCTCAGCTCGCCGCGCGCCATGTGCGCCACGGCGTCGACCGCGTTCAGGCCGGCGAGTACGAAGGCGCGGCGCGCGGGATCATGCGCGTCGGACATCGTCCCGCCTCAGCGCCTGGCACATGCAGTGCACGGCGCCGCCGCCGTTGCCGATCATGGACACGTCCGGATCGAACACGGTCAGGCCCTCGGCGCGGCAGGCGGCGATCAGGTTCCTGCTCGAGGCCGGCACCAGCACCCGCTCCTCGCCGAGCGCGACCACGTTGGTGCCGAGCTGCATCGCGTCGCCGTAGGGAATCGGGATGACGCGGATGCGCTTCGATTCCAGCCACTCGATCAGCTTCGGCTCCACGGCCTCGACGCACACCACGGCGAGACCCTCGGCGAGCATGCCCATCTGCACGTCGAGGTGCAGGAAGTGCGGGTCGAAGGCGTAGGTGTGAAATTCCCAGCCCTCGGCCTCGAACCAGCGCGCCAGCTGGCGCACCGCCGGCTCGATCGAGCGCTCCCCGGAGTAGCCGCACACGGCGACGCCGGGCTCGAGCACCATGAAGTCGCCGCCCTCGACGTTGCCGGCGGTCACCATGTCATAGATGGGGATGCCCGCCTCCAGGTAGAAGCGCAGCACGCCGGCGTATTCGCCGCGGCGGTAGGGCTTCTCGAGCTGCATGATGACCGCGCCCCACGGCGTCATGACGGAGCTGTCGCGCGCGAATATCTGATAGGGAAGCCCGTCCTCGGCCGGCAGGCGGTGCACCGCGACGCCGGCGCGCGCGTACGCGTCGAGCATCTCCTCGTACTGGCGGCGCGCCACCGCATGATCGAACTTCAGCCCGACGCGCTCGGCGCGCTGCGCGACCGCATTGCCCGGCTGCCAGGTGAAGTGCTCGATCGGGCCGACCAGCACGTCGCGCAGCGTGCCGTATTCGCTGTCGACGCCCCAGCGCGCCGGCCGCGGCGTGCCTCCGCCCGTGCGCCGGGTTCGCAGCTGCGTCATGGATGCTCCTCGAGGTGAACGACCAGTCACGCATTATCCAGTATCTGCTCGCTCTCGCGGATCGCAGCCGCCTCGGCCGACGGGTCGAAGGAGCGGCACAGCCGAAGGTAGGCCGCGCCGGACACCAGCAGGGCGACCAGCCAGCCGAGATCGACCCCGCCGAGCCATCGGGCGGCCGGCCCGGTGTACAGCCCGGGCAGGACCAGGAACGGCAGCGCGGCCAGGAAGCCCGCGAGGTAGGCGGTCAGGCCGCGCGCACCCCAGGCGCCGTAGATGCCGTGCGGCAGGAAGAAGTGCGTGACGGCGTAGCGGCCCCGGCGCACGAAGAAATAGTCGACCAGATTGATCGAGGTCCAGGGCGCGAGCAGGTACAGCATGATGGTCAGCACCGCGAACACCAGGGCGATGGAGTCGGCGCTGACGGCGAAGGCGATGCCGACGGTGGCGAGGCTCGAGGCGAGGATGCCGGCCACGCGCAGCCGCGGCGTCGGCGGCACCTCGAACAGCGAATTCAATGCGGTCACGACGGTGAGCATGCCGCTGTAGGCGTTCAGTCCCATGGTCGCCATCAGCGCGGCCACCGAGGCGAGCGCGAGCGCCACGCCGAACCCGGGCAGGACCGCGTCGCCCGCGTCGCGCAGGGCCACCAGACCGTCGGTCGCGCCGAGCCGGGTGGCGAGCCAGGCGCCGAGGGTGATCAACCAGATCGCCGAGGAGGCCGCTCCGAGGAACACCGCGGCAACGATGGCCGACGGCCGCGTGCGGCGCGGCAGGTAGCGCGAATAGTCCGATACCGAGGGCGCATAGGTGATGTTGTAGCTCGCGCTCGCGGCGAACTGGCTCACGAAGGCCGCCCAGGTGAACGCGCCGGCCGCGGGGTGCGTCGCGGGCACGCGCCCCGCCACGATGGCGAGGCACAGCAGGGCGTACAGCGGCAGGCACAGGTACAGGCACCAACGGAAGATCCGATGCAGCCAGTCGTGCCCGTAGACGGCGAGCGCCGCGCCCAGCGCGCACGCGGCCACGATCACCGCCCGCTCGTTCCAGCCGAGGATGTCGTTCAGCCCGTGGGCGGTGAGCACGCTGTTCGCGACGTTGAAGCCCACGAAGGTGAACATCGTGCCGATCAGCACCAGGACGACGCCGCGATAGCCGAATTGCGCCCGGGATTGGATCATCTGCGGCAGGCCGAGTTCCGGGCCCTGGGAGGCATGGAATGCGACGAACGCCGTGCCGAACAGGATGCCGAGCGCGCCCGCGAGGGCGGTCGGGCCGAAGCCCAAGCCCATGCTCGGGCCGACGAAGCCGACGGCGACGGTGAAGAAATGGAAATTGCCGAGGAACCAGAACGGCCCCTGGTCGGCGGCGCGGCCATGGCGCTCGCGCTCGGCGACGTAATCGATGGATCTGGTCTCGATCGCCACTCGTACACCCCGGTGATGGGCCGATCGCGGCGGGTCGCCGCGGTGCGGGTGGTTAATTGAATTAACCGATAAATAAACTAAACTACGCGCGGCATGCCTGGCAAGATGCGCGGCATGTGCGGCAAGAAAGCCGCATGCGTTTCGCACCATTTGGGTGCAGGCGGCAAGGACGGACACGATGAAGAAGAACGGTGGGTTGCCGACCCGTGAAAGGATTCTGGACGAGGTCGAGCGGCTGATCGCCTCGAAGGGCGTCTACGGGTTCAAGCTGCGCGACGTGGCCGACCCGCTCGACGTCCAGGTGCCGGCGATCTACAAGCACTTCCAGAGCCGCGACGACGTGCTGGTCGAGGTCTCGCGCCGATTCATCGGGCTGCTCGCCGGGCAGTTCCAGCCGAATCCGAAGCTCGCGCCGGAGGCCGCGCTGCGGGCCGGCCTCGACCGGCTGGTCGAGTTCAAGCTCGCGCACCCGGCCTACGTGCGGCTCGCGCTGGTCGACTTCGCGACGCCCGAGGGCGGCATGGAGTACGTGAAGCTCGCCGCCGGCGGCTCGTTCCAGGACAATTTCTCGGACGGTCCGCTCGCGGCCATGCACGCGCGGCTGCGCGCGGTGCTGCGCGCCGGAGCCAGGGCGCGGCGCTTCCGCCGCGTGGACGCCACCGATTTCTATCGCGTGGTCGAGTCCGCCCTGCTCATTCGTCTGGTGTTCCCCGACGATGAACTGCTGCTGCGGCGTCCGGCCGCCTCGCAGGTGCGCGCCGTCCAGCGCTGGCTCTGGGAGATCGCCTCGCGGTACCTGTCAACGCGCGTGTGAGATGCGCCAGATGACGTTGCCCGCGTCGTCGCTCATGAGCAGCGAGCCGTCGGCGAGCTCCAGGGTGGCGACCGGGCGGCCCCAGACGGCGCCGTCGTCGACGATGAAGCCGGTGACGAAGTCCTCGTAGCCGCCCGCGGGCCGGCCGCCGCGCATGGGCACGCGCACCAGCTTGTAGCCGGTGCGCAGGCTCCGATTCCACGATCCGTGGAAGGTCACGAAGGCGTCGCCGACGTAGCCGCGCGGGAAGGCGGAGGCGCCCGCGCTCGCCTCGTAGAAGGTCATGCCGAGCGGCGCCGAGTGCGACTGGTAGAGGATGTCCGGCACCGTGACCTTGGCGGCGAGATCGGGCCGGTCGCCGCGCAGGCGCGGATCCTCGTGGCCTCCCAGGTAGTACCACGGCCAGCCGTAGAAGGCGCCCTCGACGAGGTGCGTCGAATAGTCCGGCACCAGGTCGTCGCCGAGGCGGTCACGCTCGTTGGTGGTGCACCACAGATCGCCGGTCGCGCTCTGGCGCGTGAGGCTCACGCAGTTGCGCAGGCCGGTCGCGTACGGGCGCAGTCCATGGGGCGACTCGACGTCGACCATGAGCACCGCGGCCCGGTCGGCTTCCTCGTCCCAGGAGGCGCCCAGCCCGTGCGCGCGCTCCCAGGCCGCGGCCTGCGCCGGCGTCTTCTTGGGCATGCTCTCGGCGACGTTCGATGCCGAGCCGATCGACACGAACAAGCGCCTGCCGTCCGCCGAGAACGCGATATCGCGCGTGTAATGGCCGCCGGTGGGCAGCCCCTCGACCACCACTTCGGGCGGCCCGCGCGGTGCGCGGTCGCCTGGCGAGAACGGGTAGCGGATCACGCGGTGGGTCTCCGCCACGTACAACCAGCGCGGCTCCCGGGCATTCGGCGCGAACGCGATGCCGAACGGCGTCTTGAGGTCGGCCGCGAAGACGCTGGTCCCTTGCACGCCGGTGCCGTCGGCGCGCGGCTGCAGGACCGAGATCCGGCCGACGTCGGTTTCCGTGACCAGGATGTCGCCGTTCGGCGCGAGCAGCATCTTGCGCGGGCCGGTGAGCCCGGTCGCGAAGCGCTCGATGCGAAAGCCGCTCGGCACGCGCGGCTGCGCGCCCGGCGGGGGCGCCACCACCCGCGAGCTGTTGCTCGCAGAGGCCGTGTCGAGCGGCGGAGGCAGGGCCGCGAGCTCGATGCGGTGCCGTTGTCCCGGCTGGTCCAGGCGCCAGTCGGCGGAGCGGCGGCTCGCCGGCGGCACGACGATCGCCGCGTTGCGGCGGGTCACGACCGCCGCGGCGGCCGGCAGGCTCATGAAATACGCGATGAGATTGCGCCGCTCGACCTGGTCCGGGACCGCGACGCCCATCGCCGTTCCCGGCACCAGCGCCGACGGGGCTTGCAGGAAGCGGTCCAGGGTCGCCTCGTCCCAGGTCAGATCCGCCTGCCGAAGCGCGGCGGTGTAGCCGAAGCCATCGAGCGTGGCGGCGCGCCGACCGTACACGCCCGCGAGCGAGGGGCCCTGCGCGCCGCCGCCGTCGCCGGCTTGCGCCCAATGGCAAAAGAGGCCGCGCAGCGCGACAAGGGTCCTGACGGCGGCGGGGGTTGGGGCCCCGGCCGGGGGCCCCGCCGCCCCGGCCCCGCCCCCCAGGCCTGCGCACATCAAGGCGGTGAATCGAAGGGTCATGGGCGGGCATGATAATCCATCGCCGTGTGGCCGCGCTGCGACATGCGCCGGCCCGCGAACGACCCTGATAAGCTGGCGCCTGCGCGGATCGCGGATCCGCGACGATGACAGGGGGGAGAGCGCGCGATGGGATGGCGACCGGGCATGGGTCTTGCGGGGCTGATGGTGTGTATGACGGGTGCGACGTTCGCCGTCGTGAACTGGCACGGGACGGTCCGGCACGCGGCCGCGCCCGCGGGTGCGGCGCCCTTGCACGTCTTCGGCGCCCCCGGGGGCGCCGCCGCGCGTACCGGCTGCGCCTGCAAGTTCGACGCGGCGCTCGCGGAACTCGCGGCGCGCTCGTACGAGCTGCGCCCGGGCCGGGAGCTTCGGGACCTGCACGCGATGAATCCGGCGGCGCGCTTCGGCCTGAGCGCCCGCGACGGCGGCCCCCTGGTGCTGATCGATGCGGCGACCCGCGGCGATGCGCGGACCCTGCTCGCCGCCCTGCAGGCGCTCGGGCTCGAGCACGGCTCGGCATTCGCGAATGCGGTGAGCGGCTGGTTGCCGCTCGCCCAGCTCGAGGCGGCGGCCGCGCTCGGCGAGGTGCAGGTGCTGAGCGCCGCGCTGCCGCGCACGCGCGCCGGTGCCGTCACCACCCAGGGTGACTTCGCCCAGCGCAGCGACGTGGCGCGCTCGACGCTGAAGCTCGACGGCACCGGCGTCACCGTGGGCGTGATCTCGGACAGCTACGACTGCTACTCGAAATACGCGCAACCGGGCTCGGGCGTGCCGGCGTCCGGCGCGAACGGCTACGCCTCGAACGGCTTCACGGCGACCGCCGCGGACGACGTGGCGAGCGGCGATCTGCCGTCGGGCGTCCTGGTGCTCTCCGAGGCCAATTGCCTGGCGTACGGCGCACCGCTCCAGCTGCCCTTCGGCGACGAGGGCCGCGCCATGATGCAGATCCTGCACGACGTCGCGCCGGGCGCGAACTTCGCCTTCTTTACCGCGGAGAACGGCTCCGCCAGCTTCGCGAACGGCGTGCTGAAGCTCGCCGCCTCGAAGGGCTCGGGCGGCGCCGGCGCGAAGATCATCGCCGAGGACGTGGGCTATTTCGACGAGCCGTTCTACCAGGACGGCATCGTCGCCCAGGCGATCGACACGGTGAAGGCCCAGGGCGTGGCGTACTTCACCGCGGCCGGCAACAACGGCCATCTGGCCTACGAGAACACCACGCCGAGCTTTGCCACGCTGTCGCAGACCGCGCCGACCGCGGGCGAGCACCTGCTGAATTTCGACCGCTCCGGGCAGACCACGACCACCAGCCTGCCGGTGACCATTCCCGCGCTGATCCCGGGCGAATTCGTCGCCATCGTGGTGCAATGGGATCAGCCGTTCGTGACCGGCGCGCCGACCAGCGGGGGCGCGACCAGCAGCATCGACCTGTGCGTCGCCGGCGCGGGCGCCGATCAGATCCTGAACGCGTACACCATGCAGCCGATGGGCTGCACCGGCGCGAGCACGGTGGGCGGGGATCCGGTGAGGATCCTGCTGGTCGGCAACCCGGCCGACGCCAGCGCGAACACCGCCCAGGAGAACATCACCATCACCGTGGGCCTCGCCGGCGGCACGGCGCCGCCGGGGCGCGTCATCGTGGCCGTGGAGGACGACGGCGCCGGCAGCCAGATCACGGCCTTCGCGACCGACAGCGCCACCATTCAGGGCCATTCGAGCGCGGCCGGTGCGGCCGCGGTGGGCGCCGCGTTCTACTATCAGACGCCCGAGTGCGGCACCACGCCGGCTGTGATCGAGCCGTTCTCCTCGCGCGGCGGCGCGCCCATCCTGTTCGATGCCGGCGGCAATCGGCTGCCGGCCCCGCAGGTGCGCCAGAAGCCGGACTTCGTCGCGCCGAACGGCGGCAACGACACCTTTCTCGGCTTTACGCTCGCGAGCGCGGGCTTCACCGGCGGCCAGCTGCCGACCACCATCGCCGCCTGCCAGAACGTGGCGAGCTATCCGAATTTCTTCGGCACTTCGGCAGCGACGCCCCATGCGGCCGGCATCGCGGCGCTGATGCTGCAGTCGAATCCCACGCTGACGCCCGATCAGATCTTCGGTGCCTTGACGCAGAGCGCGCTCACCATGAACGGCGGATTGCCGAGCTTCGACTCGGGGGTCGGCTTCGTCCAGGCGGATGCCGCGCTCAAGCTCATTCCGGCCGCGCCCAGCAGCTCGGGCGGCGGCGGCGGGGGTGGCGGCGCGTTCGGCGAGGACCTGCTCGCGGCGCTGGGCCTGCTCGTGCTGGCGCGCGCCCGGCGCCGCGGGCGCCCCGAGGTGCGGGCCGGCCGGGCGGTGCCGCGCGCCGCGCCGCCGCCGCTGGGCCCGGCGCCCGGCCGCGCGCCCCCGCCCCGCCGGATGACGGTGTCACCATCCTCGAGGAAGGCGCGCGTCTCGGCCGATCCCAGGCGAATCGGCAGCCGGCCGCCCTGGGTCAGTTCGAGCAGCGAGCCCGCCTCGTCGGCGGCCGGCCCGGACTGGGTGCCGGTGCCGAGCAGATCGCCGGCCCGCAGATTGCAGCCGTTCACCGTGTGATGCGCGATCAGCTGGCCGATGGTCCAGTACGAGTGGCGAAAGCTGGTGTGCGCGAGTCGCTGCGGCGGCTCGCCGCGCGCCTGCATGGCCGCCGAGTGCAGCCAGGTCTCGAGCCGGATGTCGAACGCGCCCGCGGCGCGCTCCTGCGGCGAGTCGAGGTAGGCGAGCGGCCGCGGGTCGCCCGGCGGCCGTTCGAGCGGCGCACGGAACGGCGCCAGGGCCTGCAACGGCACGATCCACGGCGAAATGGTGGTGGCGAAATTCTTGCCGAGGAACGGGCCCAGGGGTTGATATTCCCAGGCCTGCAGATCCCGGGCGGACCAATCGTTGAGCAGGCACAGCCCGAACACGTGGGCATCGGCGCCGTCGATGGGGATCGGCCGGCCCGGCTCGTTACCGGCGCCGATGAACACACCGAGCTCGAGCTCGTAGTCCAGCCGCTCGGTGGGCCCGAGCACCGGCTCGAGCGCGCCGGCCGGCAGACGCTGCCCCTGCGGCCGCGGCACCGCCTGGCCCGACATGCCGATCGAGGAGCTGCGGCCGTGGT
>VFSW01009779.1_pt1 | contig 13660 bp, 13 predicted proteins | sample 5358111 | NCBI WGS metagenome assembly VFSW01 (sample SAMN11554181, study PRJNA540505) | mine drainage metagenome | isolation source: sediment from site ElyBrook_90M | place: USA: Ely Copper Mine, Vershire, VT | collected 2017 | reverse complement strand
CATTTTCTCCGTCATTGCCGAGGAGAAAGGATGCGTCGGCAGCGTGGTCGTGATCACGCTGTATGCGGTGGTCCTGTTCACCGGACTGCGGACCGCCGGCCAGGCGCGCGACCGCCTGGGCCGATTGCTGGCGGTGGGAATCGTCACCCTGCTCTTCAGCCAGGTCTTCATCAATATCGGCATGAACATTCGCATCATGCCCGTGACGGGCGTGCCACTGCCGCTGTTGAGTTACGGCGGGTCTTCAGTGCTCGGCTCGTTGATCGCCATGGGCTTGTTGCAGAACATCTATATTCATCGAAAGGGATAACATGAGTGACCGAAGTTTCTCTCGCCGCCGGCGGGGCGGCATGCATTTCCGCCCCAGCGGCGGCCTGGGCCACGGCCCGCAACGGCCCGACAAGGACGCCCAGCAGGCGCGGGCCGAAGTACTGGGCGGCAAATCCACCGAAGAGGCGGTCTTTGAGCACCGCCACGTGAAGGAAATCGAACGCGCCGAGAACATCGCCGCAGGACTGCCCCCGGAAGGCGCGGCCCGAACCGCGCCGCCCGCGGGCGAAAGGGAGCGGCGGGATCCCCGCGGCCCCCAGCCGGAGCGCCCGGCGCCAGCCGCGGAACGAACCGCCTATCGGCCGCCGCAGATCAAGGAGGCTCCGCCCCAGGGCTTCGTGGCGCGAATCCGGGAAACCGCCGCCAACCTCGTCAAAAAGGTTCAGGAGTTGATCAAACCCAGCCAACGCATTCACAAGGAAGTCATCATCAACGCCGAGACGCTGGAGACGCGCGTCGCGGTGCTGGAAGAAGGCCGGCTCGAGGAATTCACCATCGAGCGGACCAGCGAGGAGCGCCTGGTCGGCAGCATTTTCAAGGGCAAAGTGCGCAACCTGGAGGACGGCCTGAAGGCGGCGTTTGTGGACATCGGCTTCGAGAAAAACGCCTTCCTCCATTACTGGGACATCATTCCCGGCAATTTCGACAGCAACGTGGAGATCGTCGAGCGCGAGGGCCGCAAACGCGAAAAGCCGCGCATCACCCAAAAGGACGTGCCGCGCCTCTACCCGCCCGGCAGTGAAATCATCGTGCAGGTCACCAAAGGGCCGATTGGCACCAAAGGACCCCGGGTCACGACCAGCTTGGTGCTTCCCGGTCGTTACCTGGTGCTCCTGCCGAACTCGGACCAGAGCGGCATTTCCCGGAAGATCGAGAACCCGCAGGAGCGCCTGCGGCTGAAGAAAATCCTGCGCGAACTCCACATTCCCGAGGGCATGGGCGTCATCATGCGCACCGTCGGCGAGGGCCAGCAGAAGCGGTATTTTGTACGGGACCTGGCCCTGCTGCTCGAAGAGTGGACGGAGGTCCAGGAACGGATCAAGAAGCGGCCTGCGCCCAGTTGTGTGTTTGAGGAGCCGGACTTGATCGAGCGGACTGTGCGCGATTTCCTCACTGAGGACGTGGAGCGGATCGTGGTGGACGACGGCAAGGCGTACGATCGGATGCGGGAGATGATTTCCAAGATCTCCACGCGGTCCACGCGCAAGATCCGGCTTTACGCTGAGGCCCAGCCGATCTTCGACCGGTTCAACATCACTCGCCAGTTGGAAAACGCCTTTGCTCGCAAGGCCCACCTCAAGGGCGGCGGCTACATCGTCATCGACGAAACCGAGGCGCTGGTGGCCATCGACGTCAACACCGGCAGCCACAAGGGCGGCAAGGACCAGGAGACCACCATCCTCAAGGTCAACCTGGAGGCCGCGGAGGAAATCTGCCGGCAGCTTCGCCTCCGCAACATGGGCGGACTGATCGTGCTCGACTTCATCGACATGAAATCGCGCCGCGACCAGCAGCAGGTATATCAGCGAATGAAGGATGGTCTGCGCCGCGACAAGGCCAAGACGCATCTCTTGCCGATTTCGCAGCTTGGCCTGATGGAGATGACGCGTCAGCGCCATTCGGAGAGCGTGCATCAGGCGGTGTACGACGATTGCCCATACTGCAAAGGCCGGGGCAAGGTGAAGAGCGCGCTGACGATGAGCGTGGAGATTCAGCGCAAATTGGCGGAAATCTTGAAGAAACGGACCCGCGACGAGTCGGATTTTCAGTTGCGCATCGTGGTGCATCCGACCGTGCTCGAGCGACTGCGCACCGAGGACGAGAAACACCTCATTGAGATGGAGAAACGCTATTTCGGCAAGCTCTCCTTCCGCGCCGAGCCGGCGCTCCACGCCGAGCAGTTCAAGATCATCAATGTCGCCAACGGGGAGGAATTGGCCGCCTCCAATGGCTGACGGCTGGCACGCGTCATCACCCTCGGGGCACGCCTGCCCCGGGGGCGGTCGCGCCAAGCAGCGAGGGCGGGCGGCGTTGGTGGAGATCAGTCCACTTGCCGCAGGACGACGAACCACGCGGTGAAGTTGGGCGCGTTCCCGCCGGTCACCAGAAGTTCGCCTTTGGGCAGTGCCTGTTTGATGTGGCCGACGCGCTGGCCTTTGCCGAAGATCACCAACTCCAACTCGCCGCTGCCCAGGTTCTTGACGAGGATTTCACATTCCTTGCTCAGGCTGGTTTTCTTCGCCCCCGCGCTGGGCACCGTCAACTGCTGGCGGTTGACTTCAAAGTAATTGGTCCACTTGAGCGGGAAGCTCCGCAGCTTCTTCAGCAAATCGGCACTGACCGGTTTGTGATCGGGATCCGGCGAGCGGGCATCGTTGGTGCCCCAGACAAGCAGGGCTTCGAGTTTCAAATCCCCCGCCCGTGCGCCCGGCGCGACCCATGCCAACGGCAACAACACCGCCAGCCACCAACCCAGCCGGGACGGCGACCTCAACTTTGGTCTCATGGCTTACTCAATGGTGTCGGCCCCCGTGTCGTCCGCCACCCCGCTGTCGGCCGGGTAGGACAGCCAGACCAGGGTGATGCCTTGCTTCAGGTCGCGGTAGGTGAACGCGCCCGAATCGGCCAGGGCGGTTTCCACCACGTGAGGTTGTCGGCCCTGCGGCCAGTAGTTGGTTGCGATGCTCAACCCCAGCGTCAATACCGCCAAGCCGGCGGTGGGGACAAGCAGTCGCCTCCACCAGGGAGCAGCGCGGCGAGCCGCGGCGCGGTCCCCGGCCTTCTCGCCGCGCAAGATTTCCCGCTGGATCTTGGACCAGTAAAACTCGCGGCTTTCCGGGAGCGGGCGCGGTGGTTCACCGCCCGACAGCGCGCTTCGGATCAGCGCCCATTCTTGCTGCAGCGCGCGGGCTTCGGCGTCCACCGCCAGCCAGTCCGCCACCGCTGGCCGTTCGCGGGCCGGCAACTCGCCGTCCAGGAACGCCTGCAGTTTCAACTCCTGATCGTTGTTCATGGTTTCTGCTTGTCGGGAGTGTTCATCCCTTCATCTTCGTCTTTCCAGTTGGCCATCAAAGCCGCGAGTCGGCGCCGTGCGTAGAACAGACGCGACATCACCGTGCCGATCGAACAGTCCATCACCTTGGCGATCTGCTTGTACTCCATCTCTTCGAACTCGTGCAAAATCAGGACCGTGCGATGTTCGTAAGTCAGTTGGGCCATCGCCCGGTCGATACGCTCCCGCAACTCCGCCCGCTCCAGCCCCTCGGTTGGGTTGACGGTCATGACCGGCATGTGGCGCTCGACGCCGCCAGCCTCCTCGTTCAACACCTCGACCGATTCGGCCTGTTGACGCTTGCGCCGACGCAGCGCGTCCAGACAAAGGTTGATGACGATTCGCGTCATCCACGTGCCGAAGCTGGCGTCTCCCTGGAACTGCTGCAAGCGCTGCCAGCCCTTGACCCAGGCTTCCTGAGAAAGATCCAGCGCGTCGTCCTCATTCCGCATCATGCTGTAGGCCCGGGCGTAAATCTTGTCGCGGTGCCGGGCCACCAATTCCTCGAACGCCCCCATGTCGCCCTTCTGCGCCGCCTTTACCAGCGTCTCGTCAGCGGCGGCGGAATGTTGCGCGTTACCGGTCATCGGTTCGACGGAGGGCGGGAGCAGGCTATTCAACCGTTCGGCCCTGGCCATCCGGCATCCGAAATACAACCGCGTCGGCGTGCGCGTGTCGGCCCGGGAACCCACCGGCGGGCGTAGCGCCGTGAGCGTCGGGACTCGCTTCTTGAATTTCGCATCTCCGATTTCCTTCGAGTTTCGTCATCCGGGTTCCGGAGATCACCTCACAACTTCCCTTTGGTGCTGGGGATGCGGCCGGCGATGCGCGGATCGCGCTGGCAGGCAAAATCCACCGCCTTGGCAAACGCCTTGAAGACCGCCTCGACAATGTGGTGCGGCTCTTCGCCGTAGAGCAGTTCCAGATGCAGGTTGCACCGCGCCTCGTTGGCAAACGCCTGGAAAAATTCCCGGGCCAGCCCGAAGCGAAAGGCGCTGGACATGTCCTGCTGCTTCTCCGCTGCGGTGATGGATTTGTGGGCCAGCCGATGGAAGCCGCGCCAGACCAGATGCGGCCGCCCGCTGAAATCGATGACGCACCGGGCCAGGCATTCATCCATCGGCACGTAGGATTCGCCGGTAAAGGGATTCCGGGGATGAAAACCGGCGCCGTATCGCCGGAGGCCCCGCTTGTCGCCCAGCGCCTGCGCGAAGGCCTGGCCCAAGGCGAGGCCGCAATCTTCGACGGTGTGATGCGCGTCCACCTCCAGGTCGCCGTCGCATCGGAGCGTCACATTCACGACCGCGTGCTTGGCGAACAGCGCGAGCATGTGGTCAAAGAACGGAAGCCCCGTTTTCACCGCGGCCTTGCCCGTCCCGTCGAGTTTTAAGTTCAGGCGGATGCGGGTTTCCCGCGTCACGCGCCTGACCTGCGCCTGCCGAACGTTCATGCCCGGCATTTAATCGCCCGCCGCGCCAAAAACAAAGCTCTTTCCCGGCACCGCCGGGCGCTGGTGCGCTTCACCCGGAAGAACGAACAGGTCCGAAACCGTGCCATTTCGGGCCGGGGTGCAAATCGCAATCGGCTGGGGCGTCCCCGGATGAAACCGCCGGGCCATCCGACGGTCGCGCGGGCTTCCCCGAGCGGGAAAATGAACGACTAATTGCCGCTCGCGTCCGGTTGGTGGGTCGCCACACTGCACGCCGCTGGTGTCTTGACTGGGTTGATAGTGTAGGTGCCGCCTTCGGGGCACTGGGGCATCCGGTTCCCCTTTAGATAGGCCTTGACGTCGTCTTCGGTCGGGGTGTCGTCCTCGGACTTCTTGTATTCCGTGGCCCACAACTGCTTGGCATTGTCGATTTGCTCCAGGTTCATCAGGCAGGCGCGCCGTTTCGCGGTCCGGGTGGCCTTGAGGAAGTTGGGCACCGCCACGCCGGCCAGCAGGCCGATGATGGCGATCACGATCATGATTTCGACGAGCGTGAAGCCCGCCCGCGATGAGGTTCGGATTTTCATGTTTGGCTTTCGTTCTTCCCGCCGGCGCGTCGGCGATGGTTTTGACAATCTAACGACCCGCGGTCGCCGGGCAACAGCAAACTGCCGCACGCATGACCCGCGCCCCGCCAGAGGGTGGACAGAAATCATCGCCAGGGCATTCAGGGAACATCTCTCGATCCAACACCGCCAGGCCGCCGGAGTTTCGCGACGGGCTGCCGCGTGAATCAGGATTCGAGGCCACCGCCCGGCGCTTGCCGATCCGAGGCTGTACTTCTACGCTGCGACGTGCCGTTGGATCCCCAAGCGCGAATCTATGTCGCCGGCCACCGCGGTCTGGCGGGCGGCGCCATTTGGCGCGAACTCCAGCGCCGGGGCTTCGCGTGGTTGATCGGCCGTTCGCGCAGCGAACTCGATCTGCTCGACGCCGAGGCCGTGCGGCGGTTTTACGCCGCGGAAAAGCCGGACTACGTCGTCATGGCGGCGGCAAAGGTGGGCGGGATCCTGGCCAACCACACCCTGCCGGCGGAGTTTATCTACGAAAACCTCCAGGTCCAAAACCACCTGATCCACGGCGCTTGGCGTGCCGGCGTGAAGAAGCTGCTGTTCCTGGGCAGTTCCTGCATCTATCCCAAACTGGCGCCGCAGCCGCTTAAGGAAGATTACCTGTTGTCCGGCGCGCTGGAACCGACGAACGAATGGTACGCCGTCGCCAAGATCGCCGGCATCAAGCTGTGCCAAGCCTATCGCCGGCAGTATGGTTGCGATTTCATCGCGGCGATGCCGACCAACCTGTACGGTCCCGGCGACCATTACGACCTCCGGACCTCGCACGTTCTGCCGGCGCTGATCCGCAAGTTCCATGACGCCAAGGCGACCCGCGCGCCGTCGGTCACGTGCTGGGGCACCGGCGCTCCCTGCCGCGAGTTCCTGTACGTCGAGGACCTCGCCCGGGCCTGCGTCTTCCTACTCGAACACTACAGCGACGAACGCATCATCAATGTTGGCTTCGGCCACGACGTGACGATTCGCGCGCTGGCCGAACTCGTGAAACGGATCGTCGGCTTCCCCGGCGAAATCGTCTGGGACGCTTCGCGGCCGGACGGCACGCCGCGCAAGCTGCTGGACAGTTCCCGGATGTTCGCGTTGGGCTGGAAGCCCCAGGTGGATCTGGAGGCCGGCGTGCGCCTGGCTTACCAGGATTTTCTGACGCGCCCGGCCGGCCGGTAAAGCGCTGGCCGCGTCAGTAACTCTTCCGCAGCGCGGAGGGCAGGATGCCCAATTCGGCGCGATATTTCGCCACCGTGCGGCGCGCGATCGCAATACCCTTGGCCTTGAGCATCCGCGCCACCTCGTCGTCGGCCAGCGGGATCTTGGCGTCCTCTTTGTGGAAGATGTCGGCGATCATGTCCTTGACGCTCTTGCTGGAAACCCCGTCGCCCGACGCCGTCTGGAGGCCGCCGGCGAAGAAGTATTTCATCTCGAAGACGCCCTGCGGCGTTTCCATGTATTTGCCGGATACTGCGCGGCTGACGGTGGTTTCATGCACGCCCACCACTTCCGCCACCTGGGCCATGGTCATCGGCTTCAGGTTTGCGACGCCCTTCTCCATGAACTCCTTCTGCCGTTTGACGATTTCGCGGGCGATGTTCGTGATCGTCTGCTGCCGCTGGCCGATGCTCTTGATCAAAAACTTGGCCGCGCCGATCCGTTCCCGGATGTAGTTGCGGGTCTCCACGAACGTCAGGCGCTCTTTGACTTGGGCCGACGTCTGATGCACGGCGCGCGTCTGCGCGGCGGTCAATTCGGGAAGTTCCGCCAGGTGGCGCAACCCCGCCACCGCCTTGGCGTCGTCGCCGGCCTTGATCGCCGCCACCACCTCCGCCACGCCCGCGTCGTTGACCGGAAAACTGGCTTGCAGCGCCGCCACATCGACGGCGGTCCGCGACATCAGGTCCTTGTAGGCGTTGCTAATCCGCAGCCGGGGAATCTCGTCGCTGTTCAAGCTTACCACGAACTCGTCGCCGACCTTCCGGACGAACACCTCCGGCACGACGTACAGGTCGTTGTCCGGCAGAAACTCCCGGCCCGGCCGCGGCTCCAGCCGGGCGATGCGCGCCAATGCCGCCTGCACTTCCTCGACGCTCAGCCCCAGGCCGCGCGCCATCTCCGGGATCCGGCGCTTGCCCAGGGCCTCCATGAATTCCGCGATGATGCGGTACTCGGTCGTGTGCTGCTGGCCCGCCCGCTCCAGTTGCAGCAGCAGACATTCGCGGATGTCCCGCGCGCCGACGCCCGGCGGATCGAACGTCTGGACCGTCTTCAACACGCGGAGCACGTCCTCCGCCGGCACGGCGGCGGTCGTCGCGAGTTCCTCCACGGCGGCTTTCAGGTAGCCATTGTCATCAATGTTGCCGACGATCAACTCGCCGATGGAACGCTCGGCTTCCGGTAGCTCCGACATGCGAACCTGCTCCATCAGCGATTCCTGGAGCGACGTGCCCACCGTCAGCGAGTCGAACATGAACTGCCGTTTCTCCTCCTCCTCCGCCGAGGAGCGGGTGCGCACATTGGTCTGGGCAAAGTGGTCCCGCCACTCCTGGTCGAGTTGCGCCAAGCGCTCGAATTCCGCCTGGAAATCGTCCACCGGACCGTTGGAGCCTTTCTCCGTCGCGGGATCGAACAGGAGGTCACTGGGCGGCTCGGTTGGATCGGCCTGGGTGGCGGCGGAGGGGCCGCCGTCATCGACTTTCTGCTGCGCCTCCGCCTCGGCGGTGGAGACCTCCTCGAGCACCGGATTCTGTTCCAGCTCCCGTTCGACCAGGGCCTTCAACTCGAGCACGGGCGCCTGCAACAGTGCGAGGGACTGTTGCAGTTGCGGCGAAAGCACCAACGACTGCGTGAGCTTGGGCGCCAGTTGCAAACCTTGCGTCATCGCTTTGCATTGTAACTGTGACCGCGCAAAAGACAAGTCGATAACGAGGATCCCCCCGTCGCAGCGGCCAACATCACGGCGCTTCGCCGAAGCGCGGTCGCCGCGCCCGGCACGGAAAATCATTGCCGCTCCCCAGACGCGTCCCTAACGTCCCGGCGTGCCCGCCCGATTGACGATCCTCGGCAGCGGCTCCGCCGGCAATTGCGCGCTGCTGGAGACCGACGACACCCGGATTCTCATCGACGCCGGGTTCAGTGTCCGCCAGATCCGCCGCCGGCTCGCCACCATCGCCCGCTCGCCCGAAAGTCTCCACGCCATTCTCATCACGCACGAGCACAGCGACCATATTCAGGGCCTGGCCGGTTTGGCGGACGAGTTGGGGCTGCCGGTCTATTGCAACCGCCCGACTCAGGACGCCATCGCCGATGCGACCGGCCGGCAGTTCAACTGGCACCTGTTCCACACCGGCTCCAGTTTCGAGGTCGGGGACATCGCAGTGGACACGTTCAGCATTCCGCACGACGCCCAGGAGCCGGTGGGCTTCCTCCTCCGCACCGCGGCGGGCAACTTCGGGTTCGCCACCGACCTCGGCCACGTCACCCGGCTGGTCATTGAGCGCATCCGCCACGCCAACGTGCTGGTGCTCGAGACGAACCATGACGTGAAGATGCTTCAGGAATGCCCGCATCGACCGTGGAGCCTGAAGCAGCGCATTCTGGGCCGCCACGGCCATTTGTCCAACGAAGCGGCGGCGGATGCCGCCCAGGACATCATGCACGCCGGCCTGCGCCACCTCTACCTGGGGCACCTCAGCCGTCAGTGCAACACGCCGGAACTGGCGCACCGGGTCATCACGGCTCGGCTGGCGCAGATCGGCGCCAGCCATTGCCGGGCGGAGTTGACGCGGCAGGACGCTCCTTGCCCCACGCTGGAGGCTTGAACGGGCCCGGCGCTGGCCGTTTTTACCCGTCGCGCTGAATGCCGGGCCGGGCCGCCCCGTCGAACGCCTCGTGCCCTCAAGACTGCAGACGGAAGTGGATTGCGCCGGCCGCGCTGGCGCGCTAAAAATGCGTCGGCTGCTTCCATGAATATCAACTTGCACCGTCAGGCCGGCTTCGCCGCCGGGATCGTGCTTCTCGCCACCGCCGCGCTGGCCGCCGATTCCTCCCCAACCGTCTCCCTCTTCAACGGCCGGGATCTCTCCGGTTGGAAGACGATCGGCGGCAAAGGCGTCAACCAGTGGCAGGTCGGCCGGGCCGCGTTGGCCGACGCCGATCCGGCGCGATTGAAAGTCGCCGGGCCGGGCCGTGAACTCGTCAGCCCGGAAAAGGGCGCGAACCTCGTCACCGAAGCGAGCTTCGGCGACTGCCGGCTGGAACTGGAGTTCCTGATCGCCAAAGGCTCCAATTCAGGTGTGAAGATGATGAGCATATACGAAATCCAGATCCTCGACAGCTTCGGCAAAGCCAACGTGGACGACCAGGACTGCGGGGCGGTTTACAAGGAATCGGCCCCGCGGGTCAACGCCTGCAAACAACCCGGCGAGTGGCAGACGCTGGTCATCGACTTCCGCGCGCCACGCTTCGACGCCGCGGGCCGGAAGGTCGCCAACGCCCGGTTCGTGAAGGTGACGCTCAACGGCCGGGTGGTGCAGGAGAACATGGAGGTCGCCCACGGCACGAACGTGAGCCGGAACGCGAAGGAACACCCCACCGGCGCGATCTATCTGCAAGGCGACCACGGCCCGGTGGCGTTTCGGCACCTGCGAATCACCCCGCTGAGTTGAAAGGAAGTTAGGCTGCTTGAGCGCGTGAGGATTCTTATAGCCATTTGCTGCGGCGTGATTCCAATGTTTTTGGCTTTCGAGTTTTGTCCTGAAAGTTTGGAGCCGTTCGTTTTTTGGTCGCTGCCGCTGTTCCACCAGATTTGGCATCCGTGGGAATCAGGCCCGAATCCGATTGCCTGTATTTCGTGTTTGGTGCTTAATGCCGTCATTATTGCGACATGTGTGTTTTTACTTCTTTCATTGAGAAAGAGATGAACTATCACGACCAGCAGCCTAACAGTTCGCCGGAACCAACCGCCGTTGGCGCTGTCAGTTCCGCTGTCGCGTTTCACGTCACGAGTCGGCGGTGGCTCAACTTTCTACGTTAAATCCATGAACCCTGGTTTGAATCGTCGTTCGTTTCTGCGCCGCGCCGCGCTGGCCGCCGGCGCTTTGTCCGCCGCCCGTTTCCTGCCCGGCCCGAACCTGCTCGGCGCCCCCGGCGCGGGCCGCAAGCTCAACTGCGTGCAGATCGGCTGCGGCGGACGCGGCATGACCCACCTGAACGCCACCCTCAACGAAAACCTCGTGGCCCTGGTGGAGGTGGACGAGAAGCGGCACGCAGCGGTCAAGAAATGGCTCCAGGCGAAAGACCACGATCCCGCGAAACTCCAGTTGTTCACGGACTACCGCCGGATGTTCGACCAGATCGCCTCGCAGATTGACGCGGTGTTCATCGCCACGCCGAACCACCAGCACGCGCTGCCGGCCATGATCGCAATGCAACTCGGCAAGAACGTGTATTGTGAAAAACCCGTCTGTCACGACATTGCCGAAGCGCGGGAACTCCGCGCGATGGCCCGCCGCTCCCAAGTCGCCACGCAGATGGGCAACCAGGGCCATTGCGAACAAGGCTACCGCCGCCTCTGCGAATACATCTGGGCCGGGGTCATCGGCCGGGTCACCGAGACCCATAGCTGGACCAATCGCGCCAACGGCGGCGTCGGCCCGCGTCCGCCCACCCTCCCGGTCCCGCCGGGCCTCCATTGGCCGGAGTGGATCGGCCCCGCGCCGTACCGCGACTACCACTCCGACCTCCACCCGCACGAATGGCATGGCTGGTATGACTTCGGCAACGGCTCCATCGGCAACATGGGATGCCACGTGCTGGACGGCGCTTACTGGGCGCTCAAGCTCGAACACCCGACCCGCATCGCCGTCGAGATGCTTCGCGGCGGCAGCGATGAGCGTTATCCCACCGGCAGCATCATCCGCTGGGATTTCCCGGCGCGCGGCGACCTGCCGCCGGTCCAGGTCCGGTGGTACGAGGGTCTCAACAAGCTTACCACCGCCGAGCCGGTGGGGAGCCTGCGCGTTGCCCAGGGCGCGGCCCGCAACCTCCCGCCGTTGCTGGTTGAGTTACTGAAGCAATACCCCGATGAGGACATCGACAGCGGCGACAGCGGCACGCTCTACGTCGGCGACAAAGGCGTCATCTTCACCGCCACTTACGGCGACAAGATGCATGTCGTGCCCTGGGAAAAAATGCGCCAAATCCCGGCGCCGCCGCCGACCCTGCCGCGCCCGAAGGACATCTTCACCGACTTCCTCACCGCCTGCCGCGAGGGCCGGACCGACACCGCGGTGAGCTTCGACTACGGCACCCGGCTGACGGAGTTCGCCATCCTGGGTAACCTGGCCCAGCACGCCGGCGAGGGCCGGACGGTGGAATGGGACGGCCCGAACATGAAGGTCACCAATATTCCCGAACTCAATGCCTGGGTGAAGCGTCCGTACCGGAAGGGCTGGCAGGTTTAGCTCGCCCCAGCCTCACCCGATCCAGTTCGGCAGCCCGGCGGCCTTATGCGGCGACGACTGCGGCCGGTTCTGGCGGTGCCGGCTTCAAGTTCTCCTTGCGATGTTGCCTGCTTGATGTACTGTGCGCGGCAGATCGGGTGGGCGGACGTTGTCCGCGCCGGGCCACAAGCCGGCGTTGATCTGGCGGGGGACGGGCTGCAAAGCCCGGCGGTCCACCAGCGGACCTGACTGAATTCACGCAGGAGCGGAGACTATGGCATTGACCATCGACAACATCAACGGCCCCGTGTGGCTGAACGGAACGCTTGTCACCAGCGCGACGCCCGTGGGCGACGCTGATTACCTCGCCACCGGAACCGGCGGATCGGTCAGCATTCTGTGCGACGGCGTCCTCGCCGCCACGGTCGCGGGTCCCAACTCCACCGTGCAGCCTAACATGCCGCCCGCGCAGTCACTCACCCAGACCTATTACCAGTATTCCTACCGTTGGCAGCTCAAGACGCCGGGCGGCAGCGTCGGTATTCGCGCCTGAGCGGCGCGGGTCCGGTTTTCGGGCTTGCACACCGGCGTTGAGCGGGGGAGAGTCGCGTCATGAAACTCATCCCCATTCGTCCGTGGCCATCCGCCATTTTTCGCATGCTCGCGCTGTGCCTGCTGGCCGGCGGGAGCCAGCAGCTTCAATCCACCGCCCGCGCGGCTGACGCGCCGCCCCCGGCGGCCAAGGCGTCCTCGTTGCCCGCCGACGAGGAGAAGGCCTGGGCCGAAGTCCAGTCCGCCGGCCAGCCGCAGCCCGCACCCGCCGCGTGGGAGCAGCAACGCCCCTCCCGCGAGGAATTCCAGGCCTTCCTGAATAAACAGGCGGACGCCATGTCGCGGGCGGCCGACCAGGCCAAGGAGTTCACCACGCGGTTTCCCAAGAGCACACACCTGGCCCAGGCGCGGCAACTCCAGGTGCGCGCGCTGTTCAACGCCGTCGCTATGGGCAAGAAGGAGCGCCAGGAGGAACTGAACCGGCTCGTCACCACCCTCGCGAGCGACCCCACCGTGCCGGAAGACGACCGGTTGGATCTCCGCTTGCAGAAGTTGCGGATGGACGCCAGCCAGGCCGCTGAATCCAGCCCGGACGAGGCGAAGCGGAAGTTCATCGACGGCCTGGGCGCGTTGAAGAAGGATTTCCCCAAGAGCGAGAAGGTCTATGGCATGATGCTAGGCCTGGCGATGAGCGAGGAGGGCGAGACCCAGAAGAAGCTGGCCCAGGAGGTCGCTTCCAGTGCCGGCGCGCCGGCCAAGCTCAAGAAACGGGCGCAGGACCTGCTGGACGGCAAACTCTTTCAGGCGGCCAATGCCGTCGGCAAACCGGTGGACATTCAGTTCCAGGCCGTGGACGGGCGGGCCGTGGACCTGGCCAAGCTCAAAGGCAAGGTGGTGCTGGTGGACTTCTGGGCCACGTGGTGCGGGCCGTGCGTCGCCGAACTGCCGCACGTCCAGGCGGCCTACGAAAAATACCACGGCCAAGGCTTCGAGATCATCGGCATCAGCTTCGACGAGGACAAGGCGAAGCTGGAGAAGTTCATCCAGGACAAAGGCATGAGCTGGCCGCAGTATTTTGATGGCAAAGGCTGGGAAAACGAGTTCGGCCAGCAGTTCAATATCCGCGCCATCCCGGCGATGTGGCTGATCGACAAGCAGGGCAACTTGGCGGACGCCAGCGCCCGCGACGACCTGGCCGGCAAGATCGCCAAGCTGCTGGAGGCGAAGTGAGGCC
>VFSW01009778.1_pt1 | contig 13662 bp, 12 predicted proteins | sample 5358111 | NCBI WGS metagenome assembly VFSW01 (sample SAMN11554181, study PRJNA540505) | mine drainage metagenome | isolation source: sediment from site ElyBrook_90M | place: USA: Ely Copper Mine, Vershire, VT | collected 2017 | reverse complement strand
GGATGACCGCGGGGATTGCCTACGGAGCGGTGCGGACGCGCGGCTTCCGGTCGGAACTGGTGACATTCGAAGTGCCGGCGAATGTGGCGTAGAGGCGTCAGAGGCCTCGAACTATGCGAGCATGAGGCTGCATCCGAGCGAGCGAAGCCTGGCCTGAAGGTCTTCGGGAAGGCTTGAGTCGCTGATCACAGTATCGATCTCGCTGAAAGGCACGATGCGGGCCATGCTGCGGCGGGAAAACTTGCTCGAGTCGGCGACCAGGATGATCTCCCGAGAGATTCTCAGCATAGCGCGGTTGACCATGGTCTCTTCGAGATTTCCGCCGCTGACGCCGAAGTCGATGTCGCAGCCGGCGCCGCTGAGAAACATCTTGTCGGCAGAGAACTCGGCGAGCATCTCTTCAGTGAAGCGGCCGCTGATGGAGGCCGACTCGCGGCGGACCGTGCCACCTACGATGAACAGTTGCACGCCGGGACCGTCGAGTAGTTCTGCGGCGATGTTCACTCCGTTGGTGATAATCTGCAGCCCCTGCTTGTTCTTGATCTGCCGGGCGATTTCAAGCGTCGTTGTTCCGGAGTCGAGGATGATGGTTTCGCCGTCGTTGATGACGGTGGCGGCGAGGGCGCCGATGCGCCGCTTTTCGGCGGCGTGCGCTTTGAGGCGCTCATCCACCGGCGATTCGCGATGGATGTTGTCGGGAAGACCCGCTCCTCCGTGGGAGCGAAGCACCAGTCCTCGTTGATGCAGTTCATTCAGATCGTTGCGAATGGTGACGGCGGAGGTGCTGAAGTAGGCGGCAAGCTCATTGACCTTGACGCGGCCCTCGCCGCGCACCCGCTGAAGAATCTGTGTGCGCCGCTCCTCGGCCATCATGCTGTCGGGCGAAGGCTCGGCTGCCGGGTCGGGAGCGGTAGCGGCGGAACGGGACCTTGGATTGGAGATTGCCATCTTGTTGTCCTTCAAGTGTAATGCGTGGTGCGAAACCAAACGAAACCATCTTTGCGAATGCTCTCACATCGGAGCGCACAAACACAAAAAGTCAGAGGGCTGCGTTCGAGTTTCTGCGCGTGAATGCTTTCGCAGCGAAAGTGCTGCCGCGGCCGTCAGCCTGTTCGCGGGGGTGGGACAGTGGGAACATGCACGATCGTCCGCAGGTATCGGCGCTGGCCGGGAAGCGAGGCTTGCGGTATACTAATTGAAGCCTCGACAGGGCAGGGAGACCCTTGCCTGATGAGCGATGCGGCGGAGCAACCGCCACATCCAAAATGAGAAGAGAATGCCCAAGTTGAAGACCCATACGGGCGCGGCCAAGCGCTTCAGCAAGACTGGCACCGGCAAAATCAAACGGGGCCAGACGAAGACGCGGCACATCCTGACTTCGAAGTCGCCAAAAGTGAAGCGCAAGCTGGGCAAGACCCTGCTTGTCTCCGACGGCGACTACAAGAAGGTAGCGCGCATGATTCCCTACGCCTGATCGCTGCGTCTCTCTCCTCAGGAGAGAGCGCTTCCGGGCCCGAAGTCGAATCCGCCAGAAGCGGATCGGGCCCCCGGCAGTTCTGCTGTTTGGAACTTTCGAGAGATTCAGGATTGATGAAAGCGAGTGAAGAGGTAACCCGCCCTCCGCAAAGGGCGGCCTCCTGCCTCCAGCCGCGTAACCGACGAAACCAAAATGGAGAACACCCATGCCTCGCGTGAAACGCAGTACCAAGCGAAGCGACCGCCGGAAGAAGATTCTCGACCGGGCAAGCGGCTACTTCCTTACAAAATCGAAGCTCTACCAGGCAGCCCAGGAAGCCGTCGAGCGCGGCCTGAAGTTCGCCTACACCGGCCGCAAGCAGAAAAAGCGCCAGTTCCGCTCTCTGTGGATCGTGCGCATTTCGGCCGCCGCCAAGCTGAACGGCACGAGCTACTCGCAGCTCATCAACGGCCTGAAGAAGGCCGGCATCGAACTGGACCGCAAGATCCTGGCCGATATCGCCGTCAAGGACGCCGCCGGCTTCACCGACCTGGTCAACAAGGCCAAGGCTGCATTGGCCGCGGAGAAGAAAGCCGCCTGAGCCGATTGCTGTCGTAAGACTCGAACGGCCCGGGGCTTGGCTCCGGGCCGTTCCGCTTCTACGGGCGAAATTTTGCCGCTACTGGGCCAATCGGCGCGTCAGGTCACTTTCAATGCCTGGCGCCAGTCCTGGACCGATTGCCGATGCGCGGTGGTTTATTCTGAGCGTTACGCATGATGAACGAAGAGATTCCCAATCTGACGGCATTTGACGAGGCCGCGCTGGACCAGGCGTTTGGCCGGGTGGAGCAACAGGCGCGCGGGGCTGCGGCTGCATTGAGCGGCGAAGCGGATGTGGAGGCCTTCCGGCTGCAGTGGCTGGGGCGCAAGCAGGGGCGGCTCAAGGAGATCTCCGCGCGCTGGCTCAAGGCTGCTCCGGTAGAGGCCAAGAAGGCGCTGGGACTGCGCTTCAACGCGATTAAAGGACTGGTGGAGGGCCTGCTGGACCAGGCTGCCGGCGCTGGACCAAGCGACGCGGCGCTAGCAGCGGAGGCTATCGACATTACGCTGCCCGGCACGCGGCGGCTGACCGGCGCAGAACATCCGATCACGCGCACGCTGAACGACATTACCAGCGTCTTCGCGGCGCTGGGCTACTCGGTGGGCGTGGGGCCGGAGGTCGAGACCGACTTCTACAACTTCGAAAGCATGAACTTCCCGCCGGGGCATCCGGCGCGCGATACGCAAGACACGCTGGTGGTGGCCAATCAGGAGCGGCGTCCGCTACGTGATCGGCTGTTATTGCGCACGCACACCTCGCCCGTGCAGATGCGGACCATGGAGACGCAGCCGCCGCCGGTCAGGATCATCATTCCTGGCAAGGTGCATCGCAACGACGCGCAGGACGCGACCCACTCGCCGATATTTCATCAAGTGGAAGGCCTCTGCGTAGACACCAGCATTACCTTCAGCGACCTGAAGGGGACGCTGGATCACGCCATGAAGGCGCTATTCGGCTCGGCGGTGAAGACGCGCTTCTTTCCCTCGTTTTTTCCCTTCACGGAGCCAAGCGCCGACGTGCAGATCAGTTGCATCTTCTGCGGAGGCAAAGGCTGCCGCAAATGCAAGAACTCGGGTTGGATTGAACTGCTGGGCTGCGGCATGGTCGATCCCGCAGTGTTCGCGTTTGCGGCGGAGAAGCAGCCTGCATACGATCCGAAAAAGATCTCCGGATTCGCGTTTGGCATGGGCGTGGAGCGTATTGCCATGATGAAGTACGGGGTCAGCGAGATAGGGCAGTTCTATGCGGGGGATATGCGGTTCCTGGGGCAGTTTGCGTGAAGGCGAAGCCCCTTCGTACCTCCGCCAACTGTGCCGGTTCTGCTTGCAAAGGATCATTGGAATGAAAGTACTAACCAAATGGCTGAAAGCTTACTTGCCCGGACTTCCGGTCGACGACGCCAAACTGGCCGAAGACCTGACCCTGCGCGGCATAGCCGTCGAAGGTATTTACCCGCTGGGCGAGGGCAACGGTTCGCTCTACGAGATGGACATCACCACCAACCGCGTCGATGCCATGAGCCACTACGGCGTGGCGCGGGAGGCGGCGGCGATCTATGGGCTGGCGTTGCCGGCGCTCGAGTATGCGCTGCCCGAGCCGCGCGTTGCCGCAGCGTCCTTTCCCGTCCGCATCGAGGCCGAGGATGCCTGCGGGCGGTTTACGGCGCGCGTACTGCGCGGTATCACCATCGCCAACTCCGGTGACTGGTTTCCCGGCGCTGAGGTTTCCACTTACTTCGCTCTTCTGGAACAGAAACAGATTTCGAACGCCGTGGATGCGTCGAACTTCGCCTGGCTCGCCATGGGGCAGCCCACGCATGCCTTCGATCTGGACAAGATCGAGGGGGGGATCGTGGTGCGGCGGGCGCGCAAGGGCGAGCGGCTGAAGACGCTGGACGGCATGGAGCGTGTGCTCGACCCGGAAGACCTGATCGTGGACGACCATCGAAAGCCGCTGGCTTTGGCGGGAGTGATGGGCGGGTGGGACACCATGATCACGCCGCAGACGACGAATGTGCTGGTGGAGGCTGCGTGGTTCGAGCCCATGGCCGTGCGGCGGACGGCGCGGCGGCATGGGCTGCACACGGACGCAAGCCATCGCTTCGAGCGCGGCGCGGACTTCCAGGCGGCGCCGCTGGCTTCGGCGCGGGTGACCAGCATTCTGCTGGCCAGCGGCGGCTGGGTCGAGGGCGAACTGGTCGATGTGTACGTTCCAAACTTCGTGAAGCGGACCGCGGATCGCAAGCCGGTGCCGCTGGCGTTGAGTGAAGTGCGCCGCATTCTGGGCGAAACACTCGATGCCGAAGGCATTACCGAAAAGACCGTGGAGAACGTCCTCGGTGCGCTTGGTTGCAAGTTGACCTTGCATCCGGAGACCTTTGCCGAGGGCAAGGCTGCCTGGAGTGTGACGTTGCCCAGTTGGCGGCTCGATCTGGAGCGCGAGATCGACCTGATTGAGGAAGTCGCCCGCGTCTACGGCTACAACCGCTTTGCCAACACGTTGCCGGAGTTCGGCGAAGGAGTCCGCGCGCTGCCCTGGGCGGAGAGCGAGGCCGCGGTGCGGCGCACGCTGCTGGCGGCGGGCTTCCACGAAGCAATTGGCAGCACCTTCTGTTCGGCGGCGGAGGCTGCGCTGACGGCGCCGCAACCGGGCCTGATAGTTCCTTTGGGCAACCCGCTCAGCGAAGAGGCCGGTGTGCTGCGTCCGTCGCTGGTTCCGGGCATGCTTGGCATGATTGCCGGCAACCTGCACCGCGACGTTAGCGACGTGCGCCTTTTCGAGTTGGGCACGGTCTTCAGCGGCACGACGGAAAGAGTCGAGGAGCGGCCGGCAGTGGCCTTTGGCGCGGTGGGCAGCCTCCCTGAGCAGGGAACGCTACACGCCCCGCTCGCGATTGATTTCCACGACGTGAAAGGTGCTGTGGAGCAGGTGCTGGCGCGGTTCCAGGCGCGGGCTGTCTACTTTGATCGCTTTCCCGCCGAGGCTGGGCTCACGCCGGAGTGGCTGCACCCCTATCGCTCGGCCCGGGTCGCGGTCGATGGCGCGACTGTGGGCTGGTTCGGCCAACTGCATCCGCGCGAGGCCGCCTCGCGCAAACTGAAGGAGCCTGTCCTAGTGGGCGAGCTTTATCTCGATCGCTTGTACACGCTGCCCCTGCGCAAACCGATTGCCAAAGAAGTCTCGCGCTTCCAGCCGGTGCACCGGGACTTTTCTCTGATTCTCGATGAGAGCATCGGGTGGGACCGCCTCGACCAGACGCTGCAGAGCCTGCAGATTCCCGAACTGGTGGAGTGGCGCGTGCGCGAAGTGTTTCGCGATGCGCGGTTGGGGGCGCACGAATACTCGTTATTGCTGGGCGCGACCTTCCAGGCCGCGGACCGCACATTGCGGGAGGAAGAGCTGCAAGGGTTCCAGTCGCGGGTGGTGGAGGCTGTTGGCAAAGCGGGAGCGCGGCTGCGCAGTTAGCCAGAGAAATGGTCCTGATCGGCGCTATACTTTGACCGGTACCGAGTGAAAAAGTGGAGGTTGTTCGATGTCGGAATTTGCGTGGGATGCCGAGGGTGCCCAGAAGCCGCAGGCTGAGCCGGAGGCGCGGGAGCCCGCTGCCGGGCGTGTGAACGTGACACTGAGCGCCGGCGATTTTTCCGCGCTTGAAGAGCGGATCCATCGCGCAGTGGAACTGGTGCGCCGGGAACGCCAGGCGCGGTTGGAAGCGGAAGCGCGGGCGGCGCGGGCTGAAGAGCAAATGCGCGAGCAGGCGCCGCTGGTGGAGCAACTGGAGAAGGATCTGAACCTGCTCCGCGCCGAGCGCGAGCATGTGCGCGAGCGCGTTGAGCGCCTACTGGGCCAACTGGACGCACTGGAGCTCTAGTGGCTCTCAACCAAGAGCGCCGAGGGAGTTGAAGTATGGCTGACCAACAACCGGGCAGTGCAAACGGTTATGTGACCGTTGAAATTTACGATCAGGTCTATCACCTCTCCGGCCAGGACGCAGACCATATTCGCGAACTGGCCGCACTGGTTGACGCCAAAATGCGCGCCGTGGCGGCGCATGGCCGCACGGTGGACTCTCTGCGCGTGGCTGTGCTGGCTGCACTGAATATGGCCGATCAGCTGACCGAGGCCGGACTCTCCGACGCGCAACCGGGCCATACGCGCGCCGTCAGCCTGCAAGGTCTGCTGGACGAAGTGCTGGACCAAGACCTCAAGACCGGATCGTAGCCTCCGCCGCACCAGGCGCGCGGAGGCGATCCAGTCTGGCCCTTGAGGCAGAGATAGCGGGCAAAGATGGCTGCGGCGCAAGCGCCTCCGCGGCCCTCAATCCGGGGCGGCATCGCCTCACTTGCTACCGGGCGTGCTGTTCCAGATGTGGCCGCCGTGTGGAATCCGCGCGTCGGCGTTTGGGTTTACGACAGCTACGAGACGAACTATAACGCCAGCCCGGCCCTGGGGCATCTTCGGCGCCGCCTCGCAGCGGCTCGCGGTTTCAGAGCAACAAGGATTTGTAAAGAGCATTGATAGGCAGTGCGGACGGCGCAGATGGGTGATCGCCCCTTCGGGCGGGCGGTTCCCAAAAGCGGCGGGGCAAAGACGTAGCACATCGCACCCTGCTTGCACAAGACTTGTAATTTTTCGGCGGGACCCATACTATCCGCAATAGAAACCGGCCTGCAAAGCAGGTGAAGCGGTCAACGCTGGTTGAACCAACATTCAATGAACAGGGGCTCGACTCGATAATCGGTTCTGTGTGCCGTGTCCGCCAGTCCGGAATGCCTAACGAACCGCGGAGAGCTCCACCTTCCTAGGAAGGGTTCACCAGCGCATTGCTCACGGCCCCGTGGGCCGGATTCTATCTCTCGCGCACTCTGATGCTCTATCCTTGCTCAGGTGCATCCAGTCCTCTTCCACGTCGGGGCTGTTCTCATCCCGTCTTACGGCGCGCTGTCGGCGCTGGGCGTGGTGCTGGCTCTGTTTCTTGCCCAGCGCACCGCGCGGATGGCCCAAGTAAATGCGGCGCAGGTGTGGAACCTGTGCGTGATTGCGTTGTTTGCCGCGCTTGCCGGCCAGCGCCTCCTGCTCATCGCGATGAACTGGAGCGACCTGCGGCGCCATCCCGGATGGCTGCTGGCGGTTGCCATGATTCATCATCCGCTTCTGGCTGGAGCGGGCGCGCTGGCGGGCGCGGCAGCGGCGGGCGCGTATGCGCGCTGGCAACACATGCCCGCAGCCGCAACGGCGGACGCGCTGGCAGCACCGCTGGCGCTGGGACTGGCTCTGGAGCAATGCGGCGCGCTGCTGGCTGGGTCAGGCTACGGCACAGAGACTGCGGTGCGCTGGGCGGTCACGTACACCAGTTCACTGGCCGCCCGCTGGAGCGGCACGCCGCTGGGCATTCCGCTGCATCCGGTGCAGGCCTACGCGGCGCTGGCGTTTCTTACGCTTGCGATTTGCTTGCTCGTGTGGCTGCCCGTGCGGCGCAGGGCGGGCGATGTGGCCGGGCTGTGGCTGATGGGCGCGGGCGTTGCCATCTTCATGACCGAACTGGCGCGCGATCATGAAGGCCGCGGTGGGCTGTTCGGCGGCGCCCTCGATGGCCCGCAGGCTGTGGCCATCGTGTTTGTGCTGGCCGGGGCATTTGTTCTGATGGAGCGCAAGCGGCCGAGTGCGGGAAACGAGGCGGAGCATGGCTGAACGTGAAGATGCAGTGGGGCACACAATCGAGGTTTCCGCCGAGGCGGCTGGCCAGCGGCTTGACCTGTTTCTGGCAGCGCAACTGGAAGGGGTGAGCCGCTCGCGCGTGCAAATGCTCATGGACCAGGGCGATGTGCTGGTGAATGGAGAGCGCGAGAAGGCCTCCATGAAGCTGCGTGGGGGCGAGCACATCACCGTGACCGGCGAGCCGCGTCCGGCGCCGCTCAAGGCCACAGCGGAAGATATTCCGTTGGATGTAGTGTATGAAGACGCCGAATTAGCCGTGGTGAACAAGCCGGCCGGCATGATGGTGCACGCCGGCTCTGGGCAGAACGAGGACGCGCGCAGCAAGGGCACGCTGGTGAACGCGCTGCTCTACCGCTTCAAGAGGCTCTCCTCGACCGGCGGCGAACTGCGCCCCGGCATCGTGCACCGGCTGGACAAGGACACGAGCGGCCTGATCGTGGTGGCCAAGAACGACCGCGCCCACGCGGCATTGGGAGAGATGTTTTCAAGCCGCCAGATCAAAAAGACCTACATCGCGCTGGTGCAGGGAACGGTGGAGCGGGCGCGCGGAACCATCAACGCCGGCGTGGCGCGGGATCCGCTGCGGCGCACGCGCATGACCACGCTGCCGAGCGACAACGCCCGCTCCGCGGTGTCTCACTACGAAGTGGTGCGCCGGCTCGCCAACCGCTTCGGTAAATTCACGCTGGTGCGGGTGCGCATCGAAACCGGTCGCACCCACCAGATCCGCGTGCACATGGCGTCCATCGGTCACCCGGTGGTGGGCGACACGCTCTATGGCGGCGCCGGCCAACTGACCGACCAGGTGGCCGCGCAGGCGGCGCAATCGAAGGCGGCGCGCCGCAAGGCAGAGCCGGAGCGGCTCAAGCTGGGGCGCAACTTCCTGCACGCGGCGAAGCTGGAGTTTTCCCACCCCAAGACGGGTAAGTTGCTGCAACTGGAGGCGCCCCTGCCGGCGGAACTGGAGAGCTTTTTGGAACGTCTGGATGCAGGTGCAAGTGGGCCCGCCGGGGCCTGAAACCAATGCGGGCTGGGACCCGGATGCGCTTGCCGGGCGCGATTGCTAAAATAAGGAAGCTATGGACAGAAAATTAATCGGCCTTTTGCTTGCGGCGGCATTCTCATGTGTGGCGGCGCAGGCGCAGCAACCCGCAACTCCAACCGCGGCGCCCCCCACGCAGCAGCCTGCCGCTCAAGCTCCGCAACCCGCCGTCCCGGCTGGGGATGCACAGAATGAAGAGGCTGCCCCGATCGTCAAGATCGGCGTCAATGAGGTCAACCTCATCTTCACGGTGACCGACAAGCACGGGCATTACATTCCCAACCTGCAGCAGAGCGATTTTGCCTTGCTCGACGACCAGAAGGCGCCGGCCAAGGTGAACTACTTCCGGCAGCAGATCAACCTGCCGCTGCGCGTGGGGATCGTGATCGACGCCAGCACCTCGATTCGCTCGCGCTTCCAGTTCGAGCAGCAGTCGGCCACCGAGTTTCTGCTGGACATCCTCAAGATGCGCAGCGACCGCGCCTTCGTGATGGGCTTCGATGTAACCCCCACGGTTACGCAGGACTGGACCAACAACATCGACGCGCTGGAGACCGGCGTCAACCGCCTGCGCCCAGGCGGCGGCACGGCGTTGTTCGACGCCGTCTACACGGCGTGCCGCGACAAACTGATGGAAGGCGCGCGCGACCGCGAGCCGGTGCGCAAGGCCATGGTGTTGATCTCCGACGGCGACGACAACCAGAGCCGCGTGCACCCCGACGAAGCCATCAAGGAGTGCCAGCGCGCGGAGACCATCATCTACGCCATCAGCACCAACTGGACCCCTAGCCGCGGCAAGGGTGACAAGGTGCTGACGGACATGGCAGAGGCTACGGGCGGAACGGTCTTCTTCCCGCCCAGCGTGGAAGAGATGTCCAACAGCTTCAAGGCAATTGAGGAAGAGCTGCGCAGCCAGTACGCACTGAACTACACGCCCGCCGACTTCAAGACCGACGGGGCTTTCCGAAGTATCTACCTCTATTGCAACGACCGGCGCTACCAGGCCCGCGCAAAAACGGGCTCCTCCGCGCCGCGGCCGTAATTCGCCGGACCGGCGCTTCGGCCGCGTAGCGGGGAAGCTCCGGCGTGCAGGCAATCCGCCTGCACGCCGGAGCTTTTTGTTGAGCGTTGATCCGGGAATGCAGCAGCGCGCGGCCATGCCGATCGCAGAGATAGAGCGGGATTTTCTTGTCTCGCTCCCTGTGAAATTGCCGCTGTGTTCCAATTCAGGACGCACGCCTCTTCTGTTGTTCCAATCTGCCTAAGCGGTTGAATCTTTCCCCGTCCGTCTCGTCCCTCCACATCGATGCGCGATGAAATGGAGGTGGGCGATTCCCAAGCGTTTTCTGATCGGGCCGTCCTCGGGGTCCGCGGCATCCAACTCGGGCCGGCCTTGAGCGGCTGGTGTTGGACGGGCGGGGCCATTGAAATCCGCGGAGAAACTATGCGGACTGGGGGAGATGCGGTGATCCGGCAGGCCATATCGTGCGACATCTGCGCAACGGAGAAGAAACAGACCAACCACTGGTTTGTGGTTTCTGAGCAGGGCGGAGAACTGCGTATCAGCGGGTGGAACTCCCGCAACCGGCTTCGCCCAGGCACGAAGCACCTGTGCGGGCAAACCTGCCTGCACAAGCTGGTGGACGAGTTCATGGCTCGGACCATCGCTGTGCGCGCGCAGCAGGGCGCCGCGGACGATGCCGGGACGGAGCCTCCGAATCCAGCCACCGATGCCAGCCTCACCTCGAGCGCAGCCTATGGGCAACGGGTCTTCGAAGACCTGGAGTCGTCCGCCCGCCTGCTGACGCCGCCCGCGCCTCAACTGCCGAGGCGGGCTCCGAGTCGGCCTTCGCCGGAACTGGTGCCCTTGCCCGGACGGCTTGCCGCCGAGGAGGCGGCCCCGCTGGTGGAGTCGCCACGCTCTGCTTCGCGCAACTGGCGGGCCGAAGCCTGGGACCGGGAGCGGGAAAGGGAACTGCGCGCCGTCGAGCGGAGGCCGGACCTGAGCCCCCGCCGCCGGTCGGGCTTATAAAGAAATCTGCCTGGTGGGAGGATGCCGTGTGGATGGACCTGTTGCTCGCTCTTGTCGTTCTGTATCCGCTGCTGGCGTGGAGCGGGGTTCGCATTCGCCGCTCCCGCGATCCGCTGCCTGAGATCCGCGAAATGGCGGCGGAGATCAGTTCACTTGAGTTTTCAGCAGAGCCAGCAGACCAGTCTCGTCAATCACCGGCAGCTTGAGCTCGATGGCCTTGTCGAGTTTTGAGCCGGCCTCCGCCCCGGCGACCACGTAGCTGGTCTTCTTGCTTACCGACCCGGCCGTCTTGCCGCCCGCGGCCTCGATCCTTCGCTTGGCTTCGTCGCGCGAAAGAGTGGGCAGCGTCCCAGTGAGCACAAACGTCCGCCCGGCCAGTTGCGTTGAGCGCTGCTTCTTCTCCGCCGTCAGGTCCACGCCCGCATTTTTGAGGCTCTCGATCAGCGCGAGGTTCGCCGGCTGCCGAAAGAACTCCAGAATTGCCTGGGAGATACGCGGACCCACCTCCTCCACGCGTTCCAGCTCTTCGGCGGTTGCCCTCTCCATAGCTTCGATGGAGCCGAACTCCTCGGCCAGCAGCTCGGCTGTGCGTTCGCCAACGAAGCGAATGCCGAGGCCCACGAGCACACGCGCCAGGCCGGCTCGCTTCGACTGCTTGATCTCCTCGATGAGCGCGCGCGCGGACTTTTCCGCACAGCGATCGAGCGCGGTGAGCTGCTCCTCGGTGAGAAGGTAGAGATCGGCGACGCCGCGCACCAGGCCGCGGTCCAGCAACTGCTGTACCACCGCCTCGCCCAGGCCTTCGATGTTCATCACCCCGCGGCGGCCAAAGTGGAGCAGGCTCTCACGCAGCTTGGCGGGGCAGTTGGCGTTCACGCAGCGGTAGTCCACTTCTCCCTCGACGCGGACCACTTCGCTTTTGCATTCAGGACACTCGGTGGGAAACTCGAACTTCTGTGTGCCTCTGGGATGGTCGCCATCCGAGATCACTTCGACGACTTTTGGGATCACGTCGCCGCCGCGTTCTACCTTCACCCAGTCGCCGATGAGCAGGCCCAGGCGCTCGATGAAGTCGGCGTTGTGCAGTGTGGCGCGGCTGACGGTCGTTCCGCCTATGAACACCGGGTCGAGCTCGGCCACCGGAGTCAGCTTGCCGGTGCGGCCCACCTGCACGGTAATCCCACGCACCTCGGTGACGCCGGATTTGGCGGTGAACTTGTAGGCGATGGCCCAGCGCGGCGCGCGGCCGGTGTAGCCGAGGCGCTGCTGCGTGGCGTGCGAGTCGACCTTGAGGACGACGCCGTCGATCTCGTAGCCGAGCGTGGCGCGATCGGCCTCGGCGCGGTCGATGAATGCAGTCATCTCTTCGACATTCGCCACCAGCTTCCGATGCGGATTCACGCGGAAACCGAGCGCTGCCAGCGCATCGAGCGTTGCACGCTGACCCTGCGGCCAGTATTCGCCTTCGACAAGCAGGAAGTACGCGTAGACGTCGAGCCGCCGGTTGGCGACGATCTTCGGCTCCAGCGTGCGCAGGGTTCCGGCGGCGGCGTTGCGCGGGTTGACAGCAGGCGGCAGGCCCTCCCGCTCGCGCTCTTCGTTCAGGCGGAGAAAGGCAGCTTCAGACATGACCGCTTCACCGCGCACTTCAAATGCCTGCGGCAGGCCAGCCTTGCTCAGTGCTTCGGCCGCAATCGTCAGCGGCACGCTGCGGATGGTGCGAATGTTCGAGGTCACGTCCTCGCCGGTCTGGCCGTCCCCGCGCGTCAATCCAGCCACCAGCCTTGAGCCTCCGCCGTGCGCAGCACCGTAGTGCAGGGCGACGCTGAGGCCGTCCATCTTGAGCTCGGCCATGTATTCGACCGGCAGCAGCCCGGCCAGCTCGCGAACACGGCGGTCCCAGTCGGCAAGCTCCTCAGCGGAGTAGGCGTTGTCCAGCGAGAGCATGGGGCGCGAGTGGCGGACCTTCTGGAAGCCCTCGGCCGGCTTGCCGCCCACGCGCTGGGTAGGCGAGTCGGGGGTGAGCAGTTCAGGGTGCGCGGCCTCGATGCGTTTGAGCTCGTTCATCAGCGCATCGTACTCGGCGTCGCTGATCACCGGCGCGTCCAGCACGTAGTAGAGGTGCTCGTGGCGGCGCAACTCGGCGCGCAGTTCTTCTGCCCGCAGCGCCGCTTCGGGATTTGGGTTGGCGGTCTCGCCCATGGGCTGAATTATAGGGGGCGGCGCGCAGGGTAGTATGGTTTCGAGATCCTTATGGAACCTGTCACGCATTTTCTTACCGGGGCCTGCATCGGCCGTACGGGCCTGAACCGCAAGACCGCCTACGCCACGCTGGCCGCCGTGCTGGCTGCCGAAGCCGCGGACATGGACATTCTCTGGTCGGTGTGCGGTCCGGTGGAGGAGCTGAAGCACCACCGGGGCATCACGCACACCTTTGTGGCCGCGCCGGTGGTGGCGGGCGCGATTGTGGGCCTGGTGGGGCTGCTGCACCTTTGGCTGGAGCGGTGGCGCAGGCGCAAGCTGGCGGCCCTCGAGCTCGATGCGGGCGCGCCCATCCCGTTGAAGCTTGAGCCCAGGACAATCCAATGGGGCTGGCTCTACGTGACCGCGCTGATCGCAGCCCTGAGCCACCTGCTGCTGGATTGGCCCAACAACTACGGGGTACGGCCGGTTTTTCCTTTCAATCCACGCTGGTACGCGGGCAGTTTCGTCTTCATCGCCGAGCCGGTCCTGTGGGCCTTGCTGCTGACGGCGCTGACAGTGCCGGCGCTGCTGGGGCTGATCGGCGGGGAGATTGGGGAGCGGCGCAAGAA
>VFSW01009777.1_pt1 | contig 13662 bp, 11 predicted proteins | sample 5358111 | NCBI WGS metagenome assembly VFSW01 (sample SAMN11554181, study PRJNA540505) | mine drainage metagenome | isolation source: sediment from site ElyBrook_90M | place: USA: Ely Copper Mine, Vershire, VT | collected 2017 | reverse complement strand
CCATGGCGGCGTGAGACACGACCGCGGCTAGGATGAAGGCCCTCTTCCCCATGAACGAAAGCGTACCGCCGCCGAGCCTGCTGCGCGATGTAGGTCTCCTGTGCCTCGACGCGGGCAACACCGTGGTGTTCCTCGACCACACACGCGTCGCGAGGCTCTGCGCGGGGCTCGGGTTCGCCGTCGACGCGGCGGAGCTGGTGAGGACCGAGGGCGAGGCGAAGATCGCGCTCGAGGACGGGCGTCTGCTCGCGCCGCAGTGGTCGATGAGCGGGGTGGCGTCGCTGCGAGGGTGGGGCGGGTACCTCGGGACGATGGTCCACCTCGCCGGCGTGCCGCTCGAGGGGGTGGGCCCCGCGCTCGACGCGATGTGGAAGGACCACGTCGCGCTCAACCTCTGGTCGCTCGTGCCCGCCGGGTTGCCGGAGGCGCTCGGGAGGGTGCGCGCGGCGGGCGTCCGCGTGGCCGTCGTGAGCAACTCCGAGGGCCACCTCGACGCGCTGCTGGTCCGGCTCGGCCTCCACGCCTGCTTCGACCTCGTGATCGACAGCGCGCTCGCCGGCGTGGAGAAGCCGGACCCCCGGATCTTCCGCATCGCGCTCGAGCGCTTCGACGTGCCGCCCTCGCGCGCCCTGCACCTCGGCGACATCTACGCCACCGACGTCGTGGGCGCGCGCGCCGCGGGCCTCCGCGTGGCGCTCATCGACCCCCACGATCACCTCGCGGGCCGCCACCCGGACGTGCCGCGCGTCGCCGGGGCCGCGCAGGTCGCCGACGCGCTCGCGCGGACGCGCTAAGGTCGCGGCATGCCCAGAGCCCGCATCTCGGACGCGATCGAGCTGGAGTACGACGTCACCGGCGACCCCGGCGCGCCGCCCCTCGTCCTCGTGATGGGCTTCGCCCAGCAGATGATCATGTGGGACCCGCGCTTCTGCGCGAAGCTCGCGGGCAGGGGCTTCCGCGTCGTGCGCTTCGACAACCGCGACGTGGGGCTCTCGACGCACCTGTCGTCGCTGGGCACCCCCGACTTCATGCGCGCGATGATGGGCGACCGCTCGGCGGCCCCGTACGGCATCGAGGACATGGCCGACGATCTCGCGGGCCTGATCGGCGCGCTCGACCTGCGCGCGGCCCACGTCGTGGGCGCCTCGATGGGGGGCATGATCGTGCAGGAGGCGGCCATCCGGCACCCGGAGCGGGTCCTGTCGCTGGCGTCCATCATGTCGACCACCGGCAACCGGGCCGCTGCGCAGAGCAAGCCCGAGGCGCTCGCGATGCTGCTGCGCCCGCCGCCCAGCGGGCGGGCCGAGATGCTCGAGCGGGTGCCGCAGGTGTGGAAGGTGCTGGGCTCGCCGGGCTTCCCCCTGGACACCGAGCGCTTGCTCGCGCGCGCGGGCGCCGCGTGGGACCGCGATCACGACGCCGAAGGCATCGCCCGCCAGGCCGCCGCGACCTTCACGCAGCGGGACCGCACCGCGGATCTCGGCAAGGTGCGCGCCCCCACGGTGGTCATCCACGGCGTCGACGATCCCCTCATCTCGCTGTCCGGCGGCGAGGCCACGGCGCGCGCCATCCCGGGCGCGAAGCTCGTGGCCATCCCGGGGATGGGCCACGACCTGCCCGAGGGCGTCTGGGACCCGGTCGTCGACGCGATCGTCGACAACGCCCGCCGCGCCGGTGCATAAGAAGGCCGATGCCCGCCTCCAAGCTCATCGCCGTCCTGCCCGGCGACGGAATCGGAACCGAGGTCCTCGCGCAGGCCACGCGCGTGCTCGACTTCTACAGGGAGAAGCGCGGCTTCCCCCTGGACCTCTGGCACCTGGACCTGGGCGCCGACCGCTACCTCAAGGACAGGACCACCTACCCCGAGGCCGTGCGCGCGCGGATCGCGGGCGAGGCGAGCGCGGTCTTGCTGGGGGCGCTCGGCGACCCGCGCGTGCCCGGCCTCGAGCACGCCCGGGACATCCTGTTCGGGCTGCGCTTCGGCCTGGACCTCTACGCGAACGTGAGGCCCGTGCGCGCGCTCGCCGATCGCCTGGTCCCGCTGCGCGATCGCACGGCGAGCGACGTCGACATGGTCATCTTCCGCGAGAACACCGAGGGCATCTACGTCGGCATGGGCGGGCAGTTCAAGAGGGGGACGCGCGACGAGGTCGCCATCAACGAGGACGTCAACACGCGCAAGGGCGTCGAGCGCCTGATCCGGGCCGGCTTCGAGTACGCCAGGGGCCACGGCAAGAAGCGGGTGCACATGGCCGACAAGAGCAACGCCATGCGCCACGCGCACGAGCTCTGGTACCGCGTGTTCTTCGAGGTCGCCAAGGAGTACCCGGCCATCGAGGCCAGGCACGTGTACGTCGACGCGATGTGCCTCTACATGGTGCAGGACCCGTCGCAGTTCGAGGTCGTCGTCACGTGCAACCTCTTCGGCGACATCGTGACCGACCTCGGCGCCGCGCTGCAGGGCGGCCTGGGCATGGCCGGCAGCGCGAACGTCCACCCCAGGGTGCCCCACTGCTGCTCCGACGCGCACGACGACACGCGCGTCGGCATGTTCGAGCCGGTCCACGGCTCCGCGCCTCCCCTCGCAGGCAAGGATCTCGCGAACCCGCTCGCCAGCGTCCTCACCGTCGGCATGATGCTCGCGCACCTGGGCTGGCCCGACGAGGAGAAGCGGCTCGAGGGGATCGTCGCGCGCGCCGTCGCCGAGAAGAAGTGCACGAAGGACGTGGGCGGGACGCTCGGGACCAGGGCCGTCGGCGACTGGGTCGTCGGGGAGCTCGCCCATGCGTTCTGAGCCGCTCGCGTTCGCCGTCGCCTCCACGCTCGTCGCCGTCTTCGTGGGCGCCTGCCACACGGCGCCCGACGAGAAGGTCGCCGCCTCGGACGCCGGCCCCTCGGTCCTCGCGGCCTCGGGCACGCCCATCGGCGACGCCGCCCCGCGCGTCTATCCCATCATCCCCGACGCGGGCCGCGCCGACCTGCGCGCCTTCTGCACCGACGTCTACGGCGCCGACGACGAGCGCCTCGCCGCGAAGTGCAGCCCCAAGGATCTGAACGTGAACAAGGGCATGGCGCGCGCCGCGGCCAACCTCTGCGCCGACGACATGAACTCCGCCGTGCTCCACGCCCGCGCCAGCTTCGACGCCGACGCCGCCAAGCACTGCGTCGACATGCTCAAGAGCACGCCGCTCGAGCGCAAGAGCGAGGACGACACCCTCTTCGGCCACTACCCGTGCGACTCGGTCCTCGTCGGGTCGCAGCCCGAGGGACAGCCGTGCCGCTTCTCCGTGGAGTGCAAGGAAGGGCTCGCGTGCGAGGGCTACTCCATCGGAGTCGACGGCGTCTGCAAGAAGCCGCCGAAGCTCGGCGAGGCGTGCATCATCCAGAGGTTCGGGAACATCCTCAACGTCGCCGCGGTCGAGCCGCATCACCCCGCCTGCGCCGCGGGGCTGTGGTGCGACGGGAGCAAGTGCCAGCGCAGGGTCGCGGCCGGGGGGTCGTGCGGGGGATCGGCGAGCTGCGCGGCGGGGCAGGCGTGCGTGATGGGCAAGTGCCAGGCGCCGGGCGCCGTCGGCGCGAAGTGCAACGTCACGGCCGACTGCGCCTTCGGCCGCTGGTGCGACCACATGGCGGGCACGGGCGACGGCGTCTGCGCGAACCGGCGCGGCGCGGGCGAGCTGTGCACCTCCCCGGAGATGTGCAAGGGCCGCTGCGACATGACCAACGCCATCGACGCGGGCGCCGCGCGCTGGGGGCACTGCGCCGACGTGTGCAGCAGCGGGTAGCTACCTCGCCCACACCGCGTTCGTGAACCCGAATGGCTTCGCCCCGTCGCGCGGCAGGAACTTCATCGGCGCCTCGCCCCCCGCCACCGCGATCACCCAGTCCCCGCTCGCGAGCTTCGCGTCCAGCGTCGCGTCGAGCCTCCGCACCCCGCGCGCGAAGGGACCGGTCCACGCGTGCAGGACCTTGCCGTGGCTCACCAGCTCCACGCGCGTCACGTCCACCCAGGGCGGCGCGTCGGCCGTGACGTGGACCTTCGCGTCCCCCGCCGCGACCGTCTCGCCCGGGCCGTGGCCCCCGACGTCGATGCGCACGAGCACGCCGCTCGACACCACGACCTTGCCCGTGCGGATCGCGTCGACGAAGGCCCTCGCGTCCAGCTTCGCCGGATCGTCGTCGCCCACCTGCACGAGGTTCCGGGGCACGCCGCACTCGTGGTACGTCACGCGGTGCGAGTCCGAGTTGCCGGTCGCCGTGATGTGGACGCCCGCGTCCATCAGCGCGTACCAGTCGTTCATCACGCGGCGCACCTCGGGGATGGCGGCGTAGTGGTCGCCGTTGAAGACCTCGATCGCGTCGAAGCCCATCTCCCCCAGCGGCGAGCGCGCCCTCCAGTCCGCGACGTCCCGCTCGTCGAAGTGCTCGAGCTCGAGGTACCCGATGCTGCCCATGCGCGGGTGATTGAGCTGCACGACCTTGTCGCCGACGCGCCCGGTCGGGTCGGACGGGGCCGCGCGCGCCGCCGCGACGAGGGCCTGCGGGGCGAGCTTCTCGAAGGGCAACGGCGGCGAGCCGGCCGCGAGAGGGAAGACGTTGAAGTGCCCCAGCGGCACGGGCCGCGTGGTCACCTCGTCGCCGACGATCGACGTCAGCCAGGGCTCGAGCCCGCGCTCGCGAATCGCGGGCGCGTAGTCGGTCACGGCGTTGTGATCCGTCGCGACCGCCACCTCGACCCCCGCCGCAGCCAGCGAGCGAACGCGCTCGACGAGAGGCGTGGGCGCGTCGGGCGACGGCACGGCGTGTACGTGCAGGTCGGCGGAGATCCAGCCGCGCGTGTCCACGACGTGCTCCAGCTCGGCCACGACGTCGACCGGCTGCCCCGCGACGACCGTGACGTCCTGCTCGTGCATCGTGTACTCGAAGCCGCGAGTCACCATCGCGTGGTAGCGACCGGGCGGGATGGCGATGGCTCCGTCCCGATCGGTGTGAAGGACGTTCAGCGCCGCGCCGTCGAGGGGGTCCTCGCCCCACCACGGGTCCGGGGTCCCCGCGAGGCCTCGCACGACGATGCGTGCCGGCACCACGCTGTTGCCCTTCTCGCGGACGCGCCATCGCAGCGTGCCCGAGGTGGGCGGCGTCGCCGAGGCGAGCTTCTCCGGCGCGACCCAGTCGCCGGCGGCGAAGCCCGGGGCCATCAGGCGCACGCGGAAGCAGTGGTCGTTCGACCAGGGGAAGGCGATCGACGTGGAGGCGTGCGCGTCGTACCTGGCGTAGGGACGGAGCTCTCCGTCCGGCCCCGCGCAGCGGTCGACCTCGGCCAGCGAGCCGTCGGGCAGGTCGCTGGGCAGGACGGCCTCGACGTTGGCCCTCGGCGCGTGCGGCAGGAGCGCCACCGCGTTGCCGATCCGCCCCTGCGCCTGCACCATCGTCACGATGCGACGCGCCGACATGCCGTGGGCGGGGATCCCCTCGAGCCGCTCGCCCGTGTGAGGCGGCTCGTGGAACCCGGGGATGCCCTTGCCGAAGCGCGCCGCGATGCGGCCGCCCTCCACGCGCATCGCGTAGGCCACGCCCAGCCCCTCGCGGGCGATGAACTCGCCCGTGAGCGTGCCCTGCTCGTGCACGAAGCCGTGCCCCTCCACCCAGGTGGGCACGTTCCCCCACGCGACGATGTCGCCCAGCGTCACCGCGAGCGCGGGCTCGTCCTGCGCGGTCGCGACCGACTCCGTGTGCAGCGCGCCGTCCTGCATCGTGACGTAGGTCCAGAGCCGCAGGGGCGGGTCGCTGAGCACCCGGCGCCGGACCAGGATGGCGTACCCCCCGGGCCCGGCCGCGTCGATCGACTCCACGACCGACGCGACGTCGTCGAGGCCCTGGTAGACCACGGGCTCGATCTGCACGAGCGCGTCCTCGCCGCCGACGGCCCCGAAGTCGACGACCGTTCCCCGCGTCGCCGACACCACGACCACGCCCCCGGGCGCGCTGATCATCCAGTCGCCCGGCTTCGCCTCGACCCGGGGCCCCGTGAGCGGCACCTCGGCGCGCGCGCCGAGGTGCGTGACCGCCCCTTCCCCCATCGCCGGCGGCGGAGGCGCCGACTCGACGACGCTCGCCTCGACCCCCTGCGTCGAAGACGCGGGATGCCCGCAGGCGGCCATGACCAGCACCCACACGACCCCGCTCGCCCGCACCCGCATGGCGGGGGAACATAGCCCGCTTGCCGCCTTCACGAAGTGACGGGGAGGGGAAAGAATCGACCCAAGCGTCGCCCCAGCTCGGGTGTTCTTCGCCAGTCTCCGGGAACTCTGGCGCAAGCCCGCTGTCCCTCCCCCGTACGACGCTTTCCTTGCTTGATGTACGCGTGGTGTGCGCGCTCGTCGCACACGCTGCCAGGGCCGCCTCGAGGGCCCTGTCGCATGCGTGGGTGACAGGCCCATGCCATGGTTTTCCCGAACCTTTGCGAGGCTCGCTCGTCTGACTCTGCGGAGGCGATTGACATGGGGCTCAAGGCGTACGGCGTGGCGATGCTTGCAGCGGCAGCGACCCTCTGGATCATGAGCGGGACGCAGAAGGAGAAGCCGCTCCTCGCCGCGACCGAGCCCGACGCGGTGCGCACCCTCGAGGCCGACGCCGTCGCGCACCCGCGCGACCCCGCCGCGGTCCGCGCCCTCGCGCAGGCGTACCTCGACGCACGTCAGCCGGGCCTGGCCATCGTCCTCTACGAGGGGGCCTCGCAGCCCGTCCGCGACGACGTCCGGGTCAGGCACGTCTACGCGCGCGCCCTGGTCGACGAAGGGCGCAACGACGAGGCGCTGACGGTGGAAAAGGGCGTCCTCGCTGCCTGCAGGCCCCTGGCCCTGGGCGAGAAGGCCGCCCCCGGGTGCGACGCGACCCTGCTCGCGTCGGCCATGCGCCGCACCGACATCCTCGGCGCGCTGGTGGCGAGCGGCGTGGAAGACGCCCAGGCCCAGCCCGAGGCCAGCCTCGTGGCCTACCAGAACGCTACGCGCGAGGCGCGCGTCGCGGTGCAGTGACGAAAGCCCCGGTCGTGTCATAGTCATTTGCTTCAAGCTCGCGAGTCTCCAGCCAGGCGTACGCCGGCACGTCACAGTTCGAGGCCTCTCCCCGACAAGGACGACGACGCACGCATGTCTCACTCGGTTCCGTGGTTGATGGTGATGGTGACGGGCGTGGCCTCCGCGGGCTGCGCCGGGCTCTCTCTGCACGGGCGCGGCGCCGGCGGCCCCGACGTGCGCCCTGCCAGCCTCGAGGCCCAGCAAGACATCAACTTGCTCATGGCCCCGAGCGTCGGCCTCGCGTCGCCGGGCGACGCGGTGGTGCGCGTCGTCGGTCCGAAGATGACCTGCAGCGGGACGCTCGTGGCCGAGGACCTCGTGCTCACAGCGCACCACTGCGTGGTCGAGCGGGGACCGCACGGCGAGTTCCTCCCGAAGCTCATCGAGGCGCCCGACCTGCAGGTGGAGCTCGGCGGCGACTACTTGCCCTGGGGCAACGTCGGCCTGCGCGCGGTCCTCGCGCCTCCGTGCGGAGAAGCGGGCGGGACGGGCGACGTCGCGGTGCTCGTGCTCGAGCGCAAGCTCGTCGGGATGCCCACCATCGGCATCAGCGAAGAGGCTCCGCACGCCGGGGAGTGGGTCGCGCCCGAGGGGTTCGGCCGCTGCGCGCTCTCGGCCGAGGGCATCCGCCGCAGGGACCGGGACGGCGGCGCCGTGATGGGCGTCACGGCGGGGACTTTCGAGGCGCAGGCGAGCGTGTGCCCGGGCGACTCGGGCGGTCCCGTGCTCGACCACCGGACGCACGAGGTGGTCGGCGTCGTGAGCCTGAGCGCGATGGACTACGACGAGGCCACGCGCGCCAAGTCCGTCTTCGCCCGCATCGACCAGATCCCAAAGCTCGTCGCCTACGGCCGTCTCGTGGCCGACGGGGCCGATCCCGGCGACATGCCGCCGCTCAGCTGCGACCGCTGACGGGCCTTTCGCCGGCCGGCACTGGACGGTAGGGCAGGGGCCCCCTACCTTCGCCCTGGCATGGCCAATACCGCGAGCAGCGAGCTGCCCACTTGCAAGTGCGGGACGGACCGCGAGAGCAAGTTCTCCATCTGCGAGCGCGAGTACGGCGCGCTGGGCATCCTGTACCTGGTCTGGGGCGGCACCTCGGTGCCCAAGAAGGTCTCGTGGAAGTGCGTGAAGTGCGGAAAGACGTTCGACTCCTCCACGCGTGAGGCCGTCTGCCGCCGCTACATCAAGTGACGGCCGATATGTTCGACACGCTGCGCCGTTTCCGGGCAAGCTAGGCGTCTTCCCATGTGCGGCATCGTCGGTTACGTCGGCCCCGAGCAGTGTGTCCCCATCCTCGTCGAGGGGCTGCGCCGCCTCGAGTACCGCGGCTACGACTCCGCGGGTCTCGCGATGCAGGCCGGCGAGCGCGGGATCGAGATCGTGCGCGCCGTGGGCAAGCTGGCGAACCTCGAGGCCGCGCTGCTCGCGCACCCACTCTCGGGGACGACGGGCATCGGCCACACCCGGTGGGCCACGCACGGTCGCCCGAGTGAGATCAACGCGCACCCGCACGTCGCCGGCGGGGTGGCGGTCGTCCACAACGGCATCATCGAGAACCATGTCGCGCTCAGGGCCGAGCTCGAGAGCAAGGGCGTGCGCTTCAGCAGCGACACGGACACGGAGATCGTCGCCCACCTCGTCGATCAGGCCATCCGGGGCGGCGCGAAGCGGCTCGTCGACGCGGTGCGGGCCTCGCTCGGGCGCGTGCGCGGCGCGTACGCCATCGCGGTCCTTTCCTCCAGCGCCCCGGGCGAGATCGTCGTCGCGAAGGCCGACAGCCCCCTCGTCATCGGCCATGGCGAGGGCGAGATGCTCTGCGCCAGCGACATCCCGGCCCTGCTCGCGCACACCCGGGACGTGACCTTCCTCGACGATGGCGAGATCGCCGTGCTGAAGGCGGACGGCGCCGAGATCACCAAGCTCGACGGAACGCCTGTGAAGCGCGCCACCCGGCGCATCGACTGGTCCGCCACGCAGGCCGAGAAGGGTGGCTACAAGCACTTCATGCTCAAGGAGATCCACGAGCAGCCCCGCGCGGTGGAAGACACCCTGCGCGGGCGCGTGGACCTGGCGGCTGGCGACGTGTTCGGCGACGAGCTGGGCGTGACGGCCGAGCGCGCGAAGAGCGTGCAGCGGGTCTACTTCGTGGCCTGCGGCACCAGCGCGCACTCGGCCATGGCTGGACGTTACTGGATCGAGCAGCTCGCGCGCGTCCAGGCGGTCGTCGAGATCGGGAGCGAGGTTCGCTACCGCAACCCGGTCTTCGGGCCCAGCGACCTGGTGGTCGCCGTCAGCCAGAGCGGCGAGACGCTCGACACCATCGCCGCCCTCAAGACAGCCAAGGCGCAGGGCGCGCACGTGCTCGCCGTCGCGAACGTCATCGACAGCGCCATCCCGCGGGCGAGCGACGGCGCGCTCTACACGCACGCCGGTCCGGAGATCGGGGTGGCGTCCACGAAGTGCTTCACCACGCAGCTGGTCGCCATGCTGCTGCTCGCGGTCTATCTGGGCCGCCGTCGCGGCACGCTGTCCGAGGCCGAGGGCAAGCGCATCCTCGACGGGCTCGCCGGAGCGCCCAACCGCATGCGGCAGGTGCTCGCCCAGGCCGACGACCTGAAGCACCTGGCGAAGAAGTACATGCGCACCAGCCACATGCTGTTCCTGGGGCGGGGCACCAGCTACCCCATCGCGCTCGAGGGGGCGCTCAAGCTCAAGGAGATCTCGTACATCCACGCCGAGGGGTACGCGGCGGGCGAGATGAAGCACGGCCCCATCGCGCTCATCGACGAGGACATGCCGGTGGTGGCGCTCTGTCCGCGCGACGCGCACCACGACAAGACGCTGTCGAACATGCAGGAGGTCAGGGCGCGCGAGGGTCAGATCATCGCGGTGGCCACCGAGGGCGACGCGGACGTGAGAGCGCTGCTGGAGGGGACGACCGGCGACGTGATCACCATCCCCGCGGCCGAGCCGGAGATCGTGCCGCTGCTCGAGGTGCTGCCGCTGCAGCTTCTGGCCTACTACACGGCCGACCTGAAGGGCACCGACGTGGACCAGCCCCGCAACCTGGCGAAGACGGTCACGGTCGAGTGAGCAGCGCCCGGCACCTGCGCATCACCATCGACGCCGACGTGAAGCCGCGCTTCACGGCGTGCTACCTGCGCGTGGCGGGCGACGAGTGCGCCTTCGTCGAGGCGCACACCAGCCATGCCCTGCCTCGGTTGCTGAGCGCCCTGCAAGCGTCGGGGCACCGTGCCGAGCAGGTGCGCTGGATCATCCTGACGCACGCCCACCTCGACCACGCCGCCGGCGCGAGCGCCCTCGTCGACGCCTGCCCGAACGCGACCCTGCTCGCCCATCCCCGCGCCGCACGCCACATGATCAGCCCCCGGAAGCTCATCGACGGCGCGACGGCCGTCTACGGCGCCGAGAGGTTCCGTGCCCTCTACGGCAAGATCGAGCCCATCGCGGCGAGCCGCGTGCGCGCGCTCGAGGACGGCGAGAGCTTCGAGCTCGGTGGCGCCACGCTGACCGTGTGGCACACGGCGGGTCACGCCAATCACCACTTCGTCGTCGACGATCCCGCGCTCGACACGGTCTTCACCGGCGACACGTTCGGCCTCGTCTACCCCGACCTGCAGCACCACGGCCGCTTCGCGATCCCCTCGACGAGCCCGAGCAACTTCGACGCGGATCTCGCCCGCAAGAGCCTCGACAAGGTGCTCTCGCTGAGCCGTCGGTTCGTGTGTCCCACCCACTTCGACGCGTGGCAGGACTCCGCCGCCATCGCCGCCCAGGTGAGGCGCTTCATCGACCGGGCCGGCGCGTGGGTCGACGAGGCTGCGCAGGGGGACGAGACGCCCGAGGCGATGACGGCGCGCTTCTCGCGAGCCTGGACCGACGCCGTCCGGCAGGAGGCGTCCGCGTTCGGCGCGCAGGAGCTCGACTACCTGGCGCTCGACATCGAGCTCAACGCGCAAGGTCTCGCGTTCGCCGCGAACGCGAAGCGCGCGGCCGCCAGGACCGGACCTAGCTCGCCGCCTTCTTGAGCCGCTCGATCGCGCCGGTGAGCTGCTTGAGGCTCTGCTGCTGCGAGCCCGAGGCCTGCTCGATGCGCGCCGCCGAGGCGAGCAGAGCCTTGCTCCCGGTGGTCTGCGCCTTGTGGCTGGTGTTCAGCTGCGTGACCATGTTCGAGATGTTCTCGATCGCGCTCGAGATCTGACGCCCTCCGCGCGCCTGCTCCTGGCTGGAGCGCTCGACGTGCTGCGTGATGATGCGCATCTTCTCGGCGCTCTTCATGATGAGCTCCGAGCCGCGCGCCTGCTCGCTGGTGGCGGCGGCGATCTGCTGCACCGTCTCGGCGATCCGGCCGATGGCATCGGTGACCTGCTTGCTGCCCTTGGCCTGCTCCACCGTGGCACGCGCGATGGCGCGCACCATGTTCGTGCTCTTCTGCGAGCTCTCGAGGATCTTCTTGAGGGCGCGTTCGGCCTCGTTGGAGACCTCGACACCGCGGTCGACGTTGTGTGCGCCGCGCTCGACGGCGTTGATCGCGTTCTTGCTCTCCGCCTGCACCGTCTTGATGAGGTCCGTGATCTCGCGCGTGCTCGCGCCCGCGCGCTCGGCCAGATCCTTGATCTCGTCGGCGACCACCGCGAAGCCCTTGCCCTGCTCGCCGGCCTGCGCGGCGATGATGGCGGCGTTGAGCGCGAGGAGGTTCGTCTGCTCGGCGACGTCGTCGATGACGTTGACGATCTGCCCGATGGCCTCGATGCGCGACCCCAGGCTCGAGATGACGCTCACGGCCTCCTGCGAGCTCTCCTTGATGCGGTAGATCTCGCTGATCGTCTTGAGGATGGCCTCGGCGCCCTTCTCGGCGTCGAGCGCAACCTCCTCCGACAGGCGGGCCGTCTCGTTGGCGTTGCTCTGGACCTGGTCGATGGAGACGTCCATCTCGTTCATCGACGAGCTGGTCTCCTCGGCCGTGAGCGAGAGCGCGTCGACGTTCTTGGCGACTTCCTTGATGGAGTACGCCATCTCCTCGATCGAGCTGACCGTCTCGCGCACGCTGCCGGCGAGCTCGCCCACGTTCTCGGCGACCTCGTCGTTGGTGGCGGTCATCTGCAGGATGGAGCTCGACGACTCCTCGGCGCTCTGCGTGAGCGTCTCGAGGTGCGTCGCGATCTCGTTGACCGCGGCGGTCAGGTCCTTGATGAGGCGCGAGGTCTCCTCGGCGGCGTTGGCCTGGGTGCGGACGTTCTCGGCCAGGCGCCCCGCGGCCTCGTCGAGGGCGGCCTCGTGGGCGCTCACGTCGGTGTGCCGGGTCGCCAGCTCCTGCTGCTCCTTGCGGCGCTGGTCGGCCAGGGTCGCCAGGGCCTCGTAGACCTGCCGGGTCTCGGGGGTGGCATCCGCCGGGACGCTCGCCTTCTCGCCCGCGGCGGCCTTCTGCGCGGCCTCGATCACGCCTCGCAACGACGCGCTGCTGCCCGCTCCGCCGCCCCCGGCGAAGACCACGGCGATGACGCCGACGACGGCCACCGCGATGATGTACGGCCCGGCCTCCTTCACGAGGAGCATGCCGACGACCCCCGCCGCCAGGAGCGTGAGCACGCCCGTGATCTGCTTGGAGGACAGGATCATCGGTGGGATAGCCCTGTTTGGCGACCTTATCTGCCGGAGCGCATCGTAGGCAAGGACTCCTCGCCGCGGCGAGGGACCGGCACTACGTTCCCCCCATCGTGAGCCACATCCCGCCTTTTCCTCAAGACACGCCCCGCGCCGGCGCCAGCGTGCACCTCCGCTTCGAGGACGTGACCCAGGACGGCCGCCTGGTGCTCGAGGCGCTGCCCAATGCCCTGGGCCCCACCGTGTGGCGAGGGCTACTCGCCCACGATCCGATGCCGCGTCTGTTCTTCGAGCAGGGGATCGTGCCCATCCTGTCTCGCTTCGTCCTCGAGGGGTACTCCGGTCCGCTCTCGGCCAACGCCGCCATCGACGCGCAGGGCACCTTTCGCCTGTCGAGAGCCGACGACGGGCGCTTCATGCTCGACATGTGGGCCGATCTGCGGGGCGTCATCGGGCGGACGCACGGCAAGACCGAGCGGGACGGCGAGCGCATCCTCGCGGGGAGAATCCTGGCCGAGCACGTGCTCACCCGTCCGTTCGCGCCGCCCGCGCAGCGGCGCGTGACGAGCCTCGACTTCCCGGGCGCGCCCACAGATCTGCCGTCCCGCCCCGCTCCGCCGTCCTGCGATTCCATCGCCAGCCTGCCCGCAGGCGCCACCCCGCTCGAGCCGTCCCCCTCTGCCGACGCGGTCCCCGTCGTCTTCGGCCTGGTGCACACCGACAGCAACATGCACGTCAACTCGCTCGTGTACCTCCGCGTCTTCGAGGAGGCGGCCCTCCGGCGCTTCAGCGCCCTGGGCAAGGGCGCCGTCGTTCTCGGGCGCACGCTCGACATCGCCTACCGCAAGCCCTGCTTCGCGGGGCAGACCATGCGCGTCGTGCAGCAGGCGTTCGAGCACGAGGGGCGGCTGGGGATCGCCGCGGTCCTCGTCGAGGACAAGGAGGCCGTGAGCGC
>VFSW01009776.1_pt1 | contig 13663 bp, 10 predicted proteins | sample 5358111 | NCBI WGS metagenome assembly VFSW01 (sample SAMN11554181, study PRJNA540505) | mine drainage metagenome | isolation source: sediment from site ElyBrook_90M | place: USA: Ely Copper Mine, Vershire, VT | collected 2017 | reverse complement strand
CCTTCATACGCCGCGCCCACCGCATCAATCCCGATGCGCGCATCCTCGTCACCGGCTGCTATGCCCAGCGCGAGCCGGACAAGTTGGCCGCCTTGCCCGGAGTGGCCGCCGTGATCGGAAACAGCCACAAAGCCCTGGCCCCCGAAATCGCACTCCGCCTCGCGCACCATTCGCAGACAGCATCCTCGACCGGCCCGGCTCTCTACCCCGCGCCCGCTCTCGTCTCCATCCAATCCTTGCTGGCCTCCGGTACGTCGGCGTCCAGCGCGCCCGGTTCCGCCCCCATCTGGGCCGATGACCGCTTCGCCCACTCGTTCATCGAGGAGACGCAACTCGTCGCGGCCTCGCAAACCCGCCCCAACCTCAAAATTCAGGAAGGCTGCGGTAATCGCTGCACGTTCTGCGTGATCCCTGAAACTCGCGGACCGTCCAGAAGCCTGTCCGCAGCAGCCGTCCTCAAGCGGATCGAGGGCTTTGTCGCTGCGGGCGGCAATGAACTTGTTCTCTCCGGCATCAACCTGGGCCGCTGGGGGCACGACCTGCCTGCCGCAAACAACACCTCTCGACCCTCGCTTGCAGGCCTGGTTCGGCAGATCTTTGCCGCCACGGGCCTGCCTCGCCTGCGCCTCAGTTCCATCGAACCCATGGATTGGGACGCCGACATGATCGGCCTGTTGCGCGAATTCGGCGGCTCCCGCCTTGCCCGCCACGCCCACCTGCCCCTGCAATCCGGCTCCGATTCTGTGCTCCGCCGCATGCACCGCCGCTACCGCCCTTGGCACTATGCCCAAAAGGTTGCCGCCCTGGTCGAGGCAGCGGGCCCTGAGCTGACCCTCGGCGCCGATGTAATGGTTGGCTTTCCTGGCGAAACCGACCGCGAGTTTCAGGAAACCTGCGGCCTCATTCGTTCCCTGCCCTTCGCCTATCTGCACCTGTTCCCCTTCTCGCCTCGTCCGGGAACCCCAGGATGGGCGCTCCATGCAAAGTCTGCCGTTCCTCATGCCGTTGTGGAAGAACGAATGGCGGCTCTTCGCGCCCTGGCTTCCCAAAAGAGCCAGTCCCACCGGCGCAGCTTTGGGGGGCGCGCGCTCAATGCCATCACCCTGCGCACGCCGGCGGCGCTGGTTGCCGCCGGTCGCACCGCCGCTCTGACTGAAAACTACCTTCCCGTCGAAATCGAAGGGCTCCTCCCAGCCAACTGCCTGACGCAAATCCGCGTCACCGGCCTGACCGATGAGTCCGCCCTCCTGGCAGACGTTTGAGCCGCGTTCAAGGGTCGCGATAAAGTGAATCGATTTGTTCAAAGCCGCTCTTCATGCGGGTTTCGCGCCACCAATAAGATTTGTTAACTGGCCGTCATTTGGCCCGGATCCACTTGACATGGAAACCAATCGGGTGCAGCATGTGGACATTCGGATGTGCGGGCTGGCGAATCTCGGCAGGGATCTGCGCCGATGTCTTCATCTCTAGGGCGCAATACCCGATCCGTTTTTCCCTTCCCAGGGCTGACCTCGAGCGTCCCCCGATTGAGGTGAGTTATGGTCGTAAGAACGCAATGCAACGGCCTAGAAGTGACCGGATTGCTCGTCGGCACGACCAACGCCCGGCGCTACTTCTCCAAGCGCACGCGAGCAGTCCAACTACACTTGGGCGATGTTGAAATTGAATGCCAATTGACACCGGATTTCTGGCACGGCCAACCGGAAATTCATGATCCGCGATTATGCGAATGGTTGAAGTTTAAAGTCTTTCATCATCAATCGGGCCGCATGCCTATCGCCATGGATCTGGAACAGTTCGGACTGAATTCATTCCGGCTGCTTCCTTCCTCGCTCGATGGCCGTTCTGCGCATCAGCATAGCGCTCGATTTTCGCCCGCTGCTTGAGGTGTCACTCCCTCGCTGCGGGTCACCAACCAATTGCCAACCAAGCAGCCCATCGGCGCCATGAGCGATCTAAGGCCTGGCGCCCGGGGTTCGGTGCCAGTGGGTTTAGCTCGGCGGCAAGCTCGTCGCAGTGGAGATTGTTCCCCACTCCGTCATCAGCATTGCCCGTCCGGCCGTTCAAGCTCAGAACGATTGAAGGAGATCCGATGAAGTCGAACGATGCAACCAGAGAAGTTGAAAAGCGGGCGGCCACGGCACTCGGGTCGCTGCTGGGCCAGGTCTCTTCGATCAAAACCCGGGACATTCGGCTCGTATCCACGGGCCCTCGCCGCGGCCATATCCTGGCCGACATTGACGTGCTCGGCCGCAGCCATAAGCTCGTTTGCCACGTAGCCGATGGCCAGCCGGACAACGTCCGCAAAGCGCTCCAGCGGTTACGCACCCGAGTAACCGCTGGAGCCAGGGATAACACCACGCCGGTCCTCATTGCGCCCTGTCTCTCGCCAAAGACGCGGGCGCTTTGCGAAGCAAACCGGGTGGGGTTTCTCGACCTGGAAGGAAACGCTCACCTGATCGTGGATGAGGTCTTCATCGGGAGACGAAGCTGCCGTAGCGAAATCCCCGCGCAGCAACCCGAGAGGGCATCCGCTTAGAAGCCTGCCCGCTCCCGGCGCTGGGCGGTGCGCCGCCCCTGCGGCTTCCCTGTGCGCCATCGCGGCTGCGGAAAGACTCCCGAGCCATCCGCATTCGGCGGGTTTCGGTCTGTCCTGACCACAAACGCAACCGGAGCAATGCTATACTCAGTGGTGCGTTCGCCTGCGTGCGGCGGTCCCGGAAGAGCCGGGAAGCAGCCGGCGAAACACCTTGGAGGAGTACCATCGCATTCGATAAACGAGCAGCTAAGTCCTTTATCCGCATCAATGACCGGATCCGCGCGCGCGAAATCCGCGTAATCGACGAAAACGGCGAACAGATGGGCATCCTGCCCCCCTTTGAGGCCCTCAAGATCGCCCGTGAGCGCGGCCTCGATCTGGTCGAAGTCAGCCCTAACGCCGTCCCTCCCGTCTGCCGCATCCAGGACTACGGTCGCTTCCTCTACGAGAAGGAAAAGAGTGAACGCGCCGCCCGCAAAAAGCAGAAGGTCATCGTCATCAAGGAAGTCAAGTTCTCCGTCACCGTGGACGAGCATGACTACCAGACCAAGAAGAATCAGGCCGTTCGCTTCCTCACAGAGGGTGACAAGGTCAAGGCCAGCCTGCGCTTCCGTGGACGCCAGATGGCCCACCGCGAGCTCGGCTACGCCATCATCAACAAGCTCATCCAGGACATCGGCGAATCCGGCGTAGTGGAATTCATGCCCCGCATGGAAGGCACCATTCTCCACGCCATCATCGCGCCTTCAAAGAAGCAGGAAGCCCCCAAGCCCAAGCCCTCCGCGCCGCCGCAGGCAGCCGCGCCTCAGGCTCCGGTGCCGCAGCCGCAGTAGCTCGCTCCCCTTCCACGCATCGCGCACAGGCCGCCCACCTAGGGCGGCCTGTGCTTTTGATCCCTGGATTTCAATCGAAACAACGCGGGTTGAGACAACTCGAGACTCCCCTATTGAACCTTCACGCTGAGTGTCGCCGTGTTGTTCGAAGGCCAGGGATCCTGCGTCTGCGCCGTGCCCGATACGGTGTTTGTCAGGGTCGTGCCGCTTGCGGCTATGGCCCTGAAGTAGACGTTGACGTAGAGGGTTTGACCGGATTCAAGTCTTGTCTTTCTGCACACAAGGGTGCCGACTGTCCCTTCCCAGGGAGGCGGAGTGCAACTGGTCGCATTCGCGGAGTAAACGCCCGCATATGTCATTCCCGCCGGGATGGGAGCGTAGAACACAACGTTGTCACTCCCGTCTGGGCCGTAATTGGTTACGCGTGCGTTGTAGGTCACCACGCCATAACGTGGTACCGAGGTCATGTTCTGCCCCATCGTCGTGCGCAGATCGCCGGCAATGACGATCTTGCTCAGGAATGCATTGGAAGATCCCTTGAGCGTGGGCTGATATGCGTTCGATGTAACCGGAAAGTCGGTGTTGAACGTCTCGCCCACCACGTAGGCGTTCCAGCCCTGATCCATCGCGATCCCAAATCCCCGGGTGTTCGGATAGCCTGTGGCGCCCGCGCCGCCGCCGAGGTACGACGAGTAGTAGAGACCGCGGCCATCCGATTGAAGGGCGGTGATGAACGCTTTGGTGCCAACTCCCAGCGAACGATCGAAGGCCCCCGGTCCGATCGGAAAGTTGGAAGATTCGGTCGTGCCGGTGACGAAGGCCATTCCATAGTTATTGATCACCAGGTCGTAGCCCACGTCGGAGCCGCTGCCCCCAATGAAAGTGGAGTATTGCAGCCCGGTTCCGCGGGTGCTGAGCTTGGTCACGAACGCATCCGCGAATCCGCCCGCAAAAGCCGCTTGGGCTGCACCGGTAGTTGTGGCCAGGCCCGTTACCGCCGCGCCAGTGACAAACGCCTGACCGTTCGAGTCCACTACGATGCTGGTGCCGCTTGCGCCCCGCAGCAGCGTCGAGTAGAGGGTAGTCTTGCCGTCGGGGCTCAGCTTAAGGATGAAGGTCGAATCCGCGATGTCGGCCACTCCGCGTGACATTTTCGGCCCATTCCCTGTTCCGAACGAAGCAATGTGCGGGAAGTTGTTGAAATCGGTGAGGCCCACTACAAAGGCATTGCCCATGGAATCAACCGTGACTCCATCTCCCTCGCTCGCACCCTGTCCGTTGGCGTCCGGACCTCCAAGATAAGTGGCATAGAGCAGTGAGGCATTGCCGCTCCGGTACGGATCGAAATGGGCCAGGAAGCCGCTCGGGCAGGCATAGGAACCGGCAGCAAGATGGCACGCCGGCTGGTAGGATCCGGAAGTTGTGGGCAGATCCGCAGCATTCGTCCAGCCTGTGATGTAGGCGTCATGGTCCAGTCCCATGGCCACCCCGTTGCCGCCTGTCATCGTGCGGTCCCCATTCTGAAGCGACCCGAAATAGGTGGAGTACTGGAGCTCTGTGCCGTTGGCGTTGAGCCGGGCGAGGAATGCGCAGGGATTGCCGCTCGAGGGACAGTCCTGTTGGAAACCATTCGACGTCACCGGGAAGCCGCTATATGCCGCCCCGGTAACGTAGACAAATCCCCAGCCATCCACCCCAAGGCGCTTGGCGTACCCATTGCCGGCAGCGACACCGTTATCTCCTGAAAGATAGGTCGACCAATACAGATATTGCCCCGTGCGGTCGAACTTGGAAACGTAAACGGCTTCCGAAAAATAACCAGGTTTGGCAGGCTCGAAGACTCCAGATGTGGTCGGAAAATCAATCGCATTGGTAACGCCGGAGACAAAGAGATTGCCGAGGTTGTCGATCGTGGTGCTGTATGCGGGTGAATTCGCCAGGTACGTGTCTCCATTGGTGCTGCCGCCGAGATAGGTGCCATACAGGATCACCGGATCGATAACCAGGCTGGCGCCCGGACTCCGGCCCTCGACGGAGAATCCAACTACGTTCTTCGCGCGCAGTTCATAGCGCGCCACAAGCGGGGTCCTTCGGCCATCGCGCTCTTCATATGCCTGCGGAACTTGCTGCCGAATCTGTTTGCCGCCGATTTGAAACACCAACACGCCGCTGGGATCGACGCTTACGTCATCCGCACCCTCAACCTCGAAGGCCGCGCGGCTAATATCGAATTGGGGTCCGAGGCGCAGATCGTATTCGAGTTGCTGTGGCCATGACCCATAGAAACGCAGGTCCAGGCCCGGCGCCACGCCGGTCTGGCTCACCGCTCCGAAATGAGGAATCCGAGTATGCCATCGCGCCGGATCGGAGCCCCGGAAGTAGTTGCTATAGGATGCCTGTTGCTCCTCGCCTTCGAAGCGAGAGCCGGGCTGGCCGCCCAGCCATCGCAGGCGGAGCACGGCGGAGGACGGCAAGGCGGCGGAGTTGCCGGTCTGATTCGGCTGCAGGATCAGGACAAGTTCCTGATCGGCAAGCAGGATGCTGTATTGAGGCCCTCTGGCCAGGAACCTCACTTCCGAGGGCGCTTGGCCAAGGTTCGGTTCAAACCGCAGTGGTGAGGCGGTTTGGGGTTGCAGCGGCCCTTCCGCAAGTGCTTGGGTTGAGGAAAAAACGACAAAAAGGATGAGCAGAAGCTTTGAGTACATGAGGGAGCCTCCGGCATCTTGACTTCTTTAATCCGATGTCGTCAAAGTGGCTGTGACATTACTCACGTTCGAGTGTGATACCGTTCAAACTTCGCTATTGCAACGGAATCTCGCTTCCCCATGCCAATTGGTGTGTTCGGCAACCGCATGACTGGGTAAGGCCCTCGCCTGGCGCAGGCACCCCATCTGCCCCAGGTTCCCTGCCTCAGGTTCCGCGCCACGTTGCGCCTGGTTGTGGCGCAATCCGCTCTGGATACGCGCGTAATCGAGAAGTTTCTTTTTGGAGGCCAGGATCTCCAAAAACCTCGATGGACGTGCGCTGCGATATACTGGCGCGGCATCCAAATCTGGAGATTTCCCGATGATTGAGAAAACGTTTGCTCGACCGGCCGCCCTCGCCGCCCTCGTCCTCGCCACCACCCTCGCGCTCGCTCAGGAACCTGCCGCCAACCTCACCATCCAGGCTGACCACCCCATCGCCCCCGTCAGCCCCACTCTCTACGGCCTCATGACGGAAGAAATCAACTACTCCTACGATGGCGGGCTCTACGCCGAAATGGTGCGAAACCGCACCTTTCACGGCTCTTGGGATGGTGTCGAGTACTGGTACCTGCTGGAGAATGGAAATGCCCAGGCCAAAATCGAGCCGGACACCAAAAACGGCCCCAGCGATGCCCTGAAGAACAGCCTTCGCATCGACGTGCAGCAGGCCAGCCCCTACAGTCAGGCCGGCGTTCTCAACGTGGGCTACTGGGGCATGCCGCTCCGGCCCAACACCTCGTACAAGGGCTCCTTCTACGCCAAAGCCGGCGCCGGAGATATTGGCCCGGTCACGGTGAGCCTGGTGCAGGATCAGACTGGAAAATCCGTCGCTACCGCCACCGTCTCCGCTGTCGGCACCGACTGGAAACAATACGAGTTCACCCTGAAGACAGGCGCAATCGAGACCTCGGCAGCCAACCACCTGACGCTCACCGTTGGCCACCCCGGAACCCTCTGGGTCAACCTCGTCTCCCTCTTCCCGCCCACCTACCGCGACCGCAAGAACGGCAACCGCATTGACCTCATGGAAAAGCTGGCCGCAATGCACCCGGCCTTCCTGCGTTTCCCCGGTGGCAACTATCTCGAGGGCGATCACATCTCCGAGCGCTATGAGTGGAAGAAGACCATCGGACCAATGGTCGACAGGCCGACCCATCCCAGCCCCTGGCGCTATCACTCCTCCGATGGGCTCGGTCTGCTCGAGTTCCTGCAATGGTGCGAAGACCTGAAGATGCAGCCGGTCCTGGCCGTCTACGCCGGCTACTCCATGATGCAGGAGCATGTAACCCCAGGTCCCGATCTCGATCCCTACGTGCAGGACGCGCTCGATGAGATTGAATATGTCACCGGCGGCACTGACACCAAATGGGGTGCCGTTCGCGCCAAAAACGGCCATCCCCAGCCCTTCAAGCTCACCTATGTCGAAATAGGCAACGAGGATTGGTTCGACAAGTCGGGAAGCTATGATGGCCGGTATGCCCAGTTCTACAAGGCCATCAAGGCGAAGTATCCAGCCCTCCAACTGATCGCGACAACCCCGGTGAAGGGCACAACGCCCGACGTAGTCGACGACCACTTCTACGTGCGCGCGACGCAGAACTTCAAAGATGCGAATCACTACGATAAGACCGACCGTAATGGCCCTAAGATCTTCGTGGGCGAATGGGCCACGCGCGAAGGCATGCCGACGCCAAACTTCGGCGCCGCTCTGGGCGATGCAGCCTGGATGACGGGCATGGAGCGCAACAGCGACCTCATTGTCATGGCCGCTTATGCTCCCCTTCTGGTCAACGTGAATCCCGGCGGTATGCAGTGGGAGTCCGATCTGATCGGCTACAACACCCTCAACAGCTACGGTTCACCCAGCTACTACGCGCAGGTGATGTTCGCTTCGTATCTCGGTGATCACACCTTGGGTTCCAAGCTCGAAGGAGGCGGTCCGAAGCTCTTCTATTCAATCACCGGCAACGCCGCAAAGAAACGCCTTTACCTTAAACTTGTGAATGCCGCTTCCACTCCGCAGACTGTGAACATTGACCTTGAAGGCGCAAAAGTGGCCTCCACGGCCAAGCTCGTAAGTTTGACTGCGCATGACACGCAGGCCACCAACACCATCGATCACCCCGACCAGATAGTCCCGGTGGACAGCGTTCTGCCGGTAAGCAGCCGCTTCAAACACACACTACCCGGCTTCGCCATCCAGATCATCGAGTTCCAACAGCAGTAGACCGCATGCAGCAGAAAAATGAGGGCCGGGACACTCACTGTCCCGGCCCTCACTTTTCTTCATGAGTCCCCCAGCATCAGCGCCGCACTGCCCAGGCAAGCCCGTCGGGATTCCCACCTGCATCGATGTGGCCTGTGACCGCCATGGTCTTCAAATCGATCACCGCGACATATCCATCGGGCGAGCACGACACAAACGCACGCGAACCGTCGGGCTGCACCAGCACCCCGCCCGATCCATGTCCAATCGCCAGCCGCTTCACTTCCTTCTCCGTGGAGACATCGAAAACCACCAGGTCCGGTCCGGCGGAGATCAAGACGAGTTTGCCATCGGGTGTGAACTTCAGCCGGTTAGCCCCGGGTGCATTCGCCGCCAGAGTAGCCGTTACTTTCTTCTGTCCCAGATCCACCACTGAAACCGTTCCGTCCCACGCATTCGCAACCCACGCTTGCCTGCCGTCCGGCGAAACATCGAATCCTTCCGACCCGCGGCCGACAGGAATCACGGTTTCATTCCAATCCCCTCCTGGCGGCCCCGGAAGCCGTGGCGGACCGCCTCCAGGCTGACCCGTCGGAGGCATTCCCGGCGGAGGACCCGGCGGCGGCCCCCCAGCCGGTACTTCGGGCTTCTCCAGGATGGTCACGGTAGCTGAGTTCACATTCGTGGTCACGATGCGCCGCAGGTCGGGAAATACATAAATCATGTGGGTTCGGTTCTGACCGGTGCCCATGATCCAATCCACCTTGCCCGTCGCTGGATCGTAGCTCCCGATCACCTTGGCCGCTTCCGCCGTAAACCACACCTTGCCTTGAACAAAGTCCAGCCCATGCGGCCCGCGTAACGGTCCCAGATCGATGGTCGCCAGTCGCTTCCGTCCGGCAAGGTCAATCGGCGTCAGCGTGTGATATGAGCCAAATCCATAGTTGGATACGTACGCGGTCATGCCGTCCGCCGAGGCCACCACTTCGTGAGGATCGTCGCCCACCGGAATTCGCGCCATCACATGCAGATTCGCCGGATCCACAATGGCAAGCGTGTGCTCCTGCTTTGAGAGAACCAGCAATGCCTCGGCGGGGCTCGACTGTGCGAGGGTCGCCACTCCTGGAAGAACAAATGCTGCGGATAAGAACAACGCGAGCAAACGAAGATGCATTCCGCGATCCTCCGCCCCCAAGATTAAATGAAGCACCTGAACGCAGGATCGATGAAGTTTATACAAACATGTCTTTTTCTTCCGCTGTTCGCGGTTCATTCGCGCCACGGCGTGGTGGCGCCGGGGTGCGCAGGGTCTCCACCACCGCCTTCATCGCGGCAACGATCCCTGACACCTGTCGAATCGGCAGATTGACGGCTTCATTCATGAAGCGGCCCGCCCGGTCCACACCGTTCAGGACCGATGTGGTCATGTCGTCCACCCGCGCCGCCTGGTGGCGCACGCGCTGATTGATCTCTTCGGCAGACTCCTGAAATCTCGCCGTCTCATCCCGGGCGATTTGAACCATCTCCTCGAGATCGCTCGCGGCCGCATCGAGCCTGGGCCCGAGTCGGCTCATCATGTCTTTCGTCGTCTCTGCCACTTCCTTTGAAGTGTGGAGCAGCGGCATGATCGATGTATGAAGCTCGTCGATCGTGCTCTTGGCCGTCTTCATTGCCTTGACCATTGCAATATAAATCCCAAGGAGCACGAGGGCCTGAAGCAGTACTGCGGCTCCGGCGATTCCAACCATCACTAGCAGGAGGTTTTCAGTGTTCATTGAGGTCTCACTCGGTCCACTTCATGGCTAAGGTTGCGTCTTTCACGCGCCCGTCGGTTTGCTGCCAAGCGCACCGGCCCGGTTCCGTCTATGCTGGGGTAATTCCCAAACGCAGGCGGGTTCCGGGCCGAATGGCTGAATTCCCCGAACCGAAGTTCGGGAAGTTGGTGATTCGTATTCCTGCGTACCTTAAGTGGTCGTGGTTGAAGTCTTGACGCCACTCGACGTACTGGCCGACTGGTATGCCTGACGCCCCGCGTCCACTGCTGCGGCTACTTTTGTTCCTTGTTCGCCCACCAGGTTCTTGCCGCGCTCGACAAACTCTTCCCATTGGGCCCGTCCGCGATCCACAACCTCACGGCCGCGATCCGCGTATTCGCCCATCTGTTCTTTGCCCTTGTCGACCATCGTGCCGACCTGCTCGGCCACCTGCTTGGAGCGATTGCGCAAATATTCCGTGCTCTCGCGAGCACTATTTGCCAATTCTTCCCGAGTTTCGCGTCCGCTCTTCGGAGCATAAAGAACCCCCGTCAGCGCACCAATGCCTAAACCCGCCAAAAACCACGCAAAGCTATTAATCCTGTTGTCTTCTGCCATAACGAAATCTCTCCCTTCGCTGAGCTCGAAGAATGCCTGAGCGTACCAAACTCCACTGCCTTATCGCAAACAGGCAAACGGAGTTACAACCGGTAAAAGCACGTGCAGACATTCCCCGGGCTGGATTTGCATCCTGCGATACCTTCTCCGCATTGGACGCACGTTCCTACCAAGAAGTTGTAACGGGGAAGGTCGACGCGCCTGCCGGCACGCGCTACCTTGATGGCAAGAAGCTGCGATTCGCCGTAACACCCATGGTTTCAAGCGCTATTTCGGAATCAGGCTGCGCGCGATCGCGTCCAGCATGCCATTGAGGAAGTTGATGGACTCAGGGGCGGAGTAGCGCCGGCCGATTTCCAGCGCCTCGTTGATGACAATCGGGAACGGCGTTGACTTGAATCCCAGCATCTCTCCCACCGCCATGCGCAGAAGATTGCGATCGACTGCCGGCATGCGCTCCAGACGCCAGTGTTTGGAGTTCTGAACGATCAGATCGTCTATCTTTTCGTGGTGCAGAATGGCAACGCGAAACAGATCCTCCGCAAAGCCCCGCACCTCGGGCTCGACCTCGTCGCTGGCCTTCCAGAAGGTTGCGCTTACCTGTTCCGGCGTCTGTTTGCCGATATCCGCCTGAAATAGCATCTGCATGGCCAGTTCGCGCGACTTGCGGCGCGTGCCGGCGGTCACGCTTTCCCGCCTTCCAGAAGCTTTCGGCGCAGGCTCACCATCTCTATGGCCGCGGTCGCGGCTTCAAAGCCCTTGTTGCCCGCCTTGATGCCGGCGCGATTCAGAGCCTGCTCCAGGTTTTCGCATGTAAGCACTCCAAAGCTGTGTGGAATCCCCGTCTCCTGTTGCGATTGGCCTATGCCGCGAGCCACTTCGTTATAGATCGCTTCGTAGTGCGCGGTCTCGCCGCGCAAAAGACAACCCAGCGTGATGATTGCATCCACGCCGCTTCTGCTCTGTACGGCCTCGCCGCGCCGGGCAAGCTCAGCCAATGTCCGCGCCGCGGCCGGAATCTCCCAGGCGCCCGGAACGCGCACGATCTCGATGTCCGCTCGCCGAGCCCCGCTCCGCAGCAACGCATCCAGCGCGCCTTCCAGCAACCGATCCGTGATGACGGCATTCCATCGCGCCACTACAATGGCGAACCGCATCCCGGAGGCAGACAGATCTCCGTCCACCGCCACGGGCTTTCCTTTCACCGGATCTGCCCACGCCCAGAACGAGAATTTGTGCCCCGGCTCGGGTTCAACCGTAAACATGCGCGCCTTCCAGTGCGTCGCGGTGATCTCCGAAAGTTGCGCCGAGGGCTCCGTACCTCTGCCGCGGAACCATGCCATCACCGCCTGGTGGGCTGCATCCAGCGACGTAACCTCGATCACCACGCTCGCGGCGTGCGGCATCTGCCCGTCGATGAATTCCAGGTTACCCAGCGGAGCCAGAAAGGAGGCGCCTCGACTGCCCTCATCCTCCCAGCCCTTTCCGGATTCGAATCCCAGCGCGGAAAAGAAGCTCGCCAGCCGGTCATAGACCGCCGCGCTGCCCGCTGGGCGAAGGATGGAGATCCCCTTGATCATTTCTCGATTCTACCGTGTTGAGGCGGTCAATCAGGATAGGCCTGCCGTGCCCGGCGTCGATGAATTCCGCTGACAGTCTGCCGGTGCGTTCCAAATGGAAAGGCCGCACCCGGGCAGGTGCGGCCTCCGTCCAACACTCCTTGCTTGATCAGAAGGGATTCAGCTTCGAGAGACCCTTCTTCTTTTTCTTCCTGCTGGAGGACTCATCGCTCAGGTCCGCCTTGGGAGCCTTCTTCTTTTTGCCATTCTCCGCAGTCGTCGTGGAAGGTGTCGATCCGGGCTTGACGTCGTTGATCTGGTCCGGGGCGGCTACCGGAGCTTCAGCAGCCGGAATCGCCGTGTTGTCCGGGCCGACGGGCTTGACCACGGCATTTGGATCGGCCGCGGCGCCACTGGGCGCGCTCACAATGGAGACACCCACACCCGTGCCGCTGTCAGGCGCTCCCACCTGCAAAGGAGCCGTGGAAGGCTGATCGCTGCGCGGCGGCTCATTGGCCCCGGTGGGCGACACAACGCCTACAGCCTCGGCCTTGCCTGCGTTCACCGCGTCGTTGAACAACGCCACATTTTCCTTGGTGATCTGCGGCGCCAGGGTGCGCTTGGGATCGTTCAGGCTGGGCTCGCCCACATGGACGGCTTCCACCACCGTGGGCCCGTGCTTGATCAGGCCCAGCGTTCTGTCCGTAAAGTGCAGCGGCTGGCGGCTGCGCTCCTCTGCATCGCTCTCCGCAATGGCTGCGGCCGTCGGCTCAGGCACTGGCCGGTTCATCGCCACCAGTCGGTCGCGGGCATCTTCCACCCGGGGAGCCATCGGATAGCGCGTGATCACCTTCGCATAAGCCGCGGCGGCCCGGTCCAGATAAAGCGAACGCATCCGCTCCCGCACCGCGCCGGGAAGTCCGGGCGCAATCTGCACCGAGTGCGCTTCGCCAGCATAGGCGTCGCCAATGTTCAGCAGCGCCAGGTCGCTTTTGGAGTACAGGGGATACGTATCGACTACGGTCGATAGACGCGCAATCGCAGCGGGGAAATTCTCGCGGCTCTCGTAGTAGAGGCCAATCTGGGTTTCGCGCTCGGCCAGAACCTCCTGCACGTCGCGCAGCTTCTGCTTGGCGCGCGGAACCAGAGTCGAATCCGGGAACTGGTTGATCATGACCCGATACTCCTGCTCGGCGCGCAGGGCGTTATTGAAGTCGCGATCGGGCTTTTCCATCTGCTGGTAGTAGATGTCGGCCACCTTCATCTGTGCCTCGGCCGCTTCCGGCGCGTCGGGGAAGAAGGTAATGAAGTCCTTGTACTCCGCCTCGGCCTGGGTCAGGGCCGCGGTGCCCCCCTCTTTGAACCAGGTATCGCCCACCGCCAGCTTGGCGCGCATCCGGTACTCGG
>VFSW01009775.1_pt1 | contig 13663 bp, 14 predicted proteins | sample 5358111 | NCBI WGS metagenome assembly VFSW01 (sample SAMN11554181, study PRJNA540505) | mine drainage metagenome | isolation source: sediment from site ElyBrook_90M | place: USA: Ely Copper Mine, Vershire, VT | collected 2017 | reverse complement strand
GAAGGTACTAATGGAAAGATCCAGCTCCCCAAGGCCAACGCCCGGGCTATTGCAATTTCACACAGTACCGCATCTCAATTTTCTTTCACTGCGGGAAGCTTGCCCTCTATCCGGCGGGGTGTCCATTATCGTGGTTCCGACGGCGCCAGCTATAGGTGCTACGCCTGGCGCACAAAGAAAGGCCCCGCTCATTGGCGGGGCCTTTAAAAGCCTGCTTTCGCAGAGCCTAGTGCCTACGCCGACTGCACGTTTGCGGCGGACGGACCCTTGGCGCCCTGCTGCACGTCAAACTTCACCTGCTGACCTTCAGTCAGGCTTTTGAAGCCGCTTCCCGCAATGGCGGAGTGATGGACGAACACGTCCTTGCTGCCATCCTGGGGAGAAATAAAACCGAAGCCCTTGGCGTCGTTGAACCACTTTACGGTACCAGTAGTCATGTACATTACCTCTGTTGATTGGATTGCGATGGTCTGCAGGTCGTTCCTGAAAGCGAATTAGCGGTAGCGACTTCCGAAAAACAGGAGGGAACTTCCGAACTGACTACGAGGAAAGGACTGCAATTACGAAATTGTACACACATCAGCGCAAATAGCCAGCAATCTAATCCGTCTCCTGGTTCGCCTGCTCGCGCCGCCTTCGCGCGAACTCCTCGTCACGCGCGGCATCGATTTCCTGCAGAACGCTACCGACGTTGGCTAGTTTCTGGCTGCGCTCGAAGCGGCCGGTCAGATTGACATCGGGGTGCAGAGCGAGGGTTTCATAGAGCGACCAGATCTCCATGCCATAGTCGGTAGTCAGCAGGTCGGGCGCGAAGCGACCGAAGTAGGCAGCAAGATTGTCGATGTCACGCCCGAGCATGCGACATGCGTTGTTGTTACCAGCGGCATCAACCGCCTGCGGCAAATCGATGATCACTGGTCCGTCGCGGCCGACCAGTACATTGTAATCGGAAAGATCGCCGTGGATGATACCGGCACAGAGCATACGCACCACTTGCCTGACCAGCACGTCGTGGTAGTCATGTGCCTGCGCCTCGGAAAGTACCAGATCGTTGAGCCGTGGGGCGGCATTTCCGTCATTGTCCGTCACCAGTTCCATCAACAGCACACCGTCGACGAAGCAATGTGGTTTTGGCACACGCACACCCGCGTCCGCGAGACGGTATAGAGCGTCGACCTCGGCATTTTGCCATGCAGTTTCCTGTTCTTTGCGACCATAGCGGGTGCCTTTCTGCATTGCGCGCGTTTGCCGACTGTTACGCACCTTGCGACCTTCGGTGTACTGGGCCGCCTGGCGAAAGTTGCGCTGGTTGGCCTCTTTGTACACCTTAGCGCAGCGGATCTCACCGCCGGAGAGGACCACATAGACGGAGGCCTCCTTGCCGCTCTTGAGCGGGCGAATGACCTCATCCACGAGACCATCGCGGATCAAAGATTCAAGACTTTTCGGGGTTTTCATGTTGAATTACGGGGCGATCATTACAGACATAAGTAGCAGCATACCTCATTATGCCTTCGGATCGAAACCGTAAGCCTTTCAGGTCTTGCGACCCGCTTCGGCCGAAGCGTCACCGGATGCCGGGACTTTACGCGTGAGGCGTTCGATGAAATCAAACAGATCCTCGATACCCGCCTCTCATACCGCTTGTGCCGGTGCTTCCTGACCGTACCATTGTGGTCCAGACACGACACGACAGGACAAACGTCGTCAAATTGGCTCTGTGCATGTCGAATCGCTCGCCCACGGCCCTCGCAATTCAATCATATCGAACCGCAAATTTGGCTTTTCGCTGCAGTTCCATTTCCAACGCCCACTCGGCTATGCGGTAGGGGAACTCAGTGTACTGGGTGGCATCCCAACACCGATAGATCACCGGATCGCCATCAAACTTGGCGTCATGCTGATCTTCGTCGATCCACCGCTCCGACCATCGCTCCACCGGGCAGGAGTGTCGCTGCAGCACGGCAAGGTAGCCATCCGCGTTGCGCTTCATTTAAGACTGGAGCAACCCGGTCGACACGAACTTCGCTTAAATTGCCGCCAACCGCATTTGAACGGAGATTCTGGATCTGACTGTTCAGTGCCAGATCAAACGACGCGACCGCATCGATCCTGGCATTGCAGCTTGACGGAACCAGACCAGGCCGACTATGCCGAATGGAATCGGTATTGGCAGAAGCTAACCCAGCCACCGTAAATTAAATTTGTAAGAAAATCGCCTAAGCACTCCTGCGCGCTGTTTCATAGACCAGAAATTTCGGTTGCAGCCAACGGCAGCGTATAGGATGATCATTGTGTCCTTAACAGTATGGAGCTTGCCTTATTTTGTTCGCCTTGATAAACGCGGGTCGATCGTTCGAATATCCGCATGGCACTCACCGAATCATTCAAAAGGGGGTCTCATGTTAGACGGCTTCAAAAAATTTATCATGCGCGGGAATGTCGTGGACTTGGCCGTTGGCATCATCATCGGAGCTGCTTTCGGAAAGATCGTCAGTTCGCTGGTAACAGACATTTTGATGCCTCCGATCGGCATGCTCATGGGCAATGTCGATTTCAGCGGGTTATTTATCAACCTTAGCGGCACCCACTATCCGACCCTGGTGGCGGCGAAAAAGGCCGGCGCGCCGACCCTCAACTATGGGCTGTTTATCAATTCCGTCATTGACTTTCTTATTGTTGCAGCCGCCGTTTACATCGTGGTGATAGCAATCAACAAGTTGCATAAAAAGGAAGAGGCGGCACCGGAAAAGCCATCCAATGAAGAGCAGCTTCTGACTGATATCCGTGATTTGCTGAAAGAACGATGCTGAAGCGCGCCTGACAGTCGGCAATCGCGCAAGGACCGAGGCACGTTTCTGTCGATCTCCGGACCTTTGCTTCGGTCGGCACTGTTTGATCCGAGTACGCTACGACGCGCGTACCCAGAAATGCTGCACTCCAACGGTGTTGGCAGACGCCAGTGTCTCGGGCGACTTTGACAGTAACATGCGCTGAAGGCCGCCCGAACTCTGCCAGCGGTGGTCACTCGAAATATTTGCCATCGGGGGCAATGCGGGTCGGCGCCATCGGCTCGAAATGAACGCGGTGGTGGGACTCCCGTCCAGCAAGAGGCCGGCCTTTGCGTCGCGTACTCCTGCAAGCAGCCAGCCAGCAGCGGGGTTTCGGCTATCACCATCCATGCGAAGGCCGCTGCCAATCGCTGAGCTTGCCATCCGAAGAGATGGTGACCGAACCGCTGCCGACTCCAGAGTAATGGTAGTACCAAACGGTGATATTGCCGGTTTTGAATTGACTGCTCGGTGGACCTAGGATTTTCTTTACGTCAGCCGCCGCCATGCCCTCTTTCAGCTCATTCCAGGCATGCCTCCGTGAGGCCTCGGGGTCAAAACTCTGAGAAACCGGTGCCGCCGGTTGCTGGGCCTGGACATGCTGCAGGGCGTGAACCTCAGTCTCAAGCTTGTCGACTCGTTGCGTAAGGGATTGCACCTGCTGGCGGAGGGAGTCTGTATCTCCTTCCTGTGCGTGCGCTGGAATGGCAAGGGCCACTCCCAAAGCGCAGAAAAAGGCGATTACGGCCGCTGCCTGCCGGCTCCGGGCCAGAGCCCAGAATTGCGCTGGTAGATTCGGGGGTAAACACATTTTCCGGGCACGCGTCATGGCGGTCTCTCCTCTGTTGCGGACAGACCATGTTACCTTTGACTTCCCCATCAGCGCTAGCCTCTGTTGCCGGACAGGTCGACTCAGAATTGATGTAAATGGACACCACTCAGGAAATACGCTGGCGCGCCGAATCTGTCTTCCGCTCTTTTTCCACCAGGCAAGCCAGCCGAGCTGTTAGATCCTGGCCACATGCGGTTCAGTCACTATGCGCTGCGCTGTCAAAGTTCGCATCAGGCGTCAGTTCCAGGACGTATCAATCGAATACGACAGTTTTGTTAGCATACACCAGTACGCGGTTGTCGATATGCCATCGTACCGCCCGCGACAGGACGATCTTCTCCAGGTCGGCGCCCTTCTGGACTAGGTCCTCCAAGGTATCGCGGTGGGATATGCGTGTGACATCCTGCTCGATGATCGGGCCCTCGTCGAGTGCATCGGTCACGTAATGTGACGTGGCACCAATCAGCTTCACACCACGCTCGAACGCGCGATGGTAAGGCTTGGCGCCGTGAAATGCTGGCAGAAAGGAATGATGAATGTTGATGATGCGCTGCGGATAACATGCGGTGAAATGTGGGGACAGTACCTGCATGTAGCGGGCAAGCACGATGAAATCAACGTCCCGGTCACTCAGCATGGAGAGTTGCATCTGCTCCACCTCGTACTTGGTGTCCCGGGTTAGTTCAACATGCTGATAGGGCACGCCGTAGGCATTCGCCAGACGGCGTGCGTGTTCATGGTTACTGATGATAATGGGAATCTCGCAGTGCAGCTCACCGCTCTGATAGCGGTAAAGCAGGTCAGCCAGGCAATGGTCAAAACGCGATGCGAAAATCGCCATGCGTGGTTTGTGCGCTGATTCCGCGAGGCGCCAGGTCATTTGATATTTTTCGGCGATCGGCGCAAACATCTCCGGAAAGTCAGCCGGCGGCAGCAAAAAACCATGTAGGTCCCATTCCACACGCATCAGAAAAAGGCCGAGTTCTGCGTCCTGGTGCTGGTCAGCATGCAGAATATTGGCTTCATGCGCCAACAGAAAATTGGCAATGGCCGCCACCAGTCCCTTGCGGTCAGGACAGGACAACAGAAGTACAGCAGTATTTTTCATGATCGTCGCACTCGGGCACTCCGGTCCCAGGCCCGGCAAGGTTCCCGGCCCGTACTAACCCCGCTGGTACCCACTTCATTCATGCAGCGGTCGCGCGCCGGACTTTTGGTCGTGTGCGCTGTTCTCTGGGCGCACTCTCTTCAGTGTTGCGGGGAACGGCCAGATCGTCAAGGTCTGTGGTGCGCTTCCCCTGCGCTCGTGCATGGCGCTGTAGGCGAAGCATCCTCGCAGCGGGGAACACAGCTATTGAAAAGAATTGCCTCCACTGGGCCGATATCTCTCGCTGCCGAAATATCTATGGACTTCACCCGCATTGCAACGGTTTGCAACACCGAGGCGCATAAAACAGCAAAACCGCAAAACCGCAAAACCGCACCTATCTATTCGCCGTATGTGTGAGCCTGGACAGCAGCTCTGGCCACCAGGGCACTTGCACGCTCCGCCTCCCAATTAGCTGTCGTTTCCCCGGTCGACACCGGGCGGGCGGCGCTGGGCTTGGGATCGCGCCTGACGGCAGATCTGGCTGCCGATGCGCTTCACCATGGCACCGTGGAAGAATACCGCCGGCCAGCATTGCTGCATCATTACAGGCGCGGGGTTCTGTCGTGACAAAATTGGGGAAATCCTTGATTGCCGAAATTTGCGACGGCGCTAAACGGAAACATGTGTTACGCCATGCGGCTTGCAATGCAGTCCTGCCAATTTGATCCATATCAATGCAGTGGGTGGCTCCTAAGGATTAAAAAACATATGTGCGAATCGATAGTGAACCCAGAACTGCATGGATTGAACCGTAATGTTGAGTCCATCGCCAGGCCGTAAAGTGCGCCTGCTACTGATTAATCCAAGATCTCCGGAGAGCTTCTGGAGCTTCCGCTGGGCACTGGAGAATATTCTTCCCGACAAACGCGCACTCAACCCGCCGCTCGGACTGGCCACGCTGGCGGCGCTTTGCCCACCCGCCTGGGAGGTGGAGATAATCGACGAGAACATTGAACCGGTACCGTTGCATCCCCAGGTGGATATCGTCGGCATCTGCGGCATGGCCGTGCAGTTCCGTCGACAACAAGAGCTGCTTGACTACTATCGTCAGCAGGGCCATTACATGGTGGCCGGCGGCAGCTTCGCTTCGTTATGCCCCGAACGCTTTGCCGGCCTGGCCGACACCATAGTCTCTGGCGAGTCCGAATATATCTGGCGCGAGTTCTGCCGCGATTTCGAACAGAACACTTCCAAGACCCACTACCATGAGAGTGGTGTTGTCAATCTCGAAGACTCACCGACGCCGCGCTTCGACCTTCTGAAGCTAGATCGCTATACCACCGTGAGCATGCAGTTTTCGCGCGGCTGCCCTTACCGCTGCGAATTCTGTGACATCATCGTTATGTTTGGACGCCGGCCGCGCACGAAAACCCTAGAGCAGATTGGCCACGAGCTCGACGTGCTACGCTCCCGAAACATCCACAACGTATTCTTCGTGGACGATAATCTGATCGGCAATAAGAAACAAGCAAAGGCGTTGCTGCGATATCTGGTGCATTATCAGAAACGCCACTACTATGACTTCCAGTTTGGCACCGAAGCATCTATCAACCTGTCGGATGATGCCGAGTTATTGCAGCTGTTTCGGGCCGCACACTTTGCCTGGGTCTTCATCGGCATAGAATCTCCGGATGCTGACAGCCTGAAGGAAACTCTCAAAACCCAGAATACAGGCCGCGACATATTGACCGGGGTACGCACTCTCTATGCGCACGGCATCGACGTCCTGGCTGGATTTATCATCGGCTTTGATAATGATACGATCGATACTTTCAGCAAACAGTACCGTTTCATCACAGATTCCGGAATCCAGGTTTCCATGGTCGGCCTGCTCACGGCGCTTCCACGCACGCCGCTCTTCGAACGCCTCCAACGGGAGGGTCGACTGATCGCCGGGTCCGAACATGGCGACAATACCAAGCCGAACACCAATATCATCCCGAAGCGCATGGGCTACGAGGCCATGGTTCAGAATTACCAGGCGTTATGTCAGAACCTGTTCAGCGACTACGGAATTGCCCGACGCATCAGCAGCAAAATCCGCTATCTCAAAAACCCCATCTACCAGGGAAGATATTCGCTCTGTCAGCGTCTCGGGATTATGCGCAGGCTGTCCACGCATGTTCTGCTATCTGGCGGGCCGATTCGGTTGTTCCACTTCTTGCGCACTGTGATAGCCGCTCCGCCACGGGCTTGGCCACAGGTGCTCGCGGACTGGATCGCGGGACTCTCCATGCACGACTATATAAAACGCAACTTTCTGACCGACCTCAGCCGGGAGCAGCGTCTGGCTCAGATCACTACCACGATGCTGCACAAGCTGTGTGCGACTGACATGCATCGCGGAGTCGTTGAAATCGGCAGCCGCATCAGTGAACGCGGCGCCCATTTGCAAATCCTGCTGCACGGATACGTCGGCCGCATGTTCTTCACGCGCGCAGCGCATCACTTAGAGAAAATGCTGCGGCGCTCCACAGCCACTGTGACTCTGTATATCGAAGCATTGCGCGCAGACCAGCAACAGCCACTCGAGTATCTGCTCAAGCGTCTTACCCCCTATGGCGATCGCGTCTCAGTCTGGATCGATGATCGGATACGTTTAATTGTCCCGGTTGACTCATCAGTTTTTCACCTGCTGCTGACACGCGAGCCGCATACCGGAATACCTTCTGCTTAAACACCGGCTCTGACGAAAGAGGCCTGCCGCATGGGCCCTTGCTTGCCGTGGGATTTTGGATGGCACTGAAGGATGTCTTGCTCGCCATGTGCGCCCAGTGTTGTGGGTTCCATAAGATGGGCAAGGCGTTGAACGCACCTGCCACATCGCAGTACGCTCGCGCCAACAGCGCTTTTCCGGAAATCGGGATGGCAGCGACGCGTCAGGAGGACACCTTGGCCTTCGACTGGTTCGTGGTAGGTTATGGTGCCAGGTATTCCAAGGCCGTCGAGAAATTGACCACGAACTGCCGCATACTGATCACCTTCTACCACATTCCATCCCGAGCACTGGGTGCATCTGCGCACCATCAATCCGATCGAGTCGACTTTTTCCACTGTGCGCCAGTGCGCGGCCCGCATGTGCAATTGGGTCTTGCGGGAGATGTTTTCTGTATTGACATTCAAACTGATCGGGTACGTCAAATTCAAGTGTCTGAGAAAATGGCGCTGTTGCTGAGGAAAGTAACATTCAAGTATGGCAACGCGGTACAGGCCAATACGCCGTCTCAGCAGAATCTCGCCGCCTTATCTCTATGTGATGCGCTGGGAGTGCTGTACACCAGAATTGATGTTAGCCCGGCCACCCTGCGGTGTTTTTGGATACAGCGGTACTGCGCGGGCCAAGGCTGGCATCACGCTAGGTGTAGTGACCTTGGGGCTTCTCACCGCGGCGCTTTGCATTTTTGATGGCTTATGGAGAGGGATGTCATGGGCACCAACGCGTTTAGGCCCTATCGTGATGGTCGCCCAACACACTTTCACAAATGTTGTTGACAGTCCCGTAACACCGGCACGAAGCGTGTATCAGCCCCTTCCGATCGAGAATCGTGATGTGACCCCGGCTATAACGGATTAGTTTGTGTCTCTGCAGCAACCCGGCGGCTTTGGTAACACCGACGCGTCGTACCCCGAGTACTTGCGCGAGAAGCTCTTGCGTGAGATAAAAATCTGTTGACTGCATCCTATCTAGCGTCATTAAAAGTCGTCGCGCCAGGCGCTCCTTTAACTTGTGGTGCCGATTGCATGCGGCCGTTTGCCAGACTTGCGAGAAGAATACAAGGAGATATTTGTTTAGTTCTAATTTGAATACCAGATTGCGCTTTAGCTCTACGCGAAAAGAGGCAGCGTTCATTCGCGTCGCGGTTCCTGCAGCCTGAACCACCATGCGCAAGGGTGAAGTACCAACGCCCAAAATGAGTTCAATTCCCGCCATACCTTCCCTACCGACCAGCCCAACCTCCACGCTTTTATTTCCATAGACCGGGGTCAGTAACGAAATGATCCCGTTGTTGGGAAAATAGACATGCCGTATCGACGTGCCTGGCTCGCAAAGGACATCGCCACACACAAGATTTACCTGTTTGCTATGTGCGAGCAAATCCTGGCTGTTCTTAGGCGACAGGGCACGCAAAACGCTATTGGTGATTTTAGGATGGGTGGAAATGGACATTAAATTCCTCATCCGGCAGTTAATACGCATAACTCTGCACGTACTGTGCGCAACCGCACATATAGCAGTGACGATAAACCGTAGCCGGTAACTACCAGGCGCTTTTTTCTATGCCGGTTGAGTATGCAATGGGAAGCGGTGCGGTTTGCCAGTGAAGGATATCTTCCAGAGCCGCGGAGTGAGTTTGTGAACGTCGCATCATCGGATGTTGTTCGACAAGCTGCAAGACGTCGACAAATAATCATGGGGGGCGATCTGACGCAGCCGACAGTTGACGATCAGGCTTTTGCAGCATCATTGCAGTGTAAATTTTAGGAAAACTTTCCGTCAGTGCCGGGAGACCTCCTTCGGCGTAGAACCGCCGCAGGCGGCCTGCGTGGGCGTTCCATGGTTGCCGACGTGTGTATTTGTCCGATGTTGTCTTGTGTCTTGAGCGCCTTACAGGACACCAGGAACAGGATTTCGTGTATCGCGGGCGGTTGTCGGTAAGGTGGAGTCACCAGACGACGCAAGATAGAGAGGGTACCGAACATTACTCGGGTGCGAAGGGGAGGCGTGTGCACAGTGAGCCTCCGTGATTAAGATCCCGACTCTGAGGCCACATCGCCAGGGCTGCTACGGGCACCGTCCGGACCAGTCCAAAAGGGAACCATTTCAGTCTTTCAGGTTGACTGGTCTATATGCCTAGTACTCGACCCAGGCGACCGGTCTTATCTCGAATAAGATAGTCCTTCGAGAATGGCCGTTTCTAGATGTGTGATCTTCCACTTCGTAGACTATGGCGGCAGTTTACTGGGATCCTGCTGTCGGGCGCCGATAGTTCTGACGGTGATCACCGTTGAATTAATTAGGATTTTAATGACTATCAAATTGACTCTTTCACGACATAACGGCAATAAGAACGACAGTGGTAGACAATTGCGACAGTAATTTTGATAGTCAACCGCCGCAAGATGTCCGTGCCTTCGACGTTGCGGTTAAGAGAACCAGATAAGTGGAATGTGCCTATCGTGCCTATCGTGCCTACGTCTGCAATGCCTCGATGAGCGGGCAGCGGATGGCCCCACGGCGTGACTCGCATTGGCGCACGAGTCGAGATAACACGGTCTCGATCTTGCGCAGGTCGTGCAGCCGGGCGCGGACTACCTCGAGTTTGTGTACCGCGATGTCGTGCGCCTTTGCACAGTTGGTGCCGTCATCGAGCTCGACCAGATCGGCGATCTCCTCGAGGGTGAACCCAAGTCCCTGTGCGGTCTTGATGAACTGCAACCGCGATAACTCCTTCTCGCCGTAACGGCGGATACCACCTGGCGGGCGCTTCGGTTCGGGCATGAGCTTGATGCGCTGGTAGTAGCGCACCGTCTCGATATTGACCGCGGCTGCCGCGGCGAGCTGCCCGATCGTAAACCCTGTTTCGGCCATAAACCCCTCCTTGACTCTGTACCCAAGTACGGTCCTAAGCTTACGGCACTGGCAATCACTGTTACAAGGAAATGGCATGCCTCAAAACAAGATCGGTACCGGCAGCCTAGCCGCCGGAGGGCTTGCCGCCATCCTCGCCTCGACTTGCTGCCTCGGGCCGCTCGTGCTGGTGTCGCTCGGCCTCGGCGGGGCCTGGGTATCGAACCTGACAGCGCTCGAGCCGTTCCGATCCTGGTTCCTGGGAACGGCCCTGGTCGCGTTGTTTTTCGCTTACCGGCGCATTTTCCGCCCGGACGTGGTCTGCCAGCCAGGCGAGGTGTGTGCCGTACCCGCGACGCGCCGTGTCTACAAAATCTTATTCTGGGTAGTCGCGGCGCTTATCGGAGTGGGGCTCAGCTTTCCCTATGTGGCCCCATTTTTTTATTGAGATTCGCCCCAAGGAGAATTGTTCATGAAGAAGCTCGTTAACCTCGTATTTGCGGTCTCCATTCTCGTACTTTCTGGTACCGCCGCTGCCGCGACCCAGACCGTGACACTTGTAGTTAAAGACATGACCTGTGCGGTCTGTCCGATCACGGTCAAGAAGGCACTGAACCAGGTCGCCGGTGTCACCAGGACCGAGGTACATTTCAGGCAGAAGGAGGCAATTGTCACGTTCGATAGCACCAAAACCAATGTCGGGGCACTGATCAAAGCCACGACCGATGCGGGTTATCCCTCGACCGTGAGGCCGAAGTAACGCATGAAACCGCGCACGGATTCTTTGGAGGTGCCTACCATGACGGCGCTTGAACTGCATATTACCGGCATGACCTGCGACCACTGTGCGCACACAGTGGAAGGTGCGCTGAACAGCCTGCCCCAGGTCAAGGCGAGGGTATCATTTAAGGATGCACTGGCCGAGGTCGAGGTGCCAATCGGTCTTTCTCCGGGGCGTTTGGTCAAGGCTGTACAGGCCAAGGGTTACGGAGCGAGCCTGATCGAAGGGGCAAGTGGTTCGAAGACAACGCGAGACAGCGCTAGTTTGCGCGTCGCGATCATCGGCAGCGGCTCGGCGGCGTTCGCTGCGGCGATACGTGCCGCCGAGGAAGGTACGCGCGTCACCCTCATCGAGGGAGCGGACATGATCGGCGGCACCTGCGTCAACGTCGGCTGCGTTCCCTCGAAGATCCTGATCCGTAGCGCGCATATTGCGCATCTCATGGGGGAACACCCTTTCGACGGGATCGCGAACGTGATGCCGAAGGTCGACCGAGCCAAGCTCGTCGCCCAGCAACAGGGGCGCGTCGATGAACTGCGTCAGGCGAAATACCAGGGCATCATGGATGCCAACCCGAACATCAATCTGCTCAAGGGAAGAGCGCGCTTCCAGGACAGTCGGACACTGATAGTCACCTTTGCCGACGGCTCGGAAAAGGCGGTAAGCGCCGACCGCTTTCTGATTGCGACCGGCGCCGCGGCCGCGGTGCCTCCGGTCCCAGGACTGAAAGATGCACCCTATTGGACTTCGACCGAGGCACTCATCGCCCGGCATCTGCCCGAGCACCTCATCGTACTGGGTGGCTCGGTCGTGGGACTGGAGATTGGTCAGGCGTTCCGCCGGCTCGGCAGCCAAGTGACCGTGGTGGAGCTGATGCAGCGGTTGCTGCCGCGCGAGGACGAGGCGATTGGTAACGGTCTGCGGCAAATCCTTGAAAGAGAGGGGGTGCACATCCTGACCGGCGCGCAGACGAAGTCCGTACGTCATGCGCCGAACACCTTTGAGGTCACCCTCGAGTGTGAGACGCTCACGGGTGATGCTCTGCTTGTGGCCGCCGGCCGGGCGCCCAATACTGCCGAGCTCAATCTCGCGGCGGCGGGCGTAAAAACCGAAAAGAATGGCGCGATTGCGGTGGACGACCACCTGCGCACCTCGGCCGAGTTTATCTACGCCGCCGGCGATTGCACCAACCAGCCGCAGTTCGTGTACGTGGCTGCGGCAAGCGGCACACGCGCGGCGATCAACATGCTTGGGGGCGATGCCGCACTCAATCTTTCCACCATGCCGGTGGTGGTTTTCACCGATCCGCAGGTGGCGACTGTGGGTCTCACCGAGGCGCAGGCGAAAGGGCTAAATATTGCTGCCGAGAGTCGCACGCTCGCGCTCGACAACGTCCCGCGGGCGCTCGCCAATTTCGACACACGCGGCTTCATCAAGCTCGTTGCGGAGAAGGGTACCGGCCGGTTGCTCGGCGCCCAGGTGCTCGCCGCCGAGGGTGGTGAGATCATCCAGACCGCGGCGCTCGCACTGCGTGCGCGCATGACGATTCATGACCTTTCTGACCAGCTTTTCCCCTACCTCACTATGGTAGAAGGGCTTAAGCTTGCCGCCCAGACGTTTACCAAGGACGTGAAGCAGTTGTCTTGCTGCGCAGGGTGACTGGGTCGGTCGGCAGGGGTCTGTGCACGGTGGAGCGAGAATTTAAGAGTCTTCTAATGTTTTGGCTCTTCAGGATTCTGTGTGGGTCGGGGTAGTCTTGCCTAATCCCCGTCCTCCGGGCGAGTATCGTGCTTCTTCCAGCCGGAACCGTGACCGATGCGCGATACCCCCCGCTGTCAGGATACCTGTCGCCGCACAGTGATGTTGACCGGATTCTATCGGTACTTTTCTCTGCATCACTGCCAGGCGAAGCTCGGCTGGATCCTGGATCAGATGCGAAAGCAGTGGATTCGGACCTTGCGACGGCAAAGCCCGCGGCACTGGCTGTACTGGTGCTACCGTGCGGAGTCGGGCATGGTTCGTGCTTCCATATCTTCCTAAAACGCTCCATCCGTAGGTCTGATGCCAATGCCTGAACGCGGATGCGCTCTGGGGAGCTCGTTGCGGGAAATCCGCACGGCGGGTTCTGCTTAGGGGGACGAGATCAAGAAGCCACGCTCACTCAGTGAGGGCGCTGGCGCGAAAGTGTCAGCCAATGGCGAGGCTCGGCAAAGGGCTACCGCTTCAAGGCTCGTCTCTACCAACCACTTTCTGTTCTCGTACTTCTGCTTCGAGCCTATGAGAAGCGGCTGAGCTTGCTCCAGAATGATATGTGCATTGTTGAGCGAGCGCTTGATTTGGTATGGTGAGGTTCAACAGCTGGTATATAGACAATTTTGTCAGTATATCCTCAGACCGGACAAGGGCTGTTCAAGGGACTTAACCGTAGGATCGGTTTAGGAATTATTCGCATTGGGTCCGAATAGCATAGCCAGGATATACGAATGAGGGGCAAAAAAAT
>VFSW01009774.1_pt1 | contig 13664 bp, 14 predicted proteins | sample 5358111 | NCBI WGS metagenome assembly VFSW01 (sample SAMN11554181, study PRJNA540505) | mine drainage metagenome | isolation source: sediment from site ElyBrook_90M | place: USA: Ely Copper Mine, Vershire, VT | collected 2017 | reverse complement strand
GGTTCAGCGTGAACTGGAAAAGTCCGTTTCACGCTGAACCAAGACACAAAAAAAAGAGCCGCCCTTTTGAGGCGGCTCGTGAAATGAGGAAACAGATTATTGCTGTTTACGACGGCGGGCCAGGAAGGCCGCCGCGCCCATGAGGCCCAGCGTAATCGTTACGGGTTCCGGAACCGGGCTTGGGCTAACCAAGCTGAAGCTGGTCAAGCCTGTCAGGTCCGGCGGGACGTTCGGAGGGCTGCCTGTGTTACCGAGCGGGCCGGAGAACGTGCTGGTTGGGTTCGAGAAACCAAATGGAACCTTGGCCGATTGCGCCGCAGACAACGAGGTGATTGTGCCACCACCATTGTACCAAGCAGCGAGAGCCACCGTTGCGGTCGCAGAAGCGGCTGTGCCAGTTCCTGGAATTCCGGGGTCAGGACTTGGGGAATTTCCGAGGAACTGACCGGCGCCACCAGGTTTGGTGGCGAAGGTCGACTCATATTGGGTCAACGGTGACAACGCGGTAAATGACAAACCGCTTCCAGCCGCGCCATATAACTCAGCGGTGTAGTTCTTGCCGTTGCCGTAACCATTTGGGCCACTGGCTGTTGTATTTCCCCCAATGGTTCCGCCTGTATATACTGTCGAACCGGAGGGCGAATCAGCGGCGCTATTGCCGGTTGTCTCCGTGCCAGGAGTTCCGACTTGCGGCGCGTAAACCAGTATGGTCGCGTCACCCGCTTCGGCGAAGTTTACAGTGCCTTGAGCATAGGCGCCAAGAGCACCCGCTACGGAGAATGCTAGGATCAATGTTCTTTTCATAGGTTGAGTTATTGGATTGAGTGATGTGCTAAATGGTTATTGATTCACGTTGAACGTGCGCGTCCAAGTGATCGGTGGAGAGGCCGTGGCAGCATGATACCAGAAGCCTTGGCCGACTGCAAGTTGAGGATCTCCGCCATTTCCCTCAAAGTCCGAATTGTATCCGGATGCCCCGGTGTTAAAATTGACGTTGAACGTCTGGTACTGCTGGGTCGTTGGGTTGAAAACGAAGATCTGGTCGAGATTGTTGAAGTTGGTCAGACCAAGGTTCGTCGCCAAGTCGCCGCCTTGAGGCACAACCGAGCTTAACATGGTGTAAGCGCCACCGCCCGCAATCGCGTTGGTAAGCGTTCCTGTGGGCACCGTGCCGACAAACGTGTTCGTGATAGGGGTGGAAGTCGGATTTTTGAACCAGGCGGCCTCACCAGGATTCAGCGTAATCACTCCGCCATTGGCCCAGTTGTTGGCAAACGAGGAAGTCGCTGATGCGCCGTGGTCACTGGTGAACCCCGAACCATTGTACTTGTAAATGTAAACGTTGTCGAGATTTCCAGCCGCATCCGACATGATGGTGCCGATTTGGTTGTTGGTAGGACCAATCAATTGATCAGCAATCATGGAAAACCCAGGAGGGCAGACCACGTTGATGTAACCGACCGCGTTTACGGAATAGACGTTTGTTTGGGCCATCAGGGCGGCACTGCCAAGCGCCGTCAAGCCAGCCGTTAGGAGTAATGTTTTTGTTCTCATTTTCGTGTGTGTGTTTCGTGTTTTAACTCGTCGTGTGTGCGACTCTGTCAAATGGCAGAAATAATGTCAACGTTTTTTTTACTTTTTTTAAAAACGCACTTTTTCAGCAAATGACTTGTTACTTTTCGCTCCTTTCCCGCCCATTGTAAAGCGTTTTTTTGCTTTTTTTTGCTTTTTTTTTGAACGAACGGGAAAAACGGCAAAATAGCGGGGGTGAGATGGGGATGAGACGAATGGGACGAATGAGACGGAATATGGCGGATGAATGGCCAAGTTGAGCGGAGAGCGCCATGGGTCGGGAGGGCGAGCGTCCACGCGAGGCGTGACTGGGTGCGATGGCTCGCCGGGAGGCGGCCACCCGCCGGGGTTTTTCGTTTCCATAACCAGCTTGAAATGAGCGGCATACAAATGGAACTTTTTGGGCGGCTTGCCTGCGAAAACCGCGCATAAGGCTCATTGAAGCAGGGGGTGTGCCGAATTTCGCTAATTTTCACTGATAAAGTTGGCGAAGGTGGTGCGTGGTGCGTGTTCCTGGCTTACCGGTGGCGCTTGAGCCAGGCTCGCACTTCGTCGTGGTTCATAATGTCGTAAGCCCTTAAGCAGTCACCCTCCGAGAGCAAAATCACCCGCAGTTGAATGTCTATCCGGCACTCCCACAATCCCGATCCGAGCTTGCGCAGGCCGAGGGCGCTGTGGCGGCGCGGATTTCCGAAATGCTCCGCGGCGGATATCAATGCGTCGTTGACTTTCGCGTGGCTTTCGGGTGCGAGGCTGTGCGCCGAGCGGATGAATCGCGGCCCCAGAAAAATCCGAATCACTGGCGCTTTCCCCTAAATTCGACTAATCTGCCGGCTTTTTCGTCAGCATCCAGTTCCCGGCGCGCCTCCATTTCAGCGGTCCGCGCTTGGGCCAAAGTAATGCCGTATTCATCCAACGCGGGAAAGTTGGACGGGCGGAAGGGGAGGCCGCCTGTCTTGACCAGCTGCGCGAAAAACATCGATACCGCATGGGAGGGCGCTATTCCAATGTCCTGGCAAACCTTTTCGGCGGCTTTCACGAGGCGTTTATCAATTCGATAGCGAACCTGCTCAGTCATGCGGCAAGTGTGGTCAACTTCAAGCGGCCTGTCAATGTCCGGGGCGGGGCGAACGCATCTGAAATTCGCGGTATGGAAAGCAAATTTTAACGGTTTGGGCCTTTGCCCGCTTTCGGGTTGGCGTTAAAAAAGTCGTGACTTTTTTAGGGACGGCGCACCGCGTCCAACGGCGCCACGGACCGCCCCTTGGGCGCCTCGGCGCGGCGCGCTGCCTGCGCAGTTAAAAACTCAACCGTCGGCGACGCAAAAGCCCTCGCGCTCGAGCAGAGCGCGGACTTTTTCCACCTGGTTGCCGCAGAGTTGGAGGGTGCGCTGGCGGATTGTGCCGACGCAGCCGCAGGCGCGCCGAAGTTTGCGAGCCAAGTCCTGGAGGGAACGATTGCTGATGGAGGCGGCGAAATCGTCAATGATGATGACGGGCCGGGCGCCGTGCTGGGTCTCGCGCCGCAAAATCACGCGGCCTAAATCCGGGCGGCGTGGCTTTTCGGGGGCGGGAGAATCGCCAAAATCGTCCAGCGCCAGGCTGTCCGCCAGCAGAGCGGCAAATGGATTTTGAAACTCGCGCGGCGTTTCAATGGGGGCGGGCCTTTTGTCCGTTCTCGCCATACGCGGATTGACTTTGTAATTACTGTCCTTCGCGCGGGCCTCAGCCGCAAGCCTCAAAAGTTCAAAGTTCAAAGTTGGAACTTGGAACTTGGGAGTTTGAAGTTTTTCTGGATTTTGGATTTTGGATTTTGAAGTTTCCGAGCGGCGACTGAATTTTCGGGGATCATTTCCTCGTTTGACAACTGGGGCCGCTGGCCTATGCTGGAAACGGACTAGTTTTGTCCTGTTTATGGATTCAGCCACCGACACCATTGAAGAATTTGTCAAATCCGACTATAAGTACGGGTTTGTGAGCGACATTGAAACGGAGGCTTTTGCGCCGGGTTTGGATGAAGGGGTGGTCCGCAGAATTTCGCAGATGAAGGGCGAGCCGGAGTTCATGCTGGAGTGGCGGCTCAAGGCGTACCGGCAATGGCTGACGATGCAGGAACCGCACTGGCCCAATGTGCATTATCCGCCCATCGATTATCAGGCATATATATATTATGCGGCGGCCAAACCCAAAAAACAGCTTGGCAGCCTCGACGAGGTGGACCCGGAAACGCGCAGGATCTTTGAAAAACTGGGCATTTCCCTTGATGAACAAAAGCGCCTCTCAGGCGTGGCGGTGGATGCGGTGCTGGACAGCGTTTCGGTGGCCACGACTTTCAAGGCCGAGCTTGGCAAACAAGGCATCATTTTTTGCTCGTTCAGCGAGGCGGTCAAAAACCATCCGGAGCTTGTTAAAAAATACATGGGCACGGTGGTGCCTTATAATGACAATTTCTTTGCCGCGCTCAATTCGGCGGCATTCAGCGACGGCTCGTTCTGTTATGTTCCCAAGGGAGTGCGTTGTCCGATGGAACTTTCGACTTATTTCCGCATCAACACCGCCGGAAGCGGGCAATTCGAGCGGACGTTGATCATCGCCGACGAGGGCAGCTACGTCAGCTATTTGGAAGGTTGCACGGCGCCGATGCGCGACCCCAATCAGCTGCACGCGGCGGTCGTCGAGCTCATCGCGCTTGAGAATGCGGAGATCAAATACTCCACAGTGCAGAATTGGTATCCCGGCGACAAGGAAGGCAAGGGCGGCATTTATAATTTCGTCACCAAGCGCGGCAAATGCCTGGGCGCGCGCTCGAAAATTTCCTGGACGCAAGTGGAAACCGGCTCGGCCATTACCTGGAAGTATCCGAGCGTGCTGCTTTTGGGCGACAATTCAGTGGGCGAATTTTATTCCGTGGCGCTGACCAATCATCGCCAGCAGGCCGACACGGGCACCAAAATGGTGCATATCGGCAAGAACACGCGCAGCACAATTGTTTCCAAGGGCATCTCGGCGGGGCGAGGCAGCAACAGCTATCGCGGCCAGGTCATGATTCGCAAGGGCGCGTCCAATTCGCGCAATTATTCCCAGTGCGATTCGCTTCTGCTGGGGGACCGTTGCGGCGCGCATACGTTCCCATACATCGAGGTGCGCAACAGCACGTCAACCGTCGAGCACGAGGCCTCGACGTCAAAGATCGGCGAGGACCAGATATTTTATTGCAATCAACGGGGCATTTCCACGCAGGACGCTGTCAATATGATCGTCAACGGCTACTGCAAGGAGGTGTTCCAGCAGCTGCCAATGGAATTTGCCGTCGAAGCCCAAAAGCTGCTCGGTGTCAGTTTGGAAGGCAGCGTCGGCTGAGGCGGACGGCCCCTCTCGTTGCGCGGGCATCGAGGCTCGCGTCAAAACACTCAAACTTTGTAAAAATGCTCGAAATTCGCAATTTATCCGCCGGGGTTGCAGGCAAAGAGATTCTCAAAAATCTGAGCCTGCGCATCAATCCCGGCGAGGTCCATGCCGTCATGGGACCCAACGGAAGCGGCAAAAGCACACTGGCGCAAGTTTTGGCCGGGCGCAACGAATATGAGGTCACCGGCGGCGCCGTCCATTATAACGGGGTCGACCTGCTCGAATTGAAGCCCGAAGAGCGCGCGCGGCTCGGGATTTTTCTGGCCTTTCAATACCCGGTGGAAATACCGGGCGTCAACAGCACTTATTTTCTAAAGGCCGCGCTCAATGAATGCCGAAAGGCGCAGGGGCAGCCGGAGCTGGACGCCGTCGAGTTTTTGGCGTTGGTGCGCAAAAAGGTGAAATTGCTGGAGCTGGATCCCGACCTGCTCAAGCGCCCCGTCAACGAAGGCTTTTCCGGCGGCGAAAAAAAGCGCAACGAGATTTTCCAGATGGCCGTGCTGGAGCCGAAACTTGCGATTCTGGACGAAACGGATTCGGGCCTGGACATTGACGCCTTGAGGATTGTGGCCGGGGGCGTCAACAAATTGCGCCGCCCGGACAACGCCGCGCTGGTCATCACGCATTACCAGCGGCTGCTTAATTATATTGTGCCCGATTTCGTCCATGTGCTGGCCAACGGGCAAATCATCAAGTCGGGCGGGAAGGAACTGGCGTTGGAATTGGAAGAGCGCGGCTATGATTGGCTGCTGGAAGAGGCGGCCGTGCATTGACGCAGGACTTTTCCATGAATGTATCCGGAATGATTGACACTCTGAATGCGGCCCAGGCTGTCCATGGGTTTGGCAACGCCGATTTGGACGGCGCGCCCGCGTGGCTGGCGGAAATCCGCCAAGGCGCGGCGGCCCGCGCCGGCGAAATGGGTTTTCCAACCACGCGCCACGAGGAATGGAGATTCACCAACGTCGCCCCGGCCTTGCAAACCCCATGGCGCATCAGCGAAGCGCCCGGACGCAACTTGACAGAGCGGGAGATTGCGCCATTGACGTTCGGATTGGATGGTTATCGGCTGGTGTTCATCGACGGGCATTTCTGCGAGCCACTTTCAATCGCGCCTCCAACGACGGAGAGCCTTCGCGTTGGAAGCCTAAAAGCGGAGATTGCCGCCGGGCTGCCGGAACTGGAAAAACACTTGACACGATACGCGCCGCACGAAGGGAACGTATTTACCGCGCTGAACACGGCGTTCTTCCAGGATGGCGGTTGCGTGTGGGTGGGCGCGGGAGCGGTCATCGAACGTCCGATTCATCTGCTGTTTGTATCCGCCGCATCGGAGGCCGGCGCGACGGCGCATCCGCGCAATTTGATCATCGTGGAGCGCGGGGGCGCCGTGAAAATTGTCGAAAGTTACGCCAGCCTGGGCAACGCCCCGAATGTCACCAACGCCGTCACGGAACTGGCCATCGAAGCGGAGGCGCAAGTCGAGCATTGCAAAGTGCAAACGGAGAGCGAACGGGCATTTCACTTTGCCACGATACAAGCCCGGCAGGGCGGGGGCAGCCGCTGGACTTCGCACTCGATTGCCATCGGCGGACGGATTGCGCGCAACCAAATTCAGAGCCTTCTAAACGGCGAAGGGGCCGCTTGCACACTGAACGGACTTTACCTCGGCCGCGGCGAACAGTTGCTCGATCATCACACCGTCGTGGATCACGCCCGGCCGCGTTGCGAAAGCCACGAGTTTTACCATGGAATTCTGGGCGGCCGCGCCCACGGCGTTTTTAACGGGAAAATTTTTGTGCGGCCCCACGCCCAAAAGACCAACGCCAAACAGACCAATCGCAATCTTTTGCTCTCCGAGGAGGCTGTAATTGACACCAAACCGCAACTGGAAATCTTCGCCGACGACGTCAAATGCACGCATGGCGCGACGATCGGCCAGATGGATGAGGAGGCCATTTTTTATTTGCGCTCACGCGGCATCGGGCTGGACCATGCGCGGCGGATGTTGATTCGCGCCTTTGCAAGCGGCGTGGTGGAGCGAATCGGGATGGAACCGGTGCGCGCTCAATTGGATCGAATGCTCAATGAACGATTCGCGAACGCGGGATAGGGGGGCGAATGAAGAATGCAGAATGCAGAATGCAAAATGCAGAATTGTTGAATGGACAATTTAGCTGCGAGGACGAGGCCCCTGGTGATCCCCGTTTTTGCCCTTATCTTTAACCGCGTTCCACATTTTCGCCGAACGCGCTGTTGTCATGGATGAACTGAACGAACTTTATCAGGAAGTGATACTGGATCATTCGCGCCAGCCGCGCAATTTCCGCGCGCTGCCGGATGCCGATCGCACGGCGGAAGGAAACAATCCGCTGTGTGGCGATCATTTCACCATTTTTGTGAAGCTGGATGGCGATGTGATGCGCGAGGTCACGTTTCAAGGCGCGGGCTGCGCGATCTCGAAGGCATCCGGCTCGATGATGACGGACATGCTCAAGGGCAAGACCATCCAGGACGCCAGAAAATCCTTTGCCCAGTTTCAACAAATGGTGACGACCGGGCAGGCCGATGAAGAGAATATGGGCAAGCTTTGCGCCTTTTGCGGCGTTCACCATTTTCCGATGCGCGTCAAGTGCGCGACCTTGCCGTGGCACGCGCTGCTTGCAAGCTTGAAGGGAGACGCGCGGGCATCCACGGAGGCGCAAAAACCTCAAAAGCCGGAATACTGAACTGTGAGATTGAAAAAAGACGGTTGAAAAATGGTAACTATTCAGCACTGATGCCAGAAGCGCCCGGCTGGAAGCCGGGCTAACCGGCAGGCAGGATGCCTGCTCTACACCCGATCGGCATCAGTGCTGAATAGTTACGAAAAATGAAGCAATGAAACCATTGGAACAGTCAAGGGTCCTGGTAACCGGAGGGGCCGGATTCATTGGAAGCGCGCTGATCTGGGAACTCAACCGGCGCGGCTGCGCGCGGGTTGTCGTGTCGGATTTGCTGGAACAGACCGACAAATGGCGCAACTTGGCGCCCCTGCGGTTTGAGGACTATTTGGAAGCCGACGATTTGCGCCCGCGCCTGCAATCGGGCCAATTGGGAAAGTTCGATCTGGTTCTGCATCTGGGCGCCTGTTCTTCGACGACCGAGACAAATGCCGCGTATTTGATTCGCAACAATTTCGAATTCACCAAAGACCTTTGCCGATGCGCGCTGGAGAGCGGGGCGCGGTTCGTGCATGCCTCCTCGGCGGCCACTTACGGGGACGGCTCGGCGGGCATGAGCGACACCGATCCGAGGCTGCACCGCCTTCGTCCGCTCAACGCCTACGGTTACTCCAAGCATCTTTTTGATCAACACGCCCAGCAGAACGGATCGCTGGGACGGATTTTGGGCCTCAAGTATTTCAATGTCTTTGGCCCAAATGAAGATCACAAAGGCGACATGCGCAGCGTGGTCCACAAGAGCTTTGGCCAGGTCCGCCAAACTGGAATCATTCGGTTGTTCAAAAGTTACCGGCCCGATTACACGGACGGCGAGCAGAAGCGCGATTTTCTTTACGTAAAGGACGCTGTGGCGATGACCCTGCACCTGGCGTGCCGCGCGGGGGAAAATGGATTGTTTAACCTCGGCTCAGGCCGCGCGCATAGTTGGAACGAATTAGCCCGCGCCATATTCGGCGCGCTGGGGCGGGAGCCGCGCATCGAATATGTCGAAATGCCCGAAACGTTGCGCGACAAATATCAGTATTTTACGCAGGCCAATATCGAAAAGCTTCGCGCCGCCGGATACACGCAAGCTGTTACCCCGCTAACCGACGCCGTGCGGGATTACGTGACGAATTATCTGGCGCCCAATCGCCGGCTGGGCGACGAAATCAACGCGCCGTGAGCCGGGGTTGCCAAGGAGAACAATGTTTTGACCAAGCTGCAACGCCGATTGGAGCATCTGAGGGTGGCAGGCGTCCTGCGGCGCCATTTTGAAAATTTTTGGCTGATTCTTTTCCTTCGGCTTGGGATAATCAAGTTGCCCTACTTTTTATATCGGCCACGCAAGGAGGGCCGGACTTATTCCATGCTGGCGCGGCCCACTTCCTCGTCCGCGGTGGACATTTTCATCTTGAGGGAAGTGCTGGTCGAGGAAACCTACAAGGACGCGCTCGCGCTTTTGAGAACGAAGGATATTCGATTGGTGGACATCGGCGCGAACATTGGTTCGTTTACGATTTGGGCAAACAGCATTCTGGGAGTGCGCCAGGCGTTTTGCTTTGAGCCTGAGCCGGATTCGTTTCGTTTGCTTGCGTTCAACCTTTCCCTGGGCGGCTGCTCTGCCGCAAAAGCATTCCAATGCGCGGTGGGCGGGGCGGCGCGGACGATTAAAATCCAGGTCGATAAAAGCAGCCCGGCCGGGGCCGGCATTTATGACGGCGGCGAATCGGCCAGCGGCCAGTCCGTGGCCGTCATTTCGTTTGAAAAATGGCTGCGTGAAATCGAGGGAAGCTTTGATCTGCTCAAGATGGATTGCGAGGGCGCCGAGTGGGAAATCATTCGTCAGACCGATCCGCAACTCTTTGCCCGCTTTCAGGTGGTGGTTGTGGAAGTGCATCCCGACCCGGAACACAAACAGGCGATTGCTGAATTCAAGCCCGCGATGGAGAAACTGGGTTTTCGGACCGTCCGCTGGGACAATAAATCGCACGGCCTCTATCTTGGAAGCCGCGATGACACGCCGCGCCAAACCGAGGCGCAAAAATAATCCGGGATTTCAGGCGCGTTTTTCGGGAAGCGCGGGCGCCGCGCGCGCCGTGATTTCAGGTCCTCGCGCAGTCAACACAAGGAAGAGCGTTCCGCGGGTTCCACTGCCTGTTTCTCCACGAACTCCTTTAGGCGCGCCCAGACGGCATCCTGCCCGATGCCCAACATGCAGTTTGCGGCGGGAAACCGGCAGGAATCGGAGCACGGTTTAAAAGGACAGGGACTGCCTTCAACGAATTGCGCGTCCGGGTGCATCGGCACAAAGAGGCTCGGTAATTGGGGGCCAAAAAGCGTGAAGGTCGGCACGCCAAGGACGGCCGCCAAATGGCCCGGACCGGAGTCGTTTCCCACAAACAACCGCGTCTGATCAAGCAGGGAAATAAGCTCCGCAATGCTCGCGGGAGTGCGAACATTCTCGCCGCGCGAAATCCACCATTGCCTTTGCGGCGGGTCGCAAGCAATCTCGACGGTGTAACGGTTGCGCCGCAATTCCTCCGCCAGCCCCGCAAATCGTTCCAGCGGCCAAACGCGGATTGGATGCGCCGCCCCGGAATGGATGAGAATGGAGCGCTGTTTCTTTGCCGGCGCGACAGCCTCGGCCATCGGCGGTATCGCCAATCCAAGCCGCCGCCCCAGGACGCGCCAATTCTCAGAGCGATGCGCGCCCGGCCCGGGGAGAACGAGCGAATCCGTCAAAAACACGCCGCTTCCGACTTTGGGAAAACCCGCCCGGCCCTTTGCGCCAGTCAATCTTAAAAGAACGTGATCGCGCGGGTCCGGACGCGCCGAGGCGGCCAGATCGAACTTGCGTGAGCGCAAACGCCGCATCAGCGCCGCCATCTCGCGCCACTTCCATTGGCGCAGGCGATATTTTCCGCTGAATGCCGTCCATGGAAAGACAAACGGGATGACTTCCACTCCCGGCCAAAGACGGGGCTGGAGTTCCAAGGCGGATGACTTTGCCAGGAGCGTGACCTCGAACTTGCTGGCGGCCGCGTTGAAGAAGGGCGTCGCAAGCACCAGATCGCCCATTCCCCAGAGTTCAGCAACCAGAAGTTTGAGTTTCATCACGCGCTTGAGACCGCATGATCCTAACCTCATTCAAAAGTCGTGGAAAGCCTTCAAACGGCAAAATCGCGGCGCGCTTCAATCCCGGCTCCGGGCCAGAACTGGATAATGCACAAGGCTCCAAAGTTCGGGGCCAACGCTTACCTTGATCGTGATGGGCGTTTGAAAAGCCACCTTGCCACCCGTCCGGCGAACCCACTGGTCGAAAGAGCCTCCTTCGGTCAGTTCAATCCATGTGTTTTTCGCGATCACCCACTCCGTCTGCGGGCGATCAAATCCCTTATCGTCGACGATGTGGACGACCCGCCTATGACCATAAGGGCGCCACATGGACGTTTCCAAGTCGCTGGGGCCGCCGATGAACCCGACTGTTTTTACCGAAGCCGGGATTTGCTCGCGCAATGACGCAAGGGCATCGGAGCGGATCGAATAAATATCATAAACGCTCTTGGCGCGCTGGATTTGTTTATTGTCCGGATATTCCGCGGCCCAGCGCGCAAGAACCATTTTAGCGGGCCAGAGCGGGCGAGCCGGCGTGAGCACCACGGCGGCCAGCGAGCCCGCCCCCACCAGCAGCGCGCCCCATTTGAACCATTGTTTGCCAACAAGCCGTTGCTGGGCGTGGTCAGGCAAAAAAGGCAGCAACAAAAACGGATAATACGCGCAGAGCAAACGTCCGGGCATTTCAGAGCCTATTTTGCACATGTAAACCAGCAATGCCACGAACGCGGCTGCTCCGATCAGATTGGAATGCCGCCGCGCGGTGTCGTTGTTCGCGCCGGCGCGGCCTCTTTTCCTCAAATCCACGATCACCGCGGCCGCCATCAAGACGGCCAATATCAGCCCCAGCCCCGCGTATTCCTCTATGGGCAATTCCGAAAGACGGAATGAAAAGCGCGGGAAATTCGTCCCCACCCACCTCGGAAAATTCTCCGGGGCCTGACGCCAGAGCCAATCGCCCAGCGGGCGGGCTAGCGGCACAAATGGCGGCATGGCGGTTTGGGCCACCAGCAGCAAACCGTTGCCAACGATTCCCGCCAGCGGCCCTTTGACACTGGCCCCGGCGGCATTGAGCGGGTCGCCTGTCCAGTTTCCTGCATACCGTTGATTTAGGACGGCCGTGGGAAAAAAAGAGATCAGCAAACTCACCGCCACCACGAGCAAAGTCCCGGCGGGACGCGCCCGCAGCAGGCCCAGCGCCGGCCAAATCGCACACGCGATGGGCAGCAACAACAGCAAGTCAGGCGCCTTTACGCCGGTCGTCAATCCCGCCGCCGCAAAAGCGAGCCACAAAAACTCGACGCGCCCGGTGATGCGCGCTTCCAACGCGCAATGAGTGGCCGCCAGGGCGTAAATCACCCCCACAAGATCGTTGCCGATGCTGCCGGCCTCCATCACATAACAAAAGCCCATCGGCAACAACCACATCCACACCCACGCCACCCGGCCGGCGGCTCCCGCCCGCCGCAACACTCCGAAGACCAGTCCCGGCAGGAGCAGATAGCCTGTGGCATTAATCAGGAAAAAGAGGCGGTCGCTGTGCGTGAAGATCAGCAGGGGCATCATCAGCCATTCATAGACCGTGCCGCTGGCGTTCTTGAGGACATCGGGGCCGTTGATCCAATGCCAGCCGGAACGGTCCCACCATGACAAAATCCGGGGCAACCGATAATTCAGGCCATCGAAATTGCTCGGCGCATAAATTGCGCCGCCGATGAATGCCAGCGCCGCCGTCAGCGCAAACAACAACGGATAAGCCTTGCGAAAGCGCCTGCGCCGGCGCCAGAATCTGCGCAAAGCGCAGCCAAAATCACCTACGGACAACGGCCAGACACTTTTGCGCCCCAGCCACAAGCCCGCGCCCAGCAGAAGAAAACACGCCGAATAACCGCCAATGTTGACCTGACGGATCGCCGATAAAATCCAGCCACAACACACGCACACGGCCGAGCCAATAATCCAAAGTTGAGTCAGCCTAGACATGCAATGCCATGCTCATTCCAAAAGGGGCGAGCCATCGGGCGCACAAGGTAGGCCAACTTCCACGGGGGGGTAAAGAGAATTAAATGAAGCCGGCGGCCTTGGGCCGTAAGACTTTTCTTTACAACGGGCGCCGAGGACATTACGATTACCTCACCCTGCGGAGAAACTACTCATGCCGGAGGGGAGTCAATGCCGATAAAAACAAGATAACATTATGGGTGACAAATCTCCAAAAGCGAACCACAAGATATCCTCGCAGAAACAATCCAAGGTTAGCAGCGCCGAGCAGAAGAAAAAGCAGGCCGCGTCCGACAAGCAGTCTGCAAACAAAAAAAAGTAACCTCAACCCTGCCTGTCTCTTTCGAGGTAAAATCCGGGGGAGACAAAATTTTCACCGGACGTCAAGGGCGCGCCGCCTTGATATTTCAAGGCGCACCAGGCGTGGGCGCTCCGCACGAGAGTGTCGAACATCCGACGACGCCCTTTGTGAAGTGGCTTTGGCGGAGGCAGGACATAGAACGAAAAGGCGCCCGGGGCGCCCTGCGTTGCGCATCCGAGGTTCGATTGTCATAGGGTGGTGGCGTTTCTGCCGGGATTCGCGGCCTGGGTTTGGCAGTTTTTCAGTGTTTGACGGGCGCAAACAAAACAAGTTGATTCGTATCCGGTTTGACCAGCTTTGGGGTTTGGACCGCTTGCGATCCAAGCAACCCCATTGCAGCCAAATCCAAATCCGTCAGTGCGCTCAATAGCGCGTCCCTCAGGTCTTCGGATGAACGGTGGGCGCATGTCTCAACAAGAAATTGGCTGATAAGAATTACCCGCCTGTCATTAACCCAAATTTCATGGATGCGAAGGGTTTTTCGCTATTTTTCGCCTTCGACTT
>VFSW01009773.1_pt1 | contig 13664 bp, 15 predicted proteins | sample 5358111 | NCBI WGS metagenome assembly VFSW01 (sample SAMN11554181, study PRJNA540505) | mine drainage metagenome | isolation source: sediment from site ElyBrook_90M | place: USA: Ely Copper Mine, Vershire, VT | collected 2017 | reverse complement strand
GCGATCATGTTGCCGATAATCGATATGAATCAGTTGATCAAGTGAGGATTGCAATGTACAGGTGCAGGAAAAATTCTGGATTTACGCTGATTGAAGTTCTGGTGGTGATGGTGATTCTCGGAATTCTGGCGGCCATCATCGTGCCGCGGATCATGGATCGTCCCGAGCAGGCACGAGTGGTGGCGGCAAGGAATGACGTGCGCGCCATCGTCAGCGCGCTCGATCTTTACCGTCTGGATAATGGTACCTATCCGAGCACGGAGCAGGGACTGGCAGCGCTGGTGCGCAAACCCGATTCCGGAAATGTCCCGGAAAACTGGAGGCCCGGCGGATATCTGGATCACATGCCCAAGGATCCATGGGGCCACGACTATCAGTATCTCAATCCGGGGCTGCATGGCGAGATCGATGTATTCAGTTATGGCCCGGACGGCCCGTCGGCGGACGGCGGTAGCAGCAGCAATGAGATCGGCAACTGGAATCTAAGCCGGTGAGTTGGCTGCGGGCGGTGCGGGGCGCATACCATGGTGTGGATGTCCTTTATGGATTGCGGTCGATGGCCACGCCGGTCCGCGTGCCGAGTGGTGCGGGCAGAAATGGCGCGCCCGTCGCTTGCTCCGGCGTGCGCTGACCAGTCCTGCAATATCTCCGTGCTCCGTGCGCCCTTGTCCAAGTTCCGGGCGCGTCTGTGCCAGAAGCTTCCGGCCTGCCCGCTTCCACGTGGACGGGGCTTTACCCTGATCGAATTGCTGGTGGTAATGCTGTTGCTCGTGATCGTGATCGGCATGGTAGGGTTGGGGATCAGCGGCAACGAGTCACGCGCTGTCCGGGAGGAGGCTGCGCGGCTGGCGCTGCTTGTGCGCACGGCGCGCCAGGAGTCGATACTGGAGGGAGAGGTGTACGCGGTGGCGTTTGCTCCTGGCGGCTACCGGTTCCTGGTCCTCGACAACCAGAAAGGGCGGTTCGAGTCCGTCAAGTCAGATCAAATCCTGCGCCCGCGCCGGTTGCCTTCAGGCATGTCCATTAGTTCGATAACCATCGATGGAGCGAATGCCGGGGATCGGCCAGAGCTGATCCTGCTGCCGACCGGCGAGCTGCCCTCGTTCGACATCGTTCTTACCCGGAACGGTACCAGCTGGCGCGTGGAAGGGACCCCGGACGGCGGGGTCCGGACGGTGCGGCTCCATGTCTAGCCGTATGCGCGGCTTCACTCTGCTGGAGGTGCTGGTGGCACTGGCAGTACTGGCCATCGCCCTGACAGCAGTCATGCGGGTCGTAACGCAATCGATTGAGACCAGCATCAGTTTGCGCAACCACCTGGAAGCGCAATGGGTGGCTGAAGACCGCATGACGAAACATCAGCTGCGCAACGACTGGCTGTCGATCGACACTACCACCGGCACTGAAGAGTTCAATGGTCGCCGATGGTACTGGCGCGAACAGGTGTCGACCACTTCAATCGCCGGGTTCCGCCGCATCCAGATCCAGGTGCGCGCACACCGTAACAAGGAAGTGCTCGGGCGCATCATCGGATTCCTGAGGCAGCCCGGATGAAGCAGGGTGTAGGGCTTAATCGCGCGCGCGGCCTGACATTGATGGAGATGCTGGTGGCGATCGCGATCTTCGCGCTGCTGGGGGTCATGGCTTACACCGTGCTCGACCAGGTGTTGCGCAGTGGTGACCGGGTGACGGTTGAACGCAGGTTCTGGAGCGGTCTTTCCATGTGCTTCGCGCGCCTGCAGGATGACCTGTCCCAGGCACGGCCGCGCACTGTGCGTGACGATGACGGAGAGGTGTTGCCGGCATTTATCATCCGGCCTGCCGACTTGCGGGCGCTCGGTGCTCCGCAGCTCGAGTTCACCCGCGGCGGTGGCCTGGTAATCGGTAGCGTCGTGCGCAGCGACCTGCAGCGCGTGGGCTACGAGCTTCAAGGCGGCGTGCTGTGGCGCCTCAGCTGGCCGGTGCTGGACCGTGCGCCGGACACTATGCCTGTGAAGTCGGCGATTTTGCGTGAGGTGACGGAGTTCAAGGTGCGCGCATTCACGCAGGACCAGCTGTGGTCCGATCTCTGGCCGCAGTTGCCGGGCGCCGCGGTGAGCAACGGCCCATCCAACCCGCTCCCGCGTGGCGTCGAGATCATGCTTGCGATCCGAGGCCGTGGCCGCTTCACTAGGCTGTTTCTCGTCCATGAATAGGTGTCTGCGGAAAGACCGTGATCCGTTCGGGCAGCGCGGCCTGGCGCTGATCACCGCCCTGCTGGTCGTCGCCATTGTCGCCGCCATCGCGGCGTATCTCAGCCTGAACCAGGAAGTGTGGATACGCCAGGTCCAGAACCTGGCAGACCGTTCGCAGGCGGACAAGGTTCGTGACGGCGCGCTGGAACTTGCGCTCAAGGTTCTTGACGAAAACACCAAGCAGAACAATCCCACCGACGATCTCACCCAGGTCTGGGCACGCACGCTTCCGCCGATGCCAGTTGCGAATGGGACTGTTGCTGTCAGGATCTACGATGCGCAGGCACGATTCAATCTCAACAATTTGTTGCAAAGCGGTGTGCCTAGCCAGCCGGACATCACCGTATTCCGGAACTTGCTGCAATATCTCGACATTGATCCTGCAATCATCGATGCCCTGCTCGACTGGATTGGCCCACCGGGCCAGGCGCGGCCAGATGGTGCCGAAGATGCCTACTATCTTGCGCTTACGCCGCCCTACCGCGACGCCAACCAACCGCTGCAGAGCGTTGAGGAGTTGCGCCTGGTGCGCGGCTTTGACGCCAAGTCCGTGGAAAAAATGCGGCCGTATGTGGTGGCTCTGCCTGTTCCCACCCCTATCAACATCAACACTACCAGCGCAGTGGTTCTGAGCGCGCTGTTCAATGCTTTGCCGCTACAGACCGCCCAGAACCTGATCAATCAACGTGACAAAGGCCCGGATCCGTTCACGGACACGTCTCAGCTTCAGGCGCGCGCCGGGCAGGCACCGGCAGGTGGGCAGACCCTCAATGTAAAGACGTCCTATTTCATAGTAGACATTCAGACCACTTTCGGCCGCATCTACCAGGACAGTCGGACCCTGGTTTACTGTCCGGGCGGCGGTCAGCCGGCGACGGTCCTGTGGCAATCAGGAGTTCTGACCGCCAACCTGCCAGAGAGCGCGAACACAGCGCTGCCGGCATTGGATCAGAACGGCACATAGCGGTTAAACTGTGACTAGCGCTGGCAGCGACCGAGACCGGACTTGACGGGAAACGCACCTAGATCTGGCAGCGCAAAGACCAAATCCGGCCCATCATTCACTTTGTCATGAACGCACCGCTGAAAAATCGCGCTTCGAGTTTTCGTACCCCGGACCAGGGAGTTCTCAGTCTGCAGCTGCCTGCCGGCTGGCCCGAGGGCAGCGTTCCGGTATCCTGGTGGTGGCACGGGGCGGACGGTGTGGTGCGCCACGGTCAGGTCGTACAACTGGCTGAACTGCCAGTCGAGCTGCGTGCCGAACGTGTCTGGGTCTGGACGCCGGCGGAGGAAACCATGCTGGCGCAGATCGTACTGCCGACGCGCTCACGCGCTCGGATCGCCCAGGCGTTGCCGTACGCGCTGGAGGATCAGCTCCTGGGGGAGCCGGAAAGCCTGCATTTCGCCTATCGTCCTCTGGGTGGCGGCAGCCTGGTCGTTGCGGTCACCGCGCGCGCGCGGCTGCAGGCTTGGGTCGACGCCCTGAAAGCGGCCGGGCTTGTGCCCATGGGCTTGTGCCCGGCAACGCTGGCGCTTCCCTGGGACGGCCTGGGATGGTCGCTGACACCGGATGGCAGCGAACTGATCGTGCGCACCGGTGCGTGGTCGGGATTCACCTGTGAGCTGCCGCGCGGCGCAGAGGTGCCCGAGGCGCTCGCAATCGCCTTGCGTGAGGCGCGCTCCGGCGCAAAAGTCCTGGAGTCGCTGTCATTCTACAATCCGCCTGCTGCCGTTGCTCTTGAGCACTGGTCCACCGATCTGCAGCTGCCGGTGCACGGTCTGGAAGGGGAATTCTGGGCGCAGACGCCCGATGCCGCCGGGTTCAGCCTGCTGCAGCAAGAATTCTCGCCGGCGGATCCGCTGCGCCAGGCTTTGCGGGCGCTGCGACCGGCCGGTGTAATCCTGCTGGTTTGGTTGGTGCTCGGATTCGGGTTTAATCTCGGCGCATGGTGGCACCTGAAGCACGTCGAGCTCGCCCAGCGGCGCGAGATGGTTGAGTTGTTCAAGCGCAGTTTTCCGGACGCCCACACCATCGTGGATCCGGCGCTGCAGATGGCGCGCGATCTGGATGCGCTCAGGTCGGGAGGCGGCCGACCGGTGCCCGGAGACTTCCTACCGCTGCTGGCCCGTGCTGCGCCGGCGATCCAGTCCACTGCAGCGGTGCACTTGCGCAGCCTGAGCTATTCGGACTCGAGCCTGACCTTCGATCTGCGCGTGGCGGATTATCAGACCATGGAGACGCTGCGCAACGCGCTGTCCGCGCGCGGCCTGAGTGCCAAAGTGATGGACGCCGCCAGCCATCACGGGATCGTCGATGGCCGCATACGCGTCAAGCCAGGGTCGTCCTCATGAACTGGCCCGCACTCGCGTTCCTGGAACCCCACCGCGCGCGCTGGCGGGCGCTCGAGGCGCGCGAGCGTATGGCGCTGGCCATCGCAACCGTGATACTGGGCACATTTCTATTCTATGACCTTCTTTGGGCGCCCATGGAGCACGACCTGCATGAGCTGCGCGTCGAAGTTCCACGTGACGGCGCGCGCCTGACCGTCATGCGGACCCAGGCGTTGCAGATCAGCCAGCTGCGCGCAAGCGGCAAGATTACTCCGACGTCAGGCGGCGCAATTCTGGCAACGCTGGAGCAGTCGGCGGCCGCCTACGGCCTGAAGCAGGCGCTGACGCAAATGGAACCGGATGGTGCCAGCGGGGCGCGCCTGATCCTCCAGGGGGTTGCGTTCAATACCTTGGTGACTTGGCTGCATGCGCTGCAGACGCACAATGGGGTGCGTATCGAAAGCGCAACCATCAACGCAAATCCGAAGCCGGGTGTGGTCGACGTGCACCTTGAGTTGCGGGGGCCGGGAGCATGACACGGCGCTGGCTGCTTTACGGTTTCCTGGGGTTGGCATTCTATTTGGTCTTTTTAGTCGCGACGGCGCCGGCAGCGTGGGTATCCTGGGTTCTGGTGCGCGCAAGCCGCGGCGTAGTGAGTCTGTACCGCCCGGCGGGCACGGTCTGGCGTGGGCGCGGAGATCTGGTGATCCACGTAGCTTTTACGCCGCCGCAGAGCTTGGGTGCGGCCCGCTGGTCGATCAATCCTCTTTGGCTTTTCGCCGGGCAAATTCATGCCCACGCCGCCGTGCATGGGCCCGGTACCGAGGTCCACGCTGATCTCGGTCTGGGTTACCGGCGAATTGTGCTGAGCGATGTCGTAGCCAGCTTCCCGGCGCAGCTTGTCGGTGTCTTCTACAGTCCGGCGGCGCTGGCCAGTCCTGCGGGGCAGGTGCGTGTCGGGACCAAGCGGCTCATACTCGATCGCGGAGCGGTCAGCGGTAACGCGGTCGTTGAATGGCAGCAGGCCGGAAGTAGTCTTTCCAGTGTGCGGCCGCTCGGCAATTATCGCTTATATCTGGAAGGTCATGGGCCGACCGCGGGGTTGAGGCTGGAGACGCGCGATGGCGCTCTGACGTTGAGCGGAAACGGCACTTGGCAGCTGGGCACTGGGCAGATCCGGCTCAGTGGATTGGCAAGACCCGCTGCGCACCCCGTTGAACTCCAGCCACTACTGCGATTGCTGGGACCGGACCGCGGCGGCGGACAAAGGAATTTCACTCTGAGCGCGAACCTGGAGCGCCTCTGATGGACCCGCGCGTTGTCAGCCGTCATGACCGCGGCTGTAGCGATCGCACGGCGCCGTACCGGCGCGCTGGTGTGCCGGCTTCACGCGTCTACGCACGGTCGGCGTCAGGTTCGGAAGCCGGGGTCGTCCGCTGCTGGCGGCAGAAATGCCGGGCGGCGATTTCTCCATGGCTTCGCAATCGCCGGAGACGTGCGGTTTGAAATCGGCGGGCCTGCCTCCGATGCCGTTTTCCCATTTGATAGGAATCAGGTTGTTCGCGACGCGGCATGCCTAAGTTCATCCAGAAAGCCTGGCTGACGCTTTTCATCGTGGTGAGCATGGTATTCGTGGCCGGCTATTTCTATCGCGACGCAATAAAATTGCGACACGCGATGTATTTTTCCCCCGGGTTTCTTCTTACCGCCGCCGTGATCCAGGTGACATTTTGGTTCACGTCGAGCCTCATCTGGCGACAGATAGTCTTGATGCTTTCATCTGCCAGACTTTCGCTGCTGCAAAGCTACAGCCAGCTGGCAATGGTAGGAATCGGAAAGTACCTGCCGGGCAAGGTGTGGGGAATGGTCGCCCGCGGGCTGCACCTGAAAAAGCATGGCGTCAACCTGGAAAAAACGTTCCTTGCGACCTTCTACGAGCAGTATATCTTGTTGCATGCAAGTGTCGTCCTTTGTGCGGCGCTGTTGATTGTGGTGCTGCCGACCCGGTTCTACTGGTTAGCCGGGGCGGCAGTGGTACTCGTGGTGGTCCTCGGCACGGCTCTGCGGCATTACGGCATTCGCGGATTCTTTTTTTTCTGGCACAAATTTAGGAAAGAGGGCTCGACGATGGTCCGGACCGACGTCCCGACGCGCGCCTACCTTTCGTTGCTCGGCAAGTTTACTCTGCTGTGGGTGCTGAACGGCCTGGTTTTCAGCAGCCTTTATTTCGCTTTTTTCAATTCGTCACCCGATGCCAAGCTGATTGCGACAATGATTCTCGCCAATACCGTCGGTATTACGATTGGGTTTTTCGCATTGTTTGCCCCAGGAGGCATCGGCGTCCGGGAACTGATCAGCAGTGCCATCCTTGCGCATGCGGTGCCGGTAGCCGACGCGGTGCTGTTGACTCTTATATATCGTCTGTGGGTTGTTGCAATGGAGATGCTGAGCGGTATCGCAATCCTTCCGATTGTCACGGCATTCAGGGCTTCACGGGAAGCAGAATGAAAGATCCGGATTTCGATCAAGCCAGCTATTGGGCGCGGCGGATAGGCGGAGACATCGACCTCGGTGTGGTTGGGCATCGGTCACTGGGACGCGCTTATAATGAGTACATCTACCGTAGGCGCGCGGTTGTTCTGAGGGCTGCCATCGAGGAACTCGGACTGGATCCGGCAGGTTCGAGGGTCCTGGATGTCGGGGCAGGCAGCGGCTATTACGTCGATTTCTGGCGGGCGCTTGGCGTTCAAAATCTCGTCGGGGTTGATCTGTCCCGGGAGGGCGTTGAACGGCTGGCAGCAAAATACCCCGAGTACCGCTTCTTGTGCGAGGATGTCACCAGCCCCTCGATTTCAGCAACCATAGACGCGCAGTTCTCCGTGATCACGGTCTTTGACGTCATTTATCACATTACCGACGACGAAGCCGCACAGCGGGTACTCATCTCTATGTCAGGGCTACTGGACCAGGATGGGTATTTATTAGTGTTTGACCATATTCTGGGCAAGGATTATGCGTTGCGCCAGCATGTCAAATATCGCGGGAAAGAGCATTACGCCGAGATGCTGCATCGAGCCGGTCTCGAGATCGTCGGGCGACGGCCGCTGTTTGTATTCCTTGAGCCCCCCGTGGTCGGACACAGATCAGTAGATATCCTAATCAGCGGTACATACTTCGTGGTTGGCATTTTCATGAAGCGCTGGAACCGGCTGGGCAAGCTTATCGGCCGTCTGGTTTACCAGCTCGATGACTGGCTCAGCAGATCGGGAGTGAAAATGCCCAATCATGAGCTGCTTATCATCAGGAAGCGCGCAGAGTCTGTTTCCTAAATAGGCAGTGAATCGAGAAGATCACGGTAGCGCGCGGCAGTGCGGGCCCAGTCGCATGTCAACCGGACGTGATCCCTGCCGCGTTCTGCCAGTTGCCGCCGGAGGTCCTGGTCGGCCAACAGCGCAAGAATCCCTTGCGCGAGTTTTCCCGGATCGTTTTTTGGCACTGTCGTCCCTGTTGATCCTTCGATGACCAGATCCCGTATTCCCGGTATATCGGTCGTGATGACGGGGCACTCGCATGCCAGTGCCTCGGCCAGCGTCAATCCGAAACCTTCCGACAGAGAGGGTGAAATGAACACGGTAGCCTTGCGATACAGTTGTGGCAGGTGGGAATTTTCGATGGCGCCGAGAAATTGAACGTTGCCGGCCACTCTACAGTGGCGGGCATACTCTTTCAGGGCATGTTCCTCGGGTCCGGATCCGACAATCTGCAGCCTGACCCCCGGATGTTCCTGCAGCACGGCAGCCAGCGCCTGAATGAGCACGGCTACCCCTTTGCTGGTCACCAATCGCCCAACAAACAGAAGGGTCCCAAAATCTCGGTGTACCGCGGGGTCCGGTGCGAACAGCGCGGCCGCGTCGATTCCCATGGGGATCACATGTATTTTCGACGCATCGCCCCCCGATGAAACGGCCGTCTCAAGTAAGGCGGTGCTCACTACGGTCATCGCATCGGCTTTTTTCATCACCCATCGCTTGAGAGCGGAAAAAGGTGCGCCGCGCAGTCCATGAAGATCACTGCCGTGCGACGTGCACAACAGGAGGGGAGAGGGGCGTAGGAAGGCGCGAATCAGCCCTCCGATGATGCCCTGGGGGATCAACCAATGGGCATGAATGAGTTCAATGCGTTCCCGCCGGACGATCCGAACGGCCGAAATCAGCTGGGCCAGGAAAAAAAGGGGAACGAGCGCATAGGCAAAGGGATTGCGCTTCAAGTTCGTCAGGATGCCGCCGCCATAGGCCAGCGCCTCCGCCCGGCCAACGCAATATCGAAAGCGCTCGACATGGAGTCCATCGAGCGTTTCTCTTTTCTGTGCGCCGCGGGCGTGGGGTGCCAGAACGAAAATTTCATAATGGTCCGCCAATCTTCGGCAAAGTTCGAAGACGAAAGGCGGTTGATTGTCACCGGCCCATCGCGGGAAGGTGCTTGTCAGCACAAGCAGCCGCTTTCGCATAGACTCGAATCAGTCCTCGCTGTTCCTGTAATTCAGTGAGGTGATTTGCTCGGAGACCAATCCGATGAGAAAAACCAGCACCGACGTGATAAACAGCAGGGCTGACATGTTGGTGAAGCGGTGCGCAGTGAAAAATGTGTAGAGATAATACGAAAGCCCTGTCAGGAAAAACAGCAGGCTGACAGGCAGAAATAGTTTCAAAGGGGAATAAAGCGTGCCGATCTTGAATATGATGAGCAGGAACCGCATGCCATCGCGGAACAGCCGCACATGACTCCTGCCTACCCGTTTCGCGGCAGTGATCGGAACATACGCGACGCTGTATCCAGCGCGAAAGAAGCTCATCGTGATCGTGGTTGGATAAGAAAATCCGTTCGGCAGCAAATACAGGAATTTGCGGAACTTTTCCGCCCTTACGGCCCGAAATCCCGACGTCAGATCCTGGACCGTCTGTCCGACCATCCACGTCGCGAGTCGGTTGTAGAACCCGTTCGCTACGGCCCGATGCAGACCCGCTTGGGAATTGCTGCTGCGGGCGCCGACAACCATGTCATAGCCCTCGGCAATCTTTTCGAGCAGAAGCTCGATGTTTTCCGGCTGGTGCTGTCCGTCCGCGTCCATGAAAACCACGATTTCCCCTTTTGCAGCACGGGCACCCCGCTTTATGGCGCCGCCGTTTCCCATGCTATAGGGCAACGAAATGACCGTAACCTCGTGTGACCGGCAGAGATCCGTTGTGGTGTCGTCCGACCCGTCATCGACGACTATGATTTCGGCATTTGTATACCGCTGTTTCAATGCAGGAAGAAGTTTTGCCAAAGCTTCAGATTCATTCTTGGCCGGCAGTACGATGCTGAGTGTCGGGTCCATGGGTTCTACGTTATCTCGCATCCACAATTGGTCTTGTCGGTTTTCCCGCGCAATTTTGCGCTTCGTGAGAGAAAGTCTATCCTGGATTTCCGGACGCAGGTTGTGTTTTCGGCAGCTGCGCCCAAAGTGATGCGATCTGGTTAGGGAACTCGCCAGCGGAATTAATCGCCTTCAGAGATTGGAGCTGCCGGCGCGCTTCGTTGTAGCTCCGCATCGCCAGCAGTAGGCTAATAAGATTGATCCGGTATTGGACGCTGTCGGGAACCGTCCCTACGGCGACTTCGAAGTAGTGCTTGCCTTCCTTCACGTTGCGATACTGGTTTATCAGAAACGAACCGTAAAGCGTGACCAAATCGGCGTACTGCGGCCTGGTCTTGCGTACCCAGGGGTTTTTCATCGCGGCCTCGAATACCGAGGCCATCTGCCGCTGGTCGATCCGGCAGCCGGGTTGCTGACATTTTGCGAACTTCGGCTGGCTGAATTTCATGAACTCCCTCAGGCTCTGTATCGTGCTCGGCGAGATGGGGTAGTGCGATAACTTGTATCTCATTTCGGTTACGATCGACGGATCGAGTGGAGTGCCGAGTTTACTCGCGAAGAAGATCAATCCAACGTCTGACATAATGCCGAACTTGTCCAGTTTTCTGGACTTTTCGAGGTATACATCGGCCTGTTGCGTGAATTGCGGATGGCCGGAGAGAGCGAGATTGGCGTAGACCCGCCCTGCGCTGTAATTCGCTCGGACCGAGTCCGGATGGTGGATGGCTTCGTACACGGCCTGATCTACCTTGTTGCCCCATTGCTGGGCGCGCGCGAACGTTATGCCGAAGTAAAGGGAGACAAACAGCACCGCACTGATGCGGCGAAGAGTAAGCGTTTTTGCATGATAAGTCGGATTCAGCAGCAAAAAAAAGAAGGCCAGCAGGATCCCGAAATCGGCGAGGTAATTGCGATGTTCGAAAGCGATTTCGAGTGGCAAGAAGGTTGATTCCAGCACATGGCCTGTAAAGAACCAGAGAATGCCCAGGCCGACAACGGGGCTCTTCTTGACCAGAAAAATTCCGGAGAGAAAGAGCGCAATGACCGTGACCACCGAAGGCAGGGTGCTGAGCGGATTGAGCCAGCCCTGAGATACGGCTATATCATCGTGATACAGGGCAAACTGCCTGAGCGAGGGAATGAGTATCAGCTTCAGATAAAAGAGCAGCACCCGCGCCTCGGTGAGCAGGCGTTCTTCCATAGTGAACGGGCGCAATGCGTAACCACTCAGAAAGCGCTGGGGGTCTTCAATGAGCCAGATGAGGCAGCCAATGGCCGGAAGCAGCAGTCCGGCAGTGAAAAATCCTAGGATTTTCTTGTCCAGCCGGCCTGACTGGTTGCAGAACCGGAAGATCGATATTTCGATGACGAACATGTACAGCGGCAGGAGCGCGCCATTTTCCTTGCCGAGCATGGCCAGCGGGCCGAATACGAGCAGGCCGATCAGGATCAGGTGTAGGCCTCGCCTGGATTGCCAGATGCGCATCCGTCCCCAGACGTAGAAATACAGGCCCCAGATCATGAAGAATGCGGCCAGACTTGCCATACGCTGAACGATGTATAAAACCGCAGTGAGGTTGAGCGGATGCAGCAGCCATGCAGCCGCGGCGGCAAGCGAAATGAAGTAGACGTCCGCGGGCGTCAGCTGTGGTCGGTGAATGCGCCGGTACGCGTCCAACAACAGATTTGCCAGAATGAACAGCCCGATGCCATTGAACAGATGGATCAGCAGATTAACGACCTTGAAGGAAAATGGGCTGGGCCCAAAAAAATAATAGTTCAGGGCAAAGGTCAGCATGCTGATGGCGCGCGTCTGGAATCCGGAGCCCGAGGAAAACATTGCTGCGCGCAGCGAACTGATGTCAAGCTTGGTGATGTGGACTTCCCGGTTGGTTACGATATTGGGGAAATCATCGAAGATGAAATTGCCCGATAAGCCCCGGTAGTAGGCAATGCAGGTCAAACACACCACAACGAACAAAAGGGCCGTTCGCGTCAAAGGGGAAAGTCTTGCCTGCATTGGCCCTTAAGATCCGTGCTTTGGTTGTCGTGTACCTGGAGTGTCTCCTCGAGTCCATGGACACCGGGAGGCCGAAGTATCGAAGTATCTTGGTGTCGGCCGCGGCCAACCGACCCGTCGCCTGGAGCCGGATCCGGATCCGGATCCGGATCCGGATCCGGATTCTCCGATGCCTAAAGCATAGCTGTCGCGTGGAGTTCGTCCAGTAGACGCACGGAGCTGCCTTGCCTGGGCTGGGCGCTCCGAACGACGGCATTCCCGGAGGGCCGTGTCTTAGCGGCAGTTGGCTGGGAGGTATTTCGCTGGCACGGTCGTGCTCGTTCCACCCGAGTCCGTTTTGCCGCCAACGGTCAAAGTGGTATTTCCGCACACCCAGAACATGTTGCCCCCCGGCACGGTGGCCGGCGTCAGGGTCAGCACGTTCGCGCCCGCCGTCACCTGACCGCCGATCGTGGTGGTATTGTAGGTAATCGTGATGATGCCAGTCCCACCGGCGACCGAGACGCTGTTGACGTACTTGCCGGTAATGCTGGCCGCTGCCGGGAGCTCAAAGCTTGCGTTGCCCCCCGTGGGTAAGGCTCCGGCTTTAATATCGTAATTCTCCTCCACGGCCATTTTGGTGGGTTCCGCCAAGCTGAGCCCTTCGGTAATCTTCGCCCGGATGATGTAGTCCTGGTAAGCAGGAACGGCGATGGCGGCGAGGATGCCGATGATTGCCACGACGATCATCAGCTCGATCAACGTAAACCCCCGCACTTGCTGTGTCATGGTATGCCTTGATGGGCTGTCGAAGTGGAAACGCCCCGCATGCGGGGCGTTTCCGAAAGCAACCTGCTTTGATCCGACGCTACTGACGGCAGTTCGCAGGCAGGTACTTGTTTGGGACAGTGGTACCACCGGCTGTTGCGCCACTTACGTTCCCATAGCCGCAGATCCACGCGATGCTTCCATTGGAGGTCACCGGGGTGAGGGCCAATTTCGTGTTATTCGCGCTCGGCGAACCACCCATGGCGCCACCAGAGGCGGCTTGGTCGTAGAGGATGGTAATCACACCGGTTGTCGGGGCGACGGTGACAGAGGTGACGTATTTTCCTGTGATGCTGATCGGTGAAGCCAAGCCATAGCTGGCGTTGCCGCCGGTCGGCATGGCGCCGTTGCTCTGGAAGGTCTCGGCAACCGCTGTTTGCGCCGCGTCTGCCAGACTCAGGCCCTCGGTCACTTTTGCCCGCACGATGTAGTCCTGATAGGCCGGGATTGCGATGGCGGCGAGGATGCCGATGATCGCCACGACGATCATCAACTCGATCAGTGTAAAGCCCCTTTGCAATTGCAACTTTCTCATAAAACCTCCAGTTCAAGTATTTTCGTTCGGCTGTCGTTCCGGGGAAACCGGCCGAGTGCCCTCAAGCGGTGTCTGTATGTCGCCTTAGGCGGTGCTTTTGTTCTGCCCAGGGTCGATCCAGTCCCAGATCTCCAGCCCACCCAGAATAACTAGCAGAGGATCAGCGATCGGTCAAAAAAGGCCTGTTTCCGATGACCCAATCCAGCCGCCCTTGCCGGGTAAGGCTGCATAATCCATACCATCGGGCGCCGACTCGCCAAACCGGTGGGTTCGCCCGGGATTTTTTTTTATCAACAAGGGCTTGCCTGCTGCCATGCCGGT
>VFSW01009772.1_pt1 | contig 13665 bp, 21 predicted proteins | sample 5358111 | NCBI WGS metagenome assembly VFSW01 (sample SAMN11554181, study PRJNA540505) | mine drainage metagenome | isolation source: sediment from site ElyBrook_90M | place: USA: Ely Copper Mine, Vershire, VT | collected 2017 | reverse complement strand
TATGACAGGGGCATTATGTTCAGCCCTGACGGGCAGCTCTTCCAGGTCGAGTACGCCAAGGCGGCTGTCAGGAAGGGAGCCACGGCAATAGGGATAGTCGCAAAGGATTCCATAATCCTGGTGGCACACAAGAACATAACGGAGCCGCTGGTTGTTCCGCAGACGTTCCAGAAGATATTCAGGATAGACTCGCACATCGGCTCCACCTACAGCGGCATAGTCTCTGATGGGCTTCACCTCATAGGCAGCATGCGCAACAAGACGCAGACGCACAGGATGGTATACAACGAGACGGAGTCGGTAGAGACCCTCGCTAGGGAGATATCCGACGACATGCAGGTCGCTACGCAGTACGGCGGAGTAAGGCCGTATGCGGTATCGCTCCTCATAGGCGGAATGAACGCCGAGCCGATGCTGTTCGAGGTAGATCCCTCGGCCACTCCGATGGGCTACAAGGCTGATGCGATCGGCACGGGCAAGAAGCAGGCAGAGGAGATACTCGCGCGCGAGTACAAGGACAACATGAGCGCAGACAATGCGATAACCCTTGGCATAGATGCCATAAAGAAGAGCTTCGATGGCAAGATAAAGGAGAATAATCTTGATGTTTCAATGATAACAAGGAGCAACGGGTTTGAGGTATTCGGCCCAGAAAAGATAGCAACATATCTCTGATTTTGCCTCCTTTTCGTATGTGATGATAAAATGTCAAAGGTCGTTATAGCGAAGTACAGCCACGGAAACGACGATTTTGAGATACTTGTCGATGCGGACCTGGCGTACGAGTACATGACAGGCAAGCGCAGCGACCCGCTCAGCGTTCTAGAGACTGAAGAGGTGTTCAAGGACGCCAAGAAGGGCGAGAAGCAGAGCGACGGCAAGATATCCGCCGCGTTCGGCACCTCCGACCTCGCAAAGGTCGTGGATATCATACTGAAGAAGGGCCATGTGCCGATAACGTCCGAGCAGAAGAACAAGCTCGCCGAGGACAAGAGGAAGCAGGTAATAGAGATAATATCGAAGAACTCGATAGACCCCAGGACGAACACCCCTAATCCTCCGATAAGGGTCGAGAACGCCATAGAACAGGCTAAGATATACATAGACCCGATGAGGAGCGCGAGCGACCAGATAGACGAGATAGTTAAGAAGCTGAGCACGATACTGCCGATAAAGTTTACAAACGTCAAGATGGAGGTGACAGTGCCGCCTGAGTTTGCGAATAGGTGCTTCGGTATGCTGAAGCATTACAACATCAAGTCGGAGAGGTGGCTCTCTGACGGCTCGCTGCAGGTGAACCTCGAGTTCCCGGCAGGCCTCAGGGACGAATTCTTCGACAAGATAAACGGCCAGACCCAGGGAAGGGCGCTGGTGAAGATATTGGATTAGGACAAGGGAATGATGATATGAGAGAGATAATATTTCCAGGACAGAGCGTCGACAGGTCGGCTAGCAGGGAGGGCACCTACATGGAGAAGGGCGAGGTGTACTCGAAAGTCGTAGGGCTGTATGACAGCAGCACTGGCAGCCTGATATCCCTCGAGGGGGCATGGAAGCCCAGGGAAGGGGAGAAGGTCGTCGGAGTAGTTTCCGAGATAGGAAGGAAGGACACCTACAGGGTCAACCTCTCGGTGAACACCGAGGGCGTAATAATAAGCGGAAGGTACGAGAGGTACAGGTTCAGGGTCGGCGACGTCGTCGAGGCTTCAGTTGCGCGCGTTGAAAGCGGGAGCAGCGTGGTGCTCGAGAGGCCGAAGCCGCTCGGCTTCGGAGTGGTCATGGAGATCAAGCCGACGAAGATACCGAGGGTCATAGGCAAGAGCAACACCATGGTCGACCAGATATCTAATCTTACGAAGTGCAGGATATCCGTAGGCATGAACGGCCTAGTCTGGCTCAGCGACGGCAACCTACAGCTGGCCATGGCCGCGCTGAGGAAGATAGAGGAGGAGGCGCATACCTCCGGATTGACAGAGAGGATAAAAAAAATGTTAAGCGGTGAATGATTTGGCATCATCAAAGAACAAACCGGAATTGCTGAAGAATGGAAAGAGGCTCGACGGAAGGGAGCTCATACAGCTGAGGCCCATAAGGCTCGAGGCAGGAGTGATAAAGAATGCGGACGGATCCGCATACCTCGAATGGGGCAACAACCGCGTCATAGCGGCAGTCTACGGACCCATGGAGGCGCAGCCGAAGCACACCTCCGACCCCACGAAAGCGGTGATAAAGTGCAGGTACTCGATGGCGCCCTTTTCTGGATTGTCAGACCACGGCAGGTCGGGCCCGAACAGGAGAGCCACTGAGATATCGAAGGTGACCAGGGAGGTATTCGAGAACGTAGTAATGGTCAACGAATTCCCGGGCACAGAGATAAACGTCTACATCGAGATACTGCAAAGCGATGGCGGCACAAGGGCCGCAGGTATAACAGCGGCATCGGTCGCGCTGGCGAACGCCGGCATACCGATGAAGGACCTCGTTTATGCGGTCAGCGCCGGCAAGATCGGCGACAAGATTGTACTCGACCTTAACATGATCGAGGACAACTACTCCGACTGCGACATGCCGATGGCTATATCGCCGAAGAGCGGCGATATACTGCTGCTGCAGATGGACGGCAACCTGAGCACAAGCGAGCTCAGGACAAGCATACAGCACATAATAGACGCAGGCAAGACGATAAGCGCAGCGCAGCAGGATGCGCTGAAAAGGTTCTATGCGAACAAGCAGCCCGAAGGCGAAGGCGAAAGTGAAGGCAAGGGCGCGGGCATGGACCAAGAGGCAAGCACAGGGTGATGATATGGAAGCGATAGACATAGTGAAGGGCAATTACATAAGGGACCTAATAGGCAAGGGGCAGAGGCCTGACGGCAGGGATATGTTGGCGTTCAGGGGCATAAGCATAAAGAAGGGCATAATACAGAATGCCGAGGGTTCCGCGCAGGTTGATCTCGGCGGTACGAAGGTGCTCGCAGGAGTCAAGGTAATGGTAGGAAGCCCGATGAGCGACACGCCTGAGCAGGGCAACCAGATAGTCTCGGCCGAGCATTGGCCTGGAGCCGCAAGGGAATTCGAGCCCGGGCCTCCGAGCCCGGAGTCTATAGAGCTCGCCAGGGTAGTCGACAGGGGCATAAGGGCCGCGGGCTGCATCAACCTCGAGAGCCTTTACCTCGAGGAGGGCAAGTGCTGGGACATATACATCGACATATACGTGCTCAACCATGACGGCAACCTGATAGACGCAGGCAACCTCGCGGTGATGTCGGCATTGGAGAACACGAAAATGCCAAGGTACGAGAACGGCGAGGCGGTAAGGACGGACCGCACCGCGCCTCTCAAGGTCAACAGCGTCGTCGCGACCACGACGTTCGCGAAGATAGGCGACAAGATCGTGCTAGACGCGTCGAAGGACGAGTAGAACGCGATGTCGGCGAGGCTGACGATAGCGACGGACGGCAGCGCAATACGCGCCATGCAGAAGGGCATGAGCGGAAGCTTTAATATTGATGAAGTAGAGGAATTATCCAAGATATCAATGGAGAAGCATGCTGAGCTCAAGAGGATAATGGAGCAGTAAGCGAATAAGCGAAGCAGGTGAAAGAATGGCTAACGCTAGCATAAGATACGGCAGGAGAATCAGAAAGAGGAACGCATCGGTCATAGCGGAGAAGAGGGCGAAGTACAAGTGCGACGTGTGCGGACGGCTTACGGTAAAGAGGATAAGCACCAGCATATGGAAGTGCAGGCACTGTGGAACCACATACGCGGGCGGGGCTTACATGATGAGGACTCCGGCAGGAGAGCTCGCCGTCAGGCTCATAGACGAGCTGGCGAAGCAGCAGAAGGGATAAGGATAGGAAATGCGGATGATCTTATGACTGGCAGCAATGAGAACGACGTGAACATCATATATTCGCCGATAAAGGAGCTCGTGGTACATGACGTGATAAAGTCGGAGATGAAGGAGCTCATAAAGAGCAGGGTGACACCGCAGGGGAACATACCGCTCTACTGGTGCGGCGGAGTCCTGTTCGGATTCAACTCGCTCCCGCCGACCAAGGACGTGGTCAAGGAATACCTCAGCGGAAGGATACACTGGATGGAGGTCCAGTATGCGGAGATGGCGGAGTACAGAAAGGAGGTAGAGGCTGGCGACGAGCAGTACCTGAAGACCAGCGTAGTCAACACGGATGCAAATGCGGTGCACAGGAGCTTCGTCAGCTGGCTGAAGGGCAACGTGAAGAACGGCATAGTGGTCACGAGCGCTGGCCCCATAAGCACGGGCATCGGCAGTGACGATCGAAGGAACGGCACCGGGAAGGGCATTCTGAAGAGACGAAAGTGACGAAGGATTAAGACAAGGTGACAATATGGCCTATGTATGCAAGAAATGCGGCAAGAAGATAAAGGAAGTGAAGAACTTCGTAAGGTGCGAGTACTGCGGAGGCAAGGTGCTCGTCAAGGAGAGGTCGAGCGTAGTCAGGGAGATCTCGACAGACTGATTCATTCGACCCTATTTTTACTTTTGGCGGAGCGCTCCGCTGCCAATCGGGTTGCCGATTGGCATCTCATGGATATCGATGGCGCTAAGGGATTAACGTTTTGCCGCCTGCAATTCGCTCATTTCTCGGACTCGCTTACTATTACCGTTTCCGAGACGTTCTTTACCCTTGCGTAGCTGACGCTGTTCCTCCTGAGCTCCAGGGACGTTTTCTCGCTCCTTATTATGTTGTCTACCTTCTTGAGAAGCAGCGAAGACACCTTCCCCTCTTCGAAGTCGAGTATAAGGTCTTCCACCTTGCCCAGCCTCTTCCCAGTATTGCTTATTATGTCCTTGCCGTAGAGTTCCGAAAGCATTATCGCCATCTTCCACACCAAATGTTAAACTGTTTGTACTTATACCAAGGATTTGATAGCTATATAACCCTTTTTATGTTCTTCATGGCGAAGATCCTTGATGTGTATTCCTTGAGCTCTTTCATGAAGCCCTCCGGATCCTTCTTTAGCTGCGCCCTCTCCTCCTCGGAGAACAGGGAGTCGTTGCCCTTGACCAGCATGGCCATGTAGTCGTCGCTTATGTGGTAGCATTCCTGGCCGCATGCCGAGCACTTGTATCTGGGCGCTGTAGGCGTGCCACCGCTTCCTTCGCCCGGCACGGGCAAGCTCCTCTCTAGGGACATGCTGCCGCACTTCGGGCAGCTCCTCTTTATCATGACGGGTTTGTAGTCTATCGTTACCGTCTCTATGTCTACGGCAGGGCGCTCGAACAATATCAGCTCCCTGAGGCCATCCGCGACAGACACGCCCTCCGGGCCTTCTATTGCCTTTTCGAGGGACTGGAACAGCGTCACGCCCTCCGCGTCGAACTTCGAATAGAGGGAGCTATCGCCTATGCGCTCTACGAGGAAGGTATATTCCTTGCCGTCTACGGAATAGTCGACTCTTACCTCGCCATGAGGGCCGTGGGACTCGTACGCCCTTACTTTTATGTCAACCACCATGCTTCATCCTGTACGTATCGACGTCCTCGCCTAGTATGGTGCTCCTGCTGTTCTTCTTGGCCCTAGATACCGCGTACCTGGCTATCTCAGCGGCCTTCGCCTCGAGTATCTTAGATATCGCGCTTGCGGCCTCGTCGCTGACCATTATCCCCTTCCTGCCTACAAGCTTCTTTATGGCGCTTTTTGGTATCCTGGACGTCATAACACCATCCTTAGCATCAGTACTCAAGATCCTCATCACGGCGTTGGCTCAGGACCTTTTTTATTCATCACTACAGTACGTTCGCATTAAAGGATTATATTCCTTTCACAGCGGCACGAATAGCGGCGCGATCGTTTACGGGCGGCAAAGCGCACACAGCCAAGGTTTATATGTGTAAGCGACAACATTATATCGCATTGCGCCCTCTAGCGCGGTGTTCAAAGCCAGGTGTTGAGATATGAGCATGATTGATGTAAACGAGTCGGATTTCGAGAAGGAAGTGCTGCAGTCCAAGCTGCCGGTCATCATAGACCTCTGGGCGGAGTGGTGCGGTCCGTGCCGAATGTACTCACCGGAGATAGAGGAGGCCTCGAAGGAGTTCGAGGGCAAGGCGAAGTTCGTGAAGGTGAACGTGGACGACAACCAGAGCATAGCCACGAGATACAACATAATGAGCATACCAACCACGCTCATAATTGACAATGGGAACGTCAAGGCGGAGAACGTCGGCGCGATACCCAAGAAGATGCTCGTGGACTGGATAAAGAGCAATATTTGATGCCGTGCCTCACGCGCGGCGCGGCTCCTTGTTCTTGGTGCACACGGCCGCAGTGACTGTAGTAAAGTTTTATTATGGTTGGCGTGCATCTATCTTCTGCTGATAGGCATACTCGGCGCGCAGGGCTGATTCGATGGCTGACATACCTTTTCCAAGAGGAGTGAGAGACCTTCTTCCTAGCGCGGCACTTTTCAGGAGCAGCGTCATCAAGACCATAGAGAAAGTCTACCAGTCCTTCGGCTTCTACGAGATAGACACGCCGTACATGGAATCGCTCGACCTTCTGAAAGGCAAGGAGGTTATCGGCGATGAGGGCACGAAAGAGCTGTTCGAGCTGAAGGTGGAGAACCTCGGAATGAGGTACGACCAGACCGTCTCTCTCGCGAGGTTCATGGCCATGCACCAGGAGCTGCCGCTGCCGTTCAAGAGGTACCAGATAGGCAAGGTATGGAGGCTGGACGAGCCGCAGAAGAATAGGTACAGGGAGATAACCCAGGCGGACGTCGACATAGTCGGCGGAAAGAGGGTGATCTCCGATGCGGAGGTCATAGCTGCCGCCATGACCGCATATGACAGGCTCGGAATCAGCTACATGATAAGGATAAGCGACCGCAGGCTGCTTAACGGCGCGCTGGACGCATATGGCATACCGAAGGAACTGCACATTAAAGTAATGCGCATCATAGACAAGCTCGACAGGCTCGGCAACGCAGGCGTAGCCGCTGAGCTGCTCAAGCTCGGAGTAAAGAAGGAGAGCGCCGACGGAATAATGGGGTTCATAACCAAGGGCAGCACGAACGAGGAGAGGCTGGATTACGCGGAAACCGTAGTCAAGGACAAGGAGCCGATAAAGGAGATGCGCGATCTTTTGGACATGCTCAAGATGTACACGCTCAGCGGCGAGATCGGAGTCGACTTCTCGACAGTCAGGGGGATAGATTATTATACCGGAGTCGTGTTCGAGACAATGGAGAAGAAAGGTACCATGAGGTATTCCATGGGCAGCGGCGGCAGGTACGACAATTTGATCGGGAAGTACTGCAGCAGGGAGCTGCCGGCAGTGGGCATATCGATAGGCATAGACCGCGTCATGGACTCCCTGGGCTATGAGAGCGCTCCGGCCTATACGTATGCAGATGCGCTCGTGGTGTACGTCAAGGAAGGCAATTACAGGTACGCGCTCAAGGTGGCGAACGACCTGAGGGGCAGGGGCCTCAATATAGACATAAACCTCGCCGGCAAGAACCTCGCCAACCAGCTCGCTTACGCGAACTCCTTGCGCTTCGGGCACGCGATAATAATAGGCGATGAGGAGGAGAAGCTCGGCAAGCTCAAGCTGAGGGATCTGTCGTCCGGGAACGAGGAATTGGTCGGAACCGAGGAGGCTGCGGACAGGCTGAAGACGGGAGGGGCTAAGAACCAGTAGCGCCCAACGCTCTATTGCATATGTTAATGTTCATTGATTTCCCATAGTGATTGTATGGCAAAAAACCAGGTTGATGAGGTAACGGAAGAGACGGTGGCGAAGGGCGGCGTCCTAGTGAAGCTCTATTTCGACATGCAGAGCAAGGATAAGGACCAGCTACAGCCGCTCATGGTCGACCTCATAAACAAGCACCTCCTCAAGGAGAACGGCGTGGTATACTGCTATGGCTCGGTCGAGGAGCCGCTGGAGAACAAGGGCATCTTCGTGACCAGCGCGATAGTCACCATGCTCGTCAAGAGCTTCTTCTCCCTCGTGAGCATAACGTTCAACTATGCGCCGGCAGGAGTTGAGATATTGGAGCCCATGAAGGATATGAAGTTCAACGTCAACGACCTGCAGTCGATGCTGATGGACCTCTCGCAGCTCTCGCTGGGCTACTCGAAGTTCATGCTGGAGCGCGTTCTCAAGCCAGAGGACCTGGAGGGCATAAAGAAGCAGATAGAGAACAGGGTGGAACTGGGCAAGAAGCTCATGGAAAACGGCCAGGGCGGGAAAACCGACGGCAAGGATAACGACAAGGAAGACAAAAAGTAGAAAAGCCAGAAAGGCTTTGAAAAAGCTTTGTCAATGGCAAAAAGTGACAAAAAGAAAAAATAGTGCTTCGCACCTCACTTCTGGTGCGACGCTACCTCTTTCTTGTTTATCTGCCTGTGGGTCTTGATGCTGTTCTTGTAGCACCTGCTCGAGCAATAGTACTTCACAGCGCCAATCCTGGTGACGTACATGGTTCCGGTTCCCTTCGGCATTTCCCTAGAGCAATATGAGCATTTCATCATAGCACCTTGCTTTGCGCGTTGGACTGGGCGGTGAGGCGGCTCACTTCACCCTTATGTCCTTCGCCTCCCTGTTCGTGTCCGGCAGCCTTATCACGTCCCCCTTCTTTATGGGGCCGAGAAGGTTCCTCCTTATTATCCTGCCGCTGTCCCTGCCTTCGAGTATCCTGCATGACACGGTGTATATCTCGCCGTATATGCCTGTCTTCACCTTCTGCTTGACCTCTATTATCTCGGCAAGGAAGCCGTTGAACGTGCCAGGCTGCTGTGGCCTTGGCTGTTGCTGCGGCGCGCCCTGCGGCCTTGCTGGTTGGTTCTCTTCCGCCATCTTAACACTCTGTGAACTTGATTCCTATCCTTATTAGTTGGTCGAGCCCTGTTCCGGCTTTTCTTCCAGCTTCCCCTCTGCATTCTCCTCCGCTTTCGGGGATTCTGCTTCGGGCTTCGCTGCTTCGGCCTTTGGCTCCGCAGCAGGCTGCTCTGTCTGCGGCTTCGGCTGCTTCTTCGGCTTCTTCTCCTTCTTCTCGGCCTTGGGCTCTGCCTTTTCCTCCTTCGCCTCTGCCTTCTTCGGCGCGATCATGCCAGTGACCTTTGCGACCACTTCGGCTATGCTCGCCTTGGCATCGCCCTCGTTCTCTATTGCGACTGCCGCGCATGAGACCGTCATGCCTATAGCCTTGCCGAGCTCTGCCTTGCTTGGCACGTATGTGAATGGTATGCCCTTCTGTTCGCATATCATAGGTATGTGCATGACGACCTCGATAGGGGTCACGTCAGTTGCGACCACGACGAACTTCGCCATTCCGCGCTCCACGCTCTTCGTGGCCTCGTTGGCTCCCTTCCTTACAGTGCCCTTCTGCTTCGCCTGTTGCAGGGCCTCGTATGTCTTCTGAACGACCTCGTCAGATACTTCAAACTTCGCAAAAGATGTTGCCATTTTTTCACCGTCTGTCCTAAAACTTCATCCGATAACTTACGGCGCCGAGGCGCCTCGTATACTCAGATAATCAGCAGAATATCTATGCTGCTCAACATATTTAAATGCTTGCTAGTCGGCGAAGTCCTCAGGCTTCGGCGGCTCTGGAGGCTGGCCCTTCCTGGTCCTTATCTCGCGCACGATCTTGTCCTGGAGCTGCGCCGGCAGTTTCTCATAGCCTGAGAACTCCATTGACCAGAGTGCCCTTCCCTGCGTAAGGCCGCGCAGGTCGTTCGAGAATCCCTTTATGACCTCTGCGACCGGCATCTTGGCGTGTATCGTCGCCGCTTCCCTCTCCTGGGTTATGTTCGTTACCTGCCCGCGCTTGCTCTGCAGCATCGTTATGACGCTGGAAAGCATGTCCTGGGGTATGCTTATCGTGAAGTTCTGCTTCGGCTCGAGCAGCGCCACGCCAGAGATGAGCATGGCCGCGTATATGGCCCTCCTTATCGCAGGTATTATCTGCGCAGGGCCCCTGTGCACCGGGTCCTCGTGTATCGTAGCGTCGACTATGCTGACGAGCACTCCCGTGCATTTCTCGCGCGCGAGCGGGCCGTCCCTGACCGCGCTTTCGAAGCCGTCGATGAGCAGCTCCATTACCTCGTCCATGTACTGGACGCCCTTTGTCACGTCGGTGAGCACGCAGTCGTTGCAAACGTCGACTACGCCCTTGGCAATGTCCCTTTCCATGCCTGCCTCTATGAGCGCATCTATGTTGGACTTGCCCTTTGTCTTGCCTTCCCTTATCTTGCCGTCGTCTATCGCCTTGACGACCGCCTCGCCGAGAGGCTCGACATTAATGTAGAATCTCGTGTGCCTGTTCGGCGACTTGCCCTCTACCGGGCCCGTCTTCCTCTCAATCGTCTCCTGATAGACGACAATGGGCTCGCTCGTTACAATCGGTATCTTGAAGTCGTCCTTTATCTTCGTCTCTATTATCTCGAGATGCAGCTCACCCATTCCGGCCACGAGGTGCTCTCCGGTTTCCTGCTTTATCTCGACCTTTATCGTCGGGTCCTCCTTCGAAAGGTCGTGCAGCGCCTCTATGAGCTTTGTAGTGTCCCTTGAATCCTTGGCCTCTATAGACTTCGTGACCACGGGCTTCGAGTAGTGCGTTATGCTCTCGAACGGCTCTATCTGGTCCTCGCTCAGCGTGTCTCCCACTGAAACGTTCTTGAGGCCTACTATCGCGGCGATGTTTCCGGCAGGCACAGCATCTACGGGTATCCTGTCCTTGGCCATGTATATGCCGACCTGCTGCACCTTTTGAATGCGGTCGCTTCCAGAGAGGTGGACTTCAAGCCCCTTCTTGGCGACTCCCGAGAATACGCGTCCTACCGCGACCTCGCCGCTCTGCCTGTCCTCAACTATGCCGAACACCACTATGTTGGTCTTCGCGCTCGCGTCGGTCGCGAGCATCGACTTGCCAGCGGGGCTCTCCAGGTCACCGTGCCATATCCTGGGAATCCTGTACTGCTGCGCGACCCTTGGCGACGGCAGGTGCTCTATCATCATCGGCAGTATCGAATCCTCAATGGGTGCCAGCTCCTGCAGCTTCGGAATGTTTTCCTCGGCAGTGTACTTGAATATCTCCTTGAACGTGACGTTCTTGTTCTGCAGTATGTACTTGGACATCGCCCAGCGCTCGTATGCAGAGCCCATCGCTACCGTGCCCTTCTCCACGCTTACCTTCCACGCGTAGATGTACTCTTCTGGCGCATACTTGTCGATCAGGTCATTGACGTCGTTTATCAGCGTCGCTATCCTTTCCTGGGTCTGTTCAGGCGTGAGCCTCAGTTCCGTGAGAAGCCTGTCCACCTTGTTGATGAACAGTATGGGCTTGGCGCGCTCCTGCAGCGCCTGTCGCAGCACAGTCTCTGTCTGCGGCATTATCATTTCTACAGGGTCTATGACTATAACCACGCCGTCCACTGCCCTCAGCGATCTGGTCACGTGGCCACCGAAGTCTACGTGTCCCGGGGTGTCTATCAGGTTTATTATGAAGTCCTTGTCCTTGTAGTTGAACCCGAGGGATATGTCGGCAGACTTGATTGTCATCCTCCTTTCCTTCTCGATCGCCTCGAAGTTCGTGTAAAGCACGTCTCCAGATACCGCCTTTGATATCAGTCCGACCTTCACGAGAAGGGTATCGGTAAGGGTGGTCTTGCCGTGGTGCACGTGCGCTATGATCGCGACGTTCCTGATGTTGTCTACGTCGTTCATCAGCTTGGCTATTTCCTCTACGATGTACTCTTTCCTTACCATTAGGCTCACTTGCTTAGCTTGCTTCGTGCCGTGATGCTGCGCCGCTACTTCGCACTTCTCGCCATGCGCTCTATCTCGTTCTTGCGCTTGGTCGCGTAGCTGTTCACGTCGTTGTTTGCCGCGAGTATCAGCTCGTCGGCGAGCGCCTCGTCGATCTTCCTCTTCTTCTTGAATGCGCCAACTATCGCAGCGATCGCGACGTTCCTGAGCGCTATGTCGAGCCTTCTGCTCGCACTCACGTCAACCGCGACGTTGGATATTATGCCTCCATACCTTACCCTCGTGGTGTCCTCTATAGGAGCGCTGTTCTCGAGCGCCCTGACGAACACCTCTAGAGGGTTCTTGTGCGTGCGCTCGTTGACCTTGTCGAACGCCGACTCTATTATCTTAATCACCTTCTGCTTCTTGCCCTGGAGACGGCCCTCTGTCCTTATCACGTGGCCGCCTATCTTGCTGCCGGTGCCTCCCCTCATGAGCGAGTTCTCGAGGCGCTCTATAATGTTTATGTCGGCCTTGGAAAACTGCTTCTGGCTTCCCCTCCTGAATGTCATTGGATACTCTATAGGAGTAAGATTGACGTAGTTCTTCAGGCTGGGGTCGTGTATCTCGACGCCGTAGCTGTACTTTCCGAAGAGCAGCGTAGTGCTCCTCTGGTGCGTGCGCGTATCTTCCACCGGCTGCACATTGGACTCTGCCTGGGCTGCCTTCCTTCTCGGGGCGCTTTTCTTCTTCGGCTGCGCCTGCTCCGCTGACGCGATCGCCTCGGTCTTTACATCAGTTGAAACATCTTCCTGTGCCATCGGATCACGTCATCTCTTGGGCTTCTCCTTCTTCCCGCACCTTACGAGCCAGAGGTTCGCGCCGTTGACCTCTATTACCTTGTACTTCCAGCCTGGGATCGCTCCCATCTGGCCCCTCTGGGATCCGCCGAGGCCCTCTATCGTTACCTCGTCGTGCTCGTCTATGTGGTTTATAGTGCCGTCCCCTGGAGAGAACGCGCTCACTATCTTGCCGTTCTTTATGAGCTGCACCCTCACTCCCTTTATCTGGCCCGAGTTAGGTTGCTTCTGCTCCACGATTATCTTCTGGAGGACCAGTCCCTTCGCTCTGGGAACCGTTCCCATGGCATCGTACTTCTGCTTGAGCTTGAACACTCTCCTCTTGAGGGTCTTCTTCAGCATGCGCTGGTGCTTCCTCGTCCTCACCAGTTTCCTAGCCGCAAATTCGCCATTTGGCAATTCATCACCATAAATGTATTGTGCGTTGTTCAGTATGCCTGTTTAGTGTGCTTGTTTAGTGTGCCTGTTCAGTACGTCTCGTTCAATATGTTTGAGTCGCCCTGGTCTAATATCGATATCGCGGACACGGAATAGGGCTTTCCGCACACTGTTCCTAGCTGTATCGAATCGCCGTCGAACACTATGACCTTCACATCAGCGAGCTTGGCAACGTGCTCTATGTCGCTGAGCTCTCCCGGCTTGTTCTTCGCCGACGCTATGACCAGCTTCGCCTTGCCCGCAGCTATGGAGTCCATGACGCTGTTTATGCCTATGGCGACGGCTCCGCTATCCACTGCTAGACGTATATCGCTAGTAAGATTAGCCATATAACTCACTGAATAAAAGCCTTGATGCAGACTTGGTGCTGACCTGCCTTACAGAGAGCGGTCGGCATACTAATTATAGCGGGAAAGCTATAAATATCTATTGCATTTCTGAGGAATAAATTGAAAAAGGGAACTGAGGGAGCCGCTTTCAGTGCTGTATCACGTAGTTGCAGCCCGCGGGCTGCGCCAGCGCGTTGCTCAGTATCAGCTTCAGGTAGCCCAGATACCCTACAGAACCGATCACCTTACCAGAGACGTGGCCCTCGCCGATAGGGTAATTGCCGTACTGGATGT
>VFSW01009771.1_pt1 | contig 13666 bp, 11 predicted proteins | sample 5358111 | NCBI WGS metagenome assembly VFSW01 (sample SAMN11554181, study PRJNA540505) | mine drainage metagenome | isolation source: sediment from site ElyBrook_90M | place: USA: Ely Copper Mine, Vershire, VT | collected 2017 | reverse complement strand
TCCGCCCCCCAAAACCCGTGGGGTTGCCCCCGGGGGCAAAAAAACGCCCCCGCTTCGCCGCCGGCGTCGAGCGCCTGGTGCGCGACCTATGGGAAACGATGTACGACGCGCCGGGTGTTGGCCTGGCCGCGCCGCAGGTCGGCATTCCCCTGCGCGTGCTCGTCGCCGAATATGAGGAAAACCGCGCCACGCTGGTCAACCCCGAAATTCTCAAGGCCGAAGGCGAGGAAGTGGGCGCCGAGGGCTGCCTGAGCATCCCCGGTTATGTCGGCGAAAACATCCGCCGGGCGGCGAAGGTCGTCGTCAAAGCCCGCGACGAGCGCGGCACTCCCGTGCGCATCACCGCCGAGGGCTGGTGGGCGCGCGTATTGCAACACGAGATCGACCACCTCGACGGCATCCTCTTCACCGATCACCTGGATCGTCCCGAGGACATGCGCCCCGTCCGCCCGGACGAGATCGACGACGAGGGCGATCAGCTCGACGCCAGAGCGAAATCCGCGCGCAGCGCCTGATCGGCATCCCTGTCATCACGCTATGTTTGCCATGGCCATGCCGTGGCTATCGCTCGCGCTCGTTTCCCCATCGCCTCAAGGTGCGGCTTTCAGCCGTCTGCGCCGGACTTTAACCGTTGTGCTCGTTGAGGCGGCGCGGACCCGACACCGCCGGCGACCCGCGCGCGAAAAAGCGCCAGGGCAGATCGACGCCGCGCGCGATGCCGATGCGCGTCGAGGTCGCCACCGCGCCGGCCCCGAATGGCGGCCCGCCCGGTGTCTCGCTGATCCAGAGATCGTCGCCTGTCAGATCCGCGCCGTTGTCGCGCACGGTGAGCGCGAGCGAGCGGCACACCCGCCCCGGCCCGCGCGCCAGATCGCGCGGCGGGCGGCCCGGCGGCCAGCGCGACGCCATCAGCTCGATCCCCACCGTCGGCAGCAGTGCGCGAATGAGCACTGCCGCGCTCTCGCCTTCCGGCTCGGTGACGACATTGAGGCAATAGTGCACGCCAAATATCTGATAGATATAGGCATGCCCCGGCGCCCCGTACATCACCGCCGCGCGCCTGGTCGGGCGCGTGTAATTATGACTGGCCGGGTCAACCGCCGAGATGTAGGCCTCAGTCTCGGCGATGACGCCGCCGACCAGCCCCGCCGCATCGCGCCGCCAGAGCGTCTTGCCCACCAGATCGCGGGCGATCACCAGCGTCGGCGCCTGATAATACACACGCGGCAACGGCACCGCCCCAGCCTGTGACATCGCCGAAGATCCTTTCCACCGGACGATGTACTCTTGCGAATCCCTCCCCCCCGCTTAACGCACGCGGGCCAGGAGCGTGCTCATCATCGCGCTCATGCGCTCGATCGCCAGATTGAGCTGGTCGAGGCTGTTGGCGTAGGACAGCCGCAAATAGCCCTCGCCATAGGCGCCAAAGGCCGTGCCGGCCAGCGTCGCCACGCCACCCTCGCGCAAGAGGCGATCCGCCACCTCGGCGGAGGTGAGGCCCGTCGCGCTGATGTTGGGGAAGACGTAAAACGCGCCGTGTGGCACGCGGCACGTCACGCCGTCGATGGCGTTGAGGCCCGCGACGACCACGTCGCGCCGCCGCCGAAACTCCGCGACCATCGCCGCCGACGCCTCTTGCGGCCCCGTCAGCGCCTCGACGCCCGCCAGCTGCGTAAACGTCGCCGTGCAGCTGTTCGAGTTCGTCATCAGCGTGGCGAATTGCTGCGCCAGCGCCGCCGGCATGATGCCATAGCCCAGCCGCCAGCCCGTCATCGCGTAAATCTTCGAAAAGCCGTCCAGAATGATGGTGCGCTCTTGCATCCCCGGCAGCGACGCGATCGAGACGTGCTCGCCGTCATAGATCATGCGCGAATAGATCTCGTCCGAGAGCACCAAGAGATCGGGGTGGTCGAGCACGGCGGCGGCGATCGCCTCGAGGTCGGCGCGGGCCAGCGTGCTGCCCGTCGGGTTGTGCGGCGAGTTGAGGATGATGAGGCGCGTCTTGTCGGTGATCATCCCGCACAGCCGCTCGACATCGATGGAAAAATCGCGCGCCTCTTCCAGTGGAACGGGGAGCGCGCGCCCGCCGACGAAGTCGATCATCGACTCATAGATGGGGAAGCCTGGGTTGGGATAGATGACCTCGTCGCCAGCGTTGACGAGCGCCAGCATGGCGTAAAAGATGATCGGCTTGCCGCCGGGCGTCACGACCACCTCAGCCGGATCGAAAGCCACGCCGCGCCGTGCCGTGGCGTCGGTGGCGATGGCCTCGCGCAGCGCCGGCATGCCCGCTGACGGCGTGTAATGCGTCTGGCTGCCGTGCAGCGCGTCGCAGGCGATCTCGATGACATTGGCGGGCGTGTCGAAATCTGGCTCGCCGATCTCGAGGTGGACGATCTGGCGGCCCTGGGCCTCGAGCGCGCGGGCGCGGGCCAGCACCTCGAACGCGGTTTCCGTGCCCAGCCGGGCCATGCGGTTCGCAAGTCGCATCGTTGAGACTGCCTTTCAAAAAAATGGGATACGGGACACGAAAAACATGAAACGAGAGGAGAAGGACACGAAAATCTTTCGTGTTTATCGCGCGGCGCAGCCTTTCGCGTCCGATCCTCACCCCAATCCCAATGGAGAGAGGGTGAGGGTTACGGCGAGAAGCGGCGTGGTGTCGTCTGGCGGCCCGTGCCCACGGCGTCGTTATTGAGACCGGTCGGCAGTGGATCGCCGGCCAGACCGGCCAGTAAATTGCGCGCCGCGATCGCGGCCATCTTGCCACGCGTCACCCGGCTGGCGCTGGCGATGTGTGGCACCACGATGCAATTCGCCATCGTCACCAGCGGATGGTCGGCGGGCAGCGGCTCGGGGTCGGTCACGTCAAGCGCCGCGCCGGCGATCGTCCCCGCTTCGAGCGCTTCGACCAGGGCCGGCGTGTCGATGATAGGGCCGCGCGCCGTGTTGATGACGATGGCGCCGGGCTTCATCCGGTGCAAGGCATCGCGCCCGATGAGGCCGCGCGTCTCTGGGGTGAGGGGGGTGTGGACGCTGATGAAGTCGCTCTGGGCCAGCACGTCGGCGAAGGGCAGATATTCCACGCCGAGCCGGGCTTCGAGCTCCTCGTTGCGCACGACATCGGTATAGATCACCCGCATGTCAAAGCCGTGGGCGCGCTTGGCCATCTCTGCGCCGATGCGCCCCAGCCCGACCAGGCCCAGCGTGGCGTGGTGCACGTCTTGGCCCATCAGCAGCATCGGTCCCCAGGTGCGCCACTTGCCGGCGCGCACATAGTCCACTCCCTCAGGCAGGCGCCGCGCCGCCGCCATGAGCAGCGCAAAGGCGGCATCCGCCGTCGTCTCGGTCAGCACGCCGGGGGTATTGCCTACCAGCACTCCCCGCGCCGTGGCCGCCGGCACGTCGATGTTGTCGAAGCCGACAGCGTAATTGCTGACGACACGCACATATGGGCACGCATCCAGAAATTCGCCGTCGATGCGGTCGGTGAGCAGGCTGACCAAGCCGTCACAGTCGCCCGATCGCGCCAGCAGCTCCGCGCGCGACGGTGGCAGCTCGTCGGGCCAGACCTCCGCCTCGCACGCCTCACGAATGAGCGCGAGGCCTTCATCGGGAATGATGCGGCTCACAAAGACACGCGGCTTGCCCATCGCGACACGCTCCTTTCGATCACGTACACAACGCTTACGCTGGCATTGTAGCACTCTGGCGGGACGCGCTGCTTCACGCGGCGGGGTCAACCGGCGGTCGGGGGGGCGGCCCGCCGCGAATGTGGCCGGGCGGCGGGCGGCGCGCTGCCTCGCTGGCGGGCAGTTTCGTCGCGTCATTCTGCTTCGCGGCGCGATAGGGTGAGAGCGTCGATTCTCTGGTCGCCGTCATCTCGCGCACGATGCGCTGATTGCGCCCCCACACCCACAGCAACAGCGCCACCACGATCCCCAAGCCCAGGAAGCGCGCGAGGCCCAGGACGGTCAGCGCGCTCGCGCCGGGGAAGCGGTAGACTTTATCAGCCGCCGCATAAATGATCTTGGGATTGTCGCTGGTGACGGCTACTGCCCCGACGTGCGTGGGGCTGCCGGGGTCGGTCGTCCAGACGAGGCCGCCGTTGAAGGATTCGAAGACGCCGTTGTCGGTGCCGGCCACGACATCCGACGACGAGAGGGGCGCCACCGCCAGGCTGATGACGCGCGTCAGGCCCATGCCGCCGTCGCTCAGCGCCCAGGTGGCGCCGTCGTCTTTGCTCAAAAAGAGGCCGCGATCGGTGCCCACCAGCAGGTACGGCGCGCTTGTCGTAAGATCTGTCGCGCCCGCGAAGGTGAAGGCGTTCGCGCCCGCCGGCAGACCATTGTTGCTGGCCGCCCACGTCGCGCCACCGTCGCGCGAGAGATACACGCCCGCGCCGATGAGTCCGGCGAAGATCGCGCTGTTGTCGCCCGCCATCAGGCTATAGATGTCCGCGCCCGCCGGCAGGCCGTTGTTGCTGGCCGCCCACGTCGCGCCACCGTCGCGCGAGAGATACACGCCCCCTTGCTCGGTGCCGGCGAGAACGGTCCGATCGTCCGCCGAGCCAAAGACCAGCGCGTCGACGCCCTCTGTGTGGGGAATGCCCGCGCTCGAAGCCACCCAGTGCTGGGCGTTGTCGGTCGAGAGATAGATCCCCGCGCTCGTGCCCGCATAGATGTGGTCGGCGCTCGCCGTCGCCAGCAGCGCGCTGACCGCGATCCCCGGCGGCAGACCGCCCGCTTGTGCTTGCCACGTCTGCCCGCCGTCCGTAGAGGTCAGTACCTGGCCCGCTTCGTTGCCCGCCAGGAGCGCGCCCCCATGCGCCGGGTCTATCAGCAGCGCCAGCGCGTGACCGCCGCCCGACCCGCCGGTGGCCACCCAGCCCTGACTCGTGCCGCCGCCCTTGACAATCGCCACGATCACCACGACCAGCACGGTGGCGACGATCCCAAACTGCGCGCCGCGATTTTGCCACCACGCGCGCGGTGCCAGAAGCGCCGTGCCATCGTCGGCTTGATCGGGCGCTTGCTTCTCTTGTGACATGTGCGCCAACCTTCTCTCACGTGATGGAGAGGGAATCGGATGAGGAGAGATGCTTCAACGCCAAACGAGATGTACCGCGTAGCTCCATCGTTCAGCGCGTTCTTCATTATACCTAACGCTGGCCCGATGGCCAAGTTCCGGCTCTCTCCTCACCAGGTTGCCTGCCTGAAATTATGGCGCGCACCTTGCTCCCGCAAGCCTATGAGCGGTCGCGCAAGCCCGCCAGCAGCGCCCGCGCGACCGCCAGATCGCCGGCATCGGTGACGCGAAGGCTGGCATGATCGCCGGCAAAAGTCGCGGCGCCGCGCGGCACCTGTGCTGGGGGCCAGGCAACGCCAGCGTCGATCATGGCGAGCAGCGCGTCACGACGATAGATCTGGGGGGTGATCACGCTGGCGAGCCGCGAGCGATCGGGCGTGGCGATCACGTCGCCGTGGGCATTCACCCGCTTGAGCGTCTCATTTACCGGCGCGACGCACAGCGCCGTGCCGCTCGTGCGGGCGGCGGCCAGCCCCGCAGCGATGAGATCAGCCGTGACGAACGGACGCGCCGCGTCAAGCAGCACAATCCACTCATGGTCATCAGGCAGCGCCTGGAAGCCGGACGGCACCGCTGCACGCTCGTCGCTCACGGGAATCACCACGATCGCCGCACTCAGCCGCCGCGCCAGCCGCCGGGCGCGATCGGCGCGCTCCGGGCGAACGACCAGCACGATCCGCTCGACCCGCGGCGTGGCGGCGACAGCGCCGAGCGCATGCGCGACGACGGGAAGGCGATCGAGCCGCGCCCACAGCACCTCGCTCGCCTCAGGCGACGCCCCAACGGCGACGACGATTCCCCCGGCACGCGATAGCTCCGACATGAGCAAGCATCCTCACTGTCCTACAAGCGCCCACGTACAAATAGCCGATCTCATCATGCTTTCTCATTATTCTTCCAAAATAGGTCGAAGTCGATCCGCATATGCTGAAATGGCAGTCAACAGGAAGAAAATACCATTCTTGCCTCCGGCAATGCTTCATGGCCCGAGAGGCGCGCAAGCGCGCTTGCTTGCTCAAGCCTTGGGGGCGAGCGCGGTCCGGCTTTGAGCCTTGGGCGCGGGCGACGAGAGAGCGCCGGAATGGGAGATGCACAGCAGCTCGCGCGCGTAGACGCCGGCACCAAGCAGCGCGACGATGGCCGCTAGCGTCAGCGCGGGCGCGCCCACGATGATCAGAGCGCGCGCGACGCTGTGCCCGGCCAGGTGCCCGGCCAGCGCGCCCACGATCGTCGGCGAGCTAACGTCGCCCAGCAGGTGCGCCAGCGTCATGATCACCGCCGCCGCCGTCGCTCGCAGCGTGCCGGGGATGACGTCTTGCACGGCGGCGTTGATGGGGCCGTTATACATGCTCATGAACAGGACGGCGAAAAACGAGAGTGCGAGCAACACGACGAGATCACGTGCCAGCAGGCCCGCAATGAAAAAGGGCACCGCGCAGGCAAAGCCGATGCCGGCCGCCAGCATGCGCCCGCTCGCATACCGGCGTGACAGCGCGTTGGCCAGCACGCCTCCTAGCAGCGCGCCGCCCACGCCCGCTGGCACCAGGACGCCCCCCGTCAAGAGCGCCGTCGTCTGCACTCCCCGGTGAAAGTGCTCGTGCAGGTAGATTGGCACAAAAACAACGGCGGGTGTCGTTACCAGCAAGCCCAGCGCGTTCACCGCGATAATGATCCGCACGGTGGGACTGCGCAAGACGCGCCGCGCCTGCGCCACCAGGCCAGCGAAGGCATCGCCGAATCTGTGCCGTCGCCGCGTGTCGGGCGCGTCGCGCCGGTCGCCGAGATCCGCTTTGTCATAGGCCACGCGATCGGGCAGGCGCCAAGCCAGCCACGCCATCACCAGCCCCGGCGCGCCACAAATGACAAACGCCCAGCGCCAGCCAAAATGCCCCGCGATGATACCACCCAGCACGAAGCCGGCCGCCGTGCCGACCAGCGAGCTGGCGCCCCAGCGGCTCTGCACCGTCGCGCGCTCGTCGCCGGCGAAATAGGCCGCCAGGAGCGCCGCCCCCGCCGGCAGATAGCTCGCCTCGCCGATGCCCAGCACCGCGCGTCCCAAAAATAGCTCCACGAAGGTGTGCGCGATGGCGGTGTACCACGTGGCGATGGACCACACGGCGGCGCCCAGAGCAATGATGCGCGTGCGCGACGAGCGGTCGGCGAACAGTCCCAGCGGCAGCGCGGCGAGCGTGTACACCAGCAAAAAGGCGCTGGCTGTCAGGCCCACCTGGCTGTCGCTCAGGTGAAAGTCGCCCTTGAGCTGAGGGCCGACGGCCACGAACACGAAGCGATCCAGATAATTGAGAAAGTTGATGCCCGTCAGCACCCAAAAGACGCTGAGCGCCAGCCCCCGCGCGGGCGGCCTGAGCAGCGCGGAGGATCGCTGGCCGCGCGACCGCCCCCCCGCGCCTGAGCGCGAGGGCGTGTCTGGTTGCTTTGCGCGTGCCATGCGGGTGCTCCTGAATCAGATCCGCCACGCTCCTCCTCTTCCATTCCATGAGAGAGGTGGTCGGGGATGAGGGCGTGCCCGCCGCCTTACGAGGAGGGATAGCCCAGGTGCGTATAGTAGTTCAGCGGGTTGACGAATTGATTGTTCCACCACGCCATGAAGTGTAGGTGGGGGCCGGTCGAGTTGCCGGTCGAGCCTTGCAGCCCGATGACATCGCCCACGTGTACATATTGGCCCAGCCGTACCAGCAGCTTTTCCATATGGCAATACGAGGTCGCCAGCCCCCAGCAGTGATTGATCTTGACGGACCAGCCGCCGCCATACGGGTCCCACCCGGCGAAGATCACCTGCCCGCTCTGCGCGGCGACGATCGGCGTGCCATAGCGGTGCGTGCTGATATCCACTCCATCATGATACCAGGTGAAGCCGCGCACCCAATATGCGCCGGGGTCCGGCTGAATGAGATCGAAGCCCAGATTGGTCGTGGCGTGCGGAGCGCACGGCCCGCCGCCGGTGGTATAGCCGGCGATGCTGCAAAACTGGCACGGCCCAAACACCGTGCCGGCGGGCGCGCCCCCCCCGATCGGGCCGGTCACGACGATCGGCGGCGCGGTTGGGCGAAAGTGCGCGCCATAGGTGGGGCTGAGCGGGATCTTGATGACCTGGCCGACGGTGATCTCCGTGCCGAGATAGAAGCCGTTTAGCTCGTAGATGCCGCCGATCGTAACGTCGAAGTGCTGCGCCACCTTTTCGATCGTATCACCTGATTGCACGCGATAGGTGACTGAGGTGCCGCTCGTCGGCAGATTGCCGCCAGCGGCCAGGGCGGTCAGCGCGACGAACGGTCGCGTAATGAAGGCCGGCTGGAGCGCGGCGGTGGCGACGAGCGCGGCGAGCACGACGGCGCCGGTGACGGCGGCGGCGATGGCGGACTGGCGGCGCGAGCGCGGCAAGGCTGGCGCTCGGGGCGCCACCGGCGCGGGCAAGCGCGCGCCAGGGATGATGGTCGGCGCGCTCGCCGCTGTCACATGCGGCACGAAGTGGGCGAGATCGGGTCGTGCGGCGCGTGGAAGCCGTCGCACCACTCCCCACCCGACGCCGTGATTAGGGGGCGCGAGCATCACCGTCCGCTCCTCCTCCGTGCCCGTCAGCGGCGCGGGTAATTGCGCCGTGGCGTCACTGTCGCCAATCGCCGTCTCGTCCATCTCGTCCATCACATCGATCCTATCCTGTGCAAAATTCTCCCCAACCGTATCAGCCTCGCCGGACCATGTCAACCGGATCGGACGAAAGGATTTCTTATCCCTGGAAAAGGGATTGGGGGGACCTCCCGCCCGTCACAGCTTGCCGCGAAAGGCGTCGCGATCCTCCGGACGGGGGATGACCGTGTTGTCAGCCCAGTCCAGCACCTGGCGCAGCGTGACACGCTTGCCGTCAGGCACGTCCGCGCCGAGCACCACGCCGGGGCCGACGAAGGCATTGCGCCCGATGACCACCCCCGGCATCAGCGACGCATTGATGCCCACGCGCGTGCCAGAGCCGACGATTTGCCCCAGCTTGTTGCGCCACGTGCTGACGCGCTCGCCTTTCACCGTCACTTTGATGATCCCCTCGTCCAGCCGCAGGTTGCCCGTCACCGTGCCAGAGCCGAAGCTGACGTTGCTGTCGATGACCGCGTCGCCCACGTAATTCGTGTGGAACCACACGTCGTCGCCCAGCCACGAGCGTGCCACTTCGGTGCCATAACCGACGATGCAGCGCGCCCCCGTCATCGACTCGCGCACCAGCGCGTTGTTGCCCACGATCGTTCCCGGCCCGATATACGCGGGACCAATCACGGCGGCGCCAGGGAAAAGCCGCGTCCCCGCCGCGACGATCACCGGCCCGCGCACCTGCGCTCCCTCGGCGATCCGCGCCGTGAGGTCGATCTGCGGCGCGTCAATGCTGCGCAAGATCAGATCCATGATGTCGAGCATGTGCCAGGGATATTTGAGCGACGCGGTGGCCCCGGCGTGGGGCATGGCCAGCGCGGGCGCGCGCCGCATCAGCGCCGAGAGCGCGCGCTCGTAGCGATCGCCGGGGCTGCCCGTCACGGCGTCAGCGAGCGCCGACGCCAGATCGCCCGCGTGGGGCAAGAGGTGCGCCACCAGCGTCACCCAATCACTCGGCTCGTTGCCGGCGCCGGGCTTCTCAACCACCCCATTGACGTCGAACGGCGCGTCGGGGGCGGGTTGCGCCCCTGGCGCGGGCAGCAAGTAGCCGCCGGGGAAATAGCTCTCGACCCGTTTCGCCGCGATGATCACCGCGTCGGGTCGTTGGCGCGCCAGCGCGAGCAGCGCGCGATGAAAGCCGGGCGCCAGCAGATCGTGCGCCTGCGTCAGATAGACCGGCTCGCCGGGCCGCACCACTTCGAGCGCCAGTGCCACCGCGTCACCCATCCCCTGCGGCTCCGGCTGCATTACATACGTCGCCGCCACCTCGGCGCACTCTTCGTGAATCGCCGCGTCGTTGTGCGGCCCCGTAACGATCACGACATCCGTAACGCCCGCCTCGGTCAGGATGTCGAGGTGCCGCCGCAAGAGCGACCGGCCCATGAACCGCTGCAAGGATTTATCGCCCAGCGGGCGCAAGCGCGAGCTTTCGCCCCCCGCCAGAATGATCGCTGTCGTCATGCATTGTCCTCTATTCGCTTCTCTATGGGTGGCCGCGAGCAAGAAGCACGCTAGGGACTGCGAGACACGAAAAGCACGAAGCGAGACGGAAAGGCACAAAAAAAGCTTTCGTGTCTCGTCCCTCCTGTGCATAGCTCACACAGAGCGCGCCTCCTCGTGACCGGCGTGGCGCCCACATGGTACGCTGTATCGTACAACACGCGGCGCGCCAGGCGGGCGATCTGCCCCCCGGCACGCGACGCGCGCTCGCATTGTCGCACATCAAAGGATGCCACCACACCATGCGCATTATCCTTTACCTGGGCAAGGGAGGCGTCGGCAAGACGACCGTTTCCGCCGCCACTGCCTTGCGCGCCGCCGATCTGGGCAAGCGCACGTTGGTCGTCAGCACCGCTCTGGCGCACAGCCTGGCCGATTCGCTGGATGTCACCCTCGGCTCGCAGCCGCAAGAAGTCGCGCCGAACCTGTGGGCGCAAGAGATCAACGTCCTCGACGAGATCCGCGAGCACTGGGGCAAAGTGCAGGAATATCTCAGCACCACGCTGCGCTCGCAGGGTGTTGACGATGTCGCCGCCGAAGAGATGGCGCTCATCCCCGGCATGGACGAGATCGCCAGCTTGCTCAACATCTATCGCCGCGTGCAAGACGGCGAATTCGACGTGGCGGTGATCGACGCCGCGCCCACCGGCGAGACGGTGCGCCTGCTGTCGATGCCCGACACTTTCGCCTTTTACGTGCGCAAATTGGGGCGCTTCCAGGGGGCGGCTTTCGCCATGATGCGTCCGCTGCTGCGCAACGTGCTTCCCGGCGTCGATGTGATGGAGGCCGTCGAGAGCCTCAACGCGCAGGTCAAGGTGCTGCGCGAGGTGTTGCTGAACGCCGACGTCAGCTCGTATCGCCCCGTGGTCATGCCCGAAAAGATGGTGATCAAAGAGGCGCTGCGCGCCGAGACCTATCTGGCGCTGTTTGGCTATCCCATTGATTGCGTCGTCTGCAACCGCGTGCTGCCGCCGCCGGTGGGGGACGATCCGTTCTTCGCGGCGCTCTATGCTCAGCAGCAGCCTTACGTGCGCGAGATTCGCGACACCTTCGCACCCTTGCCCATCTGGCAGGCGCCTTACGCGCCGCACGAGATCGTCGGGCTGCCGGCGCTGCGCGAGCTGGCGGAGGAGATCTATCGGCGGCGTGACCCCACCGAGGTGATGTATCGCGGGCGGTTGCAAGAGGTGGCGCGCGACGGCGACGACTACGTGCTGCGGCTGCCTTTGCCGCACGTCGAGCTGAATAAAGTGGTGATGACGCGCAAAGGCGACGAGCTGTATGTCGAGATCGGCAACTTCAAGCGCGCCATCACCCTGCCGGCAATCCTCGCCAACCTCGAAGCGAAGCGGGCGCGCATGGCCAATGGCGCGCTCGAGATCCGCTTCAGCGCGCCCGCCGCCTCATCGCAGGGGTGAGTCCCACCCCTCGCGCGGCCACCACTTTTCGCTTTATTGTACCGGGCGGGCATGCAAGGTGGCATGAAACATGCGAATGAGTGCTCGCTGACAGCGCGTGCCGGTGGCGCGACTGTCGCTCCGATGATACGTTCGGGCATATATCGGCGTCGCGCGCGATGCGCGTGGTACACTGTTGATAGAGCAGCAGTGTGCCGTCAGCGACATCGCCGATCAGTCGAGCCGGGGATGACATCCCCGCTCGCTCTCGCGGAAGGGCGCATGTTCTATGGGCAAACACATTCTGGTCATTGACGATACCACTGATTTGCTCCGCTTATTGCGGATGGTGCTCGAAGAAGACCACCATCAGGTGTCAGTGCTGGAGTCGGGCCGCGCCGCGCAGAGCTTTGTGCGCATCAACAAGCCCGACGTGATCGTGCTCGATCTGTGCCTGGGCGTAGAAGCTTCGGGGCTGAGCGTCTTGCGCGATCTCAAAGCGGACCCCGAAACGGCCAGCGTGCGCGTGGTGATCTACACGGCCTCGCTGGTCGATGCCGAAAAAGCCCAACGCATGATCGCTCAGGACCCCGATCGCTATGCGGGCACGCACATCTTGCGCAAGCCCTTCGCCATCGAGCAGCTATTAGAGATTGTCGCCTGATAGCCAGGGGGCGCCAGGGGGCGCCAGGGGGCGCCAGCAAGGGGTGCCAGGGGGCATGCTGCCCAGCAGTGGGCGCACCACCCTGCCGGGGCCTGGGGTGTCCCCAGCTTCATTTCTTTCTCTTTCTGAAAGAAAGAGTATTTCACCAGAGGAGCTGAACATGAGCAAAGGAAAGAAGCGCGGCGGATCCGGGAATGGGTTCCTGTTCGGTGTGCTCCTTGGGATGTTGGCGGGCGTGGTGCTGGCGATTTTGCTGGCCCCGCAAAGCGGTGAAGAAACCCGCGCCAAGCTCTCAGAGCAGAGCGACCTGATGCGCAAGAACTATGGCCAGGCGCTCAGCCAGGGCCGCGAGGCCTATTCCCGCGCCCGCGAAGAGCTATTGACCCGCGTCAAAGAGCCGGTCGAGACACCAGCCAGCTAAAGCGCCGCGAGACACGAAGAACACGAAGCGAGCCGAAGAACACGAACGTTTTCGTGGCCTTCGCACTCCTTCGTGTTTTTCGTGTTCTGTATCCCTTCTTTCAGACCAGGTGTAAGCGCCCTGGCCATGATGACAAAGGCTCTTTCGAGGTCTCGCCTCCGCTCGGCATGCGGCAATCGATCAACAGGAATTGGTATCACGCGGCCTCGCACAAGATTGGAAATATTGTCCTAGCTTGTGGTACATTTTAGAAGCGTCACCTTATTGAGAGATAGGGAGAAGTATTTGCTTGATCAACCGCGAATTTACGGTCGCCGGGGCATGGCGCTCCAATCGCCGGGGGCCTCTGCGCTGGATCGCATCGAGATTGTGGCGCTATCCGCTGTTCGTGGGGAGCTGGCTCGTGTTCGCCGCCGGATTCCAGGCATTGAGTGCGGTCCTGCCAGTTCTCACAGGGGCTGCGTTCGCCGAGGTGTTGCGCCCCAACCCATCGCGGGCCAATCTGCTGATCATCGCGCTTGGCATGCTTGTCGTGGCGCTCTGCGCCGGCGCGAGCGACCTCGTCGCGCGTTTTTCCAGCGAGGTGCTGGCACAGCGATTGGAGCGTGACGCGCGCGACGAGCTTTACGTGAGTCTGCTCGGGAAAAGCCAGACGTTTCACAACCGCCAGCGGGTGGGCGACATCATGGCACGCGCATCGAACGACGTTCGCCAGCTGAACTTGCTGATGAGTCCAGGTCTCGACCTGATCCTCGATTCGTCGTTTGGCCTGCTCGTTCCCATTGTCTTCATCGCGTTTTTGCGGCCCGTGTTATTGCTTGCGCCGCTGATCTTTGTGGGATTGCACATCGTTGCGGTGTGGAGCTATACACGCCAGCTCAGGGGAGTGGCAAATATCACGGGTAGACAAAATCACGAACGTGATAGGTGTAACGT
>VFSW01009770.1_pt1 | contig 13669 bp, 12 predicted proteins | sample 5358111 | NCBI WGS metagenome assembly VFSW01 (sample SAMN11554181, study PRJNA540505) | mine drainage metagenome | isolation source: sediment from site ElyBrook_90M | place: USA: Ely Copper Mine, Vershire, VT | collected 2017 | reverse complement strand
GTTTTTGGCAGACCTTCCAGATCAGAATAAGATCTATAGATCAGGTAGGATACGATCGACAGATCTATAAAGGCGTAGTCTGGGTTATGTTTGGGGAGTATAGACGTGACAGAAGTGATAACATGGTGGAAGGGGCTTGCAAAAGAACTAGAGCTGGACATAGAAACTCTAGATGATGGGCAAAAAAGAAAGAAGCAATTTTGAATTGTTTGTCTGTTCAGTAAAGCATTTTATAGTTTTTTAAAAATTTAATTTTATGAGCCTCGAGCGGGATTCGATCCCGCGGCCTAACGCTTACGAGGCGTTCGCTCTACCAGGCTGAGCTATCGAGGCATTGGTTCGCAATGCCATCAGAGTTTATAAAAAGCCTTTGTGCTTTGGATTCATTGAAGGTAACGATTTCCGGAGTACGCGGAATTTTTGCTGATGATCTTAACATTAAAGACGTAATACATTTTTGTCGTAATTTTTCGCGTCTCATAAAATCAAAAAAATGCATTCTGGCACGTGATACCAGACCATCAAGCGAGATTCTTTCTCATGTTGCATCTGCTTCGCTCATGGAAAGAGGTATTTCAGTGTACAATTTAGGGGTGGCACCTACCCCAGTTGCATTCAGGGAGTCAAGAAAGTATGGAAGTGGACTGATAGTAACAGCCTCCCACAACCCCCTGGAATGGAATGGGTTAAAGTTCATCATAGATGGTAGAGGGATTAATGAGTCAGAATTAGAACACATGCTAAAAGAAAAACCACAAACAAAAGAAAAAATAGGTTCAGAATCAGAAATTTGTTCTAGATATGCCAAAGAAGCTGCAAAGTTTATTGGGGATGTGAATGGCAAACCAAATGTTATAGTTGATGCAGGTGGCGGTGCAGCCTTTGAAGTGGCTCCATTACTTTTGGACAAGATTGGATGTAAAGTAAAAAAAATAAATTATATTCCAGGCAAGTCCTCACGTGGACCTGACCCGACTTTTGACAGATTATTAGAACTGACAGAATTATCTAAAAAGGCAGATGTTGGATTTGCGTTTGATTTGGACGGAGACAGACTTGTAGTAGTAAAAGAAGGTAAGAAACAGACACCTGATGTCACCCTAGGACTAGGAGTTGCCAAAGCACTTGAGATGGGATACAAAAAGTTTGTTTTAAGCATAGACACAAGTGTTGCCATCGAGAAATTTATCAATAATGAAGGAGGTCAGGTCAAGAGATCCAAGGTTGGAGAAGCTAACGTAGTGGATTTAATGTTAAGGACAGATTCTCAAGCAGGTGGGGAAGGCAGTAGTGCGGGTTTTATCTTTCCCGAGTTTAACATGTGTAGAGATGGATTGCTCACAAGTGGTCTGATTGCATCAATGGTTGGAACTGATGAATTTTCAGATATATACAAATTCATGGGAGGATATTTTCAAAGAAGAACCAAGATAAACATAGATTCGAAATTTCACAAAAAAACAATGGAGACACTAACCAAAAAAATGAAAGGAAAATTCAGTCAAATAATAACAGTAGATGGAGTAAAGTTAATCATAGATGAAGACAGTTGGGTTCTGGTACGACAATCAAACACAGAGCACAGTATCAGAATTTCTACTGAATCAAACAATTTGAAAAAAGTAAAATCTATAGAAAAAGAGGTCACTTATCTAGTCAGTAAAAGCTATGAAGAATCCAGACGAAATAGAAATCATTAGAATATTTCAGCATAGATTTGGGCAAAAATCAGGTTTTGTCCCAGAAGACTTGGAGCTCCTAGCAATGGCCAATAGAAATTTTGTCGTAAAGTCAGACATGTTAGTTCAAAGTACAGATGTTCCAACTGGCATGAAGTGGTATCAAGTGGCAAGAAAGAGCATGGTTTCATGTGTGAGTGATTTTGCCTGTAAGGGAATCAAGCCAAGATATGTCACCATTTCACTTGCTATTCCTCAAGGATTTACTAGAAAAATGATAAATGAACTGGCAGATGGTTTTGCTATGGCCTCAAAAGAATTCGATATAAAGACAGTTGGTGGAGATGTAAACAAAGGAAAAGAACTTGTCATTGGTGTATCTATGTTCGGGGTTGGTGCAAGTAAAATAATACCAAGAGGAGGAGCAAAAAACGGTGACGTAATAATTACGTCCGGACCCTTTGGATACTCTTCATCAGGATTGGAGATCATACTTGGAAACCTCAAAGCAGAGCCAAAATTTGTTAAAAAATGCAAAAAAAGGGTCTTTTTGCCCACACCTAGACTAGAGTTTGGATTAAGGGCTGCAAGATATTTTTCTTCTTCCATGGATTCAAGCGATGGACTATCCATCACTCTAAATGACATGAGCAGATTAAGCAAAAAGAGATTTGTCATAACTAAGATTCCAACTGAAAACGATGTAGAAATATTTGCAGAAAAGAAGAAAATGCGTCTGAAAAACCTTGTCTTTTGTGGAGGCGAAGAGTACGAAATAGTTGCTACGGTTCCTGCAAAGAAGGCACGCGCTGTCAAGATGCTTGCAAAGATGATAGATGTACCTCTTTTTGAAATAGGTCATGTTACCAACGGCAAGAATGTAGTTCTCATAGATGGAAAACGCGAAACGCCTATCAAGCGATGCGGATGGATTCATCTTAGATCCTAATGTTTTTTAGTCAACTGCAAAGCACGGGTCTAAATCAGATATTATTTACTAACTGTTTCCTGATAGAGACCGATAACATTTCCTGCAGGATCACTAAATCTTGCTGTTATTGTTGGTGCATCCATACCAATTGGTTGCACAATCTTTCCTCCATTGGTGATGATAGTATCGATGGTCGTGTTGATATTATCAACCATGATGTAGAACAGCAAGCCCGGCTCCGTTGTTGCTTTCCTACCTTGCACCCATGTACCACTTACTTCCACCCCATCGTGAAATGCAATATGACCGTCGTCTTTCTGCCTAATCTGCCAGCCGAAAACCTCTTTGTAAAAGGAGGCAGAGCGATTGATATCGATAGCAGGAATCTGTATGTAGCATACTTTGCCGTTTACAATAGTGGGACGATTATTTGTACTCATTTGATTTCTTTCATTTTTCATAATAATAAAGGAAATGTATAAACCCGTGTCTACCAATTTGATAATGTTTTTTAAACCCGTTATAGAGCTCTGAAATGTTGTCAGAACAAGAAACTAAGGAGAAGTGGGGCGTTGCCCACATATACAGTAGTTATAACAATACTATTGTCCACATCACAGATGTTTCTGGGGCCGAGACAGTAGCCATCAGTTCTGGTGGCAGACACGTAAATGCTGACAGGTACGAGTCATCTCCTTATGCTGCAATGAAATCTACTGCAGCAGTTGTAGGGTCTGCCCATGACAAAGGCTTCACTGGACTCCACATCAGGGTAAGAGCTGTTGGCGGAGTGGGATCGAGAGTTCCAGGACCTGGAGCGCAGGCAGCAATCAGAGCTCTGGCAAGAGGCGGATTTAAGATCGGCAGAATTGATGACGTAACGCCTATTCCTCATGATACAACCCGTAAGAAGGGCGGTAAAAGAGGAAGAAGAGTCTAGGTTTCCACTAGTTTTACCTTTACTTTTGCATTTTTGCTTTCAAAGAGGCTAGTCATAAAACTAGTAAATTTTTCTTCATATGTCTTTCCTTTAGACGCTTTAATTTTGTTATCAAGTTTTAGTTGCATTACAGACAAGAGATCATCTTTTATCAATATTTTGAAAAATGCCCAACCAAATCTATTCATTGGTTCGCTAATAAGAAATCCATCATGTACTTCACAAAGCATTTGCAAGTTATCCATTACAGAAGAAATCATCTCAATATCTGTATCATATTTGGTACTTGCAATCTCCAAGATGGTTGGCCTGTTATTCATCTTCCCCAACCAAAGTTTTCAGAAAGAGCCATCTTGTCTTTCTAGATTGATTACACAATTATAAGATTTGATTTATTGGCATAAATAAACTAAGGATTTTCTGGCAGAGAGTCATGGTTATCTACGACAGCATCCACCTTTAATTCGTCAGTCTCTCCTTTTAATTTGTCTGACCATGATATCAACTTGCCATCTTGTTCAACTTTTATTGTAGTATGTACCTTAACTCTAATTCCAATCGACCTAAAAAGTGTAAGCAGTTTTCCCCCATCAATAATCTCAGTAACCTCGCCAGACTGTAACAATTCTGCAAGTTTTTCCACCACCAACCTGGTCTCTTCTGGAAATTGCGCCTCTGCATTTTCAAGAACTTCCAGTCCTCGGTAACCAAGTTTTTTGACAACAATCTCTCGCCGTGATACAGAAGCGACCGGTTGATTTGCCTTTGATTCCTCAATTTTTTTTTTGTGGGAGATGTTTTTTTGCATCTCAAGCAATCGTTTTGCTTTCAAAAGTTCTAGTTCCTTGTCTTCCGCTGTCATCCCTTGATTACCCCTATAGGAACAAGTTTAGCTACTTTTGTTGCTATTCCCATCTCATGGGATACATTTGCCACAGCGTCCACATCTTTGTATGCCTCCGGTGTCTCCTCAACAACGCCTTCTCTTGTAAGAGCTTTTATGAAAATTCCCTTGTCACCAAGAGATTTTTGAACTTGACTCTCAGTGAAACTGCGTCTCGCAGTTGATCTTGACATCATCCTTCCTGCACCGTGAGCAGTAGAACCAAAGCTCAAGTCCATCGAACCGGGTTTTCCCAAAAGAATCCAGCTACCTGTACCCATGGAGCCTGGAATAAAGACTGGCTGCCCCAAGTCTCTATATTTCAATGGTATTTCATCTCGGCCTTTTGGAAATGCTCTTGTTGCACCTTTCCTATGAACTACCACGGATCGTAGCTCACCATCAATTTTGTGTTTTTCAACCTTTGCGATATTATGGGCCACATCATAGATGAGTTTCATATCCAAATCTGCCTCTGTTTGCCCAAAGACTCGCTCAAATGCCTTTCTTGTCCAGTGTGTGATCATCTGTCTATTGCTCCAAGCAAAGTTCAATGCAGTAAACATTGCTTTTCTGTAAGATTCACCTTCCTCAGAAGAGTTTGGCACACAGGCAAGTTCTCTATCGACTAGATTTATCTTGTATTTTTGAAGTGCCTGCTCAGATGTTCTGAGATAGTCACTGCAAACCTGATGCCCAAATCCTCGCGAACCGCAGTGGATTAGCACCATAATTTGTCCTTCATTGTAAATTCCCATTCTGTTTGCAGCTTCTTTATCATGAATCTGATCAACACGTTGAACCTCAAGAAAGTGATTTCCTGAACCAAGACTACCAAGTTGTGGAGAACCCCGTTTGCGTGCAGTTTGTGACACTCTGCTTGGGTCTGCATTTTTTATTTGACCATTTTCTTCACATACATCTGCATCATCTCTTGAGCCATATCCATGATCTACTGCCCATTGCACCCCACGTACAAGAACCTCATCAAGATCTGAAGGGCTCAGCTTTACAGCACCTTTTGAGCCAACTCCTGAAGGTATAGATTTGAAAAGCTCAAGCACGAGTTCCTTTAGTTTTGGCCTTACATCTTTTTCAGTAAGATTTGTCCTTACGAGTCTTACACCACAGTTTGATACCACAACACCATTTGCAATGAAATTATGGTTGCGATCGTTAATGGAGAGATCATAAACATAGCCATTGTAATCGGTTTCTTCTATGCCTGTTATTTTGTCCCACGCGTATCCGTCACCGATTGAAACTTCTTGCATAAACTCGTTGAAGCTTATGACATCCCAAACTCTTGCTGATTTTCTCTCAGACCATAACGAGTGCTCTATAAAGCTTTGAGTAAAGTATTCACCCTTCAGCGTGACTAAAATCTGTCCAGAACCTGTTCCGCTTGAATACATCTCTCGCGCTGTCTTTCTTGCATTTTCTCTTTGTTCCTTGACTTCATTAGTAAAGCGTAGATATAGTGAAGCCATACTGGCCAGTACCTCCTTTTCCTTATTGTAGACATATCCTACAGTACTGAGGAATTTGAGCATATTTTTGGTATTGGATTCTATCCCCAAACATACGGCCTTTGTCGTACCTTTCTTGCCGCTATATGTATAGCCATCTACTAATGTCGGCGTTGACGTCTTTATATCAAGAGAGTCAAGGATTTCTTTTATGTCATTTACTATTTCAAATGCGTTATCTAACAAAGTCTCCAGTTTGCTAACACTAAATGCTGGCATGGTAAAATTATAATCATTGTTAGAAAGTGGTTTGGTAAGTTCGCCTCCAAAATATGCAGCAACAAAAAGCCTCTTTTGCCATGCTTTGAGAGATTTTATCCAAGGCGGTATTCTGTATCTTTGGGCAGATCTGTCTCCAGAAGGAATGCCCATTGCATGCAGGATGACTCTGAACCCTCTAGATGATATCTTTATTGAATGCTCTACAGTTTGGAAAGTAGCTCCACCATAGTGCGAATTTATCTTGTGGTGCATTTGCCGAGAGGTTATGGCGGAGTTCATCCCTAACCAATTCAGATCATTCTTTATTAATTTGAGATCCTCTAATTTTCCATAGATCAAGACATGCTTGCTTCCCAGAGGAACCGTGCTATCGCTCAGTATTATACCGAGCAGCTTTAGTATCCTTGGAAGCTTGTTGCTTGTTGTCTTTAATTCAATGAGCCCCAGACTACCAAGATGTTTTAACACCTGTGTCCTAGCATTGCCTATGTCGCTTATGCCTAATTCGTCCATAGCCTTATTCAGATCTTTCATATTGTATATGATATCCTCTGTAGGTTCCAAGTACTCTAAGCCTTCAAATCCGTGTGAGACCAAGTTAGTTCCAATCGATACTAGACCTGCGTCTACCATCCCACTATCGGTAAGCAGTGGATGGTCTCTAGTGACTAGTAGTTCCCTTCCAAACTTTGTGGTTATTTTGAGTATGATACCATTTTGTTTTTTCTTAAGAATCAGGATAGGTTCTGTCTTTATGGTTGATTTGTTTTGTACATCAAATGATATGGTAGTGTCACTGTCTGTAATTCCAGTTATCCACTTCCAATTTCCGTTTTCAGTATAAACTCTAGTAGATGGATGAAGGCAATTGATATCATAGCCAACTCCTCCAGGGCTTATCATTCCTTCTTCTGCATCCATGGCAGCCACCCCACCAACTGGAAAACCATATCCCTCATGACCATCAGGGAGTACCACTACGTGTTTTACAACTCCAGGTATAGTAGAAACATTTACGGCTTGGGTTATAGTCCTGTCAGTTAGCATTTTTTGCAATAATCCTTCATCTGCATAGATTGTGACTGGAACCTTCATGCCTCTGGAAGCATCTGCCTCAATGCGATATTCCATATTTCCCACTTTTTTTGGAATTAACGAAGTCATTTCTTTCTGCGAAAAAGGATATTTTAACACAATTTAAATCATGAGTAAGACATGCCTTAAGTAGATTTATTTTGCTAGTATAATTTACTTCAGATATGCCAATTTTGCCAATTGATGCAGGTCGTTATGGAACAGATGTCATGAAGGAAATTTTCGATGATCAAAAAAAGATCTTGTACCAGCTAGAGATCGAGGCTGTCGTAGCTCAATCACAGTCAGAGATAGGAATGATACCAAAAAGCGCGGCGCAAAATATCGCGCAAATGGCAAGATCTGGAAAAATAACCACAAAAAGAGTGAAACAACTAGAGGCAAAAAATGATCATGATACTGCATCTCTAGTGGAAGCTCTCAGTGAGATATGCAAATCTTCTACAAGACCTTGGATTCATTATGGTTTGACAAGCAATGATCTTGTCGATACCAGTAATTCTCTACAGATAAGAGACGCAATTCGCATAATAGAACCCAAGATAGCAAAGCTTGCAATTATTTTAGCAGAATTAGCGGTAAAGTACAAGGAAATGCCCGCAGTGGGAAGAACACATGGCCAGCATGCTAGCATTATTTCATTTGGTTTAAAATTTGCAAACCCTGCACTAGAGATGGCAAAACACATTGAAAGAATTGAAGAAATAAAGAAGAGGATCTTAATTTGCAAGACTTTGGGCGTGGTTGGAACAGGTTCTCTCATGGGGGCAAAGGCCCTTGAAGTTCAAAAAAGAGTTGCAAGAAAACTTGCCTTGTTTCCTGCAGATGTCACAACTCAAGTTGTACCGCGTGAAAGATATGCAGAATATGTTTTCCATATGGCATTAATTGGATCCACGCTAGAAAAATTGGCAGTAGAGATACGAAATCTTCAGAGAACAGAGATAGGCGAAGTGGCAGAGCCATTTAAGAAAGGACAGATGGGAAGTAGTGCCGTCCCGGTTAAGAGAAATCCAGTAAAAAGTGAGCGTGTTACGTCACTTTCAAAGTTATTACGAAGCCAGATTTCAGTTACATTTGAAAATATCCCGCTTTGGCATGAACGGGATCTCTCAAATTCTGCAAATGAACGATTCATTCTTCCCACAAGCCCCATTCTCCTAGATGATATGCTAGAAACAATGACAAAAATTCTAAGAGAATTGTATGTCAATGAAGAGCGAATCAGGAAAAATTTAGAATTCACAATGGGTCAGATCTTTGCAGAATTTGTACTCGAGGCTCTAATAAAGAATGGGGTGCCCAGATTTGAAGCATACAGAGACATACAGCGTGTTGCGTTTGCAGCATCAGAGAGCAGGATTGATTTCAGAGACGCAGTAAAAAATGATGGTGCAATATCAGCACATCTCACAGAAAAAGAGATAGGCGATATTTTTGTTCCAGAAAACCACCTCGGTGCATCTGGTCAGATAATCAAAAATGTCTACAGCATAGTCAAAAAGGCATGCATCAAGTTTTCTTGAATTTCATTAAATTTTTGTGAATAAGCGAGCCATACTGTAATGCTTTTTTTCTTTTTAGTGCAGAGTCGCTTGGAACTCCAACTGACAAAGCCAGTTTCCGTATTATGTGTTTTCGAACCAAGTCGTCCTTATTTTTTATTTTTTCTTCAATCGGAATAGTTTTTGCAAAGGCAACAAATACCTCAGAAAGCAATGGCTGCAGTATTTTTACACCAAACCCTGAAGATACAATATCTACTGCCTTCATCATTTTAATTTCATTCTCAAGTTTTGATTCCATTAGAGCCATGACTGCTTTTTCGCCATCTTCTACAACTTTCCTGTACGCAGTATACCCACAAAAGAGTTCGTCTATGCCATTTGCTGTAAGAATTTTTTCAATGGCGTGTTCTTTTGCAAGTTTTGATACATAGTGAAAAGCTATACAATTTTCGTTCCAAGAAAGATTGCCCGTCCCGATTTTGAGCTTGATTTCTTTTGCAACACTTGAAAAAGATTCTTTTTGTATGATGCAAGTGAAATGTTTAAGTCCAAGCAAAGTTGCAATTTTTTTTGAAAATTCAATATCATGTGAGCCTTCGAATCCTATTGTAAGTAGAGTTACATCAAATCCAATGTCAGAACAAATCTTTGCCAGTAACGAACTATCAACTCCTCCAGAAAAGGCTATTGCGATTTTTTTTGTTGTTAGTGTATTTTGTATTGCATGAATTATTTGTTCATGTATTTGCGTTACAGGATTTGTCATTTTGCTTACGATCTAGTACTTTTTCTATGAGAGTTAAATATAGGATTCGCTAGAAAAGATCATGATACTTATCAAACTAACCGAGGAACAAATCCAAAAAGAACTAGTAAATTTGCATGGATGGAGTGTTGTAAATGGTAAACTACACAAAGATTTTGTTTTTGCCGATTTTATAGAAGCCTTTGGGTTTATGAGCAAGGCTGCCATTCACATAGAAAAGATGAACCACCATCCAGAGTGGTTTAATGTGTATAACAAGATCAAGGTAGAACTTGTAACTCACGATGCAGGTGGAATAACACAAAATGACATCAACCTTGCTAGGACGCTTAACTCTTTAACAAAATAGCAATCTCAAAGTGATCTGTACAGAATTTATATACGGACAGTCCAAAATTTTTCAAATGCCAAGCGGTTCGGCAATTCTTGACTCGGATTTTCGATATATCGATAAAAAAGGAAATCTCCTAAGGAGCAGGACAGAACTTTCCATAGCTGAGATGCTAACGTTTCTTGGAGTAGAATATGAATATAATTACAGTTTCACGTTGAAAAATGGAAATAAAGTTAACGTCGACTTTAAGACTGAAAAAGGACTCATAGAGATAATAGATGATGAAAATGACATAATAAAATACAGAGAATTAAAGCAAGAAAATACAGATGTAAAAATAATCGCCATTGGTCATCCAAAACTTGCTGCCAAGCTAAAAGAGCTTGAAGACATAGTACTTTACAAAACTAAAGATGTCCAGACTGGTTCGATCTTCATTGAAGATCCTTCGTTTGCATTTGATTATGCGCATATCTTGCCCCTGGTAGAAAAATGCTCCATTCTTCATGGTCATACGTCATCAGTCATGGTAGAACTTGTAGGAGAAATGAAAAATAACATGCTTGTTGATTTTGGAGAAGCAAAAAAGATCATCAAGGAAGTTATTTCAATTCTAGACCACAAATTCTTCATCAACAGAAAGTACCTTGCAAGAGAAGATGATCTTCATTATAACATTTCATTTGATGGTCCCAAGGGAAAATTCAATCTTCAGGTTCCAAAAAATACAACATATCTACTAGAAGGCGAAGCTACAGTTGAAAACCTGTCAACTGAAATAATAAAACTTCTAGTTCCCAAGATGCCAAAGAACATAGAAGCAGTTGGGGTATACGTCTACGAGGGCTATAACAAAGGAGCCCACATTATTTCACAGATCTCAAGATCATAGTGGCATGGAACCAAAGATAAAGGAGACAGCATGGAATCCTGAGATTGAAAAGCAGATTTTAAAACAGTGGGAAGACTCTGGAATCTACAAGTTCAATCCCCAAGGAGAGGTTTTCGTAATCGATACCCCTCCGCCATATCCATCGGGAAGACCTTGGCACATAGGAGCTGCTGCGCATTATGCACAGATAGACATGATAGCAAGAACTGCAAGGATGGTAGGAAAGAGCGTGCTCTTTCCAATAGGAATTGACAGAAATGGCCTACCTGTAGAGATGTACACAGAAAAAAAACACAACATAAGGATGCGTGAGACAGATAGAACCGAATTTCTGAAATTGTGTGCCACTGCACTTGATGATCTCGAGTCAGAGATGATTCACATAATGAAAAACCTAGGACTTAGCGGCAACTTTTCAGAATATTATAGAACTGATTCTGAGCAATATAGAGCCCTTACACAGGCCACATTCATAGAATTGTGGAAAAAAGGTCTGATATACATTGCAAATAGGCCAAATAATTACGACTGGATTACTGGAACTACCATTGCAGATGCAGAAATAACCTATGAAGAAATTCCAACTAAACTAGTTTACATGAAATTTAAGATAAAAGATTCTGACAAAGTTCTCGTCATAGCTAGTACCAGACCTGAGCTTTTGTGTGCATGCCAGGCAATAATTGTAAACCCAGAGGATGAAAGACATGCCGATACCATAGATAAAAGTGCAATAATTCCCATCATGAATAGAGAGGTGCAGATCATAACCCATCCATCGGCAGAAAAAGAATTTGGTTCTGGGGCTGTTATGGTTTGCAGTTATGGGGATCAAAACGATGTTGCTTTATTTAGAGAACTCAAACTACAAGAGATTGTAGCTATAGGTAAAAATGGCAGAATGACCGAAGTTGCTGGACCATACGCAGGACTCAAGGTAAAACAGGCAAGAGAAAAGATAACAGAAGACCTTCAAAACCAAGGCGTGGTCGAGAAGGTGGAAAGTATCAATCACAGAACTCCCATTTCTGAGAGGAGCAAGGCTCCAATTGAGATAATCCCAATGGAAGAATATTATCTAAAGCAAAAAGAATCCGTGGAAAAAATCAAGGAATTAAGTTCCAAGATTATCTTTCACCCTTCCATGCACAAACAGATCCTTACAAATTGGCTAGAATCGATAACCATAGACTGGCCTATTTCAAGAAGAAGATTTTATGGAACAGAAATTCCCATATGGTACTGTAAAAAATGCTCAGAGCCACACATACCCGAACCGGGTAAATATTACAGGCCATGGAAAGATCCAAGTCCCATTTCAAAATGTACAAAATGTAGTGCAACTGAATTTGTCGGGGAGGAAAGAACGTTTGACACTTGGATGGATTCAAGCATCTCACCGCTATATGTCTCAAAGTATGGTCGTGATGAAGAGTTCTTCAAAAAGACTTACCCCACAGCAATCAGGCCACAATCCAAAGACATCGTGAGAACTTGGCTATATTACACAATCTTGAGGTGTGAGCAGCTTACTGGACATACACCATGGAATGAAGCATGGATTATGGGCTATGGGGTTGATGAACATGGAACAAAAATGAGCAAGAGTAAGGGAAATGTAATAGATCCTCTTCCAGTAATTCAAAAATTTGGTGCAGATACATTTCGATTCTGGAGTGCAAGTGAGATAAATCTTGGTTATGACTTTAGATGCTCCGAGCAAAAAATTGAAACCACTAGGAAATTTCTAAGCAAACTCTGGAACATATCGAGGTTCCTATCAGGCTTCCCAGTAATCAAGTCAGCCAAAACCACACCTGCAGATAACTGGATATTATCAGAACTAGACAAAGTTGTATCAGAATGCAAGAAGGGGTTTTATGATTACAACTTTTTTGTCCCTTCAACTAGTATTCGCGAGTTTACATGGAATTTATTTGCCGCACATTATATTGAGATGGTAAAAGGTCGTGCATATAGTAGTTTTAGCGAAGAAGAAAGAGATGCGGCAATTTTCACACTGCACAAAGTTCTTTCCACATTGCTTCTTCTTCTTGCACCGATAACACCATTTATCACAGATTATCTTTGGCAGACTCTATACTCTGACAAGACAATCCATAAGGAAAAGTTCCCACAGCAAGAAAATCATGAAGACTGGACGAGATTCACAAAACCAATTACAGAGTTTAACTCTAACGTATGGAATAAGAAAAAGGAGCAGAACCTATCTTTGAAAGATTCAATTGATATAGACATTCCTGATGAGTTACAACAGTTTGCAAAAGACTTGCATGTCATGCATAACCTGAAATCCTGATAGATACATGTAATTATCTATCAACATACCGCTTAGTTCATCTACTCCATATGTGAAAGGATAAAAACGTAATCTGAATTAACATAAACGTAAATGATCAGATCATGTACACGCAATAGATTTAGTATTATGGTTTAACAATTACAAGACCAGTTTCCCATTGATATGATTTGTCATAATAAGGATAGATACCGGGATGATTGAATTGATACGTGAAGGTCTGACCAGGTGCAAGAGTGTTACTGTCAAACATGGTTGTGATTGAACTCAAGCTTTCAGGGGACCCATAAGTTATGTCGTGAGATACAATATCATTATTTTTCCAAGTCACTGTTGTCCCAGGTGTGGCATAAAGTACGTATGGTTCAAAACATGTGCTTGTTTGTTCGCAACCTGTAAGTGTTGCAGCACCAGGTGTTATTGTGATATTAGTTCCGCGGGATGACTGGGCACCTGTCATGCTATTGCTGTATGACGGGGCACTGTTGCTAGTTGTGCCGGAAGTTGTTGGTATATTGCTAGTTGTGCCGGAAGTTGTTGGTATATTGCTAGTTGTGCCGGAAGTTGTTG
>VFSW01009769.1_pt1 | contig 13670 bp, 17 predicted proteins | sample 5358111 | NCBI WGS metagenome assembly VFSW01 (sample SAMN11554181, study PRJNA540505) | mine drainage metagenome | isolation source: sediment from site ElyBrook_90M | place: USA: Ely Copper Mine, Vershire, VT | collected 2017 | reverse complement strand
CCCGTAAACGGGGGAGGAAAAGCGCTGCACCGTCGTCTCTACTGGAATTGATGCGGGCGTTCGTAGACGAGGATTTCCCCGTCCCACACCTGGATCCGTTTCAGTCCCCGCTCCTTCATGGCGTGGGCCAGGACTTTGGCCTGAAGGTCGTTAGCGCAATCCGCGGCCACTTTCGCTTCCAGCGTTCCGTTGTCACTGCGGTAGCAGATTTCGTAGCTCGGCATTGGTTGTCTCCTTCGACAAGCAGATGCCCCCGTTGCTCGTCGAATTCTTGTGCCGAATGCGCTTGAATGTCGAATGACAAATTCGTTGTAATTCATTGAAATCTTTCGTTGCTTCGCAACATACCGGGTTCTTCGCAAGTCTGTCGCAAAGGCTCTCCCGCGCCTCTTTGTTGACATTGTTCGCGACGCTTCCCACATCTCTGTGGAACGTGGGAGGGATGGGCCATGGCAGACGCTTCCGGGAGTACACCTGTTTCACCCGCCGAATCGGCGCGGACGCTGACGATCATCATCTACCTGCTCTATCTGGCGGCGCTGGTGAACGGCATCACGGCGATCATCGGCGTGGCGCTGGCCTACGCCAAGCGTGAGGATGCGCGTGGCACGCCCTATGACAGCCATCTCGCCAATGCGATCGAGATCTTCTGGGTGTTCCTGCTCGGCATGCTGGTCGCGGTGCCGCTGTGCTTCGTGCTGATCGGCATTCCGCTGGTGATCGGGCTCTATATCTGGGTGATCTTCCGCACCGTGAAGGGCTTGGTGCGCGCCGTCGATGGCCGGCCATATTACTATTAGGCGCGCTGCCGCTTGACGATGTAGGTCACGGCCATCACCACCACAGCCGCCGCGAAGCCGACCGGCGGGATGATGTAAGCCAGCCATGGCGCGATAGAGGCGCTGGTGAAGCTGTCGCCCATCGCCACGCCCCAGAAGGTGCAGCTGGCGCCGCCTTCGTCGACGTTGCAGCCGGGATAGATCGCGTTCATCACCACCAGCACCGGCAGCAGCAGTGCGGCCGTCGGTCCGCCGAACACGCCGATGAAGGCGCGCCCCGGGCTCCGCGCCAGGATCGCCGCCAGCGCCACGACGAGCCCCAGCGGGATCACCGCAACGGCATTCATGCCCAGCAGCCAGGAGATGTCGAGCGCATGCTTGAAGAATTCGCCGAGTTCCGGCAGCCGGCTGCACGCAGCGGCGCCGATCTCGCAGCCTTCATAGCGGCCGACGCCGAGGATCGCCCAGGCGGCCGCGGCCGGCGCGACGAAGGCCAGCAGGCCCAGCAGCCACACGGTCTTTGCGAGAGGGTGTCCGTTCTTTCGCAACGTCGTCATCGCGGCCCTATTCGTCGAACCGGCGCATCGCCAATACGCTGGACTGCGTCGGCGCCTTCGGACGCGGACGCGCGAAGCACCAGCCGAGGATTCCCAGCACCACAGCCAGCGCGAAGGAGAAATCCGCGAGGCCGTAGACCATGTCCGGCACGCTCGCGGCGGTGTGAAAGCTCATGCCCATCTGCGCGCCCCACAGCGTGCAGCTGCCGATGCCATCGGTGCTGATCGGACAGCCGTCGTATTTCGATGTATAAACGGCGAGCATCGGCAAAACCGGCGCGAGAATCGGTAGAAGCAGCATGCTCAGCGTGCCGAGCAGCGGACGATGGGCGACGAACGCCGCCAGCGTGGCGACGAGCGACACCGCAATGAGGATGAACGCGTCGGTGCCGACGAGCCAGGCGAGCGAAAGCGTGTCGCGCAGGCCGGCGCCCAGCAGCATGCCCTGGCACAGATCCGGGCCGGGCGCGCATTGCGCGCCGAAAGCGGCGGCGCGCACGATCCAGACCAGCAACGCCGGGCCGAGCAGAATCGTCACGCAGACGCCCCATACGGTAAGCGCGGTGTGCCTTTTCTGAGCGTGCGTATCATGCCCCTGCATGCCCCTATGTTAGGCACATTGATGCGCCGAACGGCAAAAATGATTAAAGCATGATTAACGCTGTAGTTTGTGTCGGGTGTTCCGCAAAGGCCGTTAAAGGCTTCGCAAATCGCGTCTTTTCGTTCCGCCGCGACATCTCGCTAAGGAACACTCTCCCGTGATAGTAGATCACAGGACCTGCGGGACCGGCAGCATGCGGAAGATTTTTCTCCTATCGGGCGGCTGGTGCCTGGTGGCCGTCGGGGTTGTGCTGACGCCGGCGCCGGTGCCCATTCCGCTGATCGGGGTGGTGCCGCTGCTGGTGGGCTGTGCGATCCTTTCGAAGCATTCCAAAGGATTCCGGCGCGGGATGCAGCGCCTGCGCCATCGCTTCGACTTCCTCTCGCACTGGCTTGAAGGCATGCACCATCGCTTTCCCCTCCATGTGAAGACGATGATCCGTCGCACCAGCCCGCAGGCGCTGCTGCGTCTGGCGCGGATGCGCCTGCGCCATCACCATCGCCACATCTGATGCCGATCGCCTTCGACCGTAGCTTCCGCGCCCCCCATGGCGACGCGATGCAGCTCAGCCCGTCGGTACGGCGCGTGCTGGCGAACAATCCCGGCCCGTTCACCTTCATGGGCACCGGTGTCTATATCCTGGGCGCGGACGAGGTGGCGGTGATCGATCCCGGTCCGCTGCTGCCGCAGCATCTCGAAGCCCTGAAACGGGCGCTGGCCGATGTGCATGTCACTCACATCCTGATCACCCACACCCATGCCGATCATTCGCCGGCCGCCCGCGCGGTCAAAGAATGGACGGGCGCGCCGGTCTATGCCTTCGGGCCGCATCCCGCGCACGGCGACGACAGCGTGCGGGTGGAAGAGGGGGGAGACCGCGATTTCGTTCCGGACGTCCGCGTCAGGGATGGCGATGTGATCACGGGCGGCGGCTGGACCATCGACTGCCTGCACACGCCCGGCCACACCTCCAACCACATGTGCTACGCGCTGCGCCAGGAACGGGCGCTGTTCACCGGCGATCACGTGATGGGCTGGTCGACCACAGTGGTGTCGCCGCCCGACGGCGACATGGCCGACTACATCGCTTCGCTGAAGAAGCTGATGGCGCGCCACGACCGCATCCTTTATCCGACGCATGGCGGGCCGGTGGAGAACCCCGCGCCGTTCCTCGCCGCCTATCTCGATCACCGTCTGGAGCGCGAGGCGCAGATCGTGGATTGTCTGCAGCGGGGCGTCAAAACCGTCCCCGACATGGTCGCCGCACTTTATGCCGACGTCGACCAGCGCCTGCATCCGGCCGCCGCGCGCTCGGTGGAAGCGCATCTGATCAAGCTGATGAGGGAAGGCCGCGTGCAGCGGGGTGGGGTTGCGTATAGACTGATCGCGTGATCGTGTCGGAGCTTTCGTGAGCAACATTTTTCTCGTCAAACCCGCCCGCGTGTGGAGCGGCGGCGCTTCGCATGACGGCTGGGCCGTGCGCGTGCGCGGCGACCGCATCGAAGCGGTCGGCGCCAATCTGAAGGCGGAGGACGCTGAGGTTGTCGATCTTCCCGGCGCCACGCTGCTGCCGGGGCTGATGGATTTGCATTCCCATCTCTTCCTGCATCCCTACAACGAGACGCCGTGGGACGATCAGGTGCTGAAGGAGACCGAGGCCTATCGCACGGTCCGCGCCGTGCGCCACGCCGAAGCGACGCTGCGCGCCGGCTTCACCACTCTGCGCGATCTCGGCACCGAAGGCGCGGGCTATGCGGATGCCGCGCTCAAGCGCGCCATCGCCGAAGGACTGGCGCCGGGGCCGCGGCTGTTCGTGGCGACGCGCGCCATCGTCGCCACCGGCTCCTACAGCCCGGCGCGTGCGAGCTACCGCACCGATTGCTGCTTCCCGCAGGGCGCTGAGGAGGCGAGCGGTATCGACGAAGTGGTGCGCGCCGTGCGTCTGCAGGCGAGTCACGGCGCCGATTGGATCAAGCTGTATGCCGATTATCGCGCCGGCCCGGGCGGCTCGGTGGTGGCGACGTTTTCCGAAGACGAGTTGAAGGCGGGCGTCGACACGGCGCATTCCCTCGGCCGCCCGGTGTCGGTGCATGCCAGCGGCGACGAAGCCATGCGGCGCTCCGCCAACGCCGGTGTCGACAGTATCGAGCACGGCTATGACGGCACGCGCACCACTTTCGCGCTGATGGCCAAGAAGAACATCGCCTTCCTGCCGACGCTGACGGCGGTGGAAGCAATCTGCTCCTATTTCCACGGCCACGAGCCGGGCGGCGATCCGCATGAGCGCATGGAGGAAGCGGCACAGGCTTTCGCCCATGCCCGCGCCGAAGGGGTGCAGATCGGCTGCGGCAGCGATGTCGGCGTCTTTCCGCATGGCGAGAACGTGCGCGAGCTTCTCTGGATGGTGAAGCACGGCATGACACCGAACGAGGCGCTCGCCGCCGCCACCTCCGTCAACGCCACGATCCTTGGCAAGCAGGACGAACTGGGCGCAATCCACGAAGGCTTCCTCGCCGATCTCATGGCAGTGGACGGCGATCCGTCTGCCGACATCGCCGCGCTGAAGAGCGTCCGGTTGGTGATGAAGGGCGGCGTGCGGTTCCGCTGATCGCCGCCGCGCGCGTTTCCTGTCGTTCCGAATCCTGATACGAGGGCGGCATGACCGATATCCTGTCGCAGCCGCAGATCGCGGCGGCGGTTTTCATCTTCGCGGCGACCTATCTGGTGCTGGCGATCGGCCGCCTGCCGGGTTTCCGCATCGACCGGACCGGTGCCGCCTTTCTCGGCGCGGCGCTGATGGTGGCGGCGGGCGTGCTGACGTTTCCGCAGGCGATGCACGCGGTGGACTTCGACACCATCGCCCTGCTGCTCGGCATGATGATCCTGGTCGCCAACCTTCGGTTGTCGGGGTTCTTCCGACTCATCACGGCGCATGTGATCCGTCGTGTGAACCGTCCGCTGACGCTGCTGATCGCCATCGTGCTGGTCTCCGGCCTGTTTTCGGCGTTTCTGGTGAACGACACGGTCTGTCTGGTGCTGACGCCCCTGGTGCTGGATGTCGTGCTGAAGCTGGAGCGCCCGCCGGTGCCCTATCTGCTCGGCACGGCGATGGCGTCCAACATCGGCAGCGTGGCGACGATCACGGGAAATCCGCAGAACATCATCATCGGCAGCATCTCCGGAATCTCCTACAGCCATTTCGCCGGCGCGCTGGCGCCCGTGGCGGCGATCGGCCTGGTTCTGACCGTGGCGCTGATCGCGCTGCTCTGGCGCAGCGAGTTCCTGACGCGGGCGCGCTTTGCCGTCCCGCCGCTGCCGCCGGCCCGCGCCCATGCCGGCATGATTGCCAAGACGCTGCTGGTGACGGCGGTTTTGATTGCCGCATTCTTCCTGGGTGTCGAACCGGGCAAGGCAGCGGTGGTGGCGGGTGGCGTGCTGCTGCTGACGCGCCGGGTGAAGATCGAGAAGGTGTATGCGGAGATCGACTGGACGCTGCTGCTGATGTTCGTCGGGCTTTTCATCGTGGTGGCGGGCTTCGAGAAGAGCGTGCTCGGCCCCGATCTGATCCGGCAGGTCGCGGCGCAACATCTCGACCATCCGGCGATCCTGAGCCTGATCACCGCGGCGTTGTCGAATGTGGTGAGCAACGTGCCGGCGGTGCTGGTTTTGCGTCCGTTCGTCTCGGGCCTGGCCGACCCCGCACATGCGTGGCTGGTGGTGGCGATGGCGGCGACGCTGGCGGGGAATTTCACGCTGCTCGGCTCGGTGGCGAACCTGATCGTGGCGCAGAAGGCGCGCATGCGGGGCGTGAACCTGCCATTCTGGGATTATTTCGCGGTCGGTGCGCCGCTGACGGTTCTGACGATCCTCATCGGCATCTGGCTGCTGTAGACGGCCGGCAAGCTTTCATCGGCCGTTGCGGATCGATTAAACTCCCGAACGAGATAGAAGGAGGAATGATGACGGAGAACTTGGCTTTTCTCGGCCGCCGTTTTGCCGGCGTGGATTTCGGCGACGCAGTCACCTTCGCAATCGTTTCATTGGTGGTGTACGCCGTACTGCGGACGCTGCGCGGCCTGCTGCTGCGTTACGTCAAGCCATCGGCGACGACGGGCCGGGCCGCGGGCCTTTCCGACATGCTCGCCGGCCTGATCAAGTCGACCAATACGCTTTTCCTGCTGGTGGTGGCGCTGTACTGCGGCAGCTATGCCTTGCCGCTGCGCGGACGGACGGAAGCAACGGTCGAGACCGTCATCCAGATCGCTGTCCTGCTGCAACTCGGCATCTGGAGCATCCGCGTCGTGCTCTACAGCATCGAGGGGCTCGTCAGCCGGCAGCCGCAGGATGACGGGGCGCGCCTCGCCACCGCCATGGGGGCGATCACCTTCATCGCGCGGGTGGTGGTGTGGTCGCTGGTCGGCCTGCTGGTGCTCAGCGCGCTCAACATCAACATCACCGCGCTGGTCACCGGACTGGGCATCGGCGGCGTGGCGGTGGCGCTGGCGGCGCAGAACATCCTCGGCGACCTGTTCGCCTCGCTCTCCATCGTGCTCGACCAGCCCTTTGCCGTGGGACATTTCATCGTGGTCGGCGACATGTCGGGAACGGTCGAGCATGTCGGTATCAAGAGCACGCGCATCCGCAGCATTTCCGGCGAGCAGATCGTCCAGTCCAACGCCAACCTGCTCAGCGCCCGCATCCACAATTACAAGCACCTCTACGAGCGCCGCGTTCTGTTCGGTTTCGGCGTCACCTACGATACGCCCTACGACAAGCTGGTGGCGATCCCGGGCATCGTGCGGGAGACCATCACGGCGATCGACAAGGCCCGCTTCGACCGGGCGCATTTCAAGGATTATGGCGACTCGGCGCTCAACTTCGAGGTCGTCTATTATGTGCTGAGTTCCGATTACGGCACCTATATGGACATCCAGCAGCGCATCAATCTGGAGCTGTTCAAGCGCTTCGCGGCGGACAAGGTGTCGTTCGCCTTCCCGACACGGACGCTTTATCTGAACCAGGCCGCCGCCGAGGCGTGAGCCGCTCGCGGCCTCAGCCGCCCCGTTCCTTCTGCAGGAATTCGCGGACGATGGCGGCGTTGCGCCCCATGTCGGCTTCGCCCACCCGGCTCTTGGAGCGGATGTCGATGCGCACGCCGATGGCGCCCGCGGGCCGCACGCGGATGGCGATGTCGGAGACGATGCCGAACCAGAAGCTGGTGTCCGTCGCCTCGATGCGTCCGGTCTTGAAGTCGAACGACGCCACCTGCCAGTCGAGGGCGTTCACCGCATTGAGCGCGCGCCAGAAATATTTGGCGATGAATTCCTTCTGCGGCATCCGCCCGGCCAGGAGTTCCAGCGGCTTGATGTCGGGATAGGCGTATTTCTGCGCCAGCGCCGTGGTGACGCGGTCGCCGCCATAGGTGACGATGACCGGCCCGTCATAACGCGCGGGGTTGGGCGCGCCCTTGCGCCAGGCGAGCAGGGTGTGGAACTGCGGCGCGTCGCCGATGTCGGAGGAGATGTCGTGGATCGGCGGCAGCGAATAGGCCAGCCACAGATGGTCCGCCGGAATGCCGACCAGGAGCAGCGAGCCGGCCAGGCCCACCGTCCCGATGCGCCAGCCCAGGCTGTTGTTCGCCGCCAGCGCCCGCCAGATCCAGATCACACCGCAGACCAGCCCGGCGGCGCCGATCGCCACGCCGGGAACCAGGATCTTGATGCCGAGTGCATAGGTCCAGAAGTCCAGCCGCGTTCCCAGGCAGGCGGCCAGCGCAACGGCGAAGCCCAGCAGAAAGCAGCCGAGCGCCGCCTTTGCGAAAATGGGCTGATAACGCATGGTTCCCGCTCTTCCCCGTTGTCATCCCGCCGTGCCGGGCAAGCGGAAATCCGCAAAACGCTCGCGCAGCGCCGTCTTCTGAATCTTGCCGGTTGCGCTGTGGGGGATGGCGTCCACGAACACGACCTCGTCGGGCATCCACCACGTGGCGATCTTCCCCGCAAGGTGGTCGAGTATATCTTTTTTCGCCGCCGTCCGCCCGGGCTTGAGCACGACGATCAGCAGCGGTCGCTCGTCCCATTTGGGGTGGCGCACGCCGATCACCGCGGCTTCGGCGACGGCGGGATGGCCGACCGCCAGATTCTCGATGTCGATGGAGGAAATCCACTCGCCGCCCGACTTGATGACATCCTTGGCCCGGTCGGTGATGGTCATGTAGCCGTCGGCGTCCAGGGTCGCCACGTCGCCGGTATCGAACCAGCCCTCGGCATCGAAGGCGGCGGCGCCTTCACCCTTGAAATAGGACTTCGCCACAGCGGGGCCGCGGACCTTCAGCTTGCCCATGGTCTTGCCGTCGCGCGGCAGCTCGCGGTTCTCGGCGTCGACGATCTTCATCTCGACGCCGAAGGGCGCGTGGCCCTGGCGCATCTTGTAGTCGAGCTTCTTCTCGTAGGGCAGATCGGCGAACTTGGCCTTCACCGTGCCGAGCGTGCCGAGCGGGCTCATCTCGGTCATGCCCCAGGCGTGGATCACCTCGATGCCGTATTTCCGTTCGAAGATGTCGATCATCGAGCGCGGGCAGGCGGCGCCGCCGATCAGCACCCTCTTCAGATAGGGCAGCGTCTTGCCGCTTTGCTCCAGGTATTGCAGCGCGCCCAGCCACACCGTCGGCACCGCCGCCGTCATCGTCACCTTCTCCTCGGCGAACAGTTCGCACAGCGAGGGGCCGTCGAGTCCCGGGCCGGGCATCACCAGCTTGGCGCCGGTCATCGGCGCGGCGAAGGCGATCCCCCAGGCATTGGCGTGGAACATCGGCACGACCGGAAGGATCGTGTCGCGGCCCGACAGGCCCAGCGCGTCGGTGCCGCAGGCGATCATGGCGAGCAGCGTGTTGGAGCGGTGGCTGTAGAGCGCGCCTTTGGGATTTCCCGTGGTGCCCGAGGTGTAGCAAAGCCCGCAGGCGGTGTGTTCGTCGAACGTCTTCCAGGCGAAATCGCCCGGCATGTCCGCGATGAAATCCTCATAGGCGATCAGATTGGGGATGTTCGCGGTGGGCAGATGGGCGCGGTCGGTCAGCGCGACATAGAATTCCACCGTCTTCAGGTGCGGCGCCAGCTTGGCGACCAGTTCGGCGAACGTGATGTCGAAGAACAGGGCGCGATCTTCGGCATGATTGGCGATCCAGGCGATCTGGTCGGGAAACAGCCGCGGATTCAGCGTGTGATAGACGGCGCCGATCCCGGCGATGCCGTACCAGCTCTCCAGGTGCCGGGCGGTGTTCCAGGCCAGAGTGCCGACGCGGTCGCCGAGTTTGATGCCGCGCCTGTCCAGCGCCGCCGCCACCTTGTGCGCGCGCCTGGCGATTGCGCCGTAATTGGTGCGTTCGATCGGACCTTCCGGCGAGCGCGTTACGACCTCGCGATCGCCATGATAGAGCGCCGCGTGATCGATGATTTTGTGGATCAGTAGAGGCCAGTCCTGCATCAGGCCCAGCATGTGCGTTCCCCTGTTGCCTTTGTTATCGGGCATCATAGGAACCGGTTTCGGCGGGGGCAACGCGACGGAACCCGGCCGCCAACCACGTTGCCGCAAGATTGGTGTTGCAGATCAGGCACTTGGTTTTTCCCGGCGGACGCTACGTCCGTGGCGGCCGCGTGGCAGGTAGATTACCATTGCAATAATTTTAATTAGAACGATTACAGCCCCCTTGACGTTGACGTGCACGTCAAGATAATTCGCTGAGAATTTGTCAGGGATGTGGGCTTCAGGTCCAAGAACCGGCATCAAACGGTCAAGCCGTGGCCCGCACAAAAGTGCAGGGAACCATGAACCGAACATATACGATCCGTCAGCTTACCAAGGAATTCGGCGTCACCGCGCGTACGTTGCGTTTCTATGAGGACGAAGGCCTCATCGGACCGGAACGGCGGGGCCAGACACGCATCTATTCCGTGCGCGACCGCGCCCGGATCATCCTGATCCTGCGCGGGCGGCGCCTGGGCTTCTCGCTCGCCGAGATACGGGAATATCTCAGCCTCTACGACCAGCACCTCAGCCCCAAGCAGTTGTTGCACGCGCGACGCAAGTTCGAAGAGCGCATCAAGGCCTTCGAGCGCCAGAAGGTCGACATCGATGCGGCGATGGACGAGCTGAAGCGCAGCATCGCCGACGTCGACGACCGTCTTGCGGCGCAGGCCAAAGGCCACGCCCCGCGCGAAGCCATCGCGGCGGCATAAAACCTGTCACTGTGATAACCTCCCCGCGTTTGCGGGGAGGTTTTTCATGCGAATAGCGGTTTGCGCGCTTGTCGCGTGCGCCTTGGCGGCCGTCCCCGCCGAGGCCGACGACAGTTCTGCGGCGCTGAGTGCCGGCGGCATTGTCTTCACCAGGAACACGCCCGTCCGCATGGCGGCGGAAGATCTCTATGTCAGCCCCAAGCAGGTGCGCATCCGCTTCGAATTCACCAACGACACCGACAAGGACGTCGACACCGTCGTCGCGTTTCCGCTTCCCGACGTCGACATGGCGACCTTCTGGGCCTCGCCGCTGGGCACCGTCATCGACGATCCGGTGAATTTCGTGGGCTTCAAGGCGGTCGTTGATGGCAAGCCCGTCGCGCTGAGCGTCGAACAACGCGCCTTTTTGAAGGGCAAGGACGTGACGGCGCTGGTCGCCGCCGCCGGGCTTCCGGTCAATCTCTTCGCCGGCGACGGCTACCGGAAGCTCGATGCGCTGCCCGCCGACAGGCACAAGCGCCTGACGGCGGCGGGGCTGGTGCAAGGCGACGGCAAGACCGAATTCATACCGCAATGGGTGGTGCGCACCCGCTTCTACTGGACGCAACGTTTTCCGGCCCATAAGACCGTCGTCATCGAACATTCCTACCAGCCGGTGACGGGGCAGTCGTACTTCTCGGCGGCCGATGCGGGGAAGCCGTCCTATGGCGGGGTGGGCTACTGCATCGACGCGTCCACCCGTGCCGCGATCCGGGCCAAGGCGGCGGAGCGCAAGCAGGCGGACCCGGAGGGCGGCGGCTACCTCACCGCCTATCAGACGGATTACATCTTGAAGACGGCCAACAACTGGAACGGCCCGATCGGCCGCTTCCACCTGACGCTCGACAAGCTGAAACCGGGTAATGTGCTGTCGCTGTGCTGGGACGGGGCGCTGCAGAAGACGGGGCCGACCACCTTCGAGGCCACGCGCACGAACTTCGCGCCCGCGCGCGACATCCGCCTGCTCGTTCTGCAATAGGTTTTAGTGGTGGAGCAGCCAGTTCAGGAAGCGGCGCAGCCAGCCGACATGCGGCTGGACCGTAGACCCGCTATCCAGGTCGTGGCGGCTGTAAACCAGGTGTCCCAGCATCTCTGGAGCCTCGCCGACGTTAACAACGTGTACGGATCATACGCCCAAAAACCGCCTGCGACAATCCGTCCACTGACGATCATCTATAAAGGTTAATCGCACGTTAAGAATTCGCGATTGTTCCGTGACGGCGCTGCCGGCGTCAGAGCGCGTGCGCGATCCGCTCCCGCCATGACCCGAGCAGCCCGCGGACGCATTCGGTCGACGACATCTGGCTGGTTCCGATCCGGGTGAAAGGTTCGGCGAGGCCGGTCGGAGCGGCGCTGGTGCGCGCCTGCTCCACCGCCAGCACGCGGCAAGGATCAACCTCCCCATAGGCGGCATAGACGCCGCCGACGCACAGCACGATCAGCAGCAGCGGAGTCATGACCAGGGCGCGGATCATCGAGGACACCGTCGTTCAGTAGGGTTGCGTCCCGGGGTTGTTGTCGGGGATCGGCCCGGCGGTGGGTGCGCGGGTGGTGAAAGTGCGGCAGTTGGCGTGACCGCTCGCCCAGCCGAGCTGGTAGTTGCGGTCGTTGGCATAGGCCGGGTCGTGCACCTGGTCGTTGCGGTAATTGGTGCCCTGCGCGTTGGCCGAGGCGCAGCCGTCGCTGTAGCCGGCCTTGAAACCGGGCGTGTTCTTCATGGCGCGCTCGCGGGCGCTGGGGAAGACGATGCCGCAGCCCGCCAGCGTCAGTGCGGCAAAGGCGGCGAATGCGATGCGTGCGGTGTTTCTCATGGCGCAGATGTTAGCAGCTTGCCTCCGCGTGCGACAGGCGGTCAGAGGTAGAACAGCCAGAGATAGAGCTGCGCCACGGCGATGCTGGCCAGCATCATCGGGAAGGCAAACAGCATGAATTTGGCGAAGCGGAACGGCACGCCGTTCTTCTCGGCGATTCCGGCGACGGCAAGATTGGCGGCGGACCCGATCAGCGTGCCGTTGCCGCCCAGGCAGGCGCCGAGCGACAGCGCCCACCAGATCGGCCTGAGCGCCTCCGGGCCGCCGAGCGATGGCCCCAGATTTTTCACCACCGGAATCATGGTGGCGACGAAGGGGATGTTGTCGACGATCGCCGAGAGGATGGCCGACCCCCACAGCACCGCGCCGGCCGTGATGGCCAGGCTGCCATGCGTGGCCAGTGCCAGTTTGCGGGCGGCGAGGTCGAGCAGCCCGGCGCGCTCCACCCCGCCCACCACGACGAACAGGCCGATGAAGAAGAACAGCGTCGTCCATTCGATGCCGTTCATCGCCTGGGCGACGTTCTCGCCGTGCCGCTCGACCGGATGGCGCAGATTCTCCAGCAGCATCAGCAGGGCCGCGCCGCACAGCGCGATGGTCGCCGCCTCCAGGCGCACGGCCAGCACAAAGGCGACGAGCGTGGCGCCGATCACCGACAGCGAGCAGACCAGCAGATAGGGATCGGTGATGGCGCTGCCGGCGTGAAGCTCCATCACGCGGGCGCGATCCTCGGGCGCGGCCTTCAGTTTGACACCCCAGATGAAATGATTGATCGCGAGCTGCAGCGCCAGGATGACGATCACCACCGGCGCGACATCGAACAGGAAATCGTTGAAGCCGAGCCCGGTCGCCGAACCTATCAGGATGTTGGGCGGATCGCCGATCAACGTCGCCGTGCCGCCGATGTTGCAGGCGAGGATTTCGGCGAACAGGAAGGGATAGACCTCGACGCGCAGCTCCTTGCAGACGACGAAGGTCACCGGCGCCATCAGCAGCACGACGGTGACGTTGTTCAGGCCGGCCGAGAGCAGGGCGGTGACCAGCGCCAGCGCCGCCAGCATGCCGGCCGGCGACGCCTTGACCAGCTGGGCCGCCTTGATCGCGCAATAGCCGAACAGTCCGCTTTTCCGGGTGATAGCGACGATGATCATCATGCCGGCCAGCAGGCCGAGCGTGTTGAAGTCGATGGCGGCGATCGCCTGTTGCTGCGTCAGGATTCCGGCGATGACCACGAAGCCCGCGCCCAGCAGCGCGGCGACCGCGCGGTTGATTTTTTCGCTGACGATCAGCGCATAGGTGAGAAGCAGAATCGCTGTTGCGGCGACGAGCGGGAGCGTGCCGGTCATGCGTGGTCCCTTCGCGTCTTAATCCCTTCGCGGATTCGGCGCATGGGTGCAAGTCTCGGCGGGCGGCGTGCACCAGCACATCCGGCGCGGTGCCGTGAGCGGAAGTTCGGAAATAGGCGTTTGATCATATATAAGATTGTAATCACACACCAACTGCGAGTAAATCTCATGGTGAAGAAGGTGCTGATTCTACTTATCCCGGTTCGAATCGCGCCGCCAGTTCTCGAATAACATATTAATATAATTTAGCAATTTTTGAAATCAAAGAAAATCGAGCGGAACTTTATCCAACTTCTCAAAAGT
>VFSW01009768.1_pt1 | contig 13670 bp, 9 predicted proteins | sample 5358111 | NCBI WGS metagenome assembly VFSW01 (sample SAMN11554181, study PRJNA540505) | mine drainage metagenome | isolation source: sediment from site ElyBrook_90M | place: USA: Ely Copper Mine, Vershire, VT | collected 2017 | reverse complement strand
CCGGCGTCATTCCCTTCATCGATCCCCGGCCCTATCCCGTGGACTGGCATTTGCACCGCAGTGAGGAGCGATATATCAACTCCATCGCGCCCTATGCCCAGGAAATTTTTACGCCGCCAGAACCGGGAGATTTCCTGCTGTTTCGCTATGGGCGCACTTACAGTCATTCCGCCATCGTGATCAGGGGATCCGTCGTGATCCACGCCCATGCCCAGGAGCGCGCTGTGGTATGGGGGGATTTGAGTCTCTCACCATTAAAGGATAGGCCCCTTCGGGTTTTTACTTTGAAGGAATAAATCATGGGAGGAATACTCGGTCACCCAGCGGCGGGCAATGCGGCTCAGCCCAATTACACCCAGCTCAATGTTCAGACATCAAGCACGGGGCTGCCCATCCCACTCATGTATGGGGCCCAGAAAGTCAGCGGCAACCTGCTCTGGTACGGGGATTTCTCCAAGAATCCGGTGGGGGGAAAAGGCGGCGGCAAAGGGGGCGGCAAAGGCAGCGGCCAGTCCACCTATTCGGCCTCCGTCATCGTAGGATTGGGCGAAGGGGTCGTGACGCCGGCGGTAGCCAATCTGATCGTGACCAGCTACGGTATCCAGTCCAGTGGCGTGAACAGTGCCCTTTACACCGATCTCGTGGCCGCTTATGGGGCGGCGACCATTTACGCCACCACTCCCTCCAACGCGGGGTCAGGGACAGTTTGGGTGAATCAAGGCGTGACCACACTGGCCAATCTGGGAGCGGCGCTGATCTCCGGCACGCCCGGCCAGGCGCCTTGGGGTTATCTCACCTCCGTTCATCCTGATCAGGCACTACCCTATCCAGGTACCGCCTACATGGCCATCGCCAACATGAACCTCGGTTACTCCCCGGATCTGCCGGTCATGTGGCTGGAGTGTTTTGGCAACCTCAACAGCACCTGCAGCGCCGGCACACCCGATGCCGATCCCGCCCAGCTCATTTATGACTTCCTGACCAATCCTCTGTACGGGGCCGGGTTCCCGAAATCGAAGATCGACCTCAACAGTCTGGTGCTCGCGCAAAACAGCTACCAGAAATATGTGGGGGCCTTGGGCGTGGGGTTTAGCGTTTTCATGAACAAGCGCCGACCCGCCATTGATCATCTCAAAGAATGGCTGCAAGCCACCAATACCGGGGCCTTCTGGGCCGACGGGGTGCTGAAATTCATTCCCTACGGGGATGAGAGTTTCTCGGGCTATGGCGTCACCTACAGCGCCAACACCCAGATCCGGGCAACGCTCACGGATGATGACTTTGTGGATGCTGGCCACGGGGATTACCTCAAGATCAGTCGCTCCGATCCGCTCGATGCCTTCAACGACTGGAAGATCGAGATCATGGATCGGGCCTATGACTACAACGCCAATACGTTTGAAGCCAAGGACCAATCGAACATCGATGCGCTGGGGCAACTGCTGCCATCGGGGGTGCGGCTCGCCCCCCCGATCACAGCGCACTTTCTGGCCAACGCCAGCATGGCCACCATGTGCCTCGAGCTCATCAAAAACCGGCAGCTTTACATCCGCAACCAGTATGAGTTCTCGGTGAGCTGGGTCAGTGTCCTGATCGAACCCATGGATATCGTGTCGCTCACCAGCGCCAACATGGGCCTCACCGGGAAACTGGTGCGCGTCCAGTCTGTTGAGGAACAAACGGATGGCACCCTCAAGCTTGTGGCAGAAGAATACTTGCCCGGCGTGGGCTGGTCCGTAGCCTACCCGCAGCAGGGCAGCAGTGGGTATGTTCCCAATTCCCTGGTGGCGCCGGGCAGTGTCAATCCCCCGGTGATCTTTGAGCCGCCCGCCGTGCTCTGCGGGGCTGCGGGCCCGCAAGCCTGGATGGTGGTATCCGGTCCCCCTACCACCTGGGGCGGCTGCACCGTGTGGTCATCCACGGATGGCACCAGTTACGCCAAGATCGGAACCATCAGCGGGCAGGGGACCCAGGGAACACTCACGGCAACTTTGGCGGCCTACAGCAGCGCCAACCCTGACAACTCCAATACCTTGTCGGTCGATTTGAGCGAATGCGCCGGGTTGCTGCTGCCAGTTCCAACAGGGAGTGCGGCACAAGGCCTGTCCTTGTGCTACGTGGATGGCGAGCTACTGGCTTACCAGAACGAGGCGCTTACCACAGCCAACAACTACAATCTCACCACCCTTTATCGCGGGATGTACGGAACCGCCGCCTCATCCCACGGATCAGGAACGAAGTTTGCGTTCCTGGCCAATGCCAATGTGTTCAAATTCACATTGCCCACCAATACCAGCCTGGTGGGGCAAACCCTCTATCTGAAATTCCAGAGCTTCAATCTCTACGGCTCGGCCACCCAGGATATTTCTACCTGCACAGCTTTTCCCTACACCGTGACCGGCCTGGGGAGCCAGATCCCATTCACTATCCAGGCCTCAGCGTCAGGCACCCTGACTGCCAGTCAGTCGGTGTTGCGCTACATCGCTGCAGGCAGTTTCTTCATTCCCGCAGGGCTCACCGGCACTACGGCATCAGAGGGCATAGCAGCCACGGCAACGGCGACATTTACCCTGGCTAAAAATGGCGCAGCCTTCGGGACTATTGCCATCGCGCCCAACGGCAGCGTCACCCTGACAGCTGCGAATCAAACCAACTTCACGACGGGCGATGTGCTGACCCTTGCAGCGCCGGCAACGCCGGATATGACGCTCGCGAATGTGGCGTTTGGGATTGGGGCGGTAAGGCTGTAGAAAATTTGTCGAGGATGCGGCGCAGACGACGCTGATCGTTTTGGAGCTTCAAAAGTGGTATCTAGAGCAGTCCAGGGCATTCAAGCTGAGCTCTGACCAACATGCTTCGCCGGCAGCTAGGTGGTAGTGGTATGAACGTGCCATCTATTCGTGATCGTACTTGTTCGATAAGATGCAGATAATCAAATCGCGAAGGATGAGCATGATTGACCAAAAACTCGAGCTACTCCTGGAACACGAAGAAACCGATACCGTAAGTGATGCGTTTGGCGGTGCAAAAGCAGACGGAGGAACGAAAAGCTACTCCGTCGCCAAGATTCGCGACGCGATTGTTGGCATGGCGTTCAATCCCGAAGGGGGCGCGCTAGATGCTGCGCTGGCAATGGCGAAACGCGAGTTGCCACCACCACTTTTTAAATTGATGGTTGGAAATCTGATCCGCTTTTCATTCTTGATTGAGCTTACGAACCTTAAAGTGGGCTCCACAAAGATGAAAACAAGATGGGTTGCAGGCGACATATTAATGCCGCAGCAAGGTTCCTTTGAGCCTGTTCGTGGAAAATTTATTCCGGGCAACGATCCTCGCGCTTCTTCGTTTGGCGACTGTGTCGCAATTTTCGCGAAATGCTTTTCTGAAGTTGTTGAGAAGTACAAAGCGGATGAGACGGTCGGAAATCGGATACTCCAGTTAGCCAAATCGTCGAGTGTTCCATATGAGTCAGTTTTCGATTATGTTGATCCGAACCTAGACCCTGTACACGTCGAAACCAATGTCAAATGGGTATTGAATGCAGATGCAGATTGGCTCTTAAATGCCCGTCCTTTGATACAGCCTGTCCTTGGCAAGAAGCTTTTGGACAAAATCCAGACAAAAACATATAAGACCGATCGGGCCTTGACAGGAAAAGATAAGACGAATCGAGCGAAACGCTGGGAAGTACTTTCTGGCGATTTCCAGCACGCGACTCTTACCGAATGCTGGTCAGTAGAACGAAAACTCTACGAAGACCTGGTTTGCTTTGAAAACTTTCCTGCAGCTACTCGTGCGCAAATAGAGCAAGCGAATCTGATCGTTCATGGGTTACCAATTACGAGATGCCCGGTTACCCGAGAAATTTTGAGTTTCGACAAGCTTGCTGGCGATCCAGTGCATGGAAAAGCTGAATACCAGGTCGGCCACAAACACCCACTAAAACGTGCGGGGCGCCATAGAGGCGACAACGTTTGTTGGCAATCTGCAGATGGCAATAGGATTCAGGGTGATTTGACGATTGAAGAAACGAATCTATTGCTTGATGGCATTTTTGCCAGAAAAAAACAACTGTTCCCGGACGCATCTTAATATGTGATGCGTTCGTCAGTGAGCCGAGTTCATCTGACAGATATTTGGCGAATGTGTCGTCAACTACACACGGCGTCACGTGCTGCCTTCGCGAGTTCTTTTGCTTCTCCGCGTTTTATTACCGATTGTCTAACTAGCTTGGTGATCCTATTTCTGACACCTTCATCAAGCGGTATAGGGAGGACCAGCTCGTTAATTCGTTCACCAAGGCTGTCAATGATGTCCTGAGTGAACTGCTTCGACCGAATCTGCTTTTGAACAGCGGTCGAGGTGAGCGCGGCTAATAGTAAATATGGGTTTAGGCCGTATTCGTTTTCATTAACTCGGATTTTGTAAAGATGACTTTGGTACAGAATTTCTCTATCTGCTTCGGTAACTATTGCGCAGGTTCCGATCAAATATGTTCCATCTTTGACCATTAAAACATCACCAGCCTGTACATCTTGTTTGCGTGCCAGCGAGTCGTAAATTTCGCGTGATACCCCGTGTTTTGGGTCTGCTTTCATTTCCCAATTACTAATGTCCGAAGTGCGGATGAAAGGAATTGGACCTGTGCCGTAAGCTAATTTGCCGATTTCGTCACCGGTGGTCAGTGACAATACGCCTTCGGCTATCAAGTCTCTTATGCCGAGGAGACGGTGGCTTTTCTCCAGCCCGGTAAGTTCGCGTTCAGCTTGGGGATCGTAATACCTTGGGCAGAGCACCCCACCAGTCACCTGAGACGCGTCGATGGTAAAACCCAACGGAGATGGGTCTTTTACTTTCCCCGTTTTACGATAACTTGCAAACCTGCTCAGTATTTCTGGCAAGTCGTTGTTCGGGATGACCCGAGCACGTGAATCCTGGCCGCACCACTTTGCTTCCGCCATGAAAATGCTTTTTGCTTTGGTGGTCGGCTTGTGTCGCTTGGTTGCGACCAAAAGACACGTTTTCGTATGTGTCCCCCCCTTGCCGGATGTTTTGAACAATGCTTCGGGCATACCCATCACGGCATGAAGGTCGGTGTGCTGTAAAAGGTATTCCACAACATGTCGGTATGACTTATTGGAAAGGATGCTCTCAGGCAACACCATGCCGAGTCTCCCCCCCGGTTTCAGGAGAGACAAACATCGCTCAACAAATAGAACCTGCGGAGGTACATTTGTGGAGACTTTGGTTCCCGGCTCGATAACTCCCGTAAGGGGGTTCTTGACCCACTTCCTAGCCAGGACAAAAGTTTCAATGACGTCGGGACTCGCCGCAATGATTTTCACTCCAAATGGTGGATTTGTGAGAATTACATCGAATCCATCCTTTGGAAGCTGATCACGGACGCTTTTATCGCCGTTCATCAAGGCTATGCTGTCGCCATTCACTACAGTCGGATGGCCGCCGGTAAGCAAGGAAATATGTACTTTCGCGAGCTGTGCGAGGTACGAGTCTTTATCGATGCCGTAGAGATTTCGCGCCAACTCGGCTTCGGGAACGCCGTTTCGATGCAAGTGGCCACAAACAGATGCAAGGAAGCCTCCCGCCCCACATGCCGGATCAAGTACTGTTTCTTGAGCTTTAGGATTAACGGCCTCGACCAAGAGATTCGTGACCGACCTCGGAGTAAAGAATTGCCCTGAGTTGCCGCGTGATTCACTCCCCACAAAAACCTCAAACGCATCGCCAATCGGGTCGCTCTCGGCGTCCATGATTGAAAATGCAAGCTCACGCATTACAAATTGCAGCGACCCCGGATCAAGAAGAATTTCTGCGTCCGCAGCATAAATTTCTGGGAAATCCGAGCGTACCGTTGAAAACACGGTCCGCACCTGCTTTGAAACGTCGAATGGCGCTTCGTCCACATTGATCGGGAGTGTCTCGCCGCGCTCGATTACCAGCTTACAAAACAAACACTTCAGAACTTCGTCGAGGAGCGCGTCGTCCCGAGTTGCACCGATAAATTGACCGGCGAGATAGTTTCGAATTGAGCGAAATGCCTCTTTGGGCGTCTTTTCGACCGTGATCAAAGATGGCTGGCGTGGATCAACTTTTTTCTTGGGATGCATGCAATTTCCAACAGATGATGTGGTGCTGTATTGTGCCAAATATTTACTGTAATATGAAGTTATAAAAACATATCCTGTGGAAACTCGATGATTGTGGGTAATCCCTTGCCAGTAACAGGCACCAAATGTGAAACAAACATTTTCGGGCGTTTAGGGGGGGCTCACGGTGCATTTGCATTGAAAATCGCTTAAAGCGATGGAAAACGGGGCAGGCAATCTGGTCATTCGAATTGCGCCCTAGACATGAGGGTAACTATGGCGCGCTATTCCGAACACGACACCGACAACATTTACCAAGCAGCAAAGGCCTTCAATACTAATTGCCTGCTTCGGGATGGGTCTCTGATCTTCGACGGTGTGACAATCTGGCGTCCAGATCTCCTGGAACGCATCCACAAGGCCTTTGTCGACACACCTGACGAGGGCGACAGATCCTTCATCGATAAATTCAGGGATCAAATCAAGCCCGCCGGCCAGGAGGTCATTCGCCTTGCCGCCGAGTTGCTGTGCATATATTTCCTATTCCCGTCGAACGTAGGCGGTTTCCGCAAGCGTCAACTTGTTAGCGAGGTGCTCGGTTGGGCTGGCGATGTGCTCCCTGAAACGAGTGTTGTCTCAAAAGCATTCGACCACGGCATAGGCAGTGGCGGTCAGGGCTATAACACGCGACGGCCATTTGAAATCGCGTTCCTGATCGAATTCGCAATCGCCTGGAAGAAACTATCTCCAACGGATCAGCAGCAAGCGGCGACAGATCCGTGGCGCTTTCAGGCCGTTGTCGACAGCGTGGAAGACAGTGAGTCAAAGCAGCTGAGGCATATGCTTTTGCACCTGTTGTTTCCCGACCACTTTGAGCGAATCGCGAGCGGAAATCACAAACGCCGAGTCATCGAAGCCTTCTCTGGATTGGTCACGCAGGAATCCGAAAACGAAGAACAACAGCTCTATGCTGTTCGGAAGGCACTCGAGGCCTTGCTGCCGGGCCAGGAGTTGGATTTCTATTGGGAGCCACTCGAAGCAGCGTGGTACGACAACAGTGAAGGCGACTCGTCCGAAGGTGCACCGCTCGAAGTCATTCAACACAAGAAGCAAATCGTGTTGTTCGGGCCGCCTGGTACAGGAAAGACCTTTCGGGCCAAACGCCTGGCTGAACGGGTCATTCGGGCAGCCGCACTCGCCAGCATGGGCCCGGCACAGTATTTCAAGTCACAGCCAAAAATCGAAGCGGCGATCAAAAGCAACGTCCATCGTCTCCAGCTGCATCCAGCTTACAGCTACGAGGATTTCGTCCGGGGGCTGCACATAACAGACAACGGTGCGACTGAATATCGCGCTGGGTACTTTCCACGGTTGATCGACGATATCGAAAAGCAGCCCCGCGACGATCGCCTTCCTCACGTGTTGATCCTTGACGAGATGAATCGTACCGACCTAAGCAGGATGCTCGGGGAGTGTTTCTCGCTGTTGGAGGATCGTAACCAGACCATTGAACTGCCGGCACATGACAGCAAAGGAGTGACTCTGAAGCTGCGGATCCCGGATGACTTGTTTGTGATCGGGACAATGAATCTGATCGACCAGTCAATCGAGCAAATCGATTTCGCACTGCGCCGTCGGTTCCTGTGGCTACTGTGTGCTTTTGACGCCGAGGCGCTGGTCGGTGCGGCCGAGGCAAAATGGAACGACCTGAAGTCCGGACCTGGTTGGGAACGGGTCGAAGCGGATTTTCGTCGGCTCGCAGACGCGACGGCGGCCCTGAACCGAGAGATTCATGACAGCCCACTATTGGGACCACAGTACGAAATCGGCCATACCTACCTGCTTGACGTGGTGGTGTTTCTGCAGAATTTCCTGGGCTCCCGACCCACGCGAAAGCAGAACTACCTTTGGAACAAAAAGGGGGAAGCACTAGGTCCGGTCATCCAGGTCTGGAATCTGTCCCTGCGGCCGCTATTGGAACAGTACCTTGCCGGCCTTGATGCTACGTCACGCAACGCCGAGTTGGAAAGGCTCTCCACGGTCCTATTGAAACCAACGGTAACCGAGTGAAACTCGTCGCCACAGATTGCTCCCCGCTGAATCCGCAACCGAATGCGGCGGACGCTGATTGGCTGCGGAGACTGGCGGCTGGCGTCCGTGCCAGTGATCTTGTCGTACCAATTTCCGGCGACCGTGACGACGATGAGCCCATTGTCTACTGCGCGTGGGATGGCACCTGGTGGTCAGGCCGGTACGTCGGCTCTTTGTCATTTGAAGGTCGAAGCCTGACGATCGTGCCCCGATTTGGTCTTGCAACTCTGAGAAACTGGCTGTTCGAAGCAACGTCCGTCGTGCTGACCGACGCACCAGGGCGCTTGCGCGAGGACGAGTCCTTCATCGCCCAGCTGTTGGCATCTGTCTGGGCTCACGGTTTCATCGAAGCTGCGCGGCATGGACTGCCTGCTCTGCGCAGAGAGGTGGCGACCAAGGGGCCGACAATTCGGGGGCGACTGGATGTTGCAGCGTCGCTACGCCTGATCGCATCGGACGGCCGGGAGGTTGTATCCGTTCGATCCGAGCGATCGTTGGATCACGCGGCTTCAGACGCCATCGTTGCCGCCTACGGAGTATTGCGTCGGTGGCTTGGAGTTCCAGACGATCAATGGATGCCTGCGCGCGCCAAAGAACTTATCCCTCAGCTCCTGGCCGTAACTGGCCCGCGTCCGCGTGTCCCGACGATGGCCGAACTTGATCGAATTCGCTACACGCCGATCACGGCGGGCTTCGCGCCGATCGCTGAGTTGTCTCGCCAAATTGCGAATCGCCGGGGCCTGACGTCCAACATCGAAGCTGGTGGCGAAACCAAGGGCGTACTTCTTGATGTGGCCGAACTATGGGAGAGGTATGTCCTAAGTGTGCTCCGGAAGGCGGCAAGGCCGTTGACGGTGAAGCATGGCACGCGTGAGCGAGATGCATCCAAGAAACTTCTGTACAGCGATGTCAGCGGCCAGGGACTCGGCACCCTTATCCCTGATGCCATCCTCTATGCGCACGGCGATGTCCGGGGCGTTGTTGATGCGAAGTACAAAAACATCCACCCGACAGCAAATTCACCGCAAGGCCCGCAGCGCGAAGACCTGTACCAGATGGCTGCCTATCTGGGACGTTTTGCACCACGGAATTTTCAGTCGACATGGGGGTTACTGGTTTATCCACTTGATGCTTCAAATCCAACCGTCCCGCCGGCAGAGCAGTTGAGTCCTTGGTCTATCGACAGAAATCGCAAAATGCTATTTGCAACATTACCTCATGATGCTGTTGGCGCTATAAAAAAACTGGGTGGGATAATTTCGTCAGTTGATGAGAACTTTCTGGCGTCAGAGTATTCACTAGGTTCTTGAAAACTTTCAAATGGAAAAAACAGAACCTGCCATTCTTACAGAGGCCGCAGCCCGAGTTGCAGAGATACATCTTGCTGCTGGGGACAAGGTTATGGCAAAGCTCATCTCTATGCATGGGTGCTGTCAAATTCCTAATCGCACTTTTCAGCCATTTCAAACTCTCGCATCTTCAATAATCAGCCAGCAACTGTCATCCAAAGCTGCGGATTCAATAGAACGGCGCATTAGAAAAATAATTGGAGGTGCGTTAACCCCGACGCGAATATTTAGTGCATCCTCGGAAGATCTCCGTTCCGCAGGGTTATCGGGGGCCAAAGTGCGCTATCTTTCTGAGCTGTCACGCCGCGTTGTTAGCGGAGAACTCAATTTTCGAGCTTTGAAAAAACTTTCAGACGCGCAAGCCATTGAAACCCTGATCGAGCTTCCCGGAGTAGGCCGCTGGACGGCGGAAATGTTTCTTATTTTTGCACTTAAACGACCCGATGTGCTCTCATTTAGGGACGCAGGTCTCCGCAGGGCAGCAAAGGCCCTGTACGACAATGATGAGTTCGAGCAATTGAGTGCGTGCTGGTATCCATATCGGTCTGTCGCGTCGTGGTACCTGTGGCGACACATCGATAGCTAAATGCTCTGGCCGACTGTGCCTTATTGGTCGAGCGACACGGTTTGCACGATCGCCTCGAACTCGGCCAGCACATCGGGCTGGCGCTGCTTGAGGTAGCGGGCCACTGATTTGTTTTCCAGGAGCTTGGCCAGGAAGCCCTTGGCCAGCACCAGATTGAGGACGTCCTGACCGTAGGTCTGCTCGACCATCTTGTACTGCCCCTGTAGATTGCTCATCTCGCGCTCCATCTTGGCCATCTGCTCCTGTGTCAAACCTGTCAGCTTGGCTGGTTTTTTCCCTGCAACTAACATTTCCGTAGGGGTTGCGACCAACATCGCCTCGGCATACGCGACGGTGATCGTGTTGGCCGAAACCATCAACTCAACGCATTCGACCTGGCGCGTTGGCTTCATTTTGCGTAGCACCCGGGAAATGTCAGTGGCGAAATGACGGTCCTTGAGCAGATCGGCCGCCTCTGGACAGATCCCTTCCAGCAACGTCAACTTCCGTGTGATCGTGCGCGTGTCGACACTGAGGGCTTTGGCCAGTCTCTCTGGCGTGACACCGCGCTGAATCGCACGCCGGATCATGTAGTGTTCCTGGATCGTGGACAGACGGTTGATCCGACTGTTGTACGTGTAACTCTCGTCATCGGTGGCAACCAGGCACTGCACCTCGCCATAGCCCAACTCCCGCAGCGCGACCAGACGCATGTGACCGTCGAGAAGGATGTGCTGGCCGGTTTGGGGATCTGCCGGCCCCACCGACAAGGGCTCGATCAGCCCGATTTCCTGGATCGATGAGCGGATCTGCATGAATTTGCGCGACGTAGCCACACCCATAGGCGTCTTGCGGGATGGCAGGATTTTATCGACCGGCACGGTCAGTGGCTCAAGATTGAACCCAAGGGACACCCTGGTCATGCGGCGCGTCCCCCCGACCAGACGCGTTCCGCGAGATATTTTGGCAGCGAGTCCAAGCCCTCGGCGCGCAGCAACGTGGTGAAGTTTTCATCGGCCAGCAGCTCGCGCATGGCGCCCACGACAAACAGGAGCCGCTGCTGGGCGATTTCCGCCTTTTTGACCATCTGCTTTTGGCGCGCCACTTCCTTCTGGTAGGTCCTGACCAGACTGGAGGTGGTGACGTCCTGCAACTTGCGGGGCGTGCCCCGCGCCACGGACCGACCCAGGGTTTGCCGACGCTCAATGACGCGCCGGGCCTGGAGCAGTCGGTTGCCGCGCAGATTGCCGGATTCATAGGCGTCCTGGAGTGCTGCCTGAATGGCCTTGTCGTCATCCCCCGCACCGACAATGGTCAGAGCCGCGTTTAAGGGGATTCGCCCCTTTTCTACCGCAACCAGCAGGCGTTCCTCGCCGTTTTTGAGGAGGATCAGAATGCCCTGCACGTATTCAACCGTCAGTCCCGTCTTTTGGGCGATGGTTTTCTTGTCGTAACCCTGGTCGCGCAGTTGCTCAATGCCTGCAAGCAGTTCCAGCGGCCGGTACTGGCGGCGGGCGATGTTTTCGGCCAAGCTCATGATGTAGGCGTTTTCATCGCTGACCGTCACGACCAAGGCCGGAATGCTCTGCTCCCCCAACGAGCGGAATGCCTTCATGCGGCCCTCTCCACAGACCAAGAGGTAGCGCTCGCTGCCATCCGGCCCAGCACGCGGGGTCACGGTGATCGGCTTTTTCAGGCCGATCGCCTTGATGTTGCCGACAATGTCATCGAATACCTCCTTATTGCGCTCTCGGGGATTGAGGACATCGATTCGGTCGATCGGGATCATTCGCAGATCACCCGGTTCCATCTTTTCGCTCATGCGGCTCTCCTCAAGCGTGCGCGCTCTGCCATCCCGTACAAGTAGTCCAGGCTGTCAAAGCGGTAGCTCTCGAACTCGATCGGATTGCGCTCGGCCAAACTGATACGGGACTGCCCGAAATCCAGTCGTGGCAGTAAGTAGTAGTCCAGGGCGGCCTGATTGGCCTGGTCCAGCCGGACCGCCACCGTGATGTCCGGTGCCAAACTGGTGTCGAAACGCACTTTCCAGTGGTGGCGGCCACTCTCCGGGGTCTGGCATCGCGCCAGCACCAGCGAGAGGCTGAATTCATCATTGATCCGTAGGAGATCCGTGGCGGGATCGCGTCGGACGATGCCACCCAGACTCGCGATCTGGCTTTCGGTCTGATTGACGATCTCGGGATGGAAGCGGCGCAGGAACTTGTTGGTTTCCAGGTACCGGTAATCGCGATCAGGCGTGAATCCCACCATTTGATAGGCGCGCACCAGACTGCCGAACCGGTGCGAGTAGATCGACGTTGACGGCATGCCCTCGGTTTCGTCGATGATCAGGCCGGACAGGAACCCCCGGTTCTGGTACAGGGTCCGCAGGCGCTCGATCAACTCTTCATTGGTGTATCGGCGCGCCCGGGCCCGCACGATGCCCTGGGCGGTGTAAAACACATCGGGCGCCACGATGGACTCAAAGGCACCTTCCTTCTTGATCCACATGTCGGGCGTGTTGATGACCCGAAGTTTTTTGAGCTTGAACGAAATCCGGTTGTAGATATTATTGCCGATGTATTTCTCGTTGGTCAGCACCTCGTGCACGGTGGCACGCGTCCACTCGCGATCGAGGTCGGTGCGTACCCGCATGCCGTTGAGCCGCCCGGCGATCTCGGACGCGACCAGGCCGTCATTGATGAACCACTGGTAAATCAGATTAACGGTGCGGATTTCATCCTCGGGTCCGGGCATAAGGATGACGCGGTCGGTCTGCAGGCTCTTATGCTCACCCCGGGTCAGTTCGGTCTTCATTGAGCCCTTCTGGTCAATCAACACGCGGCGCAACCCGTATCCTGCCGGGCCGCCTTGACGAAAACCCAGCTCAATCAGCCGGCACTGCCCAGCGAACACCTTGGCCGACAGCTCCCGGCTGTACTCGCCGGCCATGGCCCGCTTGACCCCCTTGACGATGGTGGACACCGGGGAGCCGTCATTTTCAAACTGCTCGGCACAGTAGGCCACCTGAATGCCGGCACGTTTACACCGGTACTCGTAATAGGCGCTTTCGTCGGCGTCCTGGAAGCGACCCCACCGGCTGACGTCGTAGACCAGGATGATCGAAAAATCTGCCGTGCCGCTTTCGACATCTTTGATCAACTGCTGTAGCGACACGCGACCATCGATGCGCAGGCCGCTTTTGCCGGCGTCAGCGTAGGTGCGAACGATCTCAATACCGCGCCGGGCAGCGTACTCCCGGATCTTGTCGGCCTGATTCTCGGTGGAGTACTGCTGGTGCTCGGTGGACATGCGCACGTATTCCACTGCTCGCAGCAGGGGAGGGGGGGACACCCCAGCTTCGCCTGATTTGCCTTGTTCCATAGTCCAGATCGCCCCATGTCCGATAGAAGGTGGGCTCTCGGGGTTTTCCCATTACAGCGTGGTGATCATCGTGGCAATCTACGGCTGGTCTCGCAGAATGCCAACGAGGCGGTTTCCACGCAGGGGAATCGAGAGCATATCTGGGTGCTACGGTATTCAGTTCTGTTTCATTTG
>VFSW01009767.1_pt1 | contig 13671 bp, 9 predicted proteins | sample 5358111 | NCBI WGS metagenome assembly VFSW01 (sample SAMN11554181, study PRJNA540505) | mine drainage metagenome | isolation source: sediment from site ElyBrook_90M | place: USA: Ely Copper Mine, Vershire, VT | collected 2017 | reverse complement strand
TATCAGCGCTTCTCACTCGATTGCAATCGAAATCCCGTCTCTTTACAGCCTTTGCGGGTTCCGGGGGCTGCTGGCGGTTTGATATCCACACGCTATCGCCGGCTCTGGAAATCGCGTCTAAGTCTCGGCCGCTTAACACGCTGTTCGGGGCCGCTTCAGTGATCGGACTATCGCTTGCGCCTCGTTCCTCAGCGTCATGCTCTTTGATGAGCAGCCAGTTAGGCTTGCTTTCATTCGCCGCACGGCCGCCCATCCGCACTAACGCCCAATTCCCCTTCATTTTTTCACCATGCAAACCGAACTTGAGCGATCCGTTTTGCAATCCCTGATCAACATCCACGTGCGGCTCCCATGTGCCGCGATCCCACAGCATTACCGTGCCGCCGCCGTATTGGCCTTTTGGAATGATGCCTTCAAACCCTCCATACTCCATTGGATGATCTTCAACCTGTACGGCGAGGCGCCTGTCGCCGGGGAAATAGCTGGGCCCCTTTGTGATCGCCCAGCTCTTTAGCACGCCATTCCAGCCGAGCCGGAAGTCGTAATGCAGCCGTGTTGCCGCATGCTTTTGAATTACGAAAGGAAGAGCTTTTTCCGGGAACTGTGGTCGGCGGCTCTCCTCGCTTTCGCCGCGAGGCTCACTCGTAACCTGAAAATCGCGCATCTCTCGATAACTTGCAAGCTGATCGAGCGACGCAGATTTGGGTCGGTGGGGTTTACGTTGACGTGCCTTGGCCATGGTTAGGCTGACTTGCGCCGTTTGTTGGCGCTCTCGGTGTTGGGCTTAAGCAGGGTGAGTCCAGGTTTTGCAGCTCGACCCTTTGTTTTGCCGCTGGAGGCACGGGGGCCAGGCTTCGGGTGAGACGACGGATTTAGGCTTTTTCTGAGCGCATCCATCAAATTGATCACTTTGCCGCGTGCCGCAGGTTTGGGCTCCGCCGGTAAAGGTAGGTGTTTCAGTTTAGCGTTGACAAGTTCACGCAGGGCGTCCTCGTATGTGTCCTTGAACCTTTTCGGATCGAAGGTTGAGGCTTTGCGCTGGATAAGTTCCTTGGCCAGTGAGAGCTGCTCGCTGTTGGCAGGCGTCTGCTTGATATCCGAGAAGTATTCCGCTGCGCTTCGCAGCTCTTCTGCGTATCGCAACGTGTACGCCATCAAACCCTGAAGTTTGGCATCTCCCGGAGCGCAAATGGCGACCAGGTGTTCACGTCCGTTCAGCGCGATCTTTCCCAATCCCGCCTTTTGCATTTCAAAAAGCGCCCTCCGGACTACCCCGAATGCCTCAGCTTGCGTGTCATTTTCTGGAACGACGAAATAGGGCTTTTCAAACATGGCCGGATCTAACTCGTCCATTGCAACGAACTGCTGCAGCTCAAGAGTATGCCGCGAAGCTATGCGAAGATGCTCGATCTCTTCCGGCTCGATTTGTACGTATTCTCCCTTGCTATACTCGTAACCCTTGACGATCTCTTGTCTTCCAACTGGAGCGTCGTCCCCCGCGGAAACCTTCTGGTGGCGCACCCGAGTGCCGTTGCTGCGATTGATTTCGTGAAAGCGAATCTCGCTCTTTGCCTCGGTGGCCGGAAAGAGCTTAACCCCAAATGAAACCAGCGAAATCTGGATCTGTCCTGACCAAAACGGACGGGCCACCTAAAGGACTCCTTATTGGGTCAGATTCCCCGTCCGGATTCAAAGTTGCCCCTCCCGTGATCTGGGTATTTCCTGCCAAGCACTGGGAGACATTCCGGATCCAGCTACCGCGCCCGGTTGCCGGTTGGTGCGGGCGAATACTGCAGTGAGAAGTTTAGGCCGGAAGTGCCGTCACGATCTGGGCCGAAACATCAACAAACCGCCGGGTATGCCTCACTGGGGGGGAGATTGGGTTAGTTGCTTCAGCGAAACCGCCAAAAAAGGTACCTTGTGAAAGGCCCGTACGACGGAAGCTCCGCAGGTCAATATCGGCGGAGCCTCCTGTTTGGTGCGGGGTTGATTCTAAGGTACGGGCATTTTTGCGTCGATGTTCACGCGCTCCGCGATCGACGTGAGCAGGTGGTCTGCATTTCCTTCTTCTTTGATGGTCTTGTCGAGGACCTCGGCAGCGCGCGATTCTCCTAAAGTACGGGCGAAATGGCGCACCGCGCCGTATGCAGCTATCTCATAATGCTCTATGCGCTGGGCCGCAGCGATTAATGCGGCATCTCGCACAAACGCGTCGCGCGCGTCCAGAATCATGTCATCTGCTTCTTCAAGCAGAGCGCCCATTGCCTTGCATTTTAGCGGGGCCGTCGAGCCGCCACCCGGATCAAGACTTTTCGCCGTTGCCAGCAGGTCTTCAAGGCGCGTGACATGGATTTCAGTTTCCCGTAGATGTGTCCGGAATACCTGCCGCAGTTCCTCATCCGTGGCGCGATCAATCATCATCGGAAGGCCCCGGACTATCTGCTCCTCCGCAGACAAAAGCATTCGCAATTGGTTCACGTAAAGTTGGCGTAAGTCCCTGAAATTCTCAGAAAGAAATTTCATCTCTCCTCCTTAAATCAGTAGCTGTTGTGATTGACGAGGTCTTGCCTCGTTTCCCGCTATTCAAGCCGTACTCCTCCAAATCGCAGTGGGGCAAACGGGCCAGCGGCAGGGATTCAAATGAACGATCTGAGGGAGCAGGCCGACCTGCATCCGTGGCACGATGTGTGAGATGCGGACGCCTCGTTTAGAGAGGTCCCATCCCCACTTACCAACCTCCGCCGAATGCCACCTGAAACGGCGGCGGGCCCAGGCAGATGCCCAGAATGCTCGCGATTTGGCTCCAAGTGTGCCCTGAGAGCTAAACTAGCTTTTCGCATGCTTAGGCTGGCGGCTATAAAGGTGAATTCGTGCTTGATCTTAAGGTTGTTCGCGATGCAAGACTCGTTCTGATATCGCTGCTGGTCGTGTATGGTTTTCCGCTCCTCCATGCCAGCAGCGTGCTGCCGTCCAAAAGCGCGGGCGCTGCTACCGCAACACAGACCCCGAGCGGTTTTCAGATCCGGGACAACGCAATTGGCGCGATGGTTTCATTTGCGGGAGATAAATTCCTCGGAGTTTCCGTCCTCGATATCACCGCCGGAAACCGCTTTTCGGTCGTTTCTCCATTTGCGCTTCTGCTAAAGGATGGCACGATCTACGATCCGTCAGACCTGAGGCTCGTCACCGCCCCAGTGATGCGTCAGATCGCGCCGAAGAGTGAAGCCTCCCGCGCGGCCGAGAGAGTTCCCGGGCAAGAGATTGACGCTTCCTTTGAAAGCTCCGATCATGCCATGTTGATTGCGTGGTCGCTCATTTTGCGAGATGGCACTTCATACCTGCGCCAAGTTGTGACGATCTCGGCGCAAGGTCGAAATCTGCAAATTAGCCGTGTTCAATTGATTGATCTGTCGATCCGGGGAGCGCACGTAGTTGGCTCGGTCGAGGGGTCGCCCATCGTCGCTGGAAACCTGTTTCTCGGATTTGAACAGCCTCAATCACACAGCAAAGTCACAGGTAATCGCGCGACCGCGTGGCTTGACCGCGATCTACCCCTTCGAGGGGGACAATCTATTACCTGCTCTTCGGTCTTCGGGCTGGTTCGCGAGGGCCAACTCAGGCGCGATTTCCTCGCCTACATCGAGTTGGAGCGAGCGCACCCGTACAGGACATTCCTCCATTACAACTCCTGGTACGATCTTGGATACTTCACCCCCTACGGCCAGACGGCCGCCTTGGACCGCATCAATGCTTTCGGGCGCGAACTTAGCCAGAAGCGCGGTGTCAAGCTCGATTCGTACTTGTTCGACGACGGATGGGATAATCACCGCTCCTTATGGAAGTTCAACGACGGTTTTCCATCCGGCTTTACTCCTCTGAAAGAGGCTGCGGCAAAGTACGATGCCCACCCCGGAGTTTGGATGTCGCCGTGGGGCGGGTACTCCACTCCCAAGCAGGAGCGCATGGAATACGCGAAACAAGCGGGATATGAGGTGGTGGCGGGTGGATACGCACTCTCTGGCCCAAAGTACTATGCGGCATTTCGTGATGTCTGCATGGAGATGGTGCGGCAGTATGGTGTGAACCAATTCAAATTTGATGGGACAGGCAACGTGGACGCGGTCTTCCCCGGCAGCGCGTTCGACAGCGATTTCTCGGCAGCAATCCACTTGATTGGCGAACTTCGAGCCGCTAAGCCCGATCTTTTCATCAACCTCACCACGGGAACGTGGCCCTCTCCGTTTTGGCTGATGTATGCCGATTCCATCTGGCGGGGCGGGGATGATGACGCGACTGCCGGCGTCGGTCCCTATCGTGAACGCTGGATCACCTATCGTGACGCTGCGACGTATCAGAACGTGGTGCAAAACGGGCCTCTCTACCCGCTAAACTCCCTGATGCTGCACGGAATGATCTACGCGCAGCACCACAAGGACCTGGACAAGGACCCGGGAAACGACTTCCGAAACGAGATCAGATCCTATTTTGGTTCAGGCACGCAACTGCAGGAAATGTACATCACTCCCGCGTTGTTGACCGACTCAAACTGGGACGACCTGGCGGAAGCCGCAAAATGGTCGCGGGCGAATGCGGAAGTGCTCAAGGACACACACTGGGTAGGGGGCGATCCCGCGTGGCTCGAGGTCTATGGCTGGGCGGCCTGGACGCCTGCCAAGGGGATTCTGGTGCTCAGAAATCCTAGCGATAAGCCCCAAGCGATCCGCATCAAACTTCAGGAGGCGTTTGAACTACCGCCGGACGCACCCCAAGGCTACAGCGCGAAAAGTCCATGGAGTTCAGATGAAGGGCTTGCACCACTTTCACTTACGGCGAGAGAGTTTCATGAGTTCCAACTCGCTCCCTTCCAGGTGCTTACCCTCGATGTGAATCCTCAATGACTCGCTCGTACTATACTTGTCGAGCGCCGACATTAACACTTTCTAGATTGGAAGATACCGATGACGAAGCCAACTCTTCTCGTTATGGCCGCTGGCATGGGCAGCCGCTACGGCGGTCTGAAACAGATTGACCCGGTGGGTCCCAGCGGTGAAACACTCATGGATTATTCGATTTTCGACGCTCTACGCGCCGGATTCGGCAAAGTCGTTTTCGTGATCCGCAAAGACATTGAAGAGCCGTTTAAGCAACAGATTGGCGCGCGATTTGAAAAGCGTGTCCCGGTCGATTACGTATTTCAAGAATTAGAAAAGATTCCGGCGGGTTACAAAGTCCCCGCTGGCCGTTCCAAGCCCTGGGGCACAACGCAGGCCGTTCTCATGGCAGAAGACGCAATCAAGGAACCTTTCGCCGTGATCAATGCGGATGACTTCTACGGAGCGGAGGGATACCGCGTTCTGTACACGCATCTGCAGTCCGGTTCGTCTGACTATGCAATGGTCGGTTTTGTGCTGCGAAATACGCTATCTGATTTTGGGTCAGTTGCGCGCGGTGTCAGCAAAGCCGACGGGGAGGGCTACCTCCAGGCCGTCTCTGAACTCACCAGCATTGAACGCGACGGCGAACACGCTAAGAATACCGACCCGGCGGGCAATGTTACCAAGCTGACGGGCGACGAACTAGTTTCGATGAACATGTGGGGATTCACTCCCCAGGTCTTTGGCCAGTTACGGCAGCATTTTGAAAAATTCCTCACCAAAAGCGGATCCGAAATGAAGTCAGAATGCTATGTTCCTGCTACCGTCAACGATCTGGTTGCCGGAGGAGAGGCGAAGGTCAAAGTTTTGCGCACTAATGATGCCTGGTTCGGGGTTACCTATCGAGAAGACCGCCCGCGTGTTGTTGACAGCATTGCTGCACTTGTGAAGAAAGGTTCGTACCCGAACTCCCTTTGGCAATGAACGGTGGACCACGTGTATGGGCCGCGGCCGGTGCGTTTGCCATTGAAGGCGAGCTGGTAAGCGCAGCTCCGTATGGAAGCGGCCACATTAACGATACTTATCGCGCCGTCTTCCGGCATAAGGGAAGATCGGCGCGATATTTATTGCAGCGGATCAACAAAAGAATTTTCCGCGACCCCGTCGCCCTCATGGACAACATAGAGCGGGTGACTACTCACCTCGGTTTGAAGGTAGCAAATGGGCCCGATAGTCGCCGCCGCGCGTTGACTTTGATTCCGACCCGCGCCGGCGGTCTGTTGTACCTGGATGCGGACCAGGAATATTGGCGCGCATATCATTTCATTGAAAACGCGACATCCTACGATTCGATTCGGACTCCCGAACAGGCTTTTCAGGCTGCGAGGGCATTTGGCCAGTTTCAAAAAATGCTTGAAGATTTACCGTCTCCGCCTTTGCATGAGACTATTCCTGATTTTCACCACACCCCCAGGCGAATCGCTGCGCTGGAGTCGGCGATTGCCGCTGACAGTCAGGGCCGATTAGATGGCGCCGCACGGGAAATCGAATTTGCCTTGACGCGAAAGCCGATGGCGAGCGGACTCCTCGACGCACATCTGCCAATGCGTGTCACCCACAACGACACCAAGATAAACAACGTTTTACTCGATGACTCCACAGGCGAAGGCACGTGCGTCATCGATCTGGATACGGTGATGCCGGGGCTCGCCCCATACGATTTCGGAGACATGGTGCGCACGGCAACCAGCACCGCGGCTGAAGACGAACGCGACCTGTCGAAGGTTAACTTCCACTTACCTCTGTTCGAGGCGCTCGCAAAGGGTTATCTCAGCGCCGGCAGTTTCCTGACTCCGCTGGAACGTGACCACCTGGTTTTTGCGGGAAAGCTGATTACTCTTGAAATTGGAGTTCGCTTTCTCACGGACCATCTCTCAGGGGACACGTATTTCAAAGTGCATAGAGAAGGTCACAATCTCGACCGCTGCCGCACCCAATTCAAACTTGTCGAATGTATCGAACATCAGGAAAACAGTATGGTTGAAATCATCCGATCTATAAGCTAATTGGAAAATGTACCAACTTCAGCTGGGCCACGCGCGCTGAGCGTGTTGATCTGAATGAGGCGTGATAGCATGCCCACACGATCGCTGTATGTGAACGCATTAACGTTATCCTGGTGAGGCATTGCATGCGTGTTGCATTCCTATACTGTCTGGCATTTATTTTCTCAGCTGCTCTCGACGGGCAGAACGGGCCAGCCGTGAAAGCGGCCGCGCCCGGAGGTGAAACCTTCGACATAGTGATCGTCAACGGTCACATCATCGATGGCACCGGCTCGCCATGGTACTCAGGTCAGATAGGAATTCGCGCCGGCCGGATTGCTGCGATTGGCAGGTTAGACGGTGCCCTGCGCCGTCAGACCATTGATGCGCATGGAAAGATTGTCGCTCCGGGATTCATCGACATGCTCGGACAATCCGAGCTTACGATGCTGGTGGACGCCAGGGTCCCCTCCAAGATCTATCAAGGCATCACCACTGAAGTGACCGGGGAGGGTAATTCGGCCGCTCCTCTGAATGCGGCAATGATCGCAGCCGATCGAGAATCTTACGATCACCTGAAGCTCGACCCCGACTGGCACACCTTTCGCGAGTACTTTGCCCGGCTTGAAGGCCACGGCATGGGTATCAATCTAGCAAGCTATATCGGCGCGACGAGCGTTCGACGCATGGTACTGGGCGATGCCGATGTGCAGCCGACTGAACCGCAGCTTGCCACGATGAAGACGCTCGTAGACGAGGCCATGAAGGACGGTGCAGTGGGCCTCTCAACGTCGTTGCAATACTCTCCCGCGCCCTATGCAAAAACCGATGAATTGATCGCCTTGGCGGGTGAGGCGGCGAAGTTCGGTGGCATCTATGCAACGCACATGCGCAGCGAAGGCAACGATGAGCCTGCAGCCATCGACGAGGCAGTTCGCATTGGTCGGGATGCTCATATCCCGGTGGAAATCTGGCATTTGAAAGCAGCCGGAAAATCAAATTGGGGTCACATGCCCCAATTGATTGCCAGGATTGATGCAGCCCGCGAGTCCGGGGTTGATATTTCGGCTGACACCTATGCATATACCGCGTGGTTCAATACGTTTTCGGCGTTCATTCCGCCATGGGCACACGATGGGGGCGATGCCAAACTGATTGAGAGGCTCAAGAATCCAGCGACCCGGGCTCGGATCCGCGCCGAGATGCTCTCGCCCCAGGGTAATTGGGATAACGAATGGCAGGAGATCCCAGGCCCCGATGCAATTCTCATTGCAGTCGTTCAGAACCCTGAATTAATGCCGCTGCAGGGAAAGCGCCTCTCCCAAGTCGCGTCGCTGTGGAAGGAAGACGCTATCGATGCTCTATGCGACATCCTGATTAAAGACAAGGCATTCACTGAAGTGGCCGTCTTCGGAATGAGCGAGCCTGACGTTGTCCTGGCGCTCAGGCAGCCGTGGGTCTCAATCGACAATGATTCTGAGGGGACTGCGCCTGATGGCCTGTTAGGCCAGGAACACCCTCATCCGCGCTCATACGGCACCTTTCCTCGCATCCTCCGTAAGTACGTTCGCGAAGAAGGCGCTCTCTCTTTAGAAGACGCCATTCGCAAGTTCACCGCGCTGCCCGCGCAACGCATGCGGTTTACCGATCGCGGAGTGCTGAAACAGGGTATGTGGGCCGACGTAGTAATTTTTGACGCCGCAAAGATTCATGACGTTGCTACTTTTGAGCAGCCAAATCAATTATCAGAGGGAATGGACTATGTCCTCGTGAACGGCATTCCTGTCATTTCTGGAGGCAAGATGACGGGCGCATTGCCTGGCCAGGTACTTCGCGGGCCCGCATACCGTGCGCCATAAATCGGCCGTTCGTGCCGGGAAGGGAATTGACGTCACGACCGATCACGGAACCAGGGCCGGCTCGCGGAGTCCTAAGTTTTCACCTTCCATTTTGATTGGAGTGTCGCCAGCTTCTGATCGAGAGTCACGTTTGGATGGGGGACTGCAGTTCGGATCGGTCGCGGTGTGACGGCAGACAGAGCCTTGATCGACAGCGCAATGCGTTTTGCCTTCACATCCACACTTAAGACCTTCACTTTCACGATCTCGCCCGTTTTGACCGCTTCGGACGGGTCCTTGATAAATCGATTCGAGAGCTCACTGATGTGCACGAGTCCATCCTGGTGCACGCCGATATCGACGAACGCACCAAATTTCGTCACATTCGTCACCGCGCCTTCCAGTACCATCCCGATTTGAAGGTCGCTCAGTTCGCGGACTCCCTCATGAAATACCGGGGCGACAAAGACACTGCGGGGATCTCTGCCGGGCTTGCGTAATTCCGCGAGAATGTCGTTGAGCGTGTATGTCCCCACGGCCAATTGGCTTCGCTCGACGCTCTGCAGTAAATCTGGATTTGCGATGATGTTTTTGATCGTTGTCTTCAACGACGCGGCGATCTGCTCCACGACGGGATAGGCTTCGGGGTGCACCGCCGTCATATCCAGTGGATTTTCACCGTTCCGAATACGCAAAAAGCCGGCGGCCTGTTCAAATGTTTTTGGTCCGATTCCGGGGACCTTTAAAACTTCTATGCGAGACCGGAAACTGCCCTTTTCGTTTCGGTACTGAACCAGGTTCATGGCGGTGCGCTCAGTAATTCCAGCGACGTGCCGCAGCAGCGTCCAAGAAGATGTATTCAGGTCAGCACCCACGCGATTGACGCAACTCTCCACAGTGTTGGCGAGCGACTCGGCTAACTGTCGCTGATCCACGTCGTGCTGGTATTGGCCAACGCCAATGGACTTTGGATCGACCTTGACTAATTCAGACAAGGGATCCTGCAGGCGGCGCGCAATGGAAATGGCACCTCTCACCGTGAGATCGAGATCGGGAAACTCCTGCCGAGCAATTTCGGAAGCCGAGTAGACGCTCGCCCCCGCTTCGCTCACCGTTACCGAGAAGACGTTGTTCAGCCCCTTCTCGTGGAGAAAGCCTCGCACGAACGCGTCCGTCTCTCTCGATGCCGTACCGTTGCCGATTGCTACTGCGCGCACTCCGTGGTTGCGAATTAAGTGCTCCATCTTTACAGATGCTTCTGCCGCGCCATTCTTTGACGTATGCAGATAAAAGACATCGTGCGCGATCAGTTTTCCGGTTTCATCGACGACCGCGACTTTGCAGCCTGTGCGGAGGCCTGGATCGATACCAAGCACAGAGATCGAACCGGCCGGCGGCGCCAGCAGGACATTGTGCAGATTGTCGCGGAAGACCTTGATCGCTTCCGTGTCGGAGCGCCGCTTCAGTTCGAGGCGAATCTCCGCCTGAATCGATGAATTCAATAGCCGCTTCCAGGCATCATCGATAGCGAGCTGAAGTTGGGGTGTCCAGTCTCCATGTTCGCGAAGCACATGACGTTGAATGACGTTGATAGCCTTCGAGGGGTCTGACTCAATCACGAAGTACAGGACGTTCTCGCCCTCTCCGCGCCTGATCGCGAGCATGCGATGAGACGGGATGCTCCTGGCAGGCTCACTGTATTCGTAATACATCTTGAATTTTTCTTGTTCATCCACGGAATCGACGATCTTCCGGCTTACTACCGACCCCTCATCAAAGAGGAGTTGACGCAGCGCCTTGCGCACGGCAGGATCTTCGCTGATCCATTCAGCCACAATGTGCCGTGCGCCTTCGAGCGCTTCGTCAGTAGTCGTTACGCCGAAGTCCGGATTAATGTATCCGGCAGCACGCGTCACCATCGGCTCTGCGGTGGACCGCTGTTCCCATAGATAAATGGCCAGGGGTTCCAAGCCTTTTTCACGGGCGATTGTCGCTTTGGTGCGGCGTTTGGGCTTGAAGGGAAGATATAAATCCTCCAGTTCAGATTTATCAAATGTCGCCTCGATGCGATCCCGCAGTTCGACCGTCATTTTGCCTTGCTCACTGATCGAGGCGAGAATAGTTTCGCGACGGGCAACGAGATCGCTAAAATATGCAATGTTCTCTTCAATCGCGCGAATCTGGAGCTCGTCGAGGTTGCCCGTCGCCTCCTTTCGATATCTCGCAATGAAAGGGACGGTGCCTCCATCTGTGAGCAAGTCGGCGACGGCAACGACCCCGCGCTGCGGGAGGCTCAGGGTCTGAGCGATATGAAGCATGATTTCGGGGGAGAGAACCTTATTTTCCTTCATGTAAACCTGTGTTTATGGTACACGGCGAGATGGATACCCGGAGTTGTCCGCCTCCCGTTGCGGAATTAACGCAGAATGCAGGTCTATTTCTTGAGTCGCAAGGCGTTTCTCCGCTTTTTTCTCAAGAAGAGATGCGCTACTGCCTTTATTCCGAACGTTTGAAAACCTTCTGGGAGATTAGGACGAACAACTTCATTGCGAATCCGAGCGTAAACAGCTAAATTTAGCTTTCAATGCAATCTGCTCACTGGGGCCTCATAAGGCTCAGCAGTTTACGGGAAGGGAACAAAATGGACCGCCGTACTTTTATCAGCGCCGCGTCTGCCACAATGCTCACAGGTATGATTGCTGGGGGCAAATCCGAAGCCGAGGGGAAACAGCCTCGCATAGCTCCCATGGCCCTCGGCTTGCTGGTGAGCCCCTTCGGGGCGCCTGAAGCCACGATCCGTAAAGTTCATGAACTCGGCTTCTCCAACTGCTTCCTCTCGCTCGACGGCTACATTGGTGGTTTTACTCCGAATGCGGCATTGGAAATCAAGGAACTGCTAAAGAAATATGAGGTTGCAGCCACAACTGTCGAGGTCGTTGGTCCGCCTCCACTCGAGTGGAACTTTCTTCGGGGTCCCTCAACGATTGGTCTGGTGCCCCCGGCGACGCGCGGCGCGCGCATCGACGCACTGCGGCAAGCCTCCGACTTTGCCAAAGAGCTTGATATTTCTCAGGTGCAAACTCATTGTGGTTTCATTCCAGAAGATCCCGCCGACCAGCTCTATCCCGGCGCAGTTGAGGCCATCAGAGCAGTTGCTCAACATTGTCAGGGCAACGGGCAGTTCTTCTTAATGGAAACCGGGCAGGAGACTCCGACAACGATGTCGCGCATGATCCGCGATGTCAATATGCCAAATCTCGCAGTAGGCCTGGATACAGCCAACCTCATTCTTTACGGCAAAGCCAATCCTGTAGATGCGGTGGACATTCTTGGACCCCACGTGCGGAGCATTCATGCCAAGGACGGCCGCTGGCCCACGGACCCCAGCAATCTGGGTGAGGAAGTCTTGATTGGCCGAGGATTGGTCGATTTTAGAACTGTCTTCACCAAGCTGCATGCTATGGGATATACGGGGGCAGTCACGATTGAGCGGGAGACTTCGGGTCCGCAGCAGATCGAGGATGTGCGTCAGGAGAAGCTCTACCTTGAAAACATACTCAAGGAAGTACTTGCTTAATCATCGCATTTGAAGCCTTTCACACAGAAACGTGCACAGAGCTTTAGTGAGGAGTTTATGGACCGTCGGAAATTCATTCAAGCCGGAGTCGGAGCGATTTCAGGAATGGTTTTGCTCAAAGCCAAAACTGCATTTGGATATCAAGCGAACTCGGCGGTTCGACACGGCCTGCTCGGATGCGGAAATCGCGGGACGTCAGTGGCTACCTCCTTTTCAAAAAACACTTCCGCTCAAGTAGTAGCTCTTGCCGACATTTTCCCGGACCAGCTCGCGGCGGGAAAAGCGCACTTCGACAGCGTGAACGCGAGTCTCGGGAGACAGCCTATAGAGGATAAATTGCTGTTCAAGGGACCTCACGCATTCGAACAACTCGCTGAGTCGCATGATGTCGACTTGATACAAATTTCTACTCCGCCCTTCTTTCATGTGCAGCATCTCGAAGCGGCAGTCGAATCCGGAAAACATGTTTATTGTGAAAAGCCCGTCGGCATCGATATTCACCAGGCACAGCGGGCCCTCGAGATCGCCAAGCGCGTGAAACCTGGGCAAAGTGTCGATGTGGGTTTCCAATGCCGAATGGCTCCTCCAATTGCAGCCATTGCCGAAAAGATCAAGCAAAATGCTTTAGGTAAAATTGCTACCGTGGTGGGTAACTATAACGCCCCGGCATCGACAGAAAAGGTGCGAGCAGGCGCAGGTCCTGATGAATACAGGTTGCGTAATTGGCTTTGGGACCGCGCTATTTCTGGCGACATCCTAGTCGAGCAGAATATTCACATCATCGACCTTTGCAACTGGATGCTTGGTTCGCGGCCTCTCAAGGCAACTGCTACGGGTGGCCGCAACATAATCACGCACTATGGGGACTGCTGGGATAACTACCAGGTTGACTTCACCTATCCCGGAGATATCCACTTCTCCTTCGCCTCCACTCAATTTGGAAGTGACACCCGATTCGATGCAGGCCTGAAGCTGTTTGGATCCAGCGGCTCGGCAACGGTACCTTACTCTGGCCCCATAGAGATAACCGGTTCGCAAGCATGGGCGTGGAAAGATTCGAGTGCTACCACCACCGGCTCTGGCCAGTTTGCCGCCAATGGCGCTTTCCTCGATAATCTGGCTTTTGCGGACAGTGAAAAAGACAAGGCGTTCATCGACAGCATTACAAACGGACCGGCACATAACCAGATCTCGGCGGGTGTCGAAACCGCTTTAAGCTGCATGCTTGGAAGAATGGCGGGATATCAGAAGCGTGAAGTGACTTGGGACGATCTTTTGGCGCACGGCGAAACCTATTCACTGGGCTTCGACCCAAACAAGCTGTCCTGAAGATTATG